>PVBE010959284.1_pt1 | contig 28681 bp, 11 predicted proteins | sample 1631181 | NCBI WGS metagenome assembly PVBE01 (sample SAMN08397723, study PRJNA350692) | Marine metagenome, whole genome shotgun sequencing project. | isolation source: water | place: Pacific Ocean | collected 2012-04
CAGCGTCAGGTCGCCGTCAACTATGCTGGTCGAAACCAGAGAGCTGTTGGTGTTGCCGATGACCGAGAACACCAGCGTGTCGGCCGGCAGGTCGCCGTCTTCAAATACGGCGGAAAGGTCGATCAGCGTATCGCCTGCATCCTCATCGACACTAAAGTCTGCGATGGGATTGGCGACCGTCGGATCGTCGTCGATAGAGTTGACGGTGACGGTGAAGGTGTCTTCAATCCATAGCCCGCCGGAGTCTGTCGCGCGAACTGTAATGTCGGCCGCACCGTGCTGGTTGGCGATATACGAAAGTGTAAGATCCGTGCCGACCACCGAAGCGGCGACCAATCCAGGATTACTGTTAGCCGACACCGAAAGGACCAGGTAGTCTCCTGCATCATCCTCGCCGAATGTCGCCGACAGGTCCAGAACGTCGTCGCTGTCGTCCTCGTCGGCAGTTACGTCCGCGATGGGATCGACCAGATACGGCGACGAGTTGATTCCGTTGACCCACGTATCGGCAGCGTCGCCGTCAAGAGGATAATCCAGGATATTCTTGATTCCAGATCCGCTGGCGGTCAAGGTCAGCGTGTAATCGCCCTGAGGAGTAGTCAGGGCTCCCAATCCGCCAAGGATCCAGGTAACGCCATCGGATGATGTCAGCGATTCGAGGCCCGTAAGCAAGTCGCCCCCCCCGTTGCGCACGAGGTCCAGATCATCGACATCAAAGCCGGTGACCGCTTCGCTGAAGACAATTTCGATCTGGTTCACCAGCGCACCGCGCGGATCGGGATCGACGTCGATTATGTCGGCAGTGGGCGGACTGGTGTCGATGACCCATGTTTCGATTGTATCAGCGGCGATCGCATTGCCCGCAGTGTCCTGGATGCCGGACCCAGCGGCAGCCACCTGCAGCGTATAAGCGCCTTCCGTGCCGGTGGGTGCGGTTTCCTCCAGCCTGAGACCGGCGATTGCATAACCCTTGGTTCCGTCGGCGGCGCCGTTACCGACGCCGGGCGTGGCGCCGGTGTATTGTGTTGAGAGTATCGAGAAAACCCCGTCGGGACCCGGATCGATATCGACCCATCCGGCGACGAATCCCTGAGCCGCGGCGCTATTGTGCCCGACCCAGATGGCGACCTGGTTGGCGTTAAGCCCGGCGGTCACCACGCCAATACCACTGCTGTGGTCGGCGGTAAAAGCCTCAGCTCCAACCAGCGTGACAATTGTCCACCGGTTTGTGTACCCGCTGTTGCCCCGAATCGCCGTGCCGTGGAACTTGTAGGTTACCGCGTTGCCGTCGTCCAGGCCCGAGAAAGTGTGCGTATGGCTGTCGTTCTGATTCGCCTGAATCTCGAGGCTTGCACCGCCAGCGGCGCTGAAGTCGACATATCCGTTGAAGGTGTTATATGCGTCAGTTCCAGCCGTCGGTTGGGCGGCGCCGCTTGCGTAATTGACTCCGGTTTGCGTCACCGTCAGGGTCACGCCGGTCCCAAGTCCGGTGCTGACGTCCTTCAACTCACCCGAAGTGGCGCCGTTGCCAGCGTAAGTGGTGGTGTTCGCGTGCGTGGCGTTGCCTATGGCCTGATCGTTGAACGCCACAAACCCGCCCCCGCCGCCGGGCGTTCCGGTCACATCGAGCAGATCGCCCAGAGTCCAGGTTACGTTATCCTCGGTCGTCAGCGATTCGTCTCCTGCCAGAAGATCCTCGCCGCCGTCACGCGTCAGGCTCAAGTCGCTTACGTCCAGACCGGTGATCGGTTCTGTGAAAACTATCTCGACCTCCGCCACCGCCAGGCTGCGCGGGTCGGGGTCAACGGCGGTGATCGTCACCACCGGAGCCTGCGTATCGGTCACCCATGTGCCGTATGCGTCGATCGGCAAGTCTTCAAGCGCCGCGTTTTGGATTCCAGACCCCGCAGCAATGAGGATCAGCGTGTAAGAGCCCTCGCCTGCGGTCAGGCCCGCCAGTCCGTCCAGCGTCCAGGTGACGTTGTCGACGGTATCCAGCGTCTGGGCTCCGTCCAGCAGGTCGGCGCCGCCGTCTCGCACGAGGTCCAGATCACTTGTGTCAAGACCGGTGACCGGTTCGCTGAATACGATTTGGACCGTGCTGACCGCGGAGTTGCGCGGGTCGGGACTGACGTTGACAATACTCGGAATCGGTCCGACAAGAACTGTCAGCCAGCTATCGGAAACATCGTCGGCCAGCAGATTGCCTGCGATATCCTGAATGCCCGAACCGGCCGCATGCAGCGTCAACTCAAACACACCGGAAACACTTGTCATGTCCCTCAATCCGTCGAGCGTCCAGGTGATATTGTCGACAGTGCCAAGAGACTCGGTTCCGCTGAGCAGATTCGGCCCGCCGTCCAACGTGAAGCTCAGATCACTGATATCCAGACCTTCTATCTCCTCGCTGAAAACAATATTGACGGCGTCCACAGGCTGGTCGCGCGGGTCCGGATCTACGTCGACGATATCAACCGTCGGCGCTTCGTAATCGGCTGCAACAATGGAAACGTTGTCGAATTCGGTCGTACAGAGGACGCCATCGTTGTGGCTTGTAACGGCCATGCCAACGTATATCTCCGGCTGGGTCATCACGATAGTATCAGTGCCGATCAGGGTCCAGTTGACCCCGTCGATAGAGCGATACGCAGTGAACACGTCGCCTTCTCTGACCAGTCGCACCCACTGCGGGGCGAACAGTCCGCCGTTCTGTGACTGCGTTGTCTGCTGACCGGTAACCTTGCGACGGTGGAAACTGACGCCGTTGCTCGGCGTGACGCAGGCAAAGGCGTTGGTGGAATTGGCGTCGAGGGTTTCCCGGATCATCACACCAACCTTGGCCCAACCATTGGTGTTTTCAACGCTGGCTACGCGGGCGGTGACGGTGAAATCTCCGCTGAAAGGCTGGTGGACGTAATGGAGTTCATCGACATTGCCCCAGATATCTGCGCCCGAACCTTCAACGGTCCAGACCCCTCCGCTGTCGCTGCTGGAGCCTGCGACGGCAACCTGGCCGATATCACTGCCGGTCCACGTAATGCGCGTGAAGACAACTTCCGTGTCGGCGGCGATCGTGTGCGGGGGTCCGTCCAGATCCTGTATATTGCTGATAGTCAGCTCGTAGGGCTGATTGTCGACCATCGCCGGGGTCAGAGTAAGCGAAACCGTTCTGGCGTCCAGACCCAGGGTCGCTGAAGTAACCGCCAGCCCGCCATCGACCAGATAGTTCCCGATTGTCTGGGCCGAAGTCGGTTCGAGAACCGTGCTGAAGAGCAGATCGACGTGCGTATTGTCAATAACCTCAGCCGACAAGACCCTGACGGCATCCATCACTGCAATATTCACGTTGGCCGGATTGCTGTATTCCTCTGAGTCATAAGCGCGATAGGTGAAGCTGTCGGCTCCGATGTAACCCGGCGTGGGCGTGTAATCGAAGGATCCGTCCGGATTCAGATTGAGCACACCGTGGTCGACGTCATCCAGGAGTTCAACCGTCATCGCCGCCGGACCGGGATCCGGATCAAAGTCATTAGCCAGAACGCCGCTGCCCACAACCGTAAGAACGCCGTCCTCGTTGGCCTGGTATGAATCATTCTGAGTAACCGGGCGCGGGTCGATGAGGGCGGTTACCTGCACCTGCGTCAAAGCGGCGCCGTATATCCGAACGTCGTCGATCAGACCCTGCCACGAACTACTACCGTCCTGAGACCCCCTGCCGATGATCATCCTGGAAGACGACCTGATTGTCCCCGCCCTGGCGGGATCTATCCATCCGGCCCATACGGAGACGCCGTCCAGATAGACCTGAATGTTCTGCCCCGAGGCCCACGTGACTGCAAAGTGCTGCCATTCAGTGGTCTGCACACCGCTGGTGGACTCCCAACGCTGGGTCCCTCCGGTGGTGCGGATTCCGCCCCTGAAGCCATTGGGCTGATTACCCTGGTTCTGGAGCGCAGCATCGTGGCGGAAACCGTACTCGTCGCTTCCGTTGGGATCTCTCACGTAGTAGAAACCTCTGTCGGATCCTATCGAGTCGGCTTTGATCCAAGCGGCGAAAGTAAAGCCCCCAAGCCCGTTGATGTAACTTTCCGGATCTTCGTTAACGAGATAGTCGCCGGCGCTTCCGTCGAAGCGATACGCCCCTCCTATTCTGCCGGCCGCATCCCATTCGGCGCCGAGAACAGCCAAGTTACGATCATTCGACGTAAGGTCATGGGCGACGATCTCGTTGTCAACGTCAAACGTCCACCATGCCAGCAGGTCAGCATCCAGATTACCGTAAACAAACTGCACCGAAGCGTTAGGCTCCACAGTCAGGCCATTGGAGTCTTCAACGTTTTGCACGGTAACCGTGTAGATCACATTCTCGGCCAGTGCGTCGGCGAGAGTTACGGTCACCTCGTCGGGGTTCGCCGGGTCCCAATCGGCCAACAGAACCGTCAGCGGCGCCCCGGCGCCGTCGGTGACCGCATAATTGCCCACTTCTTCGGCGGTGGCTTCGGTAACGTCCTTGCCAAAGGTCACCACGATTTCAGTTGTGCTCACCGCCACAACATCTGCGATGCTCGGACGCGGGCTAATCGGCGTAGCCGAAGCCGAATCGCCCTCGAAATCGTCGGCGTTTACCGCCGCAACCGAATAAACGTAGGTTTGCGTCTGATTGAGGCCGGTGTCGATATAGCTCAACGTATCTGTAGTGCCAATCTCCAGACCGTCACGGTACACCACGTAATACGCAACACCGGACTCGGCGTCCACCGAAGCATCCCAGGAAACATCCATCCGGGCCGAATCAAGTGACTGAACGACTATGTTACCGGGATCCGATGGGCCGGTGTGGTCGAGCGTGTCCATGACATACGGTGAGAGATACGCTCCGGGTATCGGACCTTCCCAGGCTCCGTCGTCGAGTTTCCACGCGACCGACAAGTGGTCGCCGCCACCGCTTTCCTTATGGATTGCTTCGATATAGTACGTCAGGCCCGCAGACAGGAATACCTGGTCGGACTGCTGGGACTGCTGGGCCGTCCAGCTTCGCCAACCGGTTGAACCGCTGACGTTCGCGATTCGCGTCATATTCGCCGGGTCGGTATTCGTCGAAAGGTACAGTTCGCTCGAGTCGTTGCTGGCGATTGAGAACGTGTACATGCCCGAAACCGTCGGATGCACGTACCCTCGCATCCGAGTGCCGTAATTATCATCCAGGTTAAGTGGAGCCTCAAAACCAGTCGGGTAGTTCCGCCGCGTGGGATTGTCGGGATATCCGGCATTGCTGGTCAGATTGGAAACCGCCGAGCCGCTGACGCCCACCCAGTATTCACGCAGGATACCGCCTCCGGGCAGATAGTACTCGAGGTCAAGTTGCTGCGCGTCGGGCATGAGCAGGCCTGAAACGGTGTCTATACCGTCGACAGTCACCGTGTAGGTCTGGCCGATCGCAAGTGCGGGGACTGTCAACTCGACGGTATCGCCGCCGATCAGAGTAGCCTGGGAAATCGCCCCTCCGCTGAAAGTGTAGTTGCCAGTATCTTCGGCGGAGGCTTCGACTAGCGATTCGGTGAACACCAGTCGCAACGTAGTCTGATTCGTAATTTCGACGAACATCGGACCGGGTATCACAATATCGACAGCCGCAGACGGCGCGCTGGCGAACTGATCGCGATTGACCGCCGCAACCTGGTAAGAGTATTGCGTTACGGGCGAAACGAGTGTGTCGTTGTAGGTTGTGCCTGACGAAGTTCCTATAATCACGCCGTCACGGTATATCAGGTAATGGTCGACGCCGCTGTCGGGATCCGACGACGACGCCCAGGTCAGTTCTATCTGCGTCCCCCCCGCCAGGACGACCGTTCCGCCCAGACCCGTCGGAACAACGGGCGGCGTGGGATCTATGGGGGCGTTCAACAGTCCGGGCGTTCCGCGATACGCACTTGCAGCCCAACTGGCCGGATCGTTGCCGTACAACTCGCCCGGACCGCCGCGCAGGCGCATCATCGAATAGCCAGCTCCGTCGGCCTCCTCAGGCCACGGAAGAACATCGTCGTAATTCACGTAATCGATGCGGTAATACGGGATAAAATCGGTAAGCGGATCGGCCGCCCCGACCCGCATCAACTTGACCTTATCGCCGGCGTTGGACAGCGTGCCGGTATATTCTCCCGCCACCGGTATGCTGTTGGACGAAATGTCGTAGCGATCGTCAAAGGCGGCGTAGTCGCTGACAACAACAACGTACTGACCCGGTCCGATCGTGCTTGAACCGTTGGTTGTATACCACGAATCGAGAGTCGGATTGTCCACAACCACATCGCTGAAACCGGGGCGGACGAACTTGATGTTGTCGGCGATGGTCCAGTTGTCCGGATCGCCTGTGCCTCTGGTCAGTACAACCTGTCCGGCAGAATCAAAGTCGTACGTACCGAGCGACACCCAGCCGAATTCGTCGATGTAGTCCGGGCCCTCATCGTCGAGTTCCGGTTTCTGGTCTCTGACAACCGCCGTCGTACCGCCGTTGTGCGTGATGGAGTAGACCGCCTGCCCGTCCAGATTACGCTCGGAGCCAAGCCCGTCAAGCAGGTCCCAGCGTGCGAATACCTCGTACGATCCCAGCCCGGCGGGCAAGACCGCGTCCCAGGTCGCAGTCGCGCCGGGTTCGAGCGTCCAGGATTCCTCGCCGCTGTCGTCGGCGTCATACCATCCGAAGGTGAAGCCAACGCCGCTGGACAGATAAAAATCTGTGAGATCGTATGTCTCAGTAGCCGAGGAGTTGTATATCTCGATGAATTCAAAGTAGCTGCTGTCGGCGTACCCGGCGGTCTCTTCAGCTTCCGTCGGATCGAGCGGGTGATACAGCATTTCATTGATTACGAGATGTTCAAAGTACGGCGATGCGTTAGCGCCGCCGAAAGTATGAGCGCTAAGCAGCGTAAAGTCCGTTCCGCCGGTACTCTTGGTATGCAGGCCGAACGAGATGTTGTTCGGCGATGCGCCAAAATCGACATGCTCGCGATACCCGCCGGCCTGACCGCCGAAATTCGATGACAGATACACGTCATCACCGTGCTCACTCAGCAGGAAACTCCCGCCGAAGTGCGTATCGGCGTATAGGACAACGTACTGGCCCGGAAGGATCGCCGGCATCGCGGGAATCTGGTAGCTGATCAAATCGGCCTTTGAATCACTGAGGAACCATCCGCTGATATCCACCGACGCCATCGAAGTGTTGTACAACTCGATGGTGTCGACGAACGGTGCGTCACTGTGCGCCAGGACCTCAGTAACGATAATAGCGCCGGGATCGGTCAGTACGTCTTCGTATCCCGGAGACCCGCCCAGCGCGGCGCTGGGACGCCAACCGATTTTCTGATCCCAAAGCTCGCCGGAGCCCTGCGGATCGCGTATGGTCAGAGAGAAGCCATCTCCGTCAGTATGTCCGTACCAACCGTCGCCATATTTGAAATCGTGAATAATTCCGCCGTTGGGCGAATCAAGTTCGATTTTCTCACCGGCGTTGTTCAGCGAGGTTCCGTCGACTATCCCTGAACCGTATTCCCCGCCAATCACACCGCTGAACGAGCCGTAGCGATACTCGAATGCGGCTTGGTTGCTCACGACGACTACGAACTGGCCCGGGGCGATCGATACGTCGCCGAAGGTGAAATCTATACCGTTGTTAAATCGCAGCCCGGCCAGAGGCAGAGTTTCGCTCGCGGAGATGTTCTTGATCTCAATGTACTCGAAATCATCGTTGTTCGTATAGCCGGCCGCAATTTCCGCCGCAGTCGGATCGGACGGATTGTACATCACCTCCGTGATCCGAATATCGGGGGCGAGGTCCACGTGATAGACCGCCTCGTTCAGCGCGCTCCACTCGCCCGTTCCAGAATCGTAAGCCCGCGATTTGACAAACGCGCTCTCATTGAGAGTCATGGCTCCGGAGTAGACGAGCGCGCCGGGCGATATCCCACCGTCGACGTCGCGCGGATCGCCGCCGTCAAGCGTGTAGTATATCGTGTCCGCCGAGGCGTTGATCGTCAGCGAATCGCCCAGCTCTATGATCCCGCCGTGCTGGTACGAACTGTTGATGTTGAACGACGGGGCGTCAACATTGGGGTACCGGCCCACGGCCTTGAGCTGGTTGATGAAGATCCCGGTCCTCTGCGGGAAATAAGTGTTGCGGAGGTTGTTAATTCGCGACTCCCAGTTCGAGCGGCTCCCGCTCCAGCGCGCCGATTCGCCCATGACGGCGTCATGTATTTTCGCCGCAGCCTCGGTGACCCAGTCGATATTGACCTGCGGGGTCAGGGCTCCGCCGTTGAACAGAAGACGGTGAGCGCGGTCCTGGAACGTGGATACGAACTTCGGCGAGGCGAGCATCTTCTGGAAGAGACTTCCCGGAGGCCCACCGAACGAGTTGACATGATTGCCGTTGAGATTCCTCAAACCGAACTCTGCGTCCCACATGTGGAACCGCCATTTTCCGCCGCCCTCACGGTTGTACGTCGCCCGCCAGTTGTTATGCGGCCAATCCCCGTTGTGTGCGAACTGATTGATCATCAGGTAGTCGCAGAACTCCGGGATATCAAGCATCTCCTCAATCGCCGCATAGTTGCCGACCGCATCGTTGGCAAGTGAGTGCAGAAGGTTCCAGGCGGTGGAGTTGCCCCCGGCTATGCCCTGGTTGGTGTAGTAGTCGTAATCCTCCTTCTCGCCTCCGAGGTAACTGGCGGCGAACGCATCGTCGGTCCGTTCCAGGGGATTGTACAGTCCCCAGTACAGACCATCGATGTAAAGGTGAACGAAGAGGCCATGCGGGCCGAGGCCGCCGGCGGCTATCTGTCTCTCGGCGGCCCAGCGATCCTGCAGCATCGTTCCGCCCCAAAAGGTGTCGTTGAAACCCGCACGGAAGGTAACTGTGTTGAAGCTGTCGATATCAGTGTCGTCGAAAATGGGATAATCGAGCGTTGTCGGTCCGTACATGCCCTTGAACGTGAGGCGGAATGAGTGCTTCTTAGTGCCGGTTCCGCGGCTGGCGCCGCCGACGATTCGCACGCCGGCATTGACTTGGAAGAGGGTTGAACCGTCGGTATTGAACCACTCGACCGACGCGGGCCTCTCCCAGGCCTGTCCTCGACCGCCCGGATTGGAGTAGATGCCCGTCACGCCGAACATGTCTTCCACGGAAGTCACGATCGAGACAACCGGGACGGCCTTCATGTCGTCCCTGATCGTGGGGGTGCTGTTGACGACGCTCTGGTTCATGTTGTAGTTTGGGGCCACTCCCTTCCAGTCAGCGGGGAAACCATCGGGAACCGCCGGCTGCTGGAGAACATCTTCGAGGAAGATGTAGGTGTGCGTTACGGATCCCGCAGACGCATAACCAGACTTGAATGCTGTCGCGCGGACGGCGGTAGTGGTGATTATGGGGATCTGAGCCGGGGCGACATACAGCGTACCGTTAGTCTCAGTCGGTTCTGAACCGTCGGTGGTGTAGCGAATTTCGGCGCCGGCGGTGTCCGTGCTTAGAGTCAAGTCGAACGAATCGTCGTAGAATCCTCGGTCGTGACTGAAGTCGACATTCTCCACGAAAAGCCAGAACTCCTCGGTATTCGCATCACCGGGAGTGTCTGTGGCGAAGAAGTGCTCGCCAAGCCCAAGGTAAGTAACTTCGACAAGTTCCGGAAGGATAAGGAAGTCGCCGTCGTCGGTAGCGAAGTTCAGACCGTGAATCGCCAGGACATTGTCGCCAACGACTAGGTCGTCGATGTAGTCCGAGACGTTGACATTCTCCCACGCGGCGGCCTGGGCGTCGGTGCGTTCGGCGGTGGCGTTCGAATCCCACAAGGGCGTTGGCGGAGCGTTCTTCCTGGCGATTTCCACACCGTTAAGGTAGGCGACATATCCGTCGTCGTATTTCATCTTCAGCGTCAGCGACTCGATCTGCGCGGGGTCGCTCACGGTGAATGGAAGGCGAACGAAAGATGAAGAATTTATGTCCTTCATCGTGTCTTCAACGTTCGTCTCGATCAGGTCGGAAAAAGCGCCTCCTCCCCCCCCGCCCCCGTCGACCGGTTCGCTGAATACCGCCAGCCCGCCGCTGGCAGTGTCTCCGACCAGATCGAACGCTCCGGAATTGAACGTGGCGTGTGCGCCCTGGGCGGCGAACAACTCGCAAGCCGACCCGCCGCCGCCTTCAAACTGCACAAGCCTGAGATTGTACACCCCGGCAGTGGTGATACTGAACGTGCTTATAGTGTCGCTCGCGCCGCGTCCTCCGGGAAACTCCATGTAGAAGTTGTCCGAACCGTTGTCCAACTCCAGCGAGAATCCATCGTCGCTGTTGACGCCGAACGACCATTGCCCCGCCGTGGGAATCGTTATCATGGCTAGAGCTTCGATGACGAATTGGTCCATGTCACCGACAAAACCCGGATAGTTGGTCTGGCCGGCAGTGTAATGCCCCGCCCCGCCGCTGTTGAGGAAATCGATAATCGGTACGTTTGCAGTGTTGATATACGACTGCATCGCAGGAGTGTCAATAACCTGCAACGCCGTAGACAGATTACCGACAGAAACATTGCTTTTGAAGTTCTGGACCGCAAAACCGGCAACCAGGTCCGAGAACCCGATAGCCGTATCGCCAATATCCCAGCCCGTGTCGTCGAAACCGCTTTCGATCCAGTTTCCCGGATCGCCGTTGGGAATTATGTACCGCGCGGCGTCGCCGGAAACTACAAACTCAGTGGTCTCGACGTTCTGCGCGATACCGTACGAAATATCGTCAAACTGTTCGGGATACTCGTCGTACTCGTGAACAACCGCGCCGAGATCATCGTAAAGCCCAAGATACTCTCCGCTTCCCCTGAGCTTGAAATTCGTATGCAGATTGCCTTCGGGGTCCACATAGGGATCTACGGGGGCGACTACATTCTCTCGACCATTGGAAGCGAAGATAACGCGGAATTCGCCCGGCCCCAGCGATATGCTCGGAAACGCCCACGTATCGGCTCCGTCCTTGAGCTCCCAGCCGGTAAGATCGACCTCAGCGACTCCGGAATTGTGAACTTCCAACCAGTCTGAATACTCACCGTCTCCATCGAGTAAACCGTTCTTGTTGAGGGCCATGAACTCCGAAATCATGACGTCGCCGTTGAGCAACAGACGCGGCTCAAGCGATTCGAAAACTGGAAGACCCTTAGGTCTATTCGTGTTGCTGTTTGTCACCGCGACCTCCTGAAAAATACTGCGACACCAATACTAGGAAATCGCCTGCCGCGACAAGGTGCACTTCCTCTGGCCTGACATCTGTTCGTCGTTCGATGATCATTAATGTTACGCCTGAGTATACCACAGAACACCACTTCCGCCAAGGACGGTTTTCACGAATCTTCGTCACAACTATTGTGGCGGTGCTTGTGGCGACGGCACGGCATTGTTCAGTTGGATCGGATGAACTTGGGAGAGAATCAGCCTAGAGCAGCCCCAAGGCTGGCGGAGGAATCTCAAGGCTTCTGAGGCAATACCAGTAGCCAGGCGGCAAGCTTCGGCTCGGTGAAGTAGAGCTTCGACGTCTTGACCGTCGGTTCCTGGGCATTCTCAAACCATGACGGTATGCGCAATAGAGGTCATTAAGGCCAATTCGTCATTATGATTATAGGCTCGAGAAGGGGTGGACACTTTTCGTGATTTCGGACCAGCAAAGGCGATCTTCATGCCAAGACGTCTGTTGTCGAAATATGCTTTTGCGAAAGAAGACACCGCCGAATAAGAATCGTCTGACGGGACATCCTGTCCTGCTCGGCACGCAGGAGGCCACTGGTTCAAGTCCAGTACGGGTCATTAGTTACCCGCCAAACGCTCACATCCGATCATTTCTGAAAACTCGCGCCGCCTTGGGCGCCCAGCCTGGTGAGGGCTCCTCCTGCAGCATTCTTCTCGCCATGTCGGTTAGCCGCATACATGTCCCAAGCTGGCGTAGTCCGCCAATATCTGACGGTATTCCATCGGTCGATCGCGATCGGTACACACAGATCCTGACACAGGGCGAGCGGCTTGTTTATCGGACGTTGTCCATGGGCATGCCAAGCCGTTGACAGACTCCCAAGGCCAGTAGATACTGACTCCGTCTGATGTTGGAGATTACTATGGACTTGAAACGCATCCTCTGGGTCGCAGTAACGTTTATTCTGGCCGGAGCCCCTACTGCACAGTCAGCTACGATCTGGGTCGAAGGTGAGAAGCCCGCAGCCAACACTATGAACCGTCACCCCTGGTGGTACGACAAAGTTAAACGCAACCAACTGTCAGCGGGAGATTGGATCAGCAATTTCTCGAAGGAAAAGGAAGGAACGGCCGATTATCGCTTCACTGTCCCGGCCCGCGGAAAATACGCGTTTTGGGTGCGAGCCAATCCTATAGGGACAAAGCTTTCGTACCGGTTGAGGCCCAAGGACAAGTGGCGCCTGATCGACATGAGCAAGGCCAAACAGCGCGTCAACATCGCCGAAGACGGCAAGCCGGACCTGCGATTTATCGCCTGGGTTTGGGTAGGTGATATCTCACTGGAAAAGGGCCCGGCCGCCGTGTCGTTCCGGATGCACAGCGACAACAGCAACCACGGCGCGCTGGACGCCTTTGTGTTGAGTACGAAGAATTTCGCACCCCAAGGCGCCAATCGCCCCGGCGTGAAGTCCGCGCCAGCGGGGACCTGGCCGACGAAAACAACCTGGGCCTTCAAGCCGAGCGACGACAAGTTCACCGACAAGACGATGCTGGACGTGTGGAATCTGGCCCGGGCGCACCGCGAATCAACGGCCACACGCGAGCATATCTGCATCAACGGGCTGTGGCGATCGCAGCCGGCCAGGGACCAAACCGGCGGCGTGCCTAGTGGAAAATGGGGCTACTTTAAGGTCCCGGGGAGTTGGCCCGGGATCACCAACTACATGCAGAAGGACAGCCAGACTGTCCATGCCCATCCAAGCTGGAAGAACCAATCCCTGCGCGGAATCACTTCGATGTGGTATCAGCGGGAGATCACAATTCCCGCCAGCTGGACCGGGCGGCGCATCACAGTGCATGCGGAATATCTGAACTCGTTTGCGGCGGTGTATGTAGACGGCAGGAAGGCCGGCGAGATGCGATTTCCGGCCGGGGAAGTTGACATAACGTCGCTCTGCACGGTCGGCAAAACCCACGTGCTGTCGCTGGCCGTTGACGCCATGCCGCTCAAGGGCGTCATGCTCTCATACAAGGACACGACATCGGCAAGGAAGGTCAAGGGTTCTGTGGCGCGTCGAGGTCTGTGCGGCGACGTCTACCTCGTCGGCGCGCCGAAAGGTCCGCGCATATCCGACGTGAAGATCGACACATCCGTTCGCAAGGGTCAAATCACACTCGGCGTTGCGGCAGACGGTCTGGCCGCGGATACGCAGTATGTCCTGGCGGCACAGCTAACCGACGGCGGGCGCCGGGTCGGCGAATTTGCGAGCAAGGCCTTCACACTCGGAGATCTCAAGTCCGGCCGGATAGCGTTCACAAGCAAATGGAAGCCCGAGAAGCTGTGGGACATCCATACGCCGGACCACAAATACACAGCCGCACTGTCTCTGCTGGACGCGAACAAGAAGCTGATCGACGCCGCATTGCCAGTGCGATTCGGATTCCGGGAGTTCTGGATAAACGGACGGGATTTCCACCTGAACGGCAGCCGCATCCACCTGTCGGCCGTGCCCCTGGACTGGGCCACCAGCGGCCAGAAGAACAGATTCGCCCAGCGTGACCAGAATTCCGGATACGTGCCGATAATAAATACAGGAATGCCCGTGCCCAGCGCGGCGCCCGGCGAGAACAGGATCATCGAGAACCAGATGAAGCTCTTGCTCAGTCGGTCCAGTCGCGGGTCCTTGCGCCGCATGCCGATGTATTCCAGCACCGGAGCCAGGAGCATGTACGCCGTCACCAGTGTGGCGATGGGGATATGTGAGTATGTAATCTCTTCGATCCATACCCAACGAGGGAATACAGGTGTGTCAATAACGGGCAAATCCATACAGAATCCCATTTACTCCAGCCAATAGGCTTCGATCTGACAAGATCACTGTAGCGGCGATTATTGCTTGATTCAAGCGTCTGTCATTACTTCCGTTCGTTCCGAGCCGGTCGAACAAACCGACCCGCGGCGAAAACCGGAGGATATCCAGTTAGACAGGGAATCAGAAACGACCTTGCCAGAATCCGGGTTTTTGATAAGATCATGGCAAAGAATGCGATGGTTAAACGCGTGAACTTTCGAACACCGAATGCATCCTGTCGCCGCATTTTCGCCATGGGCTGGAATGTTCCAGATCGTCCCGGCGGGGATAAACGCGGATTGGGATTGCGAGTGTCCGATGAAAGAGCCGTCTATACTGAACTGAACGCATATGCGATCTTGATGATTTGGCGGAGTCTATGAACGAAACCTCACCAGCACCGTCGCCAGCGAAACGCCGCGGCCTGTTCATGAAGCAGGCCAATATGCTTCGTATGGTCTACTGCCTCATACCGGTAGTGCTGTCAGGCGTATACTTCTTCGGATGGCGTGTCGCAGCGGTTGTCGGCGTATGTATCGCAGCGGCGGTGATCACAGAGCGAATCACCAGCCGCGCCCGCGGACAGGCGATATCGACGGCGTGTCTGGTAACCGCCCTGCTGTACGCACTGTCCCTTCCGCCGACAATCCCGCTGTGGATCGCGGTCGTCGGCATGGTCGTCGGCGTGCTGTTCGGCAAGGAGGTCTTCGGCGGTTTCGGGCGGAACTTCGCCAATCCGGCGATCGTGGGGCGGGCCTTTGTGTACATCTGCTTCCCGGTCGAGTTGACAGGACGCTTCGTTCCCGCCTTCAAGGGTTTTCCCGGCGGTCTGACGCGATGGTCGTTCGAAACCCTGAGTGAAATACCAAGCTATCTGGCCGCATCGGCCGGGCAGGTCACTGACGCGATCAGCCAGGCCTCGCCGATGTGGGTCGCTCGCCAGTACGGTCTGGACGCCGTCGCCAATTCAGGCCGGGGCGCATCGATGTGGGACATGGCTCTGGGGTCCGTGGGCGGGACATTCCAGGCCAGCGGCGAGTCCGCCCAGCGCGTAATGACCTCGGGCTGCATTGGCGAGGGCTGCGCCGCACTGATCGCCCTGACAGCGATCTATCTGCTATGGACAAAAACAGCCAAGTGGCGCTTGATGATAGGCGGATTCGCAGGCCTGGTCGTTGCTAACCTGCTGTTTCGAAATATGTTGGGGTTCAATGGAACCGGGCAGGTCCCGCCATTGGTATGGCAGCTGCTCAGCGGCACGACAATGTTCGCAATGGTTTACATGGTCACCGAACCGGTCAGTGCGCCGAAGAAGAACGGCGCCCAGATCGCATACGCTTTCCTGGTAGGCTTTCTGATAGTTACTCTCCGCTGGCGGGGAATATTCGTAGCGGCGGCGACGTTCGCAATTCTGTTGGGCAACCTTGTCGCGCCCTTGCTCGACGCGGGAGTCGAGGCCTGGGGGCGGAGGGGCTCTCGGCAGTGAGGTTCAACATAAACAACCCGGTGTACGTGATCGGTTTCGCGGCGATCGTCTCGGGCGTCTTCACGGCGGCTATCATGTCGCTGCACGCTATGGCCCGCCCTGTCGTTGAGGCCAACGAGCGGTTGTATTATCAGCGAGCGCTGGTCGAAGTGTTCTCGCTGGATGCAGGCGAGAGGTTAACCGACGCCGAGGTGACCGAAGTGTACGCCCGCAGGATTCGCACTATCGACCGGACGATAGCGGACCCCGAAACGGGCGTAACGTTCAACATGCCGCCGGACCAGGGCGATAAGCGTTCGCCCAGGACATACCGCGCAGTGATCATCGACGAGCAAACCGGACGAGAAACCCTTCTTGGATACGCGTTTCCAATATGGGGCGTGGGTTTCTGGGCGCGGATCGACGGTTATATGGCCGTCTCGCCCGACTTGCGTAGATCGCTGGGGATCGTGTTTGTCAGTCACAAAGAAACGCCGGGACTGGGCGGACGGATCACCGAACGCACATGGCGAAAGAACTTCGAGGGCCTGGACATAACCGAACCTCAGGCGCCGGGCCGCGTGCTCTACATCGGCGGCCAGAGTACAGGCTCACTGCGAAAGGACCGCTACGTGGACGCCGTGACCGGAGCGACGGGAACGTCGGCGGCGGTTGAAGCGTTCCTCGGGCGGCGAATCACCGAGTTCCGCCGGGCGATGTCGGCCGATGCCCGAAAGGAGCGTCTCTGATGCCCGACCTGCTTCCCAGTTCCGTTCCGCCGCGCCGAGCGCTGATCGTACAGTTGTGGAAGGAGAACCCGATCTGCCGGCAGGTGCTGGGCATATGTTCGGCCCTGGCGGTGACCAATCTGGTTTTCAACACCGCCCTGATGTGCGCGGGGCTTATCTGGACAACGACAATGGCGGGCCTGGCGGTGAGCCTGCTGAGAAACGTCATCCCGCAGCGCATTCGGATCATGGTGCAGGTGCTAATCGCAGCTGTATTCGTAATCGTGGTGGATATCGTGTTCAGGGCTATGTTCTTCGAAACTCACAGCCAGATCGCCGCATACGTGGGGCTGATCATAACCAACTGCATAGTTCTGGGCCGCCTCGAAGCGTTCGCCAGCAAGAACCGTCCAGTCGCGGCGATGGCCGACGGGTTGGGAGCGGGGCTGGGTTACTCGATGATCCTGATGTCCGTGGCGGTGGTGCGCGAACTGCTGGGTTTCGGAACGCTGCTCAAGGGCACCGCCTGGGAGATAACAGTCTTTGGCCCGGGCAGCCTGGTCGAAGGCGGTCTGGAGGCGATCGGCCTGGGCGGACCTATGTCGGCGGCGGGACTTGAATGGCGCAACTGGACCATAATGGTCATGCCGCCCGGCGCGTTCTTCGTACTGGCGATTGTGGTCTGGATAGCCCGCGCCCATTCACTGCGCCGCGAGCAAAACGCACAAACCGAGGAGGCCTCCAAATGATTGCACAGGTCGCCAACGACACAGTTCCCTCAATGCACCTGATACTGATTCTCCTGTCGGCGGGTCTAACGGACAACATTCTGCTGACGCGTTTCCTTGGCATGTGCCCGTTCCTTTCGATCAGCAAACATTTCAAGAGCGCTTTTGGAATGGGCCTGGCGGTGCTGTTTGTCATAACGTGCACCTGCCTGCTGAACTTCGCACTGTACGCCTACGTGCTCTTACCCCTGAAAGCCTACGGCGTGCCGGCTGAAAGCCTCAAGCTCATCCTGTTCATTGTGGTCATCGCCGCTTTCGTGCAGCTTATGGAAATGGTCATCGAACGCATCAGTATGAAGCTGTATTACGCCCTGGGCATCTTCCTTCCGCTAATCACGGTTAACTGCGCCATTCTCGGAGCGTCGCTGTTCATGGTGACCAACGTCACCGCCAAGGGTCACGGAGCAATCGAGGTGCTTATGTACGGATTCGGCACGGGCCTGGGCTGGTTCATGGCGATTATGTTGATGGCGGGCATCCGCAAACGCCTGGAAAAAGCTAAAATCCCCGCCGCCCTCGAGGGTCCGGGCATCACGCTGATCGTCGCGGGAATAATGGCGATGGCGTTCGTTATCTTCCAGGGCATGATCAAAATATAGGACAAGGTCGAATATCCCTTAATATGGACGTGATTATCACTGTACTCCTGGCGGCCGGTGTGGCGAGCGGATTGACCGCCGTGCTGGCGGCGCTGCTGCTGCTGGCCCAACGGGTCCTTGTCAACTACGGCGCCTGCGCCATCGACATCAACAACGGGGACCGCCTTCTGGAAGTCACCGGCGGACAGCCCCTGCTGGCTACGCTCATGCAGGAGGACATATTCATTCCATCAGCCTGCGGAGGGCGAGGCACGTGCGCCTACTGCAAGCTCCAGATACTTGAAGGCGGCGGGATGATCACCCCCACCGAAGAACCGCTTCTTACACCCGACGAAATCGCCGACAATGTACGCATAAGCTGCCAGGTAAAGGTCAGAAACGACCTGGCGGTCCTGATTCCCGAAGAGCTTTTCCTGGTCAAACAGTATCGCGGGCGGATCGAACGAATAACCGATCTTACGTACGACATCAAACAGGTGCGAATCGGCCTGATCGAGCCGGAAACCATCGAGTTCACGCCGGGCCAGTACATCCAGCTCCAGGCTCCGGCGTACAAAGGTAATCCCGAACCGGTCTACCGCGCCTACAGCATGTCAAGCGTTCCCAGCGACAACAATGCAGTCGAAACCATCATCCGCCTCGTGCCGGGGGGAATCTGCACCACGTGGGTCTTCACGAAACTCGCCGAAGGCGACGAGGTGGTCTTTTCCGGCCCGTACGGCGACTTCCGCCCCAGCGAAACCGGCAGAGAAATGGTCTGGATCGCCGGCGGCTCGGGCATGGCGCCGTTCTGGTCCATGCTGCGACACATGAAGGAAAACGGCATCCGCCGTAAGTGCACCTACTTCTTCGGCGCCGTGGGCAGGGACGACCTGTTCCTCCTGGAAGAGCTTCACCGGCTTGAGACCGAGACGGACTGGTTCAAGTTCATACCCGCACTGTCGGGCAAGGGCCAATGCGACGACGGGGTCTGCGAAACAGGCCTGATTACCGAGGTGGTCGACCGCCATCTTCCCGAGGACTCGCAGGCCGAAGCATATCTCTGCGGCAGTCCCGGAATGATCGACGCCGCCGTCAAGATCCTCCGCGCCAAGGGCATCACCGAAGAGCACACATATTACGATAAATTCGCGTAGATCCGGAGCCCGAGAGATGAAACGCACACCGCAGGAAGAGCAGATCGTCACGCGAATGGCGCCCGGCGCACTGTGCGCCGAAGGCTTCCTGGGGTCCGACGGGAGATCGCTGGACAACATCCTCGCTGACGACGGACATACAGTCGAGTCGCTGGGTTTGACCCACGAGCATATCGCGGACAGACTCGACGGAGTCATGCAGGCCGCCCTGGCTGCATTCGGGAACCCAGTATACGTGGGTGACGGCTTGATCGCCGTCGCCAGAGACGCGATGGGGCCCATCGCCTGCCCATGGGGCGGCTGCGGCGTCTTCGCCAAGGGTGAAATCGAACTGACCGACACCCGCAGGGGCAAGACCGTTGTCGTGACCCCTCTGTCCGTACATCTGATCCGGCGTCACGGATTCTACCAGGGCAAAGGCGCCCGATACCGCCTCGAACCGTCCGAACTGGCGGCGCTGCTGGATGTTTCCCCCGGCGATGATACATAAGTCACCCGGTATTCCTTACCACCCAAACAACCCGGGGGGAATGGCGTCAATTCTATCAGAGTGTTTCCCGGAGCCTGTGGAGCGATCCGGGGTTAGGAGACCCGGTGTCTTCATCGCACTTTCCGCCGACGATGCGGTAACCTTGACAAGAGTTCGCAAACGCCCTATCGTTGCCCGGGCAAATGACATCTGAGCGTAATCAGATCGACTCCAGTCCTGTCCGGTGAAAAGAAAGGGTGTTTATGCACCGATTTACTGTATGTGCATCTCTGTTGGGAATCATGGCCGTACTTGTTGGTTGCCAGGTCCGCACGCCAAACGATACGACGTCGCGCAATGAACCCGCCACACGTAAATCGGCGGTCCCGGGTCCTTACATTAAGGCACTGGCGGAGTTCAACCGCGCCGGCGGGCTCATGGAGCAGTACAAGTACGCCGAAGCGACAGAAGCGTTTGAGACGGTCGTGAAACTCGCGCCCGGCTGGACGGCGGCGCGTTTTAACCTCGGTCTGGCGTACTTCAACATGCACGGCCAGCGCCGAGCCCAGGACAGCCTCAAGAAATCGCGCGAGGTGTTCGAGAAGGTCCTGGCCGACGACCCGAAGCATCTCCACGCCAAATTCTGCCTGGGGCTGTATCACCAGCATCTTGGTGAAACCGAAAAAGCCGTCAAATATTTCCAGGCGGTTTCCAAAGGCGACGGCAACGACCCGCACGCGGCGTACAAATACGCCGAAGCCCTGCTGGCCGCCGGACGCAAGGACGAAGGGACGAAGATGCTCGAAAAGGTCGTCGCCATCGATCCGGGTTTCATATCTGCGATATACCGCCTTGCGCTGCAGTACCAGCGCAGCGGTCGACGGGCCGAGGCGGCGCCCCTGTTCGATCGCTTCCGAAAACTCAATTCAGCCGAACTCAGCGGCGGAAGCTTCATCGTACAGAAAGTCTACGGGACCGCGGGCAAATACTACAAAGTGCTGGGCGCCGACAATCTGCCGCTGCCGACGACCAAAGATCGCGCCGCCGAACGGGTTCTGTTCTCTCCCGAAATCACGCGTCTGAAAGGCTCGCCGACGTCGGCGGACCTGCCCGGGGTCGCAACCGGCGACATCGACGGAGACGGAGATATCGACCTGTGCCTGTCGGCATCTGGGAAGAACGGCGGCACGGTGCTGTGGATAAACAACGGCTCGGGGAAGTTCACCGCAAGACCGCGGCTGAGCGAAAAAGGTGTCTCGCCCTGTTTCGGAGACATCGACAACGACGGCGATATCGACTTGTGGCTGGGATGCGCCGGGCCGGACCAACTCTTCATCAACGATGGAAAAGGCAATCTTACAGCCGGTAAATCTGCAGCAACTGCCGGGGCGGAAGCTCTTACTCACTGCGCCAGGCTTGTTGATATCGACAGCGACGGAGATCTGGATTTTCTGGCGTTTCGCACGGGTAAAGACTCCGCCCCAACCGCAAACAGCGTCTACAACAGCAACGGCGACGGTTCGCACAAGGATGTGGCCGGGGCGTTGGGCCTGGCTCTGGCCGACGTTCCGGTCGGAGCGGTGATATACGACGATTTCGACAGAGATCGCGACCTGGACATGGTGATCTTCCCAGCCGGGAAGACTGCTGCTTTAGCATGGGTCAACGACCGGGTCGGTAAGTTCCGCATGCTCGATGCGGCCAACACCGGCCTGTCGACAACCAACGCCGTCAGCGCCACTTCCGGCGATCCGGACAAGGACGGCGACCGGGACATTCTGGTCTTCAGCGACAAAGGAGTTGAACTGTACGCCAATGCGGGCGGTTTCACCTTTGCGGCCGACAAGAGTTTCTCCGACCAGCACGGAAAGCTCGGCGGGACGGGCGGGCAGTTCGCCGACATGGACAATGACGGCGATCTGGACATAGTTATCGCCGACGCCCGCCGAACCGAGGGCGGGCGCGGACCGGTGCTGCTGATCAATGACTGGCCCCGCAAGAGATTCCTCAACGCCGCGAAAATCGATCCGGGCAATCTTCTCGGCGCTGTCAAAACCAAGGGAAACGCCAGTTGCGTCGTAGCCGATTTTACCGGCGACGGAAAGTGCGACATACTCCTGGCTCCGAGCGGGGCCGAATCGATGCTGATCGCCAACGCGACCCCCGGGGGCCACTGGATCGAACTGGACCTCCGCGGAACGCGCGAGCGGGGGCGGAAGGCCCGGTCAAACAGCTCGGCGATCGGGGCGCGAGTCGAGATCAAAACAGGCATGGTCTTTCAGCAGTTCATGGTCGGCGGGAGTTCCGGACCGGCGGCGATGCCGCCGGCAAGAGTCCACATCGGACTCGGGAGGAATCCCAAGATCGACTGGCTGAGGATCGTCTGGCCGGACGCGGTCGTGCAAGCCGAAATCGAAGTCGCCGCCGACCGCGTGCTGAAGGTGTCCGAAGTCCAGCGCAAAACGTCGTCATGTCCGTACCTGTTCGCATGGAACGGCTCGCGATTCGAATTCGTCGCCGATTTCGGCGGCGTCGGCGGGCTGGGGTATCTCGTGGCGCCCGGTGTCTACGCCAAGCCCGACCCGACCGAATATCTCCGCATCCCCCGCCTCGAACCGCGAAACGGCGAGTATGTCCTGCAGTGCATGACGCCGCTGGAGGAGATAACCTACTTCGACGAGGCCAAGCTGATCGCCATAGACCATCCGGAAGGCACGGATGTCTGGCCTAACGAGATGATGGCGATAAACGCCGCCCCGCCCAAGGCCGAACTGTTCTGCTACCGAAAGGCGATCGATCCGGTGGCTGCGGTTAACGAAAAAGGCGATGATGTCACGGACAAAGTGCTCCGTATCGATCGTCATTACGCCGGCGCCACTGGCGTCAGCGGTAAGTTCATGGGCCTGGCGGACGATCATTTCGTCGAACTGGATTTCGGCGATCGCCTGTCCAAACTCGCAAAGGACGCCCGATTGGTCATGTTCCTGCACGGGTGGGTCGAATACGGATACTCGTCGACAAACTACGCCGCACACCAAGCCGGAAAGCTCGCCAAGGCGCCGACCATCAGCGTCTTACGCAACGGCAAGTGGGTCGATCTGTTCACCGAAGTCGGTTACCCCGCCGGCATTCAGCACATGATGACGCTTGAGGTCACCGGCAAGATTCGCCCCGGCGACAGCAAGATCCGAATCGCAAGCAACATGGAGCTGTACTGGGATCGGATATTCCTGGCCGAGCATCTCGGCGCATCGGTCATCAAAACAAAAGAAGCGTCGGTTCGCAGCGCTAACCTTCATTTCCGCGGCTATCCGCGCGAATACTCCCCGGACGGTCACCACCCGGTCCTCAGCGATTACGACAACCTCGACCACGCACTTCCCTGGAAGCTCATGTCCGGACAGTACACGCGATACGGCGAGGTCTCGGAGATACTCGGACAGGCTGACGACTGCTACGTAATCATGGGACGCGGCGAGGAACTGACCCTGCGCTTCGCCGCCAGCGCGTTCGGTCCGGCGCCCAAAGGCATGCGACGCAGCTTCATCCTGAAGACCGACAGCTTCTGCAAGGACATGGACCTGTACACCGCCTATCCCGACACGGTCAAACCGCTGCCATTCCACTCCATGAGCAGTTATCCCTACGGCCCGAAGGAAAAATACCCCGATACCCCCAAGACCAGAGCCTACCGACGCAAATATAACACGCGAAAGGTGCAATCCCGATAAAGTAACTGCGGCTTTACGCAGAATCCCTTGATAAAAGCATGTTATGGCGTTATCTTGCACTAGTAGTTTAATCAATTTCAACTGACGTATTCGTTGCATTTTTTACCGTACGGCGCCGATTAGCTGGTATGTCGGCGCCATAAATTATGTAGAAACATACGCAAACCTGACAAGTCACCGAAGGATTGCGGAGATATTTCATACTCGAAGTACTCGGGTTCGGATAGTGGTGTCTTTGTAGCCTTCCTGACAGAACAGCATTCGCCTGGACAACAGGAGTTTTCGCAAGTCTGAGATACAGGTAGCTTTTCAATTCCATGAAAGGAGATCGTTCTCGTGCCGATCAACCAAATCAAAGGTATTTCGGCGGGCGCAGTACTGCTGGCGACAATCAGTTTCATTGGGGCAGTTGATGCGCAGGCCGGGAGCACTATCAAGCTTACAAACGTTACCGCCGAGACAGGGATATCGTTTCGCCACACAGACGGCGGTTCCGGTAAGCGCTATCTGCTGGAAACAGTATGCGCCGGGATGGCGATGCTTGATTACGATGGGGATGGGGATATGGACATCTACTTCCTGAACGGCGCTCCGCTGAAGGGAACCAAGACCGATAAACCTCCGACCAACGCGCTTTACCGCAACGACGGGGGCTTCAAGTTCACCGATGTAACCGCCAAAACCGGCGTCGGCGACAAGGGTTATGGGCTGGGAGTTTGCGCAGGCGACTACGATAACGACGGCGACCAGGATATCTACCTGAACAACCACGGAGCCAATGTCCTGTATCGCAACAACGCTGACGGAACGTTCACGGACGTAACGAAGAAAGCTGGCGTCGCAGATGGGCAGAAAACAGGCGCCGGAGCCTGCTTCCTCGACATGGACGCCGACGGTGATCTGGACCTGTATGTGTCCCATTACCTTAAATTCACCTACGAGGGCCACAAGGCCGGTTGCATTCGCGGTGTCCCGGTCTACAGCAGAGGCCCCTCGGCGTTCAAGCCCGAAGCCGACAGCCTGTACCGCAATAACGGCGATGGAACGTTTACCGACGTCAGCGTCGCGGCCGGTATCGCTAAGTACGCCAGTTGGGGAATGGGCGTGGTCTGCGCGGATTACGACAAAGACGGCGACACAGACATTTTCGTAGCCAACGACGTTTCGTTCAACTACCTGTTTCGCAACAACGGCAAGGGCGTGTTCGAGGAGGTCGCCATGATCGCCGGGGTCGCCGTCGACGGAGCCGGAGCCGGTCAGGGCAGCATGGGGGTCGATTGCGGCGATTACGACAACGATGGGTTTCTGGATTTCCACCAGACTTCTTACGAGACGCAATTGGCGCTGCTCTACAGGAACGCGGGCGCCGGCTCGTTTGAGGACATAACCATGGTCAGTCGAGCTGGTCTGGGTACGCGAAAGGAAGTAACTTGGGGAAATGGCGTTATGGATTTTGACAATAACGGCGATCGTGATATATTTATTGCCTGCGGACATCTTCAGGACAACGTCGATAAGTACGATAATTCGATGAACTATAACGCCAGGAATATTCTTCTTGTGAACACCGGTGACGGTAAGTTCGCAAACATCTCAGGCAAAGCCGGAGACGGTCTTGCGGTCAAGCTCTCAAGCCGCGGCGCGGCGTTCGGCGATCTGGACAATGACGGCGACATCGACGCGGTAGTCGTCAACTCGCGCCGCGAACCAACGATTATGCGTAATGATTCGCCAGCAAAGAATCATTGGCTCCAGGTCCGTCTGCGCGGGGTGAAAACCAACCGAGACGGCGTGGGAGCAACAGTGGAGGTGGCGTCCGGGAAGCTCAGGCAGATATGTGAAGTGCACAGCGGTAGAGGCTACCAGAGCCATTACGGCATGCGGCTGCACTTTGGCCTTGGCAAGCGAGACCGTATAGATCGCGTGGAGGTCCGTTGGATCGGCGGCGGCTCCGATGTCCTGAAGAACGTCCGCATAGATCAGATCCTGAAGATCACTGAAGGGAGCTCCAAGGCGCCTTCGCGACGCTAAGGTGGCGGCAATGGTCAAACGCAATACTCGTCGCAGAATACGGACTCTGATAACTGGAGGGATTCTCTGCGCCGCCATCGCCGCCGGTATCGTAATCTGGAGCCCATGGGGCGAGCGAACTTCCGGGCCGTCTTCGGGCTCGCCGAAGGCGAAACCACCCTCCGATCCGGCCAATAGAGACACTCGCGCCGCGATTGCGGCGTTGAAGCTTCCTGCTGAATTGCCCGCCAAACCTGTGATCCGGGCGGTCTCGCCGGATTTGAAGCTTCTGACCAGCGAGATGCTGAAGACCGAATCGTTGGACGTCTGCCGGAAAGCGATAGAGGATTTCCCGGCAAGCACTACCCCACTTGTTCTTATGGCTGATCTCCAGAACAAGCTGGGCGATCGGACCGAAGCGGTCAAGTGGTGGCGCCAGGTCCTGAAGCGTGAACCCAGGCGTATCGACATTTACTATAACCTGGCCGATGTCGCCGACAAGAACGGCGACTACGAGGAGGCTCTCAGGCTGTGTCGAAAGGCCCTGACGCTCGGGCCTCCCCTCCCGGGTATGTATCATGGGATGGGCAGTTGCCTGCTGGAACTTGGCAAGCCCGCCGACGCAGTAGATGCACTGCAAAAAGAACTTCGGCATTATCCCCAGAACCCCGACCCATACCGCCTTTTGGGACGGGCCTACTCGCAATTGAAGCAGTACGACAAGGCGGTCGAGAACTACGAGAAAACGCTCAGCATATCGCCGCGAAACAAGGCCGCATGTTATGGATTGATGATCGCCTGCGCCAAGCTGGGCCAGACCGAAAAGGCCCGGAAATACAGAGAGAAGTTCTCCGTACTGAGCAAAGAAAAAGACAAGATGATGAGGACCAAGAGGGAGTTATTCGAAGACACCGAAAGGATGCGCAGACTCACGGCGTACGTACACACAAACGCCGGAGAGATAGCGTACGTTAATCGCCGGACTGACCAGGCCGAAGGAAGCCTTAAGCGAGCAGGCGCCCTTGATCCCGGCGACCTGCTTTGCCGCGGAAAACTCGTATCGCTCTACCTGGCCCAGAAACGGAACGCCGAGGCCCTGGAAATATGCCTGCAGCTCAGCCGGATCGAGCCGAACAACCCGCTTCATTATCAGAATATCGGAGTGCTTTTCAGCAGCCTGGAAAAGTTCCCCGAGGCGGTCGACGCACTGTGCAAAGCGATTACAGCGTCCCCCAAAGACCCTCTGGGGTATCGTTACCTGGTAAAAGTGCTGATGCAGGGCGCCGGAGCCTTTGCCCAGGCCCGGACTGTCGCTGAAAAACTGGTCGAGTTGAAACCAACGGGCCCAAACTATTACATACTGTCCCAGACTTGCGAGGCCAGCGGCGATCTCACCGCCGCCTGGAAGGCTATAGAACGGGCGCGTAATCTATCGCCTGCAAACAACCGTATTCGACAGTCGCACCTGCGGTTGCAGACGAAGATAAAACAGGACTGATCCAGAGAGAACAAATGACGCGTACAAGACCAACCAACAGCCGCACCGCGGTGCGGTCGACACTTTGTCTTGTCGCAGTACTGGCGTACCTTGCCGGGGCCGCGGCGGGCGAAACACCGAGCCCGATTCAGCTCCGCAACGTCACCAAAACAGCCGGCCTGCAGTTCAAGCACACCCATGGCGGATCGGGTAAACTCTACGTTTTCGAGCCTATGACCGCCGGACTGGCGTTGTTCGATTACGACAGTGACGGCGACATCGACATATATCTTCTCAACGGGGCGCCCCTGCAGGGGACGAAAACCGACACTGTCCCGAAAAACGCACTGTATCGCAATGACGGTGGATTCAAGTTTACCAACGTGACCGAAAAAGCCGCTATCGGAGACACCGGATACGGCCTGGGTGTCGCCGTAGGCGACTACGATAACGACGGCGATACGGACATATATATCAATAACTTCGGCCCCAATGTTCTCTACCGCAACAACGGCGACGGGACTTTCACCGACGTCACCGCCAAGGCCGGCGTATCCAATGGACGCCAACTCGGGGCCGGCGCCAATTTTCTCGACGCCGACGGCGACGGAGACCTCGATCTGTTCGTTTCAAACTACCTGAAGTTCTCCTACAAGATCCACAAAGTCCGTTACGACGCGGGGAATCCGATGTACTCGGGCCCCAAGGACTATCCGCCCACATCAGACAATTTCTTCCGCAACAACGGCGATGGAACATTCACCGACGTCAGCGTCGCATCCGGCGTGGCGAAACACAAGGGTACGGGGATGGGCACAGTCTGCGCCGATTACGACAATGACGGCGATACGGACATTTACGTTGCCAATGACGACATGCCTAATTTCCTGTTCCAGAATAACGGTAAGGGGAAGTTCGAGGAAGTCGGGCTGATGTCCGGCGTGTCTTACGGCATGGGCGGTGACGAGCAGTCATCCATGGGTATAGGTTGCGCCGACTACGACAACAACGGTTGGCTCGATTTTTACGTAACAGGCTATCGGCACGAACTGGCGCTGCTCTACAAGAACGTCGGCAAGGGCTCCTTTGAAGACGCCACACGCCTGACCGGGGCGGGAACGGAGACTTTTCAACGCGTCAATTGGGGAACTGAATTCGTTGATTTCGACAACGACGGGGACCGCGACCTGTTCATAGCCTGCGGGCACTTCGATCGCAATATTAAGAAACTCGACAAATCGCTGGACCATCAAACGCGAAATATCATGCTCATGAACAACGGAAAAGAAAAATTCATCAACGTTTCCGACAAGTGCGGAGACGGGTTGGCGGTTAAACTCTCCAGCCGCGGCGCGGCGTTTGACGATCTGGATAACGACGGCGACATTGACGCTGTGATTATGAACTGGCGGGCGGCGCCCACAGTCCTGCGGAATGACTCACCGAAGGGCAATCACTGGCTGCAGGTTCGCCTGCGGGGCAAGAAAACCAATCGCGACGGAATAGGAGCCCGAGTGAAGGTGGTCGCGGGAAAGCTAACACAGATCGATGAGGTGCACAGCGGACGGGGCTATCAGAGTCATTACGGGATGCGTCTGCACTTCGGCCTGGGCAAGATCGACAAGATCGACCGCGTTGAGGTCCGCTGGATCGGCGGAGGCGTGGATGTAATCAAGAATCCACGCATCGATCAGATCCTGCAAATCACCGAAAGCAGCGCCAAATAGCGGTACGCGACATCGCAAAAACCAGAGCGTATCGATGCAAACCAGACACGCCAAAGATAGATCGCGGTGGGAATACTTCGATACTGGCGTTAATCGTCACACCGAGGTGCGACGCACCAGCAATCGCAATTGACATCCTCGGAACACTTGTTTACAGTAGTAGTTACATTTGCAGAGCCTTGCAGATCCATTCTGTGCCGATCGATCACATTTTCAACATCAGATCCGGACAAATCGATGAAGAAGCTAAAAGAACCTTGGCAATGTCGGCCGGCGAAACCCTTGGCTTCGAGCAAGCATGTCCGTCTCGGTCGCATCGGGAAAGCAAGTATCGTTCTTCTCGGGGTTCTTGCATTCGTTGTAGCAGGAGGTCTCCTTGTTCTTGCGCTGCATACCGGAACGCCTCCCCCCCCCCCGCCCCGGCCCCCCCCGCCCCCCCCCCCCCCCACCCCCCACCCCCCCACAAACACCCAACAAAA
>PVBE011487447.1_pt1 | contig 28678 bp, 19 predicted proteins | sample 1631181 | NCBI WGS metagenome assembly PVBE01 (sample SAMN08397723, study PRJNA350692) | Marine metagenome, whole genome shotgun sequencing project. | isolation source: water | place: Pacific Ocean | collected 2012-04
CTGAGGATCCTGCTGGATCGCACGTCGATTGAAGTGTTCGCCAATGACGGGCGCCTCTACATGCCGCGCTGCATTACGCCCAAGGACGACAATCTGTCACTCGGCGCGACATGCGACAAGGGCCAGGTCAAAGTCAGCTCCCTGATCGTCCATGAACTGAAATCATCCTGGCCCAAGGTCGCCGCACCGTCCAGCAGCGTTCATGAAGTTCTGACTCCTGAGCAGACCAGAAAGCTCAAGGCGATCCGCAATTCGTACGGATCGATCAAGAATCTCAGTTCGCTCTACACCGACCGCACGCACAAGAATGGGCTTCCGTATCACATATATGTCCCCAAGGGTCTGAAGCCCGGCGAGAAATACGCGATGGTCACGTTCCTGCACGGGCACACGGATCTTACGATTGATACGCACAAGGGCTTCCCCAAAGGCGTCTGGTCGCTGCCGCTCGTGCAAAAACCCCATCCGCACATCCTGTTCGTCCCGCGTCATAGAACCAAGAAGGACCGCTGGCATGACGAGAAATATCGCAAAATGATGATCGAGGCCCTCGATGATCTCGTCAAGGAGTTCAACGCCGACGACAAGTCGCCGAACATCGATCCGGCTCGACTGTATTTGACGGGATTCTCCCTGGGCGGTATGGGCACGTGGAACTACATCAGGAGCTATCCGCGGAAATTCGCAGCCGCCGCTCCGCTGTCGGGCTACTCACACGGTCCGCAGAACGTATCGCAGGCCGAAGAGATCAAGCATATTCCAATCTGGATATTCAATGGCGACGGCGACAAGGGCGTCGGCGGTTCGCGGTTGAGCTTTGAAATGCTCAAGAAGGCCAAAGCCCGCGACGTAAGATACCACGAGTACAAGAATCAGGGGCACGTGATAGACGACTTCGCGTATTTCACCAACGGCTTCATGGACTGGCTGTTCGCACAGAAACGGACCTCACCCTGATTCCCCATGGCGTTGGTAGGCAAAGGGAGAAACATGATGGCCTTGAGAATACGATTGGCTCTTGTAGCGGCCTCGGCGTACGCTAAAAGAGGCCCCCAGCCGAAATTCTCCGAACTTGTCGAGTCGGTCGAGAATACATACTGGTAAGTAACCGAGCCGCAAAACACAATTGGGAGTTAGAAGAAGAATGTCAAAATATCATGATGACACGACTCAGGCCTCCGATCCTGTCGATATTATCCTGGACCCTTCTACGCTGGTGCGGTTCAAGAAAGAACTGACGATACTCGAACGATTGCGAAGCGGGTTGTTTCGTTCAAATGCGTTGCTGGACGAACATCTCGGTTGCGGCGACAGCAGGGCGGCGGTTGTCGTTTCGATCGCCCCGTCGCTTATCGTCGCTGCGTATACCGACGAGATGGATTGCGTGTCGCTGCTGGAGTTTCCGCTTGAGTTTGTGGGCCTGTACGGCCTGTCAGTCGGCAGCCGCCTGTTGACGGTAAACACTTACTGTTGGGGTTCCGGGCTTGCGTCGGACCTTGTTGCCGGACCGGGCACTTTTAATAGATACCCCAACTTCTTCCCGATGATCGCCGAGTTCTTCTCGTGCGACATCCCGGAGATCGAGAAAAGGAAAGCCGCCATTGATGAAGATGAGTGGGGCAGGGCCCGAGCCCAGGGAATTGACGCCCTTGAGAACAGACGCGTGACCCCGCGAGACGGCAGCCCCTATCGCAGCAGTCGGCCGCGCAGGAGGTGACCGGCGCACCTGCGGCCGCCGGGAGCCGGACGCGGAAAATGTTGATAATGCTTCGGGCCGGAATGTATGCTGTGCGTAGAGATTGAGTTTTACCCGCCATGAGAGTCGCCGAGGTCTGCTTCGTAATGAAATGTAAATTCGTATTACAGCTTATCTGTTGCGCTGCTCTGCTTGCGGGCGGAGTTTCCGTTTTCGCTGCTGAGCCCGCGCCGGTTAGAGGTCTGGTTGCGGTCGGGCATGACAGTCGAATCGATCTGCGATGGATGGCCTCGGCGGACAAGGATATCGCCGGATACCGGGTCTACCGGGCCAGTGAAGAGTCCGGCCCGTTCCGGCAGATCTCGCCTGACAGACATCAACCGACGGTTTACAGCGACTTCCTCGGCGCCAACGATCAGTGGTTCTACTATCGCGTCACGGCGATCGGGCGCGACAGGAGCAGGTCGGCGCCATCGGATGTGCGTCTGGCCCGGTCCCGCAAGATGAGCGACGAGCAACTGCTTACTTCCGTTCAGGAGGCCACGTTCCGCTACTTCTGGGACTGGGGCCATCCGGTAAGCGGGATGGCCCGAGAGAGACACCCCGCCAGGGGCGACGGTGTGGCCGTCGGCGGGACGGGCTTCGGACTGATGGCGATTGTCGTCGGCGTGGAGCGCAAGTTTATCTCGCGGTTTGAGGCCGCATGGCGCGTGCGGAAGATACTGACCTTCCTGGAAGAAAAGGCCCAACGCTACCACGGCGCCTGGACGCACTGGATGAACGGCGAGACCGGCCGGACCATGCGATTCTCGAAATACGACGACGGCGGCGATCTGGTCGAAACCTCGTTTCTGATTCAGGGCATTCTCACCGCTCGCCAGTATTTCAACGGCGCCAATACGGTCGAGGCCGACATACGCAAGCGCGCCACCCGTTTGTGGCGGGGAGTCGAGTGGGATTGGTATCTACGTAAGCCAGACAAGAAGGGATTGGTGTGGCACTGGTCGCCCAAATACGGATTTAAAAAGAACTTACGAATAGGTGGACGGTTCAATGAGTGCATGATAACGTACTTGCTGGCGATCGCGTCGCCAACTCATCCTATACCGGCAAGCTGTTACCATACCGGATGGGTCCGCAATCCCGCCCGCTATGTAAATGGCGAAAAATACTACGGTTACACCCAGCCGATAGGGCTTGGCTTAGGCGGTCCTCTCTTTTTCACGCACTATTCGTACCTTGGCTTCGACCCGCGCGGCAAGCGGGACAAATACTGCAACTACTTCGTCAACAACCGCAACACCACGCTGATCCATCGGGCCTATTGCATCGATAACCCGATGAAACACAAGGGTTACGGGGCCAATGTCTGGGGCCTGACGGCGTCTGTGACCCCTGACGGATACAGCGCCAGTGCGCCCGGCCGACACGATACCGGGACCATCGCCCCGACCGCCTGCATAAGCGCCATGCCGTACGCCCCGAAAGAGTCGCTGGCCGCGATGAAGCATCTGTATCACGTCTATGGAAAGAAGCTCTGGGGGCCTTTCGGTTTCCGCGACGCGTTCAATCCGGGGCGCGATTGGGTCGCCAGGGGCTATCTGTCGATCGACCAGGGGCCGATCGTGGTCATGATCGAGAACCACCGCACGGGCGTTCCGTGGAAACTGTTCATGTCAAATCCCGAGATCGCCCCAGCCCTCAAAGCCACGGGCTTCAAACCCGCGATGGACACGCCAGTCAAGAAACACCTCGAGTAGGTGCTGGAAAAAGCCGTTGTCTATCGCCGCCGTTGCGCTCTATTGTATGCGGGAATGAAACCTGAACTGAAAGTTGCGATAATCACCGGCGCATCCAGCGGTATTGGTATGGAAACCGCCCTGGCCCTGGTGCGGCGAGGATACGCGGTGGTGCTGGCCGCTCGGCGGGCCGACCGTCTTGAGCAGGTGGCCGAGCAATGTCGCCGGATCGCCTCCGACGCTTCGGTCGATGTTGCTGTCACTGATGTAAGCGACCGGGCTGCGGTGGAAGAACTCGTCAGTGGGGCGGTCGAGAAATTCGGACGCCTTGACGTGATGGTCAATAACGCGGGATCCGGAATGTACGGGCGCGTTCACGAACTGTCCGAGGCCGAGGTGCGCAATGTGTTCGAAGTGAACTTCTACGGTGTTTTCCATGGATGCCAGGCCGCCGCGCCGATAATGATGGCCCAGAAGAGCGGTCATATATTCAATGTTTCGTCGGTGATCGGCAAGCGGGGCACGCCTTTCCACGGGGCGTATTGCGCCACGAAGTTCGCCGTCTGCGGGCTTACCGATTCACTCAGGGTCGAGATGAAGCCTTATGGAGTGAAGGTGACCAACGTTTGCCCGACACTGACGGCGACCGAGTTCTTCGATCATTCCCGAATGGAGCCGCGCCAACACTCAAAGTACGAATCGGAGAGCAAGATGATGCCCGCGTCGAAGGTGGCTCGAAAGATCGCCGCCACCATCGGCAAGACCAAACCGGAACTGGTGTTCTCTGCGGGCGGTAAGTTCCTGGTGCTGCTGTCGGCGATCTGGCCGCGTGCGGCCGACTGGATTATGAAGATATACCACAACGATCTGATCAAGCGGTCGGCTCCTTGAACATGGCGTTTGCAATCTCTTTCCTCTCGCGGCGTTTAGAGGATATAATATACGGCAGTTTGATATTCGCTCCGGTGTCCGGGCGGTAGTGTGCAAGTAAGGATCTGTAAAATGAACAATGCTAAACGAATCGCGATAATCGTAGTGCTGGCGGGCGTATTCTGCGGAACTTTCGCACTGGCCCAGACTGCAAAGACCAAAACAGACGACTTCAAAGCCAAAGCCGAAGCGGCGACCGCCGAAATGCTCTCAAGGCTCATTCGATACTACAGCGCCACTGACGACCAGAAAGTTAAGCTCAAGGAAGCTCTTGTCGCGCAGTACAAGGACCTGGCGGACTACGACAAGGTTCGCGCCCCGAAGATAAAGGCGCTGGATGACGAGATCGCGGTGGTTACCAATAAGATTGCCGAACTGCAGAAAGAGATCGCGGCGATCGAGAAGCGAAAGGGCGTACACGAAAAGGCCCGCGCAGAGTTGCTTCTGGACCACAAGGCCGAGATCAGCAACGTATTTACTCCCGAGCAGAGAATCGCCCGCGTGTCGAACCATATAAGGTCTTATGCGATCTATCACCAGTACTGGGTGGTTCTGCCCAAAGCCGACCAGGCGTCGATTAAGTCACAATGCGACGACGCGGCGATGAAGCTTATTCAGGACGGTAAAAGTGACGACACCACCGCGGTGTCTGCGGCATATAGGAAGATTCGCAAGGATGCCAATAAGATACTGACCCCCGAACTCCGCCAGACTGGCGAGGCCCAGTATTTGTACAACAGCGCCATACGCAAGTTTGCAAGAATCAAGCTTACTGACGCTCAGAAAGACTCTGTTCGCGATTTATGCACCAAATTCGCCCAGAAGAAAGTCCGCATCTCCGCCCAGTACGCACAGGTATACAAGGATCAAGCAGCTCTCAGACGCACCCTGAGCGGAATGAGCAGCAGTTCGTCTTATTACAAGATTCGCGAAGATGTTGTCGAGACCATCCTGACCGACGAACAGTTGGCCAAGGGCGGATTCAAGCGCAAGTCATCGACGGCGCCCAAGAAACTGTAGCGATCTGTTGCACGCCTGGAGTTTCGAGGGGATAATACATTGCTGGACACCAGCATTCGGTTTGAGGCGGTGGGTCCGCCTTGACGGTTCGCCGGCTGCCCGGGAATATTGGAGCATCACCATGCACAGAAATACTATTAAACGCAGTGGGGTCAGCCTTGTTCTGGTAACAGTTTTCCTGGCGACCCTGGCGTCGTCAGCTCCGCCAGCTCCGCCGGCGAAGAAGAGCTCCGCCGCCCGCGCCCCGCGCGCCAGGACCGCCGTCAATTACACGTTGTACAAGTACATCCGCATGTACAAGCCCACCGACGATCAGAAAGCCAAGCTTGAGAAGGTCCTGCTGGTCCAGAAAAAAGATCTGGCGGACCACGACAAGATCTACGCCCCGAAAATCAAAACTGTCGACGATAATATCGCCGTCTTGCAGAAGGAGATCGACGCACTCAAAGCCGAAAAGTCCGCCTTCTCTGCGAAACGCGCAGAATTGCTCCTCGATCACAAGGCCGAACTCAATAACGTATTCACCCGGGAGCAGAGAATCGCAAGTTTGACGGCCTACCTGAGGAGCACTTTGGTCTATCGTTACTGGGGCGGGTTGTCAGAGACACAGCAGAAGGACTTGACGACGAAATTCGAGGCCGCGGCGTTGGCGGTTGTTCAGGCCAAGCCCGAGGAGTCCGAAGGCGTAATGTCAGCTCAACGCAGGGAACTGCAGAAGGTCGTAAGTGAGATCATTACCCCCCAGGTCCGCCGGGCCGGTGAAACCAAATACATGACCGACAGCACGATCAGGGCGTTCTACCGGGTCAAACTGACCGACGACCAGAAAGCACAAATCCAGGCTCTGTGCGACAAGAACGCCAAACAGAAGAGCGAACTCTACGCCCAGTACAGGCAGCTTGATAAAGACCGCGACGCGATCAGGAAGGCGATGTACAAGTTCGGGACAAGCGATTCGATCCGCAAGATGCGGACCGAAGTCACCGAGAATATCCTGACCGAAGAGCAGCGAAAGGCTTTGACCTCGAGGTCATCAAGGTACAGGTCGTCGAAACGGACCGGCCGGACTTCGTCAAAGACCTCCAGCGCCAAGCCCCTTAAGGCTTCGACCGACAAGACCCCGAAATAACAGGAGCCGCCGCCAGCCTCGCCAGAGGGCTCGCCACGCGATTATGCGCATACTAATCAGTAACGACGACGGAATATTGGCGCCGGGCATCGCGGCGCTTCATGCGGCGGTGGCGGACATGGGGGAAGTATCGGTCGTCGCCCCGCATGGTCCTCAGTCGGCGTCGGCTCACGCGATAACGTTGCGCACGCCGATGGCGGTCGGCCACGTTGAACTGGCCGAATTCTCGGGAATCAGCGTGGACGGCCGACCGGCCGACTGCGTTCGTCTGGCGCTTCGCGAACTGCTGGCCGAGCCTCCGGACCTGGTGCTGACGGGAATCAACGACAACTCCAATGTCGGAGTGAATCTGTTCTATTCCGGCACAGTCGCCGCGGCGGCCGAGGCGGCGATGATGGGAATACCCGCGGTGGCGTTTTCCGCGGCCGCCCAGGACCGTCATCCTGATTTTGCACGTGCGGCGGTCTTGTGTCGAAAGGTGCTGGACCACCTGCTCGAAAGGGGAATGTCGCCCGGTGAGCTGACCAACGTCAATATTCCGGACTTGAGCATCCCCGGGCGACCCAACGGTTTGAGCGTTGTTCACCAGTCAGACGGGGCGATTCACGACAATTACATTCGTGAAATAGGTCCGGACGGACGCGAGACATGGCGCCTGAGCGATAATTACTCTTACGGCCCGCATCACCACGAGGATTCCGACGTGGGCTGCCTGCGTGAAGGCAATATAACCGTTACGCCGCTGTGCATCGACATGACCAGGGACGATCGCCTGGCCGAGCTGGCCCGGCTTGACTGGAGCGACATAGCGTAGGCTCGCTATCGCCACTGGATGGAGCAGATTGCAGCAAGCAGAATAGATGCGAAAAGAGTTTTCTGCGATGCTGGGGATGTCACTCTTCATCGACTCCGTTCGACTCGTCCTGATTATCGTCGTCCGGCTCGAGTTCCTGCTCGGGTTCTTGCTCCGGCGGCGTGGCTTGCATGCAATCTTCCACTTTGAGGTTGCGTGTTCCCAGCAGGTTTGCCGGTCGCTCGGGTTGTCCGGTCCTGTCCGACAGGTAGATCGCCTCCATTACCGCCATTGTCAGGAGATTCTCCCATCCCGAGCAGGGGTGGCGTTTGGGTTCTTCTGTGCTGGAGGCGGCCTGTACGAATGCTTCCAACTGCCTGATCGACGTGTCCAGCGGGAGGCTGGTGCTTTCGGTGCGGTCGATTACGTTTCCGTCCGGATCGCGGATCAGGCAACTGTCGGCGGTGGCTTCTATCGAACCGCCCAGACCGTGCAGACATATCGCCTCGCTCACCGGTCCGCTGCGTCGCGTGGTGACCACAGAGGCCATGCATCCGTTTGCGAATCTCAGTATCGCAGCGGCCGTGTCGTCAGTGTCGTAGACCGCCTGCAGTTGATTGTCGTCAGGCGGCGTGCTTACGATCCCTGATAATCCGTATACTTCCTCGGGCAATCCGAGCATCCATATCAGCAGGTCCATCGGATGGTAGCCCAGATCGATCAGGGCTCCGCCTCCGGCCGATTCTTTATCGCCCCTCCATCCCAAATCGGGCCCCCAATTGAACAGGTAGTGAGCTCTGGCCAGGAAGGCCTGTCCGATCCGTTTGCGTGCTTTCCAGGCCATGCGGTAGCATTCGTCGAATCGCCTGGGCGTGCCAACGCTGAACGCAAGCGATGCATCAGACATTGCTCGCACCATCGATACAGCGTCGTCGAGGTTTCTGGCCAGCGGAACGCTTTTCCAGACGTGAATACCCCTCTGTGCGCACGCGGGTATCAGTTCGGCCGCCGCTTTGGGCGAAACATCCAGACATACCGCGTCGGGTCTGGTCTCGGCCAGGCACGATCGGTAATCGCTGTACGCCCTCGCTCCGCTTGGGGACGCGGCGTTCTGTGCGGCGGACTGGTCCCGGTCGGCAACCGCCGCCAACTGTACTGATTCGCAGCAGGCGGTGGCCTCAAGGGCCTGGCGCCCAAAACCGCCCAGGCCTATAACCGCCACCTGCAATGGTTCTTTGGCCATGTTCAACTGTTCCTGATATCTGTTGCGGATAACGCTCTCTGTCCCATGCACTTGAATCCTATCGGAGAAATGCTTACGCCTCCAAGCGTACAGGCACAGGGTGAGGGTTGTCAAGGGGGCTCCGACAGCTGGCGCCCGGCTGACGGAACTACACGCCCGCAGGCTTGCGGCGGGGGTTTTTAGATTGACATTCCGGCGTCTGGGAAGTAATGTGCCCACGATGATTAAACCCTTTCGGCCAGAGGCGTCAGGCTCGACCAGGCGCCGGAGAAGATAACTGCAGGAGCAGGCTGTGAAAAGGAAAACAATAGGACTTTGGATTTTGGCGGTTCTTATCGCCGTAGCGATCGCCGGGCCTGCGATGGGTCAGGATGCTTCGGCTCCGAACACGGTCTATGAGATCCAAATCAAGGGGAACCAACAAGTTCCGGACGGAGCTGTAAAGGTTCACATCCAGACTCGCGTTGGCGCGGTGTACAACGAAGAGACCGTTCGCCAGGATAAGCAACGCCTGTTGAAGACAGGACGCTTTTCCGCGGTGAAGGCTACGAGCACCACTACCAACAAGGGCTTCATTATTACGTTCGAAGTTCGGGAACGTCCTTTGGTTACGGGACTTCTGTTCTCAGGCAACAAGTCGATATCCACATCGATACTCCAAAAGGAACTGACCTTCGGCCAGAACGACGCGCTGGACGACGTCAAGATTCACGAGGGACTTAAGGCCATCGAGGCAAAGTACAACACCGAGGGGTTCGCGCGGGCTCGCGTTACTTTCGTAAAAGAAAAAGGTAAAGTTGCTTACAAGATCGTTGAAGGCCCCAGGGTCACCATCCGCAAGGTCCTGTTCAAAGGCAATAACCACTTTTCGTCGACGAAATTGAGGTTCAAAGCCGAAGTGTGGCGGAAGATGTGGCCTTTTGTCGCCGGGTACTACGACAAGGAGAAGATCGACCGCGACATCCTTACGCTGCGCAATCTGTACGTGGCCGACGGATTTCTCGACGCCGAGGTCCTGCGTGAGCTCGAATATTCAGAGGACAAGTCTCGTATAACGCTGACATACGTTATTCGCGAGAACCAGCGATATCGCGTTAACAAGGTCACCTTCAACGGAAGCAAGATATACGACGACAAGGAACTGGCCAAGGATCTCAAACTGTCGAGCGGATCGTTTTACACCTCCGAGAACCAGGAATTCGACATCCGGCGCCTCAAGGAGAAGTACGGGCGCGTCGGATACATTGGCGCGGTTATATCACCGGCCAAGAGGTTCAAGGTCAAGCCCGGACTGGTCGACGTGATCTACAAGATCACCGAGTCTGACCAGTACCGCGTGGGCGAAGTGATTATCCGGGGCAACAACATCACCCAGGACCGGATCATTCGGCGCCAGATGAAGGTGTTCCCCGAACAGTTGTTCAACACGGTGGCGATAGATCAGTCCAAGCACCGCCTCAAAGAGCTCGGCCTGTTCGATTCGGTCGAAATAACGCCGCTGGGCCGCGAGCCGGGACGCAGAAACGCGCTGGTCGAGGTCACTGAGGGCAAGACCGCCGAGTTCCTTATCGGAGCCGGCGTCAGCTCCAACCATGGACTGCTGGGAAATGTCTCGTTCAGGCAGCGAAACTTCAACATATGCAACTGGCCCAAATCCTGGCGTGAGTTCATGACCGCACAGGGATGGAAGGGCGCCGGACAGACATTCTCGGTTGTAGCCCAGCCGGGTATCGAACTCATGCGATACCACGTAGAGTGGTTCGATCCGATGCTGTTTGACCTGCCGTATTCGGCCGGAGTCAAGGCGTTCGGGTTCACCAGAAGCCGACAGGACTACGATGAGTCCCGTCTCGGCGCGGTTGTGAGTGTCGGGCACAGGTTCAAGAATCGCTGGTACGGCGAACTGGCCGCTCGTGTTGAGGGCGTCAAGATCAGCGATGTGGACACACTGTCGCCGCCGGAGTTCATGTCCGTCGAGGGATCGCATCTTATCGCAGGACTGAAAGGCTCGCTGGTTCGAGATCGAACTGACAGCCGCTGGCTCCCGTCGGCTGGTGATCGCCTGCGGGTTAGCGTCGAACAGGTCGGCGGTGACTTCGACTTCACCGTCTTCCGCGCCGCCTACAGCCGCTACCATACGCTGCTGGTCGACTCACAGGACCGCAAGCACATAATCGCCATGAGAACAAGCGCCGGCGCCATCGCCGGAGACGCCCCGGTCTTCGAACGCTTCTACGGCGGCGGGATGGGCTCGATCAGGGGTTTCGACTATCGCGGAATCAGCCCGCGAAACGGTGTTAAAGCCGATCCGGTCGGCGGCGACTTTATGGTGTTCGCCGGCGCCGAATACTCCTTCCCGGTATTCGGAAGAGACGTTCGCGGCGTCGTGTTTTTGGACTCCGGGACAGTTGAAAGTGATTTTACATTAACAACGTACCGAGCTTCAGTTGGTGTTGGCGTGCGGTGGGTTGTTCCGCTTTTCGGGCCGATGCCCATGAGTTTCGATTTTGCAATCCCACTGGCGAAAGACCCGCAGGATGACCTGCAGGTCTTTTCGTTCTCGCTGGGATGGATGTTCTAGTGGAGAGACGAATTATGAAATCATCGCAGTTTATACTCCTGCTCGTCGCCGTCGCATTGGGCGGTTTGGGCATAGTTACGCATCTTGACGCCCAGGGCGGCGCCGCCACCGGGGCGGTCGCTGTATGCAACGTGGTGGAAATACTCAATAACTGCCAGAAAGCCAAGGACCTGACCGCCGAACTCAACAAGGAACGCGGACGGATCGAAAGCGAAGTCAAGAAACGCACGGAGGCCATCGATAACCTGAACAAGGAGCTCCAGCTCCTTACCGTAGGTTCAGCGGAATTCGAACAGCGCTTCGCCGAAAGCCAGCGCCTTGTGATCAATCGCGAGGCGTGGTTGAAGTTCGAGCAGAGCAAAGCCATGCGCAAGCACCAGAAACTTACGCGTGAAATGTACGTCGAAGTGCAGAAGGCCGTCGGCGTGGTGGCCAAGAGTCGCGGTTTCAAGGTCGTTCTTCACCAGCAGCGAGGCAAGCTGCGCGGGACCAACACCAATGAAATGCGAGCCGAAATCTCACAACGCAAGGTTGTATTCAGCGACCAGAGCGTCGACATAACCGCTGGCGTCCTTTCCAGTCTTAATGCGGCATATCGAGCCAAACCCTGACCCGCGGATGAACTATTACGAGCGTCTTTTGACGGCGGCTGGGGTGGTGGTGACGCCTGGCGGCGGTCTTGAGTCGCGTTCGTTGGGTTTGTAGGATGGTCTGCAGCGACATGAGCGAAAAGACACTGACAGTACGAGAAATCGCCCAACTTTTGGGTGTCGAGGTTATAGGGGCTGACCAGGGACTGATAAGCTCGATGGCGTCCCCGGACCAGGCTGGACCTTCCGATATCACGTTTGCAGTCGATAAGCGATTTGCATCTCAACTGATCGAGACTCGCGCCGGTTGCGCCATTGTCAGCCAACCAGTCAGCGACGTCTCTACGCCCCAGCTTGTCGTCGAAAACGTTAAACTCGCCGTAGTCAACGTCCTTGGCGCATTGGCGATCGAGCCCAGCGGGCCGGAAAAAGGTATTGACGCTTCGGCGAGAGTATCTCCCCAGGCCCAACTGGCTGACGATGTGTCCGTAGGGCCCGGTGTGACAATAGATCCCGGGGCTCAAATTGGCGCCGGGGCGATTCTGCACGCGAACGTCAGCATTGGCGCGGATGTGATAATCGGTCCGGAATGCGTGCTGCAGCGGGGCGTTGTGGTTCTCGATAGATGCGTGATAGGTCAGCGTGTTATAATAGGACCCAACAGCGTGATAGGCGCCGACGGATTCGGATACGAGTCCGTTCAGGGCGTTCATATTAAAGTTCCGCATATTGGAAACGTGATTATCGAAGATGACGTCGAGATAGGGGCATGCAGTTGTGTTGATCGGGCCAAGTTCGGCTCGACGATTGTTGGCGCCGGGGCGAAGATCGACAATCTCGTTCAGGTTGCCCACAACGTGAAGGTTGGAAAGGGCTGCGTTCTCTGCGCCCAGGTTGGGGTTGCAGGCAGCGTGAAATTGGGCGATTATGTGGTCGCCGGCGGACACGCCGGTTTTAAAGACAACATAACTGTAGGAGACCAGGTGCAATGTTCGGCGTTCGCCGCCGTCGCCGGCGATATTCCGGCCGGTAAACGTATAGCCGGAATCCCCGCCCACGAAGCCAGGCAGACGCTCCGTGAGTTGCGGGCGCTGAAAGACTTGCCGGATCTTATTAAGCAGGTACGGGCGATTGAAGCGAGGCTCGAATCACTTGTCCAAACAGAAGACAATTAAGAAGACCGCCACGGTCGAAGGGTTGGGGCTCTTCAGCGGGCAACGGTGCGCAATGCGGTTTGTGCCCGCCCAGCCCGACAGCGGAGTTGCGTTCCTGCGGACTGACGTAGATCCTCCGGTGCGGATTCCCGCCGATATATCCAAATCCGCCGACCGCGAGCGACGAACGTCGTTAGCCGAGGGCAAGGTCGCCATAGAGACCGTCGAGCACGTTCTTTCGGCGGTCTGGGGAATGGGGATAGACAATCTTACGATAGAAACCGACACGCCCGAACCGCCGAACACCGACGGCTCGGCCAGGCTGTTCGCCGACGCGATCGCCCAGGCCGGACTCCAGGAACAGGATTCCGAGGCCAACGTGTACTCGATTACCGAACCGGTGGTGGTCGCCAACGGCCAGTCGATGCTCTCGGCGTTGCCCGGACCCAGCGACAGGCTCGAAATATTCTACGACCTGGATTACTCGCAGAACCCCGGTATCGGTCGCCAGACGCTCCGGTTCGACTTGGGCGCCGACGATTACGCCTCCCAAATCGCACCGTCGCGTACGTTCCTTCTCCAGGCCGAGGCCGAGCACATGCGATCGCTGGGGGTCGGAGACCATCTGACCGAAGACGAGATTCTGGTATTTACTCCCGGCGGCGAGTTGATGGGCGGCGAGCTTATCGCCCCGGACGAACCGGTGCGTCACAAGGTCTGCGATCTTATCGGCGACCTGTCGCTGCTTGGCAGGAGAATTGCCGGACGCGTAGTAGCCTCGCGCAGCGGGCACGAACTGAACCGCCAGTTGGTCGTCGCCCTGGCCGACAGGCTCGACGGCGCCGAGCCCCAGTCCGGTGCGACGCCTGAGTCTATGGACATAGACGCCGTGATTGGTGTTCTTCCGCATCGATATCCGTTCCTGATGATCGACCGCGTGCTGGAGATTCACGGCAATCAGAGGGCGGTGGCGGTGAAGAACGTCACAATAAACGAGCCGTTTTTTCAGGGCCACTATCCCGGACACCCTATAATGCCTGGAGTGCTGATCGTTGAGGCCATGGCGCAGCTTTCGGGCATTTTGCTCGGACGCGATCTTGCCCGGATGGGCAAAGTCGCGATACTGCTGGCGATAGACAATGTTAGAATGCGTAAACCGGTTCGGCCCGGAGATCGACTGATCATCGAGGCCGAATCGCTGAAGATACGCTCAAGAATAGGGCACTGTAAGTGCACCGCACGGGTCGATGGCGAATTGACCACCGAGGCGAAAATTAAATTCATGGTGGTCGACGCTGAAAAAGTCCGCCAGTCTGACAACAGGTAGAGAGATCTACCCCGGAGATTGATAAAAGATGAGCTTTCGAGTAGCAGTCGTAGGTACGGGTCGAATGGGCAAATTGCACGCTCGCGTGTTGTCGCAGATGGAAGACGCCGAGCTGGTTTGCGTTGTCGACCAGGATGAGGCGTGCGCCAATGATGTGGCTCGCCAGAGAGACTGCATTGCGCTGACGGATGTCAACGATGCCGTTGATATGGTCGACGCTGCGATCGTGGCGGTTCCTACGCTCCACCACCTTGATGCGGCCAGGCCGTTCATAGAGGCCGGCAAGCCCGTCCTGATCGAAAAGCCGTTCACCGACGACGTAAAAGCGGGCAAGAAGCTGATCAAGCTGGCCGAAAAGACCGGCGCGAGCCTGCAGGTCGGACACACCGAACGCTTCAACCCGATCGTGGTGGCGATGCAAAAATACGATATTCGCGCCAAATTCATCGAGGCCCACCGCATCAGCCCGTTCACCTTCCGCTCGGCGGATATCGGCGTTGTTCTGGACATGATGATCCACGATCTGGACCTTACGCTCATGCTGGCCGGTGGAAACGTTGAAAACCTCCACGCCGTCGGCATTAACGTGCTTGGCGAGCACGAGGATATCTGCAGCGTCAGGCTCGTTTTCGACAACGGTTGCTGCGCCTCGATCAGTGCTTCTCGCCTGGCGATCAAGACCGAGCGCAAAATGCGCGTATTCTCAGAGAATGCTTATCTGTCGCTGGACTATGGTAAGAAGGTTGGAGTTGTGATCCAGAAGTCCAAGAATCTGGACCTTATCCAGATGGCCCGCGAGATGGAGGTCGAGGACCTGGCCGAACTGGCTGGTAACGTGGACTACAAGGAGCTGGTCAACGCCGAGGATCTCGTCATCGACGATTCGCTGGATCCGCTGACGCGACAGGCCGCCGCGTTCCGAAGGACCGTGGTCGACGGCGAACCGCCGGTGGTGTCCGCCGAGGACGGGCTGGCCGCGGTCCAGGTGGCCAACGATATCGTCAAGGCCATCAGGAACTACCGCTGGGACGGAAAGATGTTCGGCAGAAAAGGCCTGGACATGATTCAAAAAGACGAAGAGTAGAACGGCAGTGATGAATGCGGAATGATGAATGATGAAACGGCGGACGGCAACGACCGACGGCAACGACCGACGGCAACGACCACGGTCACGGGACCGCGGAGGTGAGTGGGAATTATGAATGAGCCTTCTGGTATCCTGGGGAGAACTAAACAGTTTGCTTTGCGGATTATTCGGCTTTACTCAGCATTGCCGAAAACTACCGAAGCACAGGTTCTGGGCAAACAGATATTGAGATCGGGTACTTCTGTCGGCGCACAACTGAGAGAAGCCAAGCGAAGCCGCTCAGATGCGGAAATGATCAGCAAGACTGAAAGTGCGTTGCAGGAGCTTGAAGAGACAGACTACTGGCTTGAACTTCTAGGCGACACTGAGATTATCAAATCGGAGTTACTTCTCGATCTCCGCACTGAGGTCAATGAATTGGTTTCTATCTTGGTGACCAGCGTAAAAACACTGAAGTCCCGCAATGACAAATAGACAATAATAAATACGGAACGAGCAACCGCCGACCATCCCAAGTATATTATCCCCCCTCACGGCCGCGGCCGTGGCTCTTGCCGTAGCCGTCCGCCGTTTCATCATTCATCATTCCGCATTCATCACTGCCGTAACGTTGGTTTCCAGTGGATTTTGATCGCTTCGTTAATGGCGGTTTCCAGGAAGTCGGGCGATTGGGGTATTCTTGATTCGTTCGCCAGGCGCTGGGAGAACTTGGCCGACAGGACCTCTAACTGCTTCATGCGGAGTATCCTCGCAACCTCCTCCTGGGCGCCTTCGAAACTGGTGGTCTTGCCTTCCTGCACCTGGTAGGCCTTGACTATGTAGTAACCGCCGTAATTCACGATCTTGTCGTCGTCGGACCTTATCAGCGTCGATTCGATAATACCGCTTCTTTGCCCCTGCTGGAGTGAGAACGCCGCCTTCTCGACCTCCTTCTGGCGAAGGCTGCCGGTCGGCCAGAGCGGGAGCTTACCGCCAGTTTCGGACTTGACGCTCGAGAATTCTTTGGCCACATCGCCGAAATCGGCTCCGCCCTGCAGCAGTTTGTCTGCTTTTTCTATTCTCTCCAAAGCCGCGCTGCGAGCCTTGGCCAGTTCCTGCGGGCTGGGCTTGCTTCCCACGTCCTTGGGCAGGATATCTTTGTCGTTCAGCAGAACGGCGATAATCTGCATCGCCACCTTCTTTTCAACGGTGAAGTCGGCTTTGTGCTTGTTGTAATACGACAGGAGCATCTGGCGCGTTATGGAGATCGCCGGAAGGAACTTGATCTGCCTGTAGACCTGAACGGTGAGGCTGCGTCTGTGCTCTTCCTTTAGTTTCTTGAGAGTCACGCCTCTTTGAGCCAGCAGATTGTCGAGTTTTGTCCTGCTCCCGCCGACGTCGGCGATCATGCCTCGCACAATTTCCTCCACCTGGGCCTCGACATGCGCTTTCTGGGGCTCGCTCAAGCGGGACTCGGTCTCTGCGAAGATCAGTTCATGATTAACGCGGCGCTGGATGGTCGTCTGTATGATCTGCCTGACGCGCGAGTCGAATCTCACGTCAGACGGAACCGCCGCCAGCTCTCTTTCAGCTTCGAGCAGTATTTCCTGGACGGTTATGAACTTGCCCTTGACCGAAATGACCGACGTAGCAATCTCCCGGGTCTGGCCGATCTGGAGCGGTTCCTCGCCATCGGGCGCAGTCTTTACCGCAGTGGTCGCTGGGCCCCGATCGGGTGACACCGTGCCGGTCTCGATACGGTCGGGCTCGGCCTGGTTGGGGTCGGGCATGGGCTTGGGCCATTCCTTTTCCGACGACCATTTCGCGTCAGTCACAGGAGCCGATTGACGCCGCCAGGGCCATTCAAACCGGGTCAGGCCCCCGGTGCATCCGACCAGTCCCGCCGCAAATGCCGCCAGTACAATTGTCGTAGTGATTCGTGTTGTTTTCATAGTGTAGTTCGCGCAAGTTGGGTGTTGAAAGCTATATTATACCGCTGCGGTCGCCTGCCGCAATTGCTTTAGTATGATACGCATGAGCGTCGGCATCTGCAGATAGGGCGGTCGCAGGCGCCAGTGGACGGTGTTGTTGTCGGGCATTCTGACCGTTCCCGATGCGCCGTCGAACACTCGCCGGGCGGCCGTCATGTCTCGTACGGTGAAGACCAGGTCGCCCTTGATCAGGACCAGGGACTCGATTCCAAGTCGTCCAGCCAGAGCTCTGGCCTCGGTCATGTCCAGCAGTTGCTCGACCTCGTCGGGCACCCGACCGTAAACGTCTGCAAGGTCGGTGCGTATCTGCTGGAGCTGTTTTCCGCTGTCGCAGGCCGCCAAGCGCCGATAGGCCTCCATCCGCTGTCGCTGAGACGGAATGTACGCCCGCGGAATATACGTTCCAATCCCGAGCTCGATATGCGCCGGTTGGCTCGGTGCGGCGACTTTACTCTCGCCTCGCAAGTCGGTTACGGCTCCTTCGAGAAGTTGACAATACAGCTCGTAGCCGATCGCGGCGATGTGTCCGCTCTGCTCCTGGCCGAGAATATTGCCCGCCCCGCGAATCTCCAGGTCACGCATCGCTATCTGGAAACCGGCGCCCAGGTCGGAGAACTCTTCAATCGCTTTCAATCTCTTTGCCGCTATCGGCGAGACGCTGCGGTTTTCGCCAAGCAGCATGTAGCAGTAGGCCCGGTGCTTGTAGCGCCCGACCCGTCCTCGCAACTGGTGCAGCGCTGACAGGCCGAACCGATCGCAGTCGCAGATGATCATCGTGTTGGCCGACGGGATGTCCAGGCCCGATTCGATGATCGTGGTGCAGACCAGCACGTCCGTTTCGTGCGCAACGAAGCGTAACATCGCACGCTCCATTTCGTGTTCGTGCATCCGCCCGTGACCGACGTCCACGCGAGCGTCGGGCGCGAGCTCTCGCACGCGATCGGCCACCGCGTGGATGTTGCCCACGCGATTGTGCACGAAAAACACCTGTCCGCCGCGGGCCAGCTCGCGTTGGATCGCCCAGCGGATCAATGACGGATCGTACTGGCAGACTTCGGTGTGGATCGATCGCCTGTCCATCGGCGGGGTCGTCAGCGAACTTATGTCGCGCAGGCCCAGCAGCGCCATGTGCAGCGTACGCGGGATCGGGGTGGCGGTAAGCGTCATCACGTCAACGCTGGCTCGTGTTGATTTCAATCGCTCCTTGTGCTCGACGCCGAAACGCTGCTCTTCGTCTATCACCAAAAGCCCGAGGTTCGCAAATCGTACATCCTCGCTCAGCATCCGATGGGTCCCGATCAGGATATCGACATTGCCCAGCACAAGACGCTTGAGCAGTTTTCGCTGCTCGCCGGCGGTGCGGAAGCGGGAGATTACGTCGATCTCGAACGGGTAGTCGGCGAATCGCTCGGTGAACGTGCGGAAATGCTGGTCGGCCAGCACTGTTGTCGGCGACAGCACCGCAACCTGCCGCCCGGCTTCGGCGACCTTGAACGCCGCTCGCATCGCCAGTTCTGTCTTACCGTAGCCGACGTCGCCGCATACCAGGCGGTCCATCGGGCGCTTGCTCAGCAGATCCGAGTCGATCTGTTGCATCGTGGTGATCTGGTCTTCGGTCTCGGTGTACAGGAACTCGTCGGTGAACTGCTGCTGCCACGCGCTGGCGTCTGGATAACTGAAGCCTTCGATCGCCTGCCGCATCGCCTGGGTTCGGATCATGTCCGCCGCCAGGTCGCGAACCGCCGCCATCGCGCGGTCTTTCTGTCTGGTCCACAATCGCCCGCCCAGTTTGGATAGCGCCGGTTTGCTGTGACGCGTGCCCACGTACTTCTGCACGAGATTGATATGCGCCGTGGGAACGTGCATCGTTGCGTTATCGGCGAACTTTAGCGACAGGTACTCTTCGGACACTCCGTCGCGATCGATGTGGCGCAGGCCTTCGAATTTGGCGATTCCGTGGGAGATATGCACCACGTAGTCGCCGGCCTGAAGGTCCAGAAGCGAGTCGATCGGGCGGCCGGTGCGCATGCGGCGGATGCGGCGCACCTTGGCGAAACGGTGGAATATCTCGTGGTGCCCGACGGCGACCAGCTTCTGCTCGGGCCAGTAGAATCCGCCGGCCAGATGCCCGATGCCCATATTGACTCGCTGGCCGAGTTCCTTGTGGGAGCTCGCCAGAAGTTCGCCGAACCTGTCGCGTTCGGCCGTGTTTTCGCAGTAGACCCATACGTCGGCGACCTGCGACAACTCCTCGAGTTCGCCCAGGGCCTCTTGGGTATTGAGAGCGAGTTTCTCGATGCTGCGAATAGCCATCGGCTCCGAATCGTCGCCGGCGGCGCCGAACGCGTACATTTCCGCCGCTGCGAAGCTCTCGAGCGAATCGAACACGGTTTTTGGCTCGAACATTCCCAACCCCGAGTCGCCGGTGTCGATCCCCATGCGTCGCGAGACCATTTGGCGATCGTCGTTGGCCTTTTCGCCCAAACGGCGGTAGACGTCGCCGGCCAATTCGTGCACCGCCTGCGGCTCTGCGGTGCAGATGATGGTCTGGTCGCCCAGATAGGCGCCGAGGTGAGTTGTCTCGTTCGGATCGGTCCGCCGGCCAGCCGCGGTGCCCGTAAGGTCAAACGCCTGGATTTTGTCCGTGCTGCGCTGTGTGTCGAGATCGAATTTGCGGATCGAGTCTATCTGGTCGCCGAAGAACTCCACGCGGATTGCCTGTCCGACACCGGTGGGGAACACGTCTACTATCCCGCCGCGACGGGCGAACTCGTTGGGCTTATCGACCTGGTCGACCTGTTCGAAACCCGAATCGACCAGCCAGCTGATGATCTCCTCGGGCGGTATTTCCGCCCCAAGCCGCAACGAAAGCCTGGCCTCGGCCAGGGCGCGCGGAGTGGGAACCGGTTGCAGCAGCGCCACGACCGGTGCGATCAGGATGTCGACCGGCTCATCCCGCGCCTCGATCGGCTCGGCCAGCAGGGTGCATATCCGCATCCGCTCGCCGATGATGTCGTCGCTGACATGTTCGGACCCGACCTCCAGCTCCCAGGCCGGGAATATCTGCGCCGCCCGGCCGGTGAACAGCTCGATATCGTCGGCAAGTGCGTCCGCGTCGTCGAGATGCGTAGTCACAAACAGTATGGGTCTACCGGTAATGCGTCCCAGCGCGCCGCCGATCATAGCCGCCGAAGAACCCCAAACCCCGCCAAAGCGCACGGTCTTCCCCGGCGCCAGTTTTTCCGCCGCCGATTGAAGCTTTTTACTGTTAAGTATCCGGTCGAGCATGTTTATCGCTACGTTCGCTGTCTATGCGCGCACAAACACACCCGGACAGATCGAAAAACCCGTCCGTGTGCATCCGCCAATTCCAATTTTATCGTCGTGTCGTCATCGTAGGCGCGGGCTTGACAGCCGCGTTGAGTGACGCGGCCGGAGCCCGAGTCTACGAACACCGCCGACAAGATTAACATATTATGTCGACCGGCCCCAGACTTTACTGCACCTCAACGGCAATGTCGTCTTTTACATAGTCGTCTTCCCTGTCATCGAGTCTCATATTCTCGCCAACGCTGTAGAGCAGATATCCCTTGCCTTTACGCTTGTATCCAAACGGTTTGTCTATAAACACGTCACTGGGGATACTTCTCAGATACTCCAGTTTCAGTTGCGAGAGTTTCGCCGGATACGTCTTCTTGTCGGCATGATACGCAGCCAACGCCATCGTCACTAGAGCCGTGTCGCTTTGGGCCGTAGTTTCATCACGCCGCATCACCATTCTGTGGTGCGGAGATAGCGTTCTTGCAATCAGTGCGTTGGCGATCATCCGTGACGCCATCATGCGAGTTGTAGCTTTCTTCTTGTTCAGCGCCATGAACTCTTTGGTTTGCGATATGTGCTTCTTGATGCGGCGATCGTGATCGGCAAGAGCTTGCTTGCGGGCCTTGAATGTCTTCCGGCGGGCGGCGGAGATGAAACTGTCGTGCCAGCGGTTTATTATCAGCAGCATTTCGTCGAATTCCAGAGTCTTAACATCTGGCGATATGGCCGGTAAATTAGCCGTTATGTCCGGGGTTAAGGGTTCGATTATGTCTGCAATCCACTTTGTTCCGCTCTTCGGGAATGTGCGAGCCAGAATCATTACGAAATCAAGTACTAAGAACCGACCTTGTTCGTCTATCAGGTTTACGACGTCGGGAATGGGCTCCAGTCGCTGCATGTCGGTCAGGAACGTTCGAGTCTGTTTTTCGGTGAGTCTTCCACTGCACGCGATCGCACGGATTGCCTGGCAGGCGGTCTTCTCTATTTCCAAAGCGATCAGGCATTCGACCGGGGCGCAGCTCTGGGCCAGTCGCCTGGCGAAGAGTCTTGCAGCCGTCAGGTCTGTCCAGGCTCCTTGCATGTCGCCGGAAGCACTCTTCAGCATCGCTCGACTAACCAGTCCGTCGCGTATGCCCATGCATGCTACGAGACCTAAACATCGTCTGGTTGGAACGTTTACGTCTTGCCCGGGCGAGACTCCCGGCATGAAATATCTGGTCCTTCGCACGGCGAGCAACATGGCGTCGAGGGTCTTTTCGTTAACCTTCAGCCATTTGGCCATCACCGGGTGCTCGGCGGTCTTCCAGGGCCTGGTCAGGGATTCGTGCATGTCTGAGCTCTCCAGCCAGGCGTCGAGAGCTTTTTCGCTGAGCGTTTTTTTGATGTAGTCCCACAATGGAATAAAGGAGTCTTTGCCTTCCAAGGGATACTTGATATCCAACAGGCTGCATATTTCTCGCGCGGTCGGGTCTTTTGCATCATACGGCCCGAGCATCTTTATCAGCGGGATGGCGAAGTTATTCGTTTTGGTGACGCCTTTGGAGTGTTTGGCCTCCAAGTACGCCACGTAATTAACCGTACCGTCTTTGTTGACCGGGCCGAGAATGCGAGTGGTCTCTTTCGATATCGTCAACTTGATGCGCCCCGGCGCGGGTTTGCTCGTTGGTTTGGCCACCGGCAGCGGTCCTGCCGCCAGCACTATCGCCAGCGTCCACAACAGGTTATTACGGCGTCTCTTATCCATAGTGGTGTTCTCCCCGTCTCCTGGAATCGTATGTTTGGATTATAAGTCCCTCGTTGCTGCGGTCAAGCGGACGATGGGGCGGGTTAAACTGGAAATTCGTGCGGCTGCGTGATACGCTTTTGCCCTTGATGTGCGGCGCCTTGCAGCAGCGGCGTCTGAGAATCGAACACTAAATTACAAACATACTGAGGAACATGAAAAATGCTTCAGCTTTACTGGAAGAATGCAACTGACAAAGCCGTCGGGCCCGAGCACGGAATAACTCGCGCGGATCTTGACGCGATCGAGCCGGAAATCCGCGCCGCGCACAGTACAGTCGTCGAAAACTGCCGCAACGGCTTGCTGGGCTACTCCAGTCTGCCGACAAACACGCAATACGTAGCCGACGTCAAGGAGCTGGTCGACAAGTACAGCCCCGACACCACCGATCTGGTCATTCTCGGTATTGGCGGAAGCGCACTGGGTAACGTTGCGATCCAGGCGGCGCTGAACCCGGTGACCTACAATATGCTGACCGACAAGAAGCGCCCCGGCCCGCGTCTGTTCGTGCTGGACAATGTCGATCCGGTGCTGGTGGACGATACGCTGAAGTTCCTTGGTCGCCGCCTTAAGACCACGCTGGTCAACGTAATATCAAAGAGCGGCGAGACCGCCGAGACCGCAAGTCAGTTCATGATCTTCCGCGAAAAGCTGCGAAAGAAGCTGGGCGCCGATTTCGCCAAACATATCGTGGCCACAACCGACACCGAAAAAGGCACCCTCCACGAGATCGCCAAGGCCGACGGGTACGACATGCTCGCGGTCCCGGGCGACGTCGGCGGGCGCTTCAGCGTGTTGTCGCCGGTTGGCCTGTTCTCCGCGGCGATGTGCGGGATCGATATCGAAGCACTGCTGGCCGGAGCCGGGGCGATGAAGGCCCGCCTCGAAGAGTGCGGCGCCGATTGGCAGTCGAATCCGGCGTGCGTGCTGACGGCGATCAAGCACATCATGTTCACGCAAAAGAACAAGCCGATGCATGTAATGATGCCGTACTCAAACCGTCTGTACCTGCTAGCCGACTGGTACCGCCAGATCTGGGCCGAGTCACTGGGCAAACGCGTAGACCGTCAGGGCAACGAAGTTTTCACCGGCCCGACCCCGATCAAGGCGCTCGGGACCACCGACCAGCACTCCCAGGTGCAGCTGTACCGCGAAGGGCCCAACGACAAGTTCACGATCTTCCTGGATGTGGCCAAGCACCCCGGCAAGGTCCGCGTGCCGGACGTGTTTGAAGATGTGCCGGGGCTTACGTATCTGCGAAAAACGCAACTGTCCAAGATACTGTCGGCCGAGAAGAAGGCTACCGAATACGCCATGGCCTACTCCGATCGCCCGACGGTTACGATCCAGTTCAATTCGATCACGCCCCAATCTGTGGGCGAGTTTATCTATCTGTACGAGTTCGTAACGTCCATGGCCGGCGAACTGCTGAACATAAACGCCTACGATCAGCCCGCGGTCGAATTGGGCAAGAAGGCGACCTTCGCACTGCTCGGCAGAGAAGGTTACGAGGACCTGGCGAAGGAAATGAAGCCGTTCATGCGCGTGGACAGTCGATATTTGGCGTAACGATTAACAATGGGGCGATCGGAGATGTGATTTTGAGCATGCCAAGGAGTTGCAGTGTGTGGGCGATCATTTGTGCGTGTCTTCCGGCCGTCTGCGGTCTGCAGATTGCCCACGCCGGGCAGGGCGCCGATATCCTGAAAAGCGCTGGAGTGCAGGGGGGGCTGGTCGTGCATGTCGGGTGCGGGACCGGTGAGGTCACTGCAGACCTTGTTCCAAACGCCGGCTTCGTGGTCCGCGGTCTGGACTCTGACGCCGCCAATATAAGTAAGGCTCGCAAGTGTATAGCGGACAAGGGATTGTATGGGCGAGTGTCCGTGGGGCTTTGGGACGGAAAGACGCTGCCTTATGCTGATGGGTTGGTGAATTGCGTGATTGTTGACAGCGATCTTCCGGGCGCCGCCGGCGAGATTATCCGTGTTCTGGCGCCGGGCGGGGTGGGAATCGTTAAGGAATCCCAAGCCAGAGGATTCAAGTCCGTGTCCGCCGTCGACGGCGGTTACGTGAAGTTCGTTAAGCCCTGGCCGGCGGAGATTGACCAGTGGTCGCATTTCCTGCACGGGCCTGACAACAACGCAGTCGCCCAGGACACCAAGGTCCGCCCGCCCAACAGCATGCAGTGGAAGTCCGGTCCGATGTGGTGCCGCAGCCACGAATACAATTCGAGCATCGCCGCGATGGTGTCGGCCGACGGGCGAATGTTCAGCATCATGGACGAAGGCCTGCGCGGCATCATCCAGATATACGACAAGAACAAACGCTTCCCGCCACGCTGGGCGCTGATCGCACGCGGGGCGTTTAACGGGATCAAGCTCTGGCGCAGGCCCATGAAAGACTGGAGCCCCGGCGCTTGGGGCAACTACGGGTTCCGCTCGAATCCGATGGTCCTGCCGCGGCGGCTGGTGGCGGTCAAGAATCGGATATATGTAACGCTCTCGTATCGCGGGCCGGTCTCCGTGATGGACGCGGCCACGGGCAAAACGATCGCGGTCTACGAAGACACCGCCGACGCCCACGAGATCATCGCCGACGGCGGGACGTTGATCGTTCGCACGCGAGACAACGCCGACACTACCGTCAAACGCAAGTGGCTCGAGGTCCTGGAATACGTGACGGCGATCGACACCGCCACGGGCAAGACGCTCTGGAAGCACAAGACCAAACACGTGCTGGTCCCGCTTACGCTGGCGGCTTCCAAGGGGCGAGTCTGCTACAACAACTACTCCGAAGTCGTATGCCTGGACCAGAAGACCGGCAAGGAGCTTTGGCGTTCGCCGAGCGCCGAACGAACCAAGCCGCGAGGTCCCGGCGGGGGGCAGATATTCCGCAAAGGCAACACCGGCATACTGGTGATCTACCAGGGCTCGGTGCTCTTTTCGTCCAAGGACGGCCTGCAGGCGTTCTCGCTGGCAACCGGCAAGAAGCTCTGGACCGGTCCGATGGTCAAATCCGTCGCCCCGAGCAACTGCTTCGTGTCGACGGGCCTGTTCGGCGCTCGCGGCGCGGTCTGGCCGATGATTGAAAGCGGCGCGTTGGATGTCGGAGTCGGTCGGCAACGAGGCTCGGCCATACGGTTCAATGGATACGATCCAAAGACTGGCAAGATCACCAAAACAATCGCGGTCTCCCATCTCATAAGTCAAGGCCACCACGTCAGATGCTATCCAGCAAAGGGAACGGAGCGTCATCTCCTGCTGCCCAAGCGCGGCGCCGAATTCATGGACCTGTCCGGCGACGATCACATGCGTCACGACTGGATTCGCGGCGTTTGCGCATACGGCGTGATGCCGGCCAATGGGCTTACTTACGCTCCGTCGCACCAGTGTTTCTGCTACCCTGGCGTGGTGCTGAAGGGGTTCAACGCGCTGAACGCCACTAGTCCGCCGACGGAAGCCCAAACAACCAACCCGCTGGTCCGAGGGCCGGGGTATGACACGGTAGCAAACAGCAAACCGGCGCCCGTCGACCCGCAGGATTGGCCCGTATACCGCCGCGATCGATTCCGCTGCGGTTCCAGCGACACGAAGATTCCATCCCAGCCCAAGCAGCTTTGGAAAGCAGCGGTGGGGCGGAAGCTGTCCCAGGCGATCGTTTCCGGCGGTCGGCTGTTTGTCGCCGACAAGAACGCACACACAATTCACTGCCTCGATGCAAAGACCGGCAAAGCCAATTGGTCTTTCGTCGCAGACGGGCGGATCGATTCGGCCCCGACCGCGTACCGGGACAGCCTGCTGTTCGGTTGCCGCGACGGTTGGGTCTACTGCCTGAGCGCCGTCGACGGCAAGCTGGCCTGGAAGTTCCGCGCCGCGCCGGTCGAGCGACAGATCGTCGGCTTCGAGCAGTTGGAGTCGTCCTGGCCGGTCAACGGCGCCGTGCTGGTGCAGAACGATATCGTCTACTTCGCGGCCGGTCGTTCGAGCTTTCTGGACGGCGGCATCCGCGTTTACGGTCTGAACGCATCGAGCGGCAAGCTGCTGCACAAGACGGTAGTATCCGACAAGCGCCCGGACGTGAAGAAAGACCCGGGGCGGCCTTTCGACATGGACGGCGCCCTGTCTGATATTCTCACCAGCGACGGCGAGGATCTGTACATGTATCAGGTGCGACTCAACCCGGATCTGACGCGCCACGCCTCGCCGCGTTCGACGAAACTCGGCGCAAGGCCTATGGGGCTGCACCTGATGTCGACCAAGGGGTTCGTTGACGACACGTGGTACGATCGGACCTACTGGAGCTACAGCAAGACCTGGCCCGGTTTTTACTTCTCGAACCTCGGCCCCAAATCGGGCCAGATCCTGAGCTTCGACAAGGAGACGACGTACGGCGTAAAAGTGTTCACCAAGCACCAGGGCGCCTGGCACTCCGGCGGGCACAGCCCGTTCTTCATCCCGGAGCAGATGGGCTACGAACTGTTCGCAGACGCCAACTCCAACGAACCGATCCTAAAGGCCCCCGACCGCGAAAAAGGTCCAGGCTACTCCCGCAAGAACCCGGCCAAATGGAAGAAGGATATCCAGGTCCGCGTGATGTCGATGGTGCTGGCGGGCGGAAAACTGTTCGTGGTCGGCCCGCCGAACACAGTTCCGAAAAAGGACCCATACGGAGCATTCGAAGGCCGCATGGGAAGCACATTCTGTGAGTTCTCAACTGTCGACGGCGAGGAGGTCAGCGAAATAAAACTAAAGACCACCCCAATATTCGACGGCCTGACTGCAGCCCAAAACCGCCTCTATCTGGTGACAACAGACGGAAGCGTAATCTGTTTCGGGAAGTAAGAATCCCAATTAGAAAAGATGGAGTGTATCATGAGTGATCGTAGGAAATGGACAATAGCATTTGTATTGGTTCTTTTTGTCGTCTCGGCCGGGTTGGCTGGCGAGATTCCTCAGGCGAAGCCCGAAGCCGTCGGGATGTCTTCTGCGAAGTTGGCCAAGGTAAGCCAGGCCGTTGGTAAGATGGTCGAGGACAAGAAGGTCGCCGGTGCGATTACTATCGTCGCGCGCAAAGGCAAGATCGTTCACTTCGAGACTTATGGCATGCGAGACATCGAGTCGAAGAAGCCTGTCGAGAAGGACACGATCATGCGGTTCTACTCGATGACAAAGCCGATCACCACCGTGGCGGCTATGATCCTGTTTGACCAGGGGAAGTTCAAGCTGGACGATCCGCTGGAAAAGTATCTGCCCGAGCTGAAAGGGCTGAAGGTCCAGAACGGCGAAAAGACGTCGGAGCCGAAACGCAAAGTTACGATCCGCGACATCATGCGGCACAGTTCGGGGTTCACCTACGGGTTATTCGGAAACACTCGGATCGATCAGATGTACCGCAAGGCCAATATCCTCGGCAGCCGCAATCTGAAGGAGATGGTGACCAAGCTGGGCAAGATCCCGCTTCGTTTCGAGCCGGGGAGCAGGTGGCATTACAGCGTATCGAGCGACGTGCTCGGCGCGCTGGTCGAGCGGGTCTCAGGGATGGGCCTCGATGCGTTCTTCAAGAAGCACATTTTCACGCCCCTGGACATGAGAGACACGGGCTTCTCGGTGCCCAAGGGCAGTGTGGAGCGTTTTTCGTCATGCTATCGGCCGCAAATGCGCGTCGAAGACAAGTACAGCACGAGTCATTACACCCGCCGGCCGCGAGGTATGCTGTCCGGAGGCGGGGGGCTGGTCTCGACCGCCCGAGACTACATGCGATTCTGCCAGATGCTCGCGGGCAAAGGCCAACTCCAGGGCAAGCGGATACTGAAGGCCCGCACGGTGGAAATGATGACCGCCAACCATCTGCCGGACGGAATGACCACCTTCAGAGGAGGCGGTGTCGGGTTCGGGCTGGGTTTCAGCGTGCAGATCAAGGACCGCGGCGCGGCCGCCCACGCAGGCGAATACGGTTGGGGCGGCGCGGCCAGTACGCATTTCTGGATCTCGCCGAAGGACGATCTGGTCGTGATCGCACTGTCGCAGTACAAACCGTTCTCGTCAAAGCTCAAGCAACTGGTCAAGCCCCTGGTCTACCAGGCAATTGTGAAGTGATCAAGCCGACTTCCGTACTCATGGTAGCCACGGGCGCATGAATCGCCCTCTGCGAGGGCTCCGCTGCTTGTTGATGCATTGTTCCACGGGCTCGCGGGCGTGTTGCCCGAAGCCCCTGACCCTAACATCCGGGAGACCGACACAGCCAGCACAGAATCTGGCGCCGATCGCGTCTTGGCGGCCTGCAGACGGCCGAGAGAACCAAAGGCGCAAGCAGCGA
>PVBE012733319.1_pt1 | contig 28678 bp, 27 predicted proteins | sample 1631181 | NCBI WGS metagenome assembly PVBE01 (sample SAMN08397723, study PRJNA350692) | Marine metagenome, whole genome shotgun sequencing project. | isolation source: water | place: Pacific Ocean | collected 2012-04
ACCCGGCGTACTCTGTGCTCGAACCACACAGGATGTCACCCCCCGGCAACTGGATCGGCTTGTTCTTGACCGGCCCGTCGATTTTTTCCGGCAAACGCCACGGCGTCTCGAACGTCACGCCACCGTTCAGTGACTTCGACATCATCCCCCACCACCGCCGGGGATCCGGACCGCACTTGTAGAACAACAACAACGGCTGCGCCTTGCCGCGCACGGGCGCTGGCTGGAACAACACGGGATTCCAACACGGGTGACGGTGCGCCTTGTTCTTCGCATCGACGAACTGCACACCGTTCGCCACCTCGACCGGGGCGGTCCACCGCCCCTCGACCTGGCGGGACACCCAGATTCCGACGTCCGGATTCTTCTCGTTCTTGCCTCCGAACCACGCGGCGACCAGCCCGTCCTTCCCCTTTGCGATCGTCGAAGCGTGACACCGCGGGAACTCCGCCTTCTCGAAGATGAATTCCGCAGTCACGACTTCCACCTGCGCACACGCGCCGCCTCCGACAGACACCGCGATGAGGATCAGGCACCTCATCGGTTCTTCTTGAAACCCGTGAACAACCCGAGACCCGCGAGCGCCGCGTTCGGCAGACTGCCGGTGATGAAGGTCCGGAACTTCTCGAACTGCCCCCTGAACAGTCCCCCGAATTGAGTGAAGGCGTCGTCCAACGCCTGCCACTTCACCTCGACGAACTCGAAGTACGACAGCAGGAACAGGCAGATCGCCAACCCCCCGATCAAGAACAGAACCGCTTCAGGAACGCACGCGTCGCGTAGCCCACCGAGAACCCGACGAAAAAGCTGAACCCGAACTTGAAGAACGCCTCGGACCACGGCGTCAGCGCTTCGGGACCATTCTCAATGGCCTTGGGATCCTGCCCCGCATCGAGCGTCGAGGGCAATCCGCCCAGGTCCGTGACCTTCTCCACCGGATCCTCGACGAAGATCGTGACGACCGCCGCGACCAGCATCATCACCGCGCCGGCGATCATCGTCTTCTTCCACACGGGAAGCATCGCGAGGTAGGTCCGAGGCGCGAACGGCCGTTCGACAACAGCCGGTATCGATTCCTCTTCAAACATCGCGGCGACTCTAACCGACGCTACTCCTCGAACATCGCCTGAAACCGCATCGCGAGCTCCGGGCCAGCGCGGCCATCCTCGTGCTTGAAGAAGACGTAGGCCCCGTCCCACCCAGTCTCGCACAATCGCGCCCGCAAGTTCTCGAGATCGGCATCGGCATACTCCTCGCGTCGCATGCGAACGTAGCCCCAGACGGACTTGCTCAGCGCTGCCGCCGAATCACACGTCTCCCTGTCGCTGACCACGATCGCCGCGGAGGCGTCGCGCAGCACATCGTAGACTTCATCGCGGGCCGCAGTAGACCTTCACCGCGAGGATGATACCGGCCAGATCTCGGAGTACAATGCGTCGTACGCGGCGACCATCGAATCGACGCCAAAGCGCGCGGCTTGCGCGCGACCGCGGTCGCAGAGCGGGTCGTTTGCGCGTGGTTCGCGCAGTACTTCGTCGAGCGCAGAGGCCAGGGCCGCGACGTCGTCCGGCGGCACACGAACGCCCGCGTCGCCCATGACCTCGGGAATGCTGTCCACCCCGGTCGCGACCACCGGCACGCCGGCGGCGAGCGCTTCGACCAACGCGAGACCAAACCCCTCCCACCGGCTCGGCATGCAGAACGCGTCGATCGCCGCGAGTACGCCTCGCACGTCGTCCTGGAATCCGACGAAGTGCACGCGCTCCGCGACACCGAGGTCCCGCGCCAACACGCGCAAGACGGACTCCTCTTCGCCCTCGCCGGCGACGACCACGGAGCTGTCCGCGGACATCGTCGCGAATGCACGCAACAGCACATCCACGCCCTTCTGATGCGACAACCGACCGACGCAACCGATGAGCGGACCGTCAGTCGGCAACCCGAGCGCACGACGCGCGGATTCCTTTGCGGGAAGACCCAGGAAACGATCGACATCGATGCCGTTGTAGACGACCCGGGGATTCGCCACGCCGAGGTCGTCGCGGGCGTGCCGCGCGACCGCTTCGGAGACACAAACCGTCACGTCGTCGCGCCGCACCCCCAATCGTTCGAGGATCCGTCGCAATCGCAGCGGACGTCGCTCGACGATGTGGATCGTGGACACCACGCGCTCGGCGCCGACGCGACGCCCGAGCAACCGCGCCGCGAGGTTCGCGTGGAAGAGATGGGCATGCAGGATGTGCGGTCGAAACTCCGCGACCCCGCGGGCGAGTCGCCGCGCCCCGAGAACGTCGAGCTTGGACCGCATGCGAGCCGGGAACACCGGGATGCCCGCAGCCTCGAGATCCCGGGCGATCGCGCCGTCGTCATCATCTCGACTCGTGAGCGAACAGACCCGCACGTCGAACCGATCGCGGTCGAGCCGCGTCGCCAGGTCGTACACCACGCGCTCCGCGCCAGCCGGGCGGAGTTCCGTGATCAGCAGTGCAATACGCGTGCGTTCATCCATGGGACGTCGGTCGGCTCACCGGACTGACTCCGACGGATTCTGCGCGTTTCCCTTCCCGAGTGCTCCCCAAAGCGGAACGAAACTGTCAGACTCGATCTCGCGAGGGCTGATCGCTATCTTCGAACCTCTTCCGAATCGTCTCCGCCACGGTGTTCTCCATGCGGAAACTGGCTCTCTCGGCGGTCATCTTGTTCGCTTGCGCATCCTGTAGCTCCGTGCAGACCGCGCGGTCGACGGCAGGAGATCGTGAGGCGAAGATCAGTTTCGAGGCTGGGCAGGGCACCGCGGACCTCGCCCATCGAAACGCCATCGACGTCCTGGTCGACAAGAAGCCCGTTCGCGCATCGAGGCGCAGCGCAGAGTGGTGCCGCGAGGGCGTGGAAACGTGCTGGAAACGCAAGTCGGAGAAAGACGCCGCGAAGGCGGCCCACGACGAAGCTCTGACAATCCACGACCGGTTGATCAAGGAGTGCTTCGACGACCGCTGACCGCGCCTACCCGCCGGCGAGCTTCTTCACGCCTTTCAGGTCGACCTTCCCCGTCCCCAGAATCGGGATCTCATCGACCCTCACGAACTGATCTTCCCGCGGGATGAACAGGTTTGGCAACCCCGTCTCGCGCAACGCCTCGAGGATCGCAGGCAGATCCGATTCGTCCAACGTGTGCACGACGGAGAGGCGCTCGCCCTTCCTGGGGTCCGGTAGCCCGACCACGGAGAAGATCTGGCGATCTGCCTCGCCAGCAGCCTGGTGAAGCGCTTCTTCGACATTGCCGTGGGGAACCATCTCGCCACCAATCTTCGAAAAACGTGAGAGCCGGTCGGTGATGCGAATGTAGCCGTCTTCGTCGATCGTCGCGATGTCGCCCGTGATGTACCAACCGTCGTGCATCACCCTCGCCGTCAACTCCGGCTGCCCGAGATAGCCCTTCATGACGTTGGGGCCGCGCACGAGCAACATCCCGGGTTCACCGGTCGTCAACGGATCGAACGTGTCGGGGTCGACGATGCACACGGCGACACCCGGCAACGGCTGACCGATCGACCCGCGCTTGCTCCCTGCCTGGAAGAAACCGGGTGCTCGATACGGGGCCGTCCCGATCGCGACCGCGGGCGAACACTCCGTCGTTCCGTACCCTTCGAACGGTCGAAGCCCAAAGATGTCCTCGAATGCGTCGGCGGCAGCCGACGACAACTTTTCCGCGCCGGTGAGAACCAGCCGCAGCGACCCGAACTGCCCCGGACTGCACCGTCGCAGGTAGACCTGCAAGAACGTCGGCGTCGCGATCATCAGCGTCACGCGTTCTCTCTTGACCAGCGGCCCGATCGTCGCCGCGTCCACCGGGTTGCTGTGGCAGACCGTGCCGATGCCGTTGTTCGCCGCGAACCACATCCCCATGTAGCCGAACGAGTGGAACTGAGGCAGGATCCCGAGCAGTCGTTCGTTCTTCTCGACGGAGATCACCTGGCTGATAGCCTCGCTATTGCTGTCGATGTTGCTGTGGGTCAACACGATCCCCTTGGGTTCTCCCGTGCTGCCGCTGCTGAAGATCACCGTGACGACATCGCCGATCTCTGGTCGGCGGATCGCTCCGGCGAACCGCTCGAGCGCCCGGACCGGGAAGAACATCGCGCGCAAGAACGCCCCCCGCCGCTCGCCCGAGCTCACCGTCGCGATGACTTCGTCGAGGTAGATGGGTTGGACGTTCGAAGGCAACTCGATCTCCGCCTTCTCGATGAACTCGCGCGACGTGATCACGGTGCGGAGCTCCGCTTGCCGCACCGCTGACTCCAGCCCCGACCGACCGACCGTGTAGTTGAGGTTGACGCTCACGCGACCGGAAAACGCCGCGGCGAAGTTCACCATCGCGCTGCCGACGCTCGTCGGCAGCATGATGCCGACGGTCTCCTGATCGCCCCACGCCTCGCGCAGCTTTCGCGCCAGCAACAGGGAGCCCGCCAACAGAGAGATTCGGCTGACACGTTTTCCAGTCGTGTCGCAGGCCGCCATCGTGAAGCGCCGACGGCGGCAGGTGCGCGTGAGAGTGTGGTGCAATGGCGGTCGCGACTCCTGGCGCATACCCCATGCGCGTTCGTCCAGGATCTTGATCTGCGTGCGGATCTCCTCTGGGGTGGCCGTCGCCGGCATCGGCTCGCCAAAGGACAAGGTCACGGGTCGGGGAATCGGCCCGTTCCAGCTGCGCAGGAATCCGCCACCCTTCGAGCTGAACGGGCTGCCCCAGACCTGGTCTAGGTGCGCCGGGATGACCGGCACGTCATTGCCCTTCAGGATGCGCGTCAGCCCGCGACGGAACGGGAGCAGCGCCCCGGTCCTCGAGATCTCGCCCTCGGCGAAGATGCAGACCAGCTCGCCGTTCTTCAGAAGTCTCCCGGCGTCCTTCATCGCGCGCATCAACTCGCGCGGGCTCGCCGCCGAGATCGGGATCGCACCGAGCACCTTCATGAACGGTCGGAGGAACCAGTGGTGGAAGTACGTCGAGTCGACCAGGAAACGGATCGGGCGCTCACTGCTCGCGATGACGAACAGCCAATCGATCAGCGATACGTGATTGACGACGATCAGCGCGCCGCCTTCCTCTGGCAGGTTCTTCCGACCCTCGACGCGCAACCGATACAGCGTGTTGGTGAGGAACAAGAACACCATCCCTACGAACGCCTTGGGCAACAACCACATCGCCCACGCCGTCGCGACCACTGTCATCAGGCCCGCGATCGTCAGAATCTCCGCCGCGGAGAATCCACCGAAGACCGAGAGGCCGTACACGAGGAACGACCCGAGCATCACCCCGAAGAAAATCGGCACGTTCGCGATCGCGATGACGGCGCCGCGTTTGTCGACCGGCGCGTACCACTGCAGCATCGCCTCGAGCGGGACGACCGTGATCCCAGCGGATACACCGATGAAACCCATCATCGCGAGCGTCCACGCGTAGCCCGGCGCGAACACGCCGAGCGCCGTCGTGCCGAGGGCCAACCCGATAGCGCCAAAGGGAATCAGTCCCGGTTCGATGTGCGTCGGCGAGAGTCGACCGGCGAGAACACTGCCGGCCCCGACCCCGATTCCGAACGCCACAAACGTGATCCCCGCGTCGAAATCCCCCAGTTCGAGAGCCGACTTCGCGTAGGTGAGAACGTCCTGACCCAGCAGGCTCGCGAGCCCCCAGAACACCGTCTGCCCCGCGATGACGAGCTGCAACGTGCGGTCGGCGCGGATCGCCTTCCACGCGTCGCGAATCGGCTTGCTGCCCGGCGATCCGATCGCGGGGACTCGTGGTATCGCGAACGACGCGGACAGGCCAACGATCGCGAACAACGCCAACACTCCCATCGCGAGATACACGTCCGGTCGCGTCGATTCCAACAGGGCGCCCCCCACTCCATAGCCACCGATGATCGCGACGAACGTCCACAACTCCAGCAGACCGTTCCCCTTCGTAATCGTCGCCTCATCGCAGAGTTGCGGCATGATGCCGTACTTCGCCGGGCTGAAGATCGCGCTCTGCAGACCCATGAACCCCAGCACGACGAACAGCGCGTTTCCGCCCGTAGGATCGAAGTAGAGGACTACCGCTCCCGCTGACATGAGCACGAACTCGAGCACCTTCATCGCGATCGTCAGCGTGCGCTTGCTGAACCGGTCGGCCATCAACGCCGACGGCAGCGAGAACAACATCAGCGGCAGCGTGAACACGACAAACGCGATGGTCGTCTGCTCCTGTAACGCCAGTTCCTTCGCGGCGGGATCCGTGATGCCCCTCACCGCCACGGCGCCCGCGAGGAGCGCCACCATCAACTTCATCGCGTTGTCGTTGAACGCGCCGAAGAACTGCGCCGTCAACAGTCCAGCGAGGGGGCGACGGGGTAGCGTGGTTTCCGGCATGGATGGGGCTCTCCTTTTTAGCGTCGTGGCTCGCTGCGGACGCCACCTACTTTCGTCATGATGTGGGTTGACGTGTCGCTACTTGTGCGAGGACACTTGATAAGCAGCACTTATCGATAAATAAAATGCTCCAAGTCCAACGCCTCGAAGGCTTCTACTGGGTCGCGTTCACGGGCGGGTACGCGCGGGCCGCGCGGGCCTTCCCCTACCCGATCACCCAGCCAGCCGTACACCAGCAGGTCAAGAAGCTCGAGCGCGAGTTGGACATGACCCTGTTCGAACGCGTCGGCAAGGACCAGATGCAGCTGACACCGGCCGGCGAGTACCTCTACGGGTTCATCGCCCCGTTCTTCAGGGACCTCCCCGCAGTCACCCGGACCCTCCAGAGCCACAACTACGGCGGGCGGCTGAGCATCTACGCCGAACCCCTGATGCTGCGCCACCTCTTGCCCGCGTGGGTGAAGCGCGTGCAGCGCAAGCGACCGGACATCCAGGTCGACCTGCGCGAGTTCACCGAGGTCAGCATCGACGCGCTGCGCAGCGGCAAGGCGGACATCATCGTGGCGTACATGCCCACGGAGTACGACGACATCGCGACGATGCAGGTCGCCACGTTGTACCCGTTCCTCGTCATTCCGAAAGATCACAGGCTCGCGAACCGGTCGCGGATCAGCGTCACCGACCTGAAGGACGAGACGTTCATCGCCTACCACGAGGACATGCTGCCGCATCGCTTGCAGATGCAAGCGTTGTTGACCCACGGGGTACAACCGTCACGCGTCATTACCACGAGTTCCGCAGATTCGATACTCGGCTTCGTCGAATCAGGACTGGGTTTCTCGCTGGTCCCATCCCTCTCGACCACCGGCCCGCGAAGCCGCGGCATCGTCGCGCGTCTGCTCCCCGCACCCAAGGCAGAGTTCCCTGTCGTGGCAGCGTGGCGGAAGGAGGCTCCCGAGAACCCCATCCTGGACACGGCATTGGAGTGCGCACCCACGTAGCCCACGGGTCACAATGAGCTGGGCCTTGGCACAGCATCGAAAGGACTCGTCGCGCATTGATCGATCGGTACGCCAGCGCTAGGGTCGTCCGACCCTTCGAGATGGAGCCACATGAGAATGTCGATCGCACAATGCGCAATCCTGTTCCCTCTGGTGTTTCTTCAGGGATGCTCGTCTGAAGCGAAGTTGACGCTGAAGTTCAGCGCCATCCCGAACATCGACGCGAAGTTGCTGAAGTTCGAGTATCAACCCGTCGCAACGTTCCTGAGCGAGAAGCTCGGCATCCCTGTCGAGTACGTCCCCGCAGCCGACTACCAGGCATCCGTGGCGATGTTCGTGAACGACGAGATCCAGTTTGCGTGGTTCGGCGGCCTCACCGGCGTCCAAGCCCGCGATCGAGTCAAAGGCGCAAACGCGATCGCGAAAGGCCAGATGGACGCCAACTACAAGACCTACTTCATCGCCCCGAAGGGCACTCCTCTCACCACGAGTGACAAGTTCCCGATGGCCGCCAAGGACAAACGGCTCACGTTCGGCAACAAGGGATCGACCTCCGGTAGGCTGATGCCGGAGTTCTTCATCCGCAAGAACACGGACCTGGCCCCGAACGACTTCTTTGCAGAGGTCGGTTTCTCGGGATCACACAGCAACACGATCAAGCAAGTGGTCGACGGCGGATGGGACCTCGGCGCGGTCGATTTTGCCGAGTACGAAGACCACATCGCGAAGGGCGAGCTGAAGGCCGAGGACTGCCCGATCATCTGGGAGACGCCCACGTACGCCGACTACAACTTCACCACCCGACCGGACCTCGACGAGAAGTACGGAGCCGGATTCACCGAGAGGCTCACGAAGGCCCTGCTCAAGCTCGACGAAGAGATGTGCGCCCGTTTCAGGCGCAAGAAGATGATTCCCGCGGCGAACTCCGATTTCCAGGGGATCGTCGACGTCGCCAGGCAGCTCGACTTGCTACGCTGACGTCGTGTCCCGCGCCGGCGCCCGATTCCACCTCAACAACGTATCCGTAGCTTTCAACGGCAAGGATGCGTTGGACTCCGTCTCCATGGTCATAGAGAGCGGAGAGATGGTGGCTTTTGTCGGCCCGAGCGGCGCCGGCAAGACGAGCGCTCTGCGACTGCTGAACGGAACGATCCGCCCGACGACCGGCGTCGTCCGCGTCAACGGCGAAGAGCTTTCCGATCTGAACAGCAAGAGCATCAAGGCCCTGCGCTCAAAGATCGGGTTCGTGCACCAGGAACACAGCCTCGTGCCAAACCTCCGCGTGTCACAGAACGTCCTCGCCGGTCGTCTGGGACGAACCAGCTTCTGGCGCTCATTGCGCACGATGATCCGACCACCCCGCGCCGATCTCGAACGAGTGCACGAACTGCTCGACCGCGTCGGGATCGCGGAGAAACTCTTCGAGCGCACCGACCGTCTCTCCGGCGGGCAACGCCAACGCGTCGCAATCGCCCGGGCGCTCTACCAGGAAGGAACCGCACTCCTCGTCGACGAACCCGTATCGAGCCTCGACCCCGCGCGCTCCCGCGACACGATCGACCTGCTCACGTCCTTGGCCCGCGAACGTGGATTGACACTCGTGGCGAGCATGCACGACCTGTCGCTCGCGAGAGAGTTCTTCCCGCGGCTGATCGGACTGCGCGACGGCGTCGTGCACTTCGATCGCCTCACAGCGGAGATCGTCGACACGGAATTCGGATCGCTCTACCAACTGGACTCCGAAGAGATGTGGGGCAATGGCTGTTGACCGCTCGCGGCGACCCGCGCCCGTGGGCGCGCGAGGCGGCCTCGTCCTCGCGATCCTCATCGCCTTCGCTTGGGCCGTCTGGCAGCTTGAGCTGGACTTCGCCGCGTTGTTTCCGAGCGGCGCGCGACTGACGATCCTCGGTGACTTCTTCCTCGGCGCGCTGACCCCTGACGTCTCGTCACTCGCGCTGTCCGAAATGTTGCGCGCGGTGTGGAACACGGTCGTGTTCGCAACCGCGGCGATGACCCTCGCGCTCCTGATGGGAATCGTACTCGGATTCCTCTCGTCCACCGCATGGTGGTCGGAGGACGGCGCCGCCAAGGGCAACACCTGCGTAACCTGCCTTCGCTGCACGATCTGCCCCGCGGTCTACGTGTTTGCGAGGTTGTTCATCACGCTGTTCCGATCCATCCACGAGCTGTTCTGGGCGGTGTTGTTCCTCGTCGCGATGGGGGTCAATCCGTTCTCCGGCGTCCTCGCGATCGCGATCCCCTACGGCTGTACCCTCGCCAAGATCTTCTCCGAGATGGTCGACGAAGCGCCGCGGGAATCCGCCACGGCGTTGCGCACGACCGGCGCTTCCGCGATGCAGGTCTACTGCTTCGGACTCGTGCCCAGGGCTCTCCCGGACATCACTGCCTACGCGTTCTACCGCTTCGAATGCACGCTGAGGTCGGCGGCAATCCTCGGCTTCTTCGGCTTCGAGACGCTCGGCTACTTCATCAAGGGCGCGTTCCAGGACACGGACTACGGCCAGACGTGGACGTTCCTGTACGCACTGCTCGCACTCGTCATCGCCGCCGACTGGTGGAGCGGCGCTTTCCGCAGGAACTTGGCCCAGTGAACGCCCGGGAAAAACGGGTCGCGGCGCTGTGGGAGAAACGGCCGCGCAACACCTTCCTGGAGCGCAGCCTGCTCGTGATGGGGGCGCTGATCCTGGCGGTGTTCCTCACCAGCGGCTTCGAACTCGGACTCAGCGCGAAGCGACTCGCGAACTTCGATCGATTCCTCGTGGATATCACGCCTTTCCCGCTGCAAGGGAAGCCGTTCGATTTCGGGGTCGCGTGGGATTGGATGGTGGATCTGCTGCAGCGTGGAGGGTTCGAAGCAGCGATCTCGACGCTGTCGATCTCCGTCGTGGCGATCGTCCTCGCGATGGGGCTCGCGCTGCTGTTCACACTCCCGGCGGCGCGCAACTTCGCGAATCCCGAACCGTTCGTCCCCGGACCAAAGCCACCGACCGCGATCGAACTCTACCCATGGCGCGCACTCGTACTCGCCACGCGCACCATCCTGATCCTCCTGCGCGCGATTCCCGAGTACGTGTGGGCGTTCCTCCTCCTGTCCGTCGTGGGTCTCAACGCATGGACCGCAATTCTCGCGCTGGCGCTGCACAACGCCGGCATCCTCGGTCGGCTGACTTCCGAACTCGTCGAGAACGTCGACACGGAAACCCCGTCCGCGCTGCGCGGCCTCGGCGCGAATCGCCGCCAGGTCACCGTCTTCAGCCTGGTGCCGCAGAGCTTCACCCGTCTGCTGCTCTACTTCTTCTACCGGTGGGAGACCTGTGTCCGGGAAGCGACGGTGCTCGGCATGCTGGGCATCGCCTCGCTCGGTTTCCTGATCGACGACGCGAGAGTGGCGATCCGCTACGACGAGATGTTCTTCCTCATCCTCGCCGGCGGCGCGATCGTGGTCGCCGGGGATCTCGTGTCGGTGGTGGCGCGACGGATAGCCCGGCACGCCTGATCCAACCCCAACCGCTTGCATCCCAATGAGTGCACGGTGATCGTTTGGGGCTCGCCCCAACCGTTCATTGCAATGACAAGGACACCTATGAAGAAACTCACTGCGATCATTGGTCTCCCCCTATCTCCTGGGCGGCTGCTCGGCCCCGTCGGCCCAGCCTGTCGACAAGTGCCTGCTCCAGCCCGACAACGACGCGGAGGTTCTTATCGAGTTCGAAGGCGCCCAGGTCGGCTTCTGCAACAACCGGTGCAAAGCAAATTCGAGGGCATGAGCGATACGGCGAGAAGGGCTAAACTCTTGCCTAAGAGCAAGTAACGCCGACTCGATACGGTCGCCAATTCTCCACAGAGTACCGGACGGAGATGCGACAAAGTCCGATGAGATCTCCTGCTCCGGTCGAAGATTCGCTAGGATGGCTGGCACCTCGATCCCCGCGAGGGTGATTCATCGCCCCGTGCGAGGTGTCTCCACAATCCCAATAGCAAACCGAAGGAAGCTTCCCCATGCAACGAATCACGTCATACCTGCTGTGCGCAGGTCTCCTCGCTCCCGTCCTCACTGCGCAAGCCGGACCCGGCATGACGGACGCCGACCCAGTCGCCACCGGTTTCCAAGCGATGGTCACGAGCACCTATTTTGACAGCGTCGACACTCCAGGCACAAACCTCTGGGATGTCACCCCAGCAATCTGGACTACATCCGGTCAAAACATGACCCAGGTCAGCACCGGCAAGGGCAACCTGGGCCTCAAGAAGGGTGAGTACCACATGTGCATCACCACCAGCTCACTCGCCACCGCGTGGACCACCGCCGCCGGTGGCATTGCCGGCAGCGGCGACGTCATCATGGGCATGGTGACCTGGAACAGCGGCTCCCCCGTGTTCACCCCGCAGACGACCGCGGCGTTGATGAACAGCACGGGCAACGACTTCGGCCTCATGATAAGCGCCGACGGCCTCCGCGCCGCGATCGATTGGCCAGCCGGGCCGTATTGGTCCTCCCGCGCAGTCGCCCTTTCGAACACCCAGTTCAACGCCCCCGTCCTCCTCACCGGCGCTGGCGGCTCCTACGTCGACCCGGCTCCTGGCGCGGTCAACGGCGTCATGGGTTGCTTCTACGTCAGTGGCGGCACGACAATCTCCTGGGCCCCGGTCAAAGAGACCATCGTGGGCGGCAAGATCACGGCAGCTGCCCTCGACGGTGCGAACACGGTCGTCATGATCTCGACGGCCAACCAGCCCCACTCCCCGACGCCGATGTTCGGCTCGAACGGCGACTCGAGAGGCATGTGGTTCTCTCGCGTGACAGGAGGCGACAGTGACCAGTACTACTCAGGTCAGCTTCCGGACCTGAGCGGAGGCCAGCTCGTCTACGACTCGACCGCATGGTCGAACAACGGCGGCGTCGCCGGTAGCCATTTCCTCGCCGCATACAGTGGTCACTACAAGCAGTTCATCGAAGGACGGGGCACCCACGGTGGTTCCAACTCGAGCATCGCAGTCGGCGCTAGCGCGCAACTCAACGTCACGATCCACGGCCCAGCCGGAACTCCGGCCATCTCGACCACCGTCATGGCTGCGTCCCTCGGCGTCGGTCCCTCGTTCGCACTCCCGAGCATCCGCGGCGCTCTCGGCGTCGACCCGGGCAAGATCGTGATCATCGCCGGCGGCCCGTCCGCGAGCGACGCGGACGAAATCGCTGAAGCGAACTTCCCGGCCACGGACGCCGGCCTCAAGGGACTCACGCTGCACCTGCAGTACGTGATGAGCCCGATCGCCGGCTTCACGCCTGGCTTCACCAACACCATGTCGCCGAGCTTCAAGTAGTTCGACGTCACTGGTTCCCGACGGCCTCATCCCCGCTCGCGGGGGTGAGGCCGTTTCACGTACGGATCACCCGGTCGTAGACCGCCACCCAGTCTTCGACGCCAGCATCGGCGAGGATGGCCAGCGATTCCCGCCGCAGACCGGACAACTCCATGCGGTCCCGGTCCACCGCCGACGCGACGACGATCGCATCGGCGGACTGCAGGCCACCAGCGATGAGCTCACGGCGATTCTGAAACACCATCGGAGTCGGATACGTGGAGAACGGCCAGCGCACTACGCGAAGGAGACGAGCGAACCACGAGGACAGCGACGAGAGACCTCGGACGCTTGGAACAAGGCAGCACGCCGCGCACCGTTTCGGATCGGCCCAGTCCGCGCACTCGGTCCCATCGACATGAACAAGGTCGCCGCGATGACACAGCGTGGGCGCAGCTCGCACGTTGACTACAATCGGCACCCCGAGTCGGCTGGCCACCCAGCTCACGTTGACCGACATCGAACCCCCGTAGTCGAGCAGGTGGACAACTGCGGGTAGATCCCTGCGGACCTCCCGCGCCAGCACGCTTTCCGTGAACTTGTCGCGCAGGCGCGCTTCCACTCCTCGGAAACCGGGCGCGCGTGTCCGGACAGGAATAACCGTCACGCCAGCCAACTCGCGGACGGACGTCGCCTCGCCGGGCACGATCCACCGCACGTCGCAGTCCGTCGACGCCAGGAGCGCCGCGAACTTCGCGTCCTCGTCGTGTCGATCCGACGCGGAGGCTGATGTCAGGTAGCGGCCGCTGACGAGGATCACGTTCATTTCGAATTGGACGGTATCTGGCCCATCATCGATGGTCTACAACGACGCCATGCGCGTCAGCCTCGTCATGCCCACGCTCAATGCCGGCGCACTGCTCGAGCAGGTACTCGACGGGATTGATCGGCAACCGCGCAGCTCCGAACTCGAGCGCCTGGCGATCGACAGCGGTTCGACCGACAGCACGGTCGACCTCTTGAAGAAGCGGGGATTCGCGGTGCACGGCATCGAAAAGAGGGAGTTCAACCACGGCGCGACGCGAGACATGGGCATCGGCAAGACGTCGGGGGACGTCATCGTGTTGCTCACGCAAGATGCCGTGCCCGCGGACGAGAATTGGTTGCCGCAACTGGTCGCGGCCTACGAAGAACCCTTGGTCGCAGCCGCGTACTGCCGGCAGATTCCGCGCGATGACTGCAACCCGGTGATCAAGCATCGCATCCTGCAGTGGACCGCCGGCCAGACCGAACGCGTGGCGCAACAATTGACCGAGGGAGCAGACGGCACCGACCCGAGCCAGGCATTCGAGAAGCTGGATCCGATGGAGCGCCTAAAAGTATGCGCGTACGACAACGTCGCCGGGAGCGTTCGCCGCTCGGCCTGGGAGAAGATTCCATTCGGGTATCGTCGGTTCGGAGAGGACGTCGCGTTCGGAAAGAAGCTCATCCTGTCGGGACAGAGCATCGTGTACGAACCGCGCAGCGCGGTGGTCCACTCGCACAACCGCACACCGAAAGATGAGGGCAAACGGATCTTCTGCGACCACGAGAATCTGAGGGACTTGTTCGACGTGCACCTGATGCCGACCTACGAGCACTACCGCAACGGGGTGAAGGGCGGGCAGAGAGAGTTTCAACGCATCGTCGATGAGCTCGACCTGCCCGATGACGAGGCGGCTCACTGGCGGGCGTGGTCGAATCAGTACGCGAAGTGGTCGGCGTTGGGGATGTACTTGGGTGGCAACGCGCAGCGACTGCGCAGAGGTCTCCACGGGTTGTGGTTCGGTTTCGTCGAGCGACACCTGCGGAAGGGGATCTGACTCATTGATGCCCGCTTGAAGTTTGGTCCGCTAGACCGGAAAGTCACGGCGTGATCCAGACGAAGGCCCCGGAAGGAACGGAACCCGCCAGCCCGACGACGAGTTGGGTCATGGAATAGCTGGACAAACTGATCCCGACCGGCGTGACGCTGGTCGTCGCGACTCTGGCGCTAATCGCGATCCGCTACTCGCCGGGGAAGTCACGCTCGTCGCCGACGAAGAACTTCCAAATCCACTCGATCATGCTCACGCTGACCATCGTCGGCATCCTGATCGTGGTGATGGCCGTCGCAGATGCGTTCGAAATCGGCAAGGAAACGACCCAAGTGATCGGCGCGATCATCATCGGAACGCTCGGATTGCCCTCGACGACGATCCTCGGCAATGCCCTCGCGGGGATGCAGATGCGAGTCGCCGCTGCGTTCAACGCGGGTGACTTCCTCCGCGTCGGCGAACACTTTGGCCGCGTCACGGAGCGCGGGCTCTTCCACACGGAGATCCAGACCGAGGATCGCGACCTGACGACCTTGCCGAACCTGTTCCCCGTCAGCAATTCGTACCGGGTCGTGCGCGCATCCGGGACGATCATCTCCGCGACCGTGTCGCTCGGCTACGACACGCCACGAGGTCGAATCGAGGAGTGCCTCTTGCAGGCAGCACGAAGTGTGGACTTGGAGGAACCATTCGTGCAAGTCGCCGACCTCGGTGACTTCTCGGTCACGTACCGGATCGCAGGTCTCTTCACGGAGGTCAAACAGACGGTCACCTGCCGATCCAACCTGCGCAAGCACGTGATGGACGCACCACACCGGGTCGGCATCCAAACCGTGTCCCCGACGTTCATGAGCACTCGCGCACTCGACCCCCACAGCTACATCCGGCCCACCCGAGCTCAGCCGGTGGCTGAGAAGGGCGCACGACCGCCAGAGGCGATCATGTTCGACAAAACCAAATAGGCGGAGTCCCTCGAGAACATCCGCGACCGACTGGCGAAGATCTCATCGAGAACGACGGCAAGGACTGACTACCAGCGCCCGAAGACGAAGAGGAGCATCGCGATAAAGGAGAGGATCGCGGCGATGAGGAAGATCTGCTTGCGGCGTTCCTTCGGCGCGCCGGTCGCGACGAGCTCCTCGTAGGTGTCCGGAATCTCCACCGACTCGTACTGGATATCCTCTTCGCTCTTCCAACCGGTCTGCGCGTCACTGCCGCACTCGGGGCACGCGAGCCGTCCCTTGCGGAACTCTGCACCACACTCGGGACACTCTTCGGTTTCTCTGCGACGCGCCATCGCGGACCACGATACCACGGGGGCGAGACACTAGTATTTCGGACTGACGCGTCTCTTCGTCACGTTCGGCTGCCTCCTCGCCACAATCCCCGCTCAGTGGCGACCGCCGAGCCCGGACCTCGTCAAAGCGCCGGACAACACCGATTTCCTCACGTGTTCGAAGGACGAAATCGCCGCGTTGCGTCTCGCCTACGGGAGGTCTGAGCCCCTAGTCGTGAAGCGCGTGCGCGGCGCAGTGGAATCCCTGAAGCTCCCGATCGTGCTTCCGCCCCGCGGCGGGTCGCGCGGAGCTTCATGGAGCCTTGCCCGCGACTCCCTCGTGGGAGTCGATCCGCTTCGCTCGTTCTCTCGGTGCGACGCCGACATCGAAACAAGAGAGCGTCGTATTTCGCGGCGCCGGCCACGCGATCCTGCGCGCGACCGGAGCAGCGGGACTGACGGTCGCGTTCACGTTCGGTCCGTACGGAGGATTCCATGGTCACTTCGACAAACTGAGTTTCGTGTGGTACGGATTCGGCAAGGAACGCGCGGAGATCTACCGCAGTCAGCTGACTAGCTACGGTCGCGGCATTCAGTTGGCGATGGGCCTGAAGAAAGCCCCAGAGACTGTCGTCCATTTCCTCCGCGGCAACGTGACCATAGGCCTCTGAGGATTGCCCCTCGCGCCCACCGATCGAGTGGGCGAGTGACAACCCGCGCCGAGTTGACTACCCTCGACGCGACATGCAGATCACGACAGCGCTCTCCACGGAGATCGACATCGAGGATGCGTGCCGGGAGGCGGCGTCCGAAGCGTTGGAGTCGGCGAATGGTGCCGAGATCGATCTGTGTCTGCTGTTCGTATCCGGAGCGTACGGCTCCAAGATCACAGTAGCCCCGTCCCTGATGACCGAACTCGTGGATCCCACGCGCCTCGTCGGATGTGCGGCGGGCGGCATCATTGGGAACGGCGTCGAGATCGAGAGAATGCCAGCGGTGAGCGTCTCGTTGCTTTCGTTGCCCAACGCCGAGGTCGAGATCGTGTACTTGATCGAACAGGACCTTCCAAACGACGACCTCGGCCAAGATGAGTGGGTGCGACTGCTCATGATACCTCCCGCCGAGGCGACTGGCTTCATCTTGCTACCCGATCCGTTCTCGTTTCCGACCGACCGCTTGCTCGGTGGTCTCGACTTTGCGTACCCAGGGGTTTCAAAGATCGGGGGACTCATCAGTGGTTCGGCTCACCCCGGAGAAAACGTCCTCTTCGTCGATCAAACGGTCTACCAAGAGGGCGCCGTCGCGATGGTCTTCTCCGGCAACATCGTGATCGAGACCGTCGTCGCCCAGGGTTGCAAACCCTTCGGCAAGATCGGGCGCCTCACCAAGATCAAAGACAACCATATCCTCTCCATCGACGACGTGCCGGCGATGCAGTTCTTGCAAAACCAGTTGGAAGATCTGTCGGGTGAGGATCTCAACCTGGCGCAATCGACGCCGCTGTTCCTCGGGATCGCGATGGATCCGTTTGCCACGACCGAGCCCGCACACGGCGACTATCTGATCCGCAACATGACCGGGTACGACCCCGAGTCCGGCAGCCTCGCGATCGGCGCCGAAATCGGACTCGGTCGCCAAGTGCAGTTCCATCTCCGCGACGGTAGGTGCAGCTCGAATGATCTGGAATCCGTGCTCGAACAGGGTCTCCGCGAAGGTCGCCTGTCCGGTGCTGGAACTCGCGGCGCACTGTTGTTCTCGTGTCTCGGGCGAGGCGAGCACCTCTACGGCAGACCCAATCACGACAGCGAAATGTTCCGGAACGTCGTCGGTCACATTCCTCTCAGCGGGTTCTTTTGCAACGGAGAGATCGGTCCCGTGCAAGGATCGACCTACATTCACGGCTACACGTCCGCTTTCGGCGTGCTGCGCGAGAAAGAAAGTTGAACTCACGCGTCCTCACGCTGGTCAAGAGTTGGTTGGTCATCGACTTCTTCGGTGATAGCCGCAAGACCGGAGAACCAGGCAGCAGCCTGACCTCGACGATCTTCACGCAGTCGTTCATCGGGCTTCTCTTTGCCGCCGTTTTCCTTCCGGAATTCCATGGGTTCGCGGTGGCGTACCTCGCTGCGAACCTCTCACTGTCGACTGGCCTGATTGGGATCGGCATGCTCGGCGAGCCGAAGCGGCAAAAGCGCGAAGAGGCTGACGAGCTGTTGGTTCGCACCGCACCGATGCCCGCGGGATCGCTGACACTCGCACGCGCGCTTCACAGCAGTTTCTCGCTGACGCTCGTGACGACGGGAATGGCCATTCCTCCCGCCATCCTCGCGTACTGGGCCTGCGGCTTCTCCCTGGTCGCCATTCCCCTGTACCTGTTGATGGCCACCGTCGTCGCGGCGTTCATGGCAGCGGCGCTGGCTGTCTTCACGCGTTTCGTATTCCTGACGATGGGCCCCGCGCGATCGCAACTCGTCGCCGGCACGCTCAAGGCCACGCTCTTGGCGGGCGGCCTTGTCGGCTTCGCGATCTGCCTCCCCCACCTGGACGAGACCGCGGAGCACCTGCCAATCGAACGGACGGGCGCGATGATGTGGCCACCCTACTGGGCCGCGCGCGTCATCGATCGTCCGCTGGACGCGGGGTTCTTCTGGCTTCTGCTCGCCGGACTGGCCCTGGTGTTGTTCGTCGCGGCCATGGCTCTAAACAGCATGCAGCGCAACCGAATCCAGAATCGGGCGAAGCGACCGGGAATCCTCAGCGCCGTCGACCGGGCGTTGACGCGAAACGGTCCGCTCCTCGGCATCACGAGGTTCATCGCGACGATGCTGTTCCGCAGTCCCGGATTTCGCGCGCGCGTTCTGCCGCTGTTCGGGATTCCCGCCGGCATGGTGATGCTCAGCTTGTGGGACACGCAGGACCCGCGCGCGCAAGCGCTGCTCTTGGGCATGACGCTGCAGGCTCCCGCGATCGGCATGCCGTTCCTCGTGACATTCCTTCCGCGTTCAGATCACGAGAACGCGGGGTGGATCTTTCGCACGTCGCCGCATCGCGACATTCGACTCTACCGAACCGCCAGCCTCGTCGCGCTCACGACCCACGTGTTGCTACCCGTCCAGATCGCTGCGTGCCTCGGGCTGTTGGCGGTGAGTTCGTGGAGCCTCTCCGAAGTGCTGTTCGCCGTGACGATGCCGCTGTTCTCTCTGGGGCTCGGGGTCTTCGTCACGGAGATTTGCTTGACGAGACTGACGACCGCACCATTCACGAATGACAGCGACATGGAGGAGGGCGCGATGGAGTTCGGTGGACTGACCGCCCTCGCGATCATCCTCGCACTGTTCGGCGGCGCGTTCTCGATGCTCGCCGCCAACCCGTACGGGATCCTCATCGCCGCCGCACTCCTGGGCGCGGCAATCCATCGGCTGCGCGGCAATTGCCGCGTGGCTCTGACGACATGAAACCAGACGAAGAACACCCCCCAGATGACGGGGGGCTACACGCCCTCGAGAAGTCCTCACTCCACCGCGAGCTGCTGGCGATCCTGGTGTTGTACGTTGCAGCGACGGTGCTTCCGCTGCTGATCGGCCTGGCTTTCGGTCCGGAGTCTACATAGCCGTGTTGCGACTTGCGATCAGGGTTTGAGACGCGTACCCTACAGTGAGGTCCAACCAGGAGCCGCCCCTATGCACGTACTCGACACGGAAAGGAATCCAGCGCGGGAAGGTCAGCCCGGGGCAGCGCCCCAGGAAGTGGCGACACCGACCTTGGAACCGAAGATCGTCGACGGCCCCCAATCGGCGAAGCACTTCAGCCCCGATCCGATGCGGACCACGGATCGCTACCGCCTGGTCACGCCGTACGACCTCGCCTCGGACGACCGGTCCGGCGAGTAACCTCGGCTACGCGCCGCCAGACAGCAGAGACGCCATGTCGCGCGGCAGCGGCGCGGAGAGAGTCATCGGGCGATCTTCGAACGGGTGATGGAACGTGATGCTCGCGCTGTGGAGAGCGTGCCGATCGAGAACGAGTCGCTCTCGAGTCGCCTCGCTGAGTTCGCCCTCGAGATACTCGAGGAAGACCCCGTCGTCGACGCCGTAGACCTTGTCCCCGACCAGCGGGCAGCCAATCGCAGCCATGTGGACGCGGAGCTGGTGGGTGCGCCCAGTCTGCGGTCGGAGTTCGACCAGAGCGAACCGGTCGGTTCGCCGCTCGACGCGATAATGGGTCAGCGCATGCTGCCCCCCCCCGCTCACGGTGGCGCGGAGCTTCAGTCGCACCACGGAATCGGAGTCCGGCTCGATGCCGAAATCGACGACGCCCTCATCTCCCGGCGGGCAACCGTGCACGACCGCGCGGTAGACCTTCTTGACCTCCCGCTCTTCGAACTGCCGTCCGACCTCGGCGTGCAGGTCTGGATTGAGACTGACCATGACCAAACCGGAGGTCTCCCGGTCGATGCGATGCAGAAGTCGGGGCACCACGTCGTGCGCAGCGTCATCCGGGCGGCGAAAATGCGTGTGCAGCCAGTGGATCAGAGTGCCGTGCACACGCTTGCCGGCGGGGTGCACAGCGAGCCCGGCGGGCTTGTCGACCGCGACCATGGCGCGGTCCTGGTAGAGGATGTCGATGCCGCTGCCATCCGGCGCGATGGGCTCCAGAGGCTCCGGGCGCGGCGGAATCTTGATCGTGATGATCTCACCGCGGCGCACGCGGGAAGACTTGCGGGCGCGGCGTCCCTCGAGAATCACGAGGCCATCGCGGATCAACTCGAGGATGCTCGTCCGCGAGCGCCACGTCAGGTAGTGCGTGAGCGCGACATCAAGCCTCTCGCCGTCCCGCGGCCCATCGATCTGGACCCTCAACTCCTCGAGAGGCCGACTGAGGTCGCGAGGCGGATCGCCGCGAAGGCGGGGAATCATCCCCGTCGCCTCCTCTAGTCCTCGCCCGAGGTGGTCGCCTGGGGCGCGGCCTTGGGGGTAGTCTCAGCGGAGGTTGCCTCGACGGGGCTCTGCGGAGCAGGCGTTTCTGCAGCCGTCACCGAGGTACCACCAGTCAAGCGGATTTCCTTGCCCTTCTGTTCGAGAGCCTCCGCCGTTGCCGTCTCGGCCTCGTTGACTTCGTTGCCGCGGCCCTTGCGGAACTTCGACTTCTTCGCGGTGCGGCGCACCTTGGTCGGTCCCATCGCGCGACGCTGGGCGCGCTGCATCGTCCGGATCCGTTCTCGACGCTCGCGGCGGTCGCGGTCGCTCTTCTTCTCGAAGAAATTGTACTTCTTGGCGAGACGAAAGATGCCCGCGTAATTGCACTGCCGCTTGAACCGGCGCAGTGCCGATTCGAGAGGCTCGTTGGAACGAACTTGGATGCGGATCATGTAAAGTGGTCGGTGGAACCGGCGGGGGTAGGCCGGACGTGGACTGGACTGGAAAGCGGGAGAGCGAGCGAGGATCATCGTTCAAGATCCCCACGCGACGCTCTCTACCCATGGGCCAGAGGGCGCCAGAGGATAGCTTTCCCCGCTAGGAGGGCAACTTCCGTTGGAACAAAAGCCCCAGAAACACCCCCCACTGGATCAGCCTTTCGACACGATCGAAGGCACCCTGGAACGATTCACGTTCCGGAACGAGGACAGCGGATTCGCCGTCGTGCGGTTCGCTCCGGACGACGGCAGCGCGAGTTTGGCTGCGGTGGGCCAGCTCGCGCAACTCGCCGAAGGCCAGAAACTTAGAATTACGGGACAGCGGGTCGAGCACCCGCGGTTCGGGCCCCAGATCGAGGTGGAGGGTGTCGAAGCCGTGCTCCCGAGTTCCGTGGAAGGCATCCGGACCTACCTCGCCTCCAGCCTGGTGAAGGGGATCGGGCCGTCGATCGCCGAGAGGATCACCGACCGTTTCGGCGAGGACACCCTCCGGGTGATCGAGGAACAGCCCGAGCTCCTCGAGCAGGTTCCCGGGCTCGGCGAGACGAAGATCGCGGACCTGTGCGCCGCGGTGCAGTCGCAGAAGGACGTAACTGAGGTGATGGTCTTCCTGCGCGCCCACGGTCTGGGCCAGGCGCTCGCGACGCGCATCGTGAAGCACTACCGAAAAGGGGCGATCGCGTTGATCCAGGCCAACCCATTCCGGTTGGCGGAAGACGTGATCGGCATCGGTTTCAAGACAGCGGACCGACTCGCCGGCGAATTGGGGATGGAGCCGAGCGCACCGGCGAGGATCCAGGCCGGAACGCTGCACTGCCTCACGCAAGCGGCCCGCGATGGCCATTGCTATCTACCGAGGGAGAAACTGCTCGAGGCGAACGGCGCGCTGCTGTCGATCTCGGTCGAGTTGATCGACGAACAGATCCCCGAGCTCGTGACGCAGGGGAAGATCCGAACCCAACTCGCGGAAGACGACAGCGTTCGGATCTACCCGACCGCGCTCCACATCGCCGAACTCGGCGTGGCGGTCCGGGTCGACGAGCTGCGCCGGCTGGAACAAGGCCGTCTGGGCATCGACGTCGAAAACGCGGTCTCTCTGTTCGAAGTGGATACCAGCATGCAGATGCCGACGGCACAACGCGATGCCGTCAAGAATGCCCTGACACACCCGCTCAGTGTCATCACCGGCGGCCCGGGAGTCGGGAAGACCACGACCGTCCGCGCCATCGCCGAGGTCACCAAGCGGCACGAGCGGACACTCCTGCTCTGTGCGCCGACGGGACGCGCTGCGAAGCGGCTGGAGGAATCCACGGGTCACTCGGCGAGCACGATTCACCGGCTGCTCGACTGGCAGGTCGGGACGAGGCAATTCGGTCACGACACACACAACCCGCTCGAAGGTCACGTCCTCGTCGTCGATGAGGTCTCGATGCTGGACGTGCAACTCGCCTACAACCTGTTTCGAGCCATTCCAGACTCGATGCACGTAGTCCTGGTCGGCGACATCAACCAACTCCCTTCGGTCGGTCCGGGCCAGATTCTCCGCGACATCATCGAATCGAACGTCGTGCCGGTGACGCGGCTCAGCGAGATCTTTCGCCAACACGGAGAATCCCTGATCATCCGCAACGCCCACGCGCTCCTGCACGGCGAGATGCCGACGACGGGGGGCGAGGACAGCGACTTCTACGTGATCGAGGCGCGCGACAACCAACACACGCGCGAACTGATCCAGGAGTTGGTCGCGCGGCGGATTCCCCGTCGATTCGGACTCGATCCCCTCGCCGACGTACAGGTGCTGTGCCCGATGTACCGCGGGCACGCCGGCGCGGACACGATCAATGCCGATCTGCAAGACCTTCTCAACCCCGGCGACCAGCAGATCCAGCGCGGGGGCAAGGCATTCCGTGAGGGCGACAAGGTGATGCAGATCCGCAACGACTACGATCTCGCGCTCTTCAACGGCGACACGGGTCGGATCACGGAACTGGACAGGGCAGCGTCGAAGATGTTCATACGGTTCGGTTCACGCGTGGTGGAGTACCCGTTCGCGGACCTGGATGCGTTGGTGCCCGGTTACGCGATCACTGTGCACCGAGCGCAAGGCTCGGAGTATCCGGCTGTGGTCATTCCCCTCGCCACGGATCACTACATGATGCTGCGGCGCAACCTTCTCTACACAGCGATCACGCGGGCCCGGCAGCTCGTCGTGTTGGTGGGTTCGACGAAGGCGCTCGAGATGGCGGTGCGCAACAACGACGAAGCGCATCGCTACTCGGGTCTCTCGGATTGCCTTCGCGCAGACGCGTAGTCAAAAAAATGGCCGGGACCCTTCGCACGGTCCCGGCCATCCACCTCGTCGTTCCAGGTCTAGCCCCCGCTAGAACGGAACCTGAACGTACACTCTCGGCTCATCCCAACTGAGTTCGATCCTTTCGTAGACCCTGCCCAATCCCGGCGCGGAGATCTCGACCAGCACGGTCGCTTCGTCCTCCAGGTAGTCCGGGCTCAGCACGGCGCGTCCGATGCCGTCTTCGAGAAACCCGAGATCTGAGACAGCCAAGAGCTCGGGAGAGAAGTAGACGACGCCGAATTTGTCTGTGTAGTAGAAGTCGTTCTTGGTCGGGTTCGGCCAGATGAGTCCGGACCACTCGTGATCGACTTCGATGATGCGCACCGAAACATCCTGCCAGACATACTGGGTGTTCGGGTCGTAGACTTCGATCTCGATGGAGACCGGTTCGTCGTGGTAGATCGGTGCTGGATCGTCATCGAAGTGACCGTGGCAGCCGCCCGCCAGGCTGGCGGCGAGAAGGGCGGAGAGGGGGGCGAAGCGTTTCATGATGGAATCTGATTGTTCAAGTCCCGTGCCAACCCGAAAGTTCCTCGCGGGAGGCTGGCGACCCCTTTGGAACGAGGTTTCTTCCCGTGTGTTTCGCACACGAATTCGCCTGTCTCGCCAGGGGGACAACGCGTACCGCTGGGGCTTCATTCCGAACCTCGATGGATAGAAACGCGGTTTCGGTCGATTCCGAAGGTCCTTGTCAAAACCCGTGCCACGCCGGCGCGAGACCTTCGTTGGCCCGCGGCCACCGAGGAATCACCCGACAAGTCCGTGTTCGCGGAGGGATTCCGCACGAAGCTCCATGCCGCCCTGGACGAGGCGGTCATACACCAGGAAATCGCGCCCTTCATCAAGAGGCTCATTGCCGACCGTGGGTACGAGCAGGGTCCGCATGCCCGAAACGTCGACAACACGAACACGGAGTTCGTCTTCATGCGCCGGACGAAGAAGTAGCCGCGGCTACTTCAGCATGAACGCCGGCGTCTTGCCGTAGACCTGCCCCTTCGGCCCACGCAATCCATTGAACTCGATCTGCAACGGCTTCTTCCAGTCGGCGGGGACGTTCGAGAGCCGCAGCTTCCGCAAGCTCAGGACCTTCAGATCCAACCGTTCCTGATCCTGCACCAACTCGCCCTTGCCGTCCTTGATCGTAAACACGCCGATGCGATCGTTATCCGACCAGGACAGCGATGCGCTCATCGTCATGTCGATGAAGCGATCCCTCTTTCGCTTGACCAATCGCGCCGACGAGATCTTGATGCTCGCGGTCGCCGGCTTGGGCGCCTTGCCCGCGGTGAGAGAACTCGGGAGCGCGACGCCGAACCGAGGGCGCATCCCCCAACCTTCGACCCTCATGATGAAGGTGTTCACACCGCTCTTGACGTCGACTTCGATGACGGCACCGCCAATCCCGAATCGACGCCTCCTGACGACACTCGCCGTGGAGGGCTTGCCGTTGACGAAGATGCCGACACGGTGCACGTCGCCGTTGATCTCGATCTTGGCCTTGCCGGCCTTCGACGAACGCGCGACGAATGACATCCACCCGCCGGACGCCTTCTTACCGAATGTGTGGACGAGATCGAACTCACCCCGCGAGCCCGGCATCGGGCGCACCCACCAGGACTTGCTCACGCGCTTGCCTGCAGAGGGTCGGGACGAGAGCATCGACGATGACTTCGCGCCCCCCATTTCCGTGGGCAACGCGAACATCTCGCCGACGACCGTGCCCAGCGGCCCCCAACGCGCCTCGTCACGCATCGCCTTCGGGCTGCCCATCGGACCTATGTCTCCGCCATCGGTCGCGCGCAGCCGCGCCGGAGAACTCGAACCGAGCTTCAAGCACGGCGGCAACGTCACCCCTGGATCGGCCAGCTTCGCGAGCGGGCCGGCGAACTGTGGGTCGCCGTGGACCGGGTCGTTGTCGAGTCCCGTGTCTCCCTCGATATCCGCCGAGTTGTCGTGAAACAGGTTCGACCGCAGGGCGACGTGGTCGATCTTCGTCGAGTACCTGTAGTGGAAGTTCGACAGCCGCATCCCGGTCGAGTTCCCCAGGAAGATCGAATCACGCACGAGTGCCTGACCCACGACACCCCGGGAATTCGAAATGAACGCACACCGCTCGACGATCGCCCCCGGATCGCGCAGATCAGAAGTCAGCCCTTGGCGGTTGTTCCCGAGAGCGGTCTGGCACTGGTAGAACACACAGTTGCGGACATCGGGGCTGCCTAGGTGCTCGAGGAACACGCCGGTCTTGCAGTTCGCGAATCGCGAACGCGACACCAGGGGGCTCGCCGATCCCGTCTTGATCTCACTGTGCGCGTTCCGGCTCGTGTACGCGCTGCCGACCTCGACCCCGATGAAGCAGTTGAAGAACACGCTGTCCGTGATGCGCGGCCCACCGATCGGCACCTGGATCGCGCCGAAAGCGTTGTGCATCCGCACCGAGTTGATCATGGATCGTTTCGTCGCGCCTTTCTCGGGCCGCAGCACGATGCCGTGCCAAACATCGTCGTCCTCGCTCGGCGCGCCGACCGGCTTGAAGACCACGGGCTTCTCCTCCGTCCCCTGGATCAGGATCTGTCCTTCGACGTGAATCTCGACCTTGTCGACGCGCCACCCCTGCTTCGTCTTGTCGTCGGGTGCGACGCGCACATCGGTGCCCGCCAGGATCGTCAACCGCATGTCCTTCGGAACCTGGACGTCGCCGGACAGAAGGATCTTGCCGCTCCAGGTCTCGTTGGCCTGGAGCACGCCGTGGACCTCTTTTCGCTTCTCCTGGGCGGCGATGGGAGCCATCGCCAGAGCGAGACTGCACGCGAGGAGACGCCTCACTTCGGCTTACCCCAGTCGATCTTCATCCATCCTTCGTCGGGCACGCGGTCCACGCGGCGAAGATCCGACCAGGCCCAGACGCGGAAGTCATTCTGGCCAGAAGCGCGATTCACGCGGATCTCGACGGTCCTGCCGCTGACGGAACCTCTCCATCCCCCGGGGTTGCGCATTCCGAAGTGTCGACTCCGGAGCACGTCGCGGGGCGAGGTCGGATGACCACCACGTCCGTAGCGGATGAAGAGCTTCTTGGGAGACTGATACCGGGGGAACAGCGGCTCGATGTAGAAGGTAACCCCGTCGAAGCGGCTCACGTCGGAGGTGTTCATCGAGTCCTTGCGCAGACCTTCCTCGGCCAGTTGGACGCAGGCGTAGAGGTGGTCCGAGTCGTGCTCCGCGCGGAGGCTCGTGAGATCCAGGATCTGGCCGACCTTGTGCAACTCACCCCCCGGGTCGCGGGCGATCTGCGGATGGCTCCAATCGCCATCCCGACCGTCGAGCGTGATGTTGACGCCTTCATCGTTGCAGACATGCCGCAACATCAGCGGTTGGTCAGTGCACGTCGTCTCGACCTCCGCCATCACTCCCGTCACCGAACCGTATCGGGCGCCCGCTGATCGGAGCACGGATGTCGACACTTTGAAACGGATCTTCTTCGTCTCGATCTGGGGTTTGGGAAGAACTGTCGTGTGCAGCCAGGTCTTGCCCCCACCACGGTCTGCGTCCGTACGCCCCTTGACGACGCGAGACAGGGACGCGCGCTGGATGTCCTTCGCCGCCTTCCCTTTCTTCGGCTTGAACGACATTGGGTGGTAGCGTGATCCCACCGACGCGCGCAACCATATTTCGGCGCCCTGGATGCCCGTCCTGGGGTTCGCGTCGGCGTCGAGGTAGATGTGCAGGCATGTGTACATCCCCTCGATGTGCGGCTTGCTCATCTCGACTTCGAAGAACAGTTCGGATCCCGTCGTCCACGTCTTGAACGCCACGGCGTCGCTGTATCTCAACGCCTCGTCTTGGACGGTCGAGTCCCGCACTTCCGCGGATCCGCTCTGACCGAGGAGATCAACGGCGAATATCGCGCAGGAGAAAACGAGCGGAATGCAGGATCGGGGTCTCACGTGGACTCCTCGGCCGGGCGGCCGATGCGAGGAGGGAAGGGTGGCGCAGGCAGGCGGGCGTACCGCGAGAGTTATAGGAAACCACGCCACCCGTGGGCCGGAAAATCGGCGGCGCTGTTACAACAGAGGCAATCATCCGTGATGTCTCCTCGCCTCGTCACAAACCTCGCGATCCCGTTCCTGGTCCTACTGGCCACAGGACGGGCTCAGACGCCGATCGTATCGGCCAAGGGCGAGACGATGCGCATCCGCTCGAGCCAGGTGAGCGGCAGCGGAAACAGCTGGACGATCACGTTGACGATGGACGACGACAACGGCAACCGCGCGCTCCCGACGACCTACCGTCGATGGTGGCACGTGCAGATCGGCAACCTGAATCCGAACGCCACGACCACGCTCGCGATGCGCGTGTCCAATGCGGGCTACAGCGACATCATCCTTCCGGTGTGGAGCCACAGCGTGGACCGCGGCAAAACCTTCGGGAGCCATACCCGGGTACCGACGAGCGCGACGCCCACGTATTCGAGCTCGACCCATCGGTTCACGCTCGTCGTGCCGGCGGGTGTGACCGACATCCGGCTCGCGAAGTACTTCCCCTTCACCATCGCCGACCGGAACCGACTCATCGCGCGCGTCCGGACGCATTCTCACGTGAGGAGCACCGCGAGCCTCGGTACGACCGTCGGCGGACGGTCCATCCCGATGCTGGAGATCACCAACGGGACCGTGCCCGACAAGGACAAGCGGCGGGTCTGGGTTCACGCGGGCATCCACCCGGCGGAGACGACGAGTTACTTCGTCGTCGAAGGACTGGTCGATTGGTTGTTGTCCGGTTCGTGGCAGGCGGAGTTCGCGTTGCGCCATCTCATCTTCGACATCGTCCCCATGGCGAATCCGGACGGCGTCCACGCCGGCAACTACCGCACGAACGGTCGGAGCGTGAATCTCGAAGAACAGTGGGCGGCGCCGTACAACTCGACCGAGCGGGAGATCGTCGCGATGCGAGCGAAGATCGAGCAATTCATGGGCACGACCTCGCGACCAGGCGCGAACCCGATCGAGTTGCTGCTGAACCTCCACAGTTCGCACAACGTGTCGTACCCGT
>PVBE011496570.1_pt1 | contig 28671 bp, 24 predicted proteins | sample 1631181 | NCBI WGS metagenome assembly PVBE01 (sample SAMN08397723, study PRJNA350692) | Marine metagenome, whole genome shotgun sequencing project. | isolation source: water | place: Pacific Ocean | collected 2012-04
AGAACCCTGATGGAGGGTCGATTTTCTCAACCCTTCATGGCGGACGAAACGACTGGGGTTGTTCGCTATACTGATTCTTGGTTAATTGACGTAGATGGGCGACCCCATCAAGGTGATTTTATCCTTCGTCCAGATGGAGATTGGTTACGAAGTATGGGCGATGAAGATGTGGAATTCCAAATCGATGGAAATGAGCGATTGCTCACAAGATCATTCCAAAATTGGCACACTCATTTAGCAATGGTTTTGAATCGATCAATGGGGGAAGGGTTGCCCTTGTTACAGTGGTTGGATGAGAGTATTTTTCCTACTGAAAAAAGATTGACACCTGAATTTGTTGAAATCGGAACCAAGGCTGCTGCGGCTGAACTTATCGCCACTGGCACATCATTTGCTTGTGATATGTACTACCACCCCGATGTGGTTGGAGAAACACTCGCAGAGAGTGGTCTCCGTGGTATCGTGTGTGGACCAATTACGGATGCATTAACACCCAATTTCAAATCCGGTTCAGGAGATGCATTAAGGCACGTAGAAAACTTGGTTCGTAGTGGTTCTTCGGTTCCTGAAAGAGTATCGTATGGAATCGCAACTCATTCGATTTATTCTTGCAGTGAAGATTTACTAAAAAAGGCTGCAGATGTTGCCAATGCCACTGGATGTACACTCAGTATCCACACATCTGAAACTCGACAAGAGGTCGCTGATTGTCATGCAAAACACGGGATGTATCCAATAGAATATTTGGATAGTATTGGCTATTTCCAAGAAGGAACTGTTTGCGCCCATTGTGGTTGGGTCACAAAACGCGAAATGAGAATTCTCGCAGAGCACGGAGCCCATGCTGTTCATTGTCCGGTAAGCAATCAAAAATTGGCGACTGGAGGGACAATGTCGTACCCTGCAATGATTGAGGCAGGTGTCGATGTTAGATTGGGAACAGATGGAGCTGCGAGTAACAATGCCCTGGATATGCGGGCTGAAATGAAAATTGCCAGTTTAATTCAACGTCATGACCACTGGGATGCCACCCTACTCGATCCAATTCAGACATACGAATTGGGTGTTAGAGGTTCAATGGACTGGGTCGCATGGGATCTCAACGATGTACGCATGCGACCTATTGGAAGAGATGGAAGAAGATTGCTAGCGAATCTGATTTACAGCCAAGGTACATGTCTAGACATGTGGGTTGATGGATGCCCAATTAGAAGAGATGGAAAGACGCTCACAATTGACGAAGGTGAAGTCATCAAAGAATTGGAATCGGCTGTTCAAACATATTACAAAGATGTCTAATTGATTTGATTTGCAATTAAATCGAAAAAATTAACCTTGATGAAACATAGGCATAATCTCACAGGATTAGGGGATGCCTTCATGGATTGGTTGTGACCGCGTTGAGTTGAGTGTCATGTCTGAGGGGGAGAGTATCGATGAGGATGCATTCGAGGGATGGACTGGATTACTCGATGCAATCAATCCAACCAAGGGGAAATTGAATATTCTATTATTGGCCATTCCATTGACCCTCTACGCAGCTTATGTGGAACACAATCCTGCAATGGCGTTCATCGCATCCATGGTAGCCATCATGCCTCTCGCTTTCCTCATGGGTCAAGCGACAGAAGAAATTTCACTACGTACAGGACAATCCATTGGTGGGTTACTCAATGCTACCTTTGGAAATGCAGCTGAAATGATCATTGCGGGGATGGCAATTTTTGCCGCTGCCGAAGCGTACAGTGTATGTGGGGGCGAGTTTACGGATTGTAAGGAGGCCATGGATATGGTACTCATTGTCAAAACATCACTCATTGGTTCAATCATTGGAAATCTACTACTCGTTCTCGGTTTGGCCTTTGTTTGGGGAGGAATCCATCACCACGAACAATCATTCTCACCTGCAGCTGTTGGGGCCAATGGTTCTCTTCTTCTTCTAGCTGTAATCACACTTACAATGCCTACAGCATTTGGAATTCAGGGTGATGATGGTGGTGGAGTCATCAATCTATCACATGCTGCAGCATTAATTCTCATCGTGTTGTATGGGTTGTTTTTGTTGTTTCAACTTCGTACCCATCAAGAGTTATTCGCTACCGATGTTGCACATGAAGATGAACATGCAAATATGTCCAAAAGAGAAGCAATTGCATTGCTCATCGGTGCCACAGTTCTACTGGGTTGGATGGCCGAAATCTTGGTCCATTCAGTGACAGAGGCTGCTGAATCACTCAGTCTCAGTCCGCTATTCATTGGTGTGATTTTGCTACCGTTCTTTGGCAATGCTGCCGAACACTTCACCGCAGTCACTGTGGCGAAGAGAGACAAGATGGACTTGTCCTTTGCAATTGCAGTTGGTTCCTCAACTCAAATCGCTGTCTTTGTAGCACCTTTGATGGTACTGATTGCTTGGATTGTAGGGGTTCCATTGGACTTCAATTTCGGCATGTTTGAAACAATTGCAGTATTCTTGTCTGTTCTGATTGCGAATGCAATTGCGTCCGATGGTAAAAGCAACTGGTTGGAAGGAGCCATGCTGTTAGGAACCTATGCGATAATGGCGGTTGCATTCTTCAATTATGGGTGATTAAATGCGACCAATTCTATTCATTGCTAGCGGTTTGTGTGCCTTACTGATGATTGGGGGGTTGGTAGGCTATACCTACGAAGATTCGATTGATGATGTAGTCGTCCCACCTCTTGGGCAAGTTGGGTTTGCAGATGACCCTCTTACAGAAAGTGCACTTCCATCCGCCCTCATCAATGCAGAATTGACAATTTCGTGGGGTGAAGACGAGGTTTGGGTGGGACTCATTACTGAAGAAGAATACATGCGTTGTGAACCTTCAGATGGAATGTCTACCAAATGTATTGGGGACCAAGATGTGACATACGCTGCTGGAGGTCCCGATTCAAAAAATGATAAGACCTTCACTTACGATATTTCTGGCGATATATTTTATCCAGTGGATGGTGGAGAAGCGATATTAAGTTCAACAATGGATGTGGAATTTACCGTTCATGTGACATTGGCTTGGCCAGTCCTCGTCTTCCTTGGAGCACTAGGCACTGGACTACAGGTCTTGGCTCAACGGATGCATTAGAGTTCATTTGGTGAAAATATGGCTGGATTTAGAATTGCAGTCACGGGCACTCCAGGCGTGGGAAAAACCACATTTTGTGCCGATTCAAAATGGTCTACTTTGACTGTACAAGGTCTCGCAGAAACACACGACTGCATTGGTGATGTAGAGGCTGATGGTGCCGCTCCAATTGACATCGAAAAGTTGGGATTGAAATTGGTTTGGCCAGATACTGATTGTCTTCTTGTTGATGGACATCTTTCCCATCTACTTCCTGTCGATGCTGTAATCCTCATACGATGTCATCCATCAGTATTGAGAGAACGATTGAATTCACGAAATTATTCTGATTCAAAAATAGATGAAAATGTAGAGTGTGAATTGATTGGTGTTATCTCTGCAGAATGTCTTGAGCAACCATGCCTTGAACTAGATTCGGAAATTGGAATTGATGCCATGATTGACAGTGCAGAGCGTTGGGTAACAGATGGATTCAAACCTCATCGTCCAAACGAAGGTATTGATTGGATTGAACAAATCCATGGAGATGATTGAATGGCAATTGAAAAGGCAAGAGAAAGCCATACGCGTATGCTGAAGCCAATCATTGACCGAATGTCAAATGTTGACCCATCCACATTAACATGGATTAGTGTTCTATTTGCCGCAGGATGCTGCTATCTTCTAGCGACTGCCGGTAGAGATTCTGAGGGGGGATGGCGACTAATCGGTGCCATCGTTTTGTTATTCGTCGCAGCCGAACTTGATGCCTTAGATGGGGCGGTTGCTCGAGCTTACAACAAGGTGTCAAAATATGGAGATTGGTTAGATCACACAATTGACAGACTCGTCGATTTGGGATTGTTAATCGCTATCGGAATCAACACGGCTTGGATTTCGATTCACTGGCTAGGTTGGGCTGCAGCTACCATGACTTTGCTTGGTTCATACATGGGCACTCAAGCCCAATCTGTCGGCCTAGGTCGCAATTACGGCGGCTTTAGTCGGGCCGATCGCCTGGTAATCACCTTCCTAGGAACATTGATTGGAGCAATCATGGCATTTAATGCAAGTCCTGACATTGTTATACCTGAGGCAATTGCCAATGTTATCGGATTTGAAGGAATCAATCCACTGAGTGCCATTCTAGTCATTTCATTGCTTGGTGGTATCTGGACATTCTTGACCCGTGCGGCTTCCTCCAGAAAGCAACTTCTCGATGGTGAATAAGCAGGACTATTCCAACCCGCCTATAGGCGGGTTTGAAGCCGTCAGACTCAAATGGGCCACATGGACAGGGCGAAGTCGAGGCGAAGCCATGCGTAAGACGAATTCTCGTGTATCGATGCTTTTGATTGCCATATTGCTAGGGTCCCTGATTACTTGGACTCCGACTGTTACAGCAGCAGGAGAAAGTAGTGATATGGCGGAACTGCAAGCTCAATTAATCGATGCATCTTTCGATACTGGCACTGAGACTACAACGGTGGTATGGTTCAATGAAAATGCAGTTTCAGATTATAATTTGATGTTACAAATGCGGGAGTCAAGATATCTCGTATACCGCCACAACGCTCCTCTGAATGAATCGGTTGTGAGCAACCTAAACCCATGGTTGAATGTTTCAATGTGCCCATCTAGTGTTACCAATCTTGGGGATTGTAATTCAATGCGATTCCAAGAAACGTATCCACTACCCGCTGGAACCAATGGAACCTATTACTATGCCATTGTAACATATTTTGAAAACAATGATGATGAAAATGAAACAAACGATTACTCTTACGATATTAACGGAACAACATTTACCCCCGCCTATGTTGGGAATTTTGTCCATGGGGAAGCCAACGTAACTGAAGGTGTCATTGAACTCACCAATGAAATTACATCTCCATTTTTCGTTCAGGCCAATTATGTTGAATCTCTTGGAGTCACTGATATCAGTTGGGTCAATTTGAACACCATCGTTCCAGATAGTCTTCCTGAAGTCGGACCTTCGGCTTACCAAATTACAGTCTATCGTCACCTATTTTTCGCAGATAGGGTTTCTTGGTCAACAATGGCCCACGAACAAATTGCTCAACTCAATGCAGGTGAGACATTCTATCGGCATACTGTACAAGGTGGCACCGATCTTGATGTGTATTATTCTGTGACATACACTTACATGGGGTATGAAGATACTCGATTTTTGGGTACAAACACTCTTGTAAATTCAATTCATGAAGACAATGTTGCACCAAGTTCTGTTCAGGATGTAACCGGTTTCTTTGTGGAAGAACCCACTGGGGGAACTGGAAATACAACGATTACTTGGACTGATCTCCAATTTGAAACTGGTGAAACATACCACATTTGGCGATCTGCATTACCCATTAATGACACTACTTCTGATGGTGTTGAATTGATTGGAACTGCAGCAGATGAAGATGGAGTGTATCGACACCAAATTGAGCGAGGAATGCTAGGGATTGCCTACTACGCTGTTACTGCGTCAGATCCAAATGGAAACCACAATAACATTGTTGCTCAAAGTGCCTCATTGCAACTAGAAAATGGAATTGATGAAAATACGTTCGACCCTTGGATTGCAGAACCAACCAATGTTGTAGCACAATATCTCGGAGGGGGAGAAACTCAGATAACTTGGACTGACCAAATTGGAGTTGAAGGGGAACAATACCACGTTTGGCGTTCATGTGTTCAACTCACATCAAGTTCATTCCTGTTGGTACAGCCTGGGGAATTGCCCACTTGCACTGAACTTGTGGCAACGGTTCCAGATTCGGTCGAAACAGTGACGGTTACAATTGATGATGGTCTGGATGAACTAGCCTACTATAGCGTATCCAGCCTAGCTCGTTACAGTCTTTCTTCTCAACCATATGAGGATTTGAGATTCCAGTACAACTGGGACGGGCCGATTAACGAAGATACTCTTAGCCCAGATCTTTCATTCTTGCAAGATGCATACACTACCCAACAGGCTGGAGATAAAATTACGTTGTTACGCTGGGTTAATTCCCAATCTGAAACTGGAGAAACGTATCAAATTTGGATGAGTGAAAACGACCCATTTAATGGAGATGAGAATCTAATGAGTGGAGATGTTGTTCTCGACGACGGGTGGGTACCTATACTCGACCCCGTTTACGCAGAATACAACAATAATCCAGATTTCACTGAAACGATTACCCTTGACAATAATCTCAACAAAGAGACTTGGTATGCTGTTACAATGACAGACGAGTATGGTAACACAAACACGCAATTTTCGATGTCAATGAATGCACGTCAGGTCCTTGAAGATACGACACCCCCAGAGGTGGTTGTCGAAGTTGTCAATGAAGATGGGGAAGTTGTTGATGCGTTGCGTGCAGGCCAGTACCAATTGCGAATATACGCAAGTGAAAAGCTATTCGAATATCCTATTCTAGACATCACCACTTCAGATTTTGTTGAAGATGAATTTGGAACAATCCTCAGTGGAGAGTTTTTCACAGAACGCGGATCTACTGTTAGAGCACAGCCTCTTCAAGGCAGTGCTGAGAATGCATATCGATATTCATTCGAGATTACCAATCAAATGGATACTGCAGATATGCATATTGTAATTGATATTCGTGATGAGTTGCAAAATTCTGCGGTTATCGACTTCGTGGGTTGGTCAATTGATTCACAGTTACCAAGCATTGAGGTCTATGCACCCAGTCCCGATAGTCTCTATCTCTACGGAGAGCATATTCACGTATATGGTGCGGTAACAGATGATGTTGGAGTTACTTCGATTGAAATTAAATTCCGATATTATGAAAATAACCTCATGCGAGAAACTGAATGGACTGCCGTGTCAGATTTGACCGCCCATTCAACAGATTCTAACACGATGGTCTTTGAATTGTGGGAACCGGCAGCTACATTCCACGACTTGGGCAAAAACCAGCGTGTGTATATTCGTGCTACAGATTCATCGGGCAATGAACGAGAATGGAATACCCAATTCACAGTTGACAATTGTGTTCGAACACGAGCAACTTACGAAACTGCATGTATGGGACAGAGTGTTTTCCAGCCTGATGAAGAAGTTGAAATGGCCGAAGAGAGTTACTTCGAAGGAGTTTACCTGATGGTGTATGCTCTTGGAGGGATAAATATCGTATTACTAATTCTGACGATGGTGAGTATTCTAATGTCATCGGGTGATCGTAAGAAGAAGAAAGGCGATGATGATGATGAAGATGATGATTGGATGAGAGAATTCATGGGTGGAGGAGGCGGGGAGGAATCCGGTTCCGCCGCTGATATCCGAGGCGATTTGGATTCATCACCTGAGAGGGATTTATCCAAGACGGAAGTTTTGGAGGCTGAAGAAGATCCATTTGCCCAGTCTGAAGGACGTGACCGAAAACGACGGACAAAGAAAACTACTGTCGACAAGGCCGATGAGGCTGAGGACGATGGCGATGAGTTTGATGACGAAGATGATGAATGGGATGACGACTCCGGACCAAAGAAAAAAACCGTACGTAAAACAGTGAAAAGAAAAACTGTCAAACGTAGGAAGTAAGGCCTGGTGGTCTACTGTTTGGAATGGGTGACCCTGCAACGGTCATCGACCAATATCGACGTTATGTCCAAGACGGACGTCTAGAAATCAGCGAAGTGATGGCTTCCGAACTTAGTGATTTACTGTTATCAAAGAAAGGAAAAACCCTCGACGAACATGGACACCTCGTCATGGCACTTCGAGATTTAGCCAATATCCAAGAGATGCGCACCAAATGGAAAGAGAGTCGTGCTGCCGCTTCTATGCTGGTAAAGGCTCGAAAACGATATTCGAAACTATTGCGTTCCAATGGAATGCGCGAAGAGGCGAAACAAGCAACCAGCGCTGCTGCTGTAGATGAGGTTCAACGCGGGCGCGTGCGCGCGCACGAGGGAGCGTTTCGGTCTGCACAATCACATTGGAAACGTGCACGAAGAATACAACCACAACTTATTGAGGCATATTGGCGACCATTGGATGCACATGAGAGGCTGAAATCAACCCTCAAGGGGGCGGGAAAATACGGCCTTGCATTGTCCAAGGTCTTGACTTCAGTCGGACCAGTGAATCGAGTAGGAGAAATATTTGTGCTACAGCCAGAAAAATCAGAATCACAACCTCTAGAATCATTGCTAAATGATATGGGTCGTTGGTTGCAACCTGAATTGTCTCTTCCAGCAAAAGCTTCTGTTGCACTGGATACTACCAAACGTGAATTGGAACGACAAATGGCTTCAATTGAAGCCGGCGAACAGGCTGCAAATGCGAAATTACAGGCAGCCATAGATACACTTCAACCAGCATTAGATTACCACGAATATTCACGGGGTGGATCTTCTTCCTGACTACTCATTACCGAGGTAATTGAGCCATTGTCGACATACTGGACACCATGTCCAACGGTTTCCATTGTTGACAGTTTCATGTGCTGGACCACCGCATGAGGTGCAAGGTGCATGGACCCCCGAAGAAGTGGATTCTACAATTACCGCAGAATCACTAGAACGTCGCATGAAAAGCAATCCCAATACCAATGCTGCAAGCAATCCAATGATGATAACTGACCATGCAATTGGGGAAAGGCCCTCGCTTGATGATGCATCACCCGTTTGTGAACAAGCCTTCTCAGTGCAAGCCCATTCACCTCCGTTAGGCCCCATTACACAGACGCAATCGTTGCAGTCATCTCCTGCGGGGCGTGTTTCATCCTCAACACATGTAGGCTCTGGCTCCGGCTCTGGTTCTTCTCCCGATTCAATTTCGTAGGTTGAATTTACCCAGTACTCCAATGTTTGACCATCATTGGATGTGCTAATCAAGCGTAATGTCAAGCGATCATGATTGGATTCTCGTGTTCGTTCAAACAGGTCATGGGTTGGATTGCTATCTGGTTCATTTTCGATCCACCATGCAATTGCACCAGGTGGTTCAATATTCAGCAACAGGTGCTCCATACCTTCTGTGGCGTTCCAACTTAAGCCATAGATGGATACCGAATCAGTACCCTCAATTGTCGATTTCCAATCAACAGATATTGTCCACGTTTCTTCATTTCCCACACCATCAATATTCAATTGAGATGGTAAATCAAAGTCCAGTGGCTCATCGCATCGTGTTGCATCTTCAGGATGGTTGTCGATTGTGAGTCCTGAATCCGAAGCGGTAGGGCAACCGTCCCCATCTATGTCCGACCAAGCCAATGGATCGAGAGGGAAGGCGTCACCTTCCTCAATTCGCAATCCGACCATATCTTCAACCCATGAGTAGATGTCGCCCCATCCATCACCATCTGTATCTTGAAATTGTAGATGATTGTTGGGGAATGCATCCCCCTGTTGGTTCGTTCGAAAGCCATCTGTTCCGATATTGTATGAGTAATTGTCACCAATTCCATCTGCATCTCGATCACGCCATTGAGTAATGTCATTTGGAAATGCATCGCCAGTTTCGTTTGTACGCAAACCGGTTGTAGAATCAATTTCAAAATCATACTGGTCGCCAAAAGCATCACCATCAGAATCACACCATTGATCTGGATTTGCTGGCCAAGCATCCCCATAGCCAGCACCAAGTACACATTCTGGCCAATTGGCATCTGGGTCTGACCATTGGTCACCGTCGGAATCTGGGCACCCTCCCCTATCTATCGAAGAAGTGCCCCATGTAGTTGGGCAACCATCACCACCTGCACCTGGTGCGTTATTGTCCCCATAACCATCCCCATCGGTGTCAATCCACTGCAAGGGATCTTGTGGAAATGCATCATTGTCATCGATAACTCCATCACCATCAGAATCAGGTATTATCAACCACCACGAACTTGTGTGATTTGCAACGATAAGTCCGCCAGAATGATCGACAACGAATCCGCGTGGAATGCCTCCAACTTCCCATGTACCCAATTGTGTCATATTGGGTCCATCATAGAATTCTAATTGACCGGATGCACTGTTTGATGCATCGCCACTAGCAACAATCAGATGTGATCCGTCCACAAAGCCTCCGCCAAATGCCTCATCTGTAAATTGGAAATTGAGTATTTCTTGGCCACTGTCGGCATCCCAAATTATCGCTTGACCGTCCCAACCAGCCGTTAATAGTGCATGAATTTCTTTGTGCCATGTAGCGACCCCTGTGTAGTTAGAATGGTTGTATTGGATTCCTTGATCGGCCCACAATGTAGGGTCTGGGTCTTCTGTTTGCCACAATCGAACAGAACCATCCTGCCCTGTACTGGCAAGCCAAGCACCATCATTACTGAATTCCATTGTCCAGTATTCTGTTGAGTAATCCCAACCAATCACCTCATTCATCTGATCAATATCAAGAATGGTAACTTTTCCTGCGACACCTGATGTTGACGAATTTTGAGTCCAAGAAATCGCTAGAAGATTCTGAATTGGATGAATATCAATGCGACCAAAGGCTACCATTTCAGGATGGTATTGATCTATTCTCCAGTGCCAAACTTCCTTTCCATCATCTGCACATGTGACAATTGTTCCATCTGAGAAACCAACGATGATGAATTGTTCAATCAATACTACACTCTTGGCAAACGGATATTCATCTATTGGCTGATCAAAATCTGGATGGAAACACTGCCTTGTAATACCCCCACTTCGGTAATCTCTGACCGTAGCAACACCATTCGATTCAGCAAAAGCAACGAATGGGTCTTCTGGATGGATGTCAATTTCTCGGAGATAATCCGAACTCAACCGACGATGGATTGTGAGTTCTAACTGAGAATCAATCGTGTGGATTTCAATGGCTCCATCTTTCCCTGATGTTGCATACTGGAGACCTTGGTCATCAATCGCAACTGCAGTGATATCAGATGGGTAGGGATTGTTATTCCAAACAGTACCATGCCATCCGTAATCTGAGAGAATACCTCCGACTGAATCCATCATCAGCAAACGCCCAGGATTGAGGAGTCCTACGCCAAGACCTGACCCGTCAGGTGACCATCGAACGCTAGAGATATTTTGGGGAATAGGTGCGTACCAATTTATGGCTCCACTTTCATGAAAGAAATCGGTAATTACACCCTCATTTGGTCGATTGTATCCAATTGTGTATGTGTTGCCCTGGGGGGAGAAATCGATGGCCCAAGCCATGGCCTCTCCACCAGCGACATTCCTAGTCCATGATTGTCCGAGGGTTGAACCCTGCACATCCCATCCAGTTACAGTGTCATGATAGGTTCCAGCACTAAGCCCCGCCACTCTACTCAATGCGGCTACAAATGTACCATTCTCAGATATCGCACAATCAGTACCCCAGTCATTGGTGTAAACATGGGCACTGTCAGGTGGTGAACCATCGATGAAAAAAAGTGTATTTGCAACAACGACTTCGCCACCAATATTTGGATCATTGATTTTTCCACAGAATGTAATTCTACTACGATCTCGCGTGATGTCTAAACCCCATAGTGAACCGTCATAATTGCCTGTTAAATCAGCCGTCCAACGACCTGTTCGTGATGATGTTGAATTCATTGGCCATGCTCCACCATCATCGAGAATCTCATAGCTATACCAGTATGAACCAATATCTGCAACGAGTACGTGGCTATTGTCCAACCAAACGACATCTACCAAAGAGTTGGCATTGGGAGCATGGAAAATAACCCGGCCATCTGAACTGTTCCATACTGTGAGCAAATTGGTTGAAAGGTCAACGGCAGCAATCATCTGTCCATCGGGAGAAAAGTCAACTTCCCACAACATACCTGTGGGTTGCGGTTGCCAAATTTGCGAACTCCATCCTGATTGCCAAATTGGGCCATTTGGTTGATTCCATGATTGTTGCTGGTTTGATGGAACTGATGATTCTAATACGTCATCTTGGAGTGGTTCAGGGATACCTGACCAAGAACAGAGAATCAGAGCAGAAAGTACCAAGAAAACCCGGCCGCGCATAATTAACCTAGATTCGACCACCAACATGAGGCTTCCCTCGTGGTGATTGTGGGGTGAAAGTGACACTGAGGGGTCCCTTCGGATTTTTTTCTAGGGTCTGAAAATCGCATTCTCAATTCATTTTCAGTCGTAACGGTTATGATACCGACAGCGAGCCTGACATCATGCGCCATCTAATTGATAGGGTATTGGAATTGCAAGATGATGAAGATGAAACGGATGGGACCGTTGTCAAAAATGTACCTTCAGCCAACAACGCTGAATTGCATGATTTACTGAAATCCCTTCAACCTAGAATCCGAGTTTTCGGTTGTGGTGGTTGTGGTGGAAACACCGTTGACCGTCTCAATTCTGCTGGATTAATAGATGAAGATTCTATTCGAGGATATGCAGTCAATACTGATGCCCAGCATCTGATCAAGGTTGCTATCGATAACAAGATGTTGATTGGACGAACTGCACGAGGTCGAGGTGCTGGTGGAGATCCTGAGAAGGGAGAGAAAGCCGCCTATGAATCTGAACGTGCAATATTGAAAGCCGTAGAAGATTGTGATTTGGCATTCGTAACCGCTGGACTAGGTGGTGGCACTGGTACAGGTTCTGCTCACGTTGTTGCTCGTCTTGCTAAAGAAGCCGGTGCACTGACAATCGCAGTTGTGACCTATCCATTCGAATCTGAAGGTACGCTTCGCAGACAAAATGCAGAGTGGGGACTTGAAAGACTTCGAGAAGTTTGTGATACTGTTGTTGTATTGCCAAATGAAAAATTACTCTCCGTTGATGGTGTTCGGGATCTTCCAATTGAAGCAGCATTCAGGGTTGCTGATGAACTCCTCATGCGAAGTATCGCCGGTGTGACTGAACTTGTCACAAAGGAAGGTCTGGTGAACCTGGACTTTGAAGACCTGCGCTCAGTCATGCTAAATGGTGGCGGAATGGCCATGATTGGTTTGGGAGAAGCAAGTGGCCCAGAGAGGGCTCAGGAAGCTACATTCGAAGCCTTGGACAGTCCTCTACTCGATATCGACGTAAGCGATGCCCGTGGGGCATTGGTCAATGTAATTGGTGGACCAAACCTCACACTTGGCGAAGCTGAAGCGTGTGCTCAGCAAATCCGTGAGAAGATTAATCCGTACGCTAGAATCATTTGGGGTGCGACTGTTGATCCTTCAATGGGAAGTGAAATCCGAGTCATGCTTGTACTCACTGGAGTGAAGAGTCAACAGATTTTCGGTGCTGCTGCACACCAGCAACTACGGACGCTACGAAACAGAACGATTGAATTCGTAAACTGAAAACGTGATTGTTGCCAACTATGTCGGACTCGCATTGTTTAAAAAACACTGCAAGGTCGCGAGGCATCCCTGAGGTTGAACCATGTCCAGTGTACGCGATGGAAACAGTGAGCAGAAAGGCTCTTTTGAAGACCGTGTTCAGTCATGGCAAGATGGTTTAGAATCGGGGATTAGAGGCCTTGGGAAGGGTTCTTGGGCTCGAATTGTCAAGATGGCACGCAAGCCTAGTTCCCTTGAATTCCGCCAGACATGTATCGTCTGTGGGATTGGTATGTTCGTTCTAGGGTTCATCGGCTTCGTGATGCTAGTTCTCATGGACAATGTCCTGCCTTCATTCTTTGACTGGCTAACAAATTGAGGAGATGATACTATGTCTGATGCGTTTATTGCTTTTGTGAGGCACGAAAATAAGGTTCTATTGATGCAACGTGCAGATGGCGTTGCAGATTTCCCAGGGGCATGGGATGGCGTTTATGGAATCGGAGACCCCTCTGATATAGACGCGGTTACAACCCGTGTTGAGGAAGCCACAGGAATCTCTGCGGCCAATCTAACTCATATTCGTAGTGCTGAGGCACGTGGTTTGGAATTCGGCAATCGTCTGAACGACGTGACCCCTGTTCTCTTCATGTCAGCATCACCCGAAGTTGAACCACGTACGCTTTACAAGAATGCGGAATGGGTAGACCCTGGTTCCATCGGGAGCAAATCATACAGCATACCTCAGATGAGTGAATTGTATGGTGACGTTGCTGCTTATCTCTACATTCTCAAAACAACAATGGGTCAGGAGCAGAAAGTAGCGAGTGAAATTCAGGCTCGTCTTTCAGGGACTGGTTCACTCCAGGATATTCAAGGTGAGATTTTCAGTGTCCTTTGTCCTACCATGCTTCGAGGATTCGTTTTCGTAGAAGCGAGTGCATTGCACCACGTTGAGAAACTCATCGGCCGCGCAGGAGGTCGAACCACACCACTCAAGAATTGCAGAAAGGTTCTACCGGGCACATCCCCCTTAGGTGATGTGACACCCTATCTTGAACCAAAGGCTGCAACTGCGGGAATTGAAGAAGGAGATATTGTTGAAATTCGTGCATCCAGCTTCAAGGGCGAACGTGCTCGTGTAACCAATGTTGCTGAAAACAAGGAAGAGGTGACTGTCGAACTATTCGATGCCCAAATCCCAATCCCAATTACCATTCGTGCAGATCAAGTTCGCGTAACACAGCGCGTAGATGATTGATACAAGGGTCGCGCGCGTGAGTTAAATACAGGAAGTAGGTCGCCCGGTCCCCCTCAATGGAGTGTTTACGATGTCAGCCCGAAATGAAACACCGCACACCGTGCTCAAAACGCTCGGCCAAAAGAAGTGCAACGGTTCGTGGGATGCATCAACTGAGAACATGACAATCCAACAGATTATCGAGGTCTCTGAGACCAAGAAAGACAAACTCACGGGATCGAGCCAGAAGGCTCGCGCCCTCGAAGTAATGGGTACCTGTGTATCGATGCGAGTCAACGTCGAAGGTATGCACCCAAAGGAAGCCATAGCGGCAGTAAAAAATGGAGATTTCGATTCACAATTTAACTGAAAAATCACGGATTGCGGGAGAGGGGGGACCCTCGTGGACCGCGGGGGTGTAATAAAATGCAAGAAAATATCAAACAAGCAATCGAACAGGCCCTCTCAGAGGCCCCTGAACGAAAATTCGTAGAAACGGTGGAGTTCGCTTTCACCATCAAGGACGTCGACCTGAAGAACCCAAAAAATCGTATTCAGGAAGAAATTCGGCTACCAGCTGGCCGTGGACGAACACCTAGCATTGCCATGTTCGCTGACGGTGAAATGGCTGCAAAGGCCAAGGATGCTGGTCTAGTTGTGATTGATCCAACAAAAATTGAGGAACTGGGTGGAACTCGTCAAAAGGCTCGAAAGATGGCAAATAGGCATGACTTCTTCCTATCGGAAATCCCACACATGGGTCCAATCGGTCGTTTCCTCGGTGTTGTTCTAGGTCCTCGTGGTAAAATGCCACGCCCGGTACCTCCCGTCGCAGACCCTGCTGCAATCGCAGCTGGTCTGAAGAATGTGGCCATTGTCCGAAGTCGTGACAAAATTACATTCCACACTGTAATTGGTACTCGTGAACTAGGTATTGATGCCCTCACTCAGAATGGAATGGAAGTTTGGAAGCGTGTAACCAGCAAACTTGAGCGAGGATCTGGAAACATTCGTTCATTCTATGTCAAGACCTCAATGGGTCCATCTGTCAAAGTGGAGGTGATTCTCTGATTCCAAAGGCTGCATCTTGGAAGAAAGACCGAGTTTCTGACCTCACTGACTTGCTCAAGAAAGACGGTGTCGTTGGAATCATCGATGTCGAGGGAGTGCCTGCTACAGCCATGCTAGGCATGCGCAAAACATTGCGCCAGCAGATGGTCCTGACAATGGCAAAGAAGACACTCGTTCGACGCGCTTGGAAGAAAGCAGGACTTTCAGAAGAAGAATTGGATACTCTGTTTGACGGAGTTACGATTCCAATGCTTGTGCAAACTGAGGACCTCAATGCATTCCAACTCTTTTCTGAATTGGAAAAGACTCGAACGGGTCGTGCAGCGAAAGCAGGAGATATTGCTCCAAACGATATCATCATTGAAGCCGGACCCACTGTTTTCCCACCAGGTCCAATTGTTGGAGAATTCAATTCAGTTGGAATCCCTGCAAAGATTGAGAAGGGCAAGGTTGCCATTCAGAAAACCGTTACAGCGGTTGAGAAAGGTGAGCCCATCAGTGCTGATCTCGGTCTAATGCTATCAAAACTTGAAATCAATCCAATAGAAATCGGACTGATTCTGTCAGGCGTAATCGAAGGCGGTACCGTGATGGCTGCTGATGATCTAGACCTAGACCTCGATGGATTCATTGCAAACGTGAAGAGTGCCACAAGTGGTGCATTCAACCTCGCTTGCAACATCGGATGGTTCACCAACCAAACTCTACCAGTGCTTCTCTCGAAGGCTGCTGGTGAAGCGATGGCGGTGGCTGTTGAGGCAGGTATCCACAATGAGGATACCATGCCGATTCTAATCAGTCGGGCACATGCCCGAATGCTGGCCGTTGCTGGTCAGATGGATTCCTCTGCACTAGACGATGAATTGTCTGGAGTACTTGGCGCTGCTGCTACTGTTGCAGCCGCTGCCCCAACCACAACCGAAGAAGCGCCTGCTGAAGCAGACGCTACTGAGGAAGAGGCGGGAGAGGAAGATGAGGCCGAATTTGGCGGTCTAGGGGATCTCTTTGGATGATCCACAACAAACAAAAAAAAGGTGAAAAAAATGGAATATGTATATGCTGCTATGATGCTGCACTCTGCAGAGAAAGAAATTGACGAGAAAGCTGTTGGCGCCGTTTTGAAGGCTGCTGGCGTAAAGGCTGATGACGCACGCGTGAAAGCGCTTGTTGCAAGCCTAGCTTCCGTAGACATCGGTGAGGCAATGAGCCAGGCTATCGCGGCACCAGCCGCTGCCGCCCCGGCTGCTGCTGCTGGTGGTTCTTCGTCCGATGCACCCGCTGAAGAAGCGGCTGCTGAGGAAGAAGAAGAGGATGATGGCGCAGGCTTCGAAGGCCTGGGCTCACTCTTCGGATGATCTCACAGAGTTGCAATAGTCAACAAAAACCAGGATAACAAACCCACAACGGTGGGGCGCCCCAAGCGTAAGCAGGTCGTTTGACTGAGAAGTTGGACGAATGCCGGGGCAGCCTATCACCCGCGCCCCGTTCGGCTACCTGAACTGCGCCCCACCGAAGTGGTTTTTTGCTCAACAGTGTTTTTTCTGCTGCGGCATCCTCATGACTAGGCCGCGTCAGCCTTCTTGTATGGCGCGACCTCGAAGTGTGACCCTTGAAGTCAATGTCACACCCACACAAGCCATTCGGGCCCTTCGTGAATTGACCGAGGAGGCTGGTTGGGAATGGAAACGTGAAGAGGGGAGCCGATTGGTGGATCGGATGATGGTAATCATGCCCATTACACGAGCTACCATGACCTTTCGATTGGCCATTGTTAGCGGAGAAGGGAAGGGTTTCATTCTGACCGCATGGGAAGAAGTGGCTGGCTCAAGTGGTGGCATTACCAAAGTGGAGTGGATTATCCCAGGACACCTCACAGAAGAGCCGTTTCGTGAATTACTTCGTGCTTGGTGTGCTCGTCATCCGAACTGTCCTTGGCGCTGGTCTTTTGCACAGAAATCTATCGTCGGTTTCCTGCTTCCTGTATGGCGAAGGAGCCGACGGGAATTCAGAGAATTTGGTCTGAATACCAACAAAAATGGTTGGCCACTCGAATCATCATGGCCACCCGTAGGGTGGCCCGATGCCAGAGAAGAGGAGTAAAACCGGCAATAGGGCAAATTCATCAACCAGCACATTCTGAGTCAGGGTGAGGCGAGCCAGTGGGTGAAGAAACGTTTGTTGAGAAATGGTTCTCAACAAGGGACCAGAAGATTACTTGGGCGATTTCGCTTGCCTTCTTCATCGTCTTCCCAATTTACTTCGCAAATCTTGGCTCCTTCTTGCCTGACAATGCAATGATCACTGAAGGTGACAACGTCATTGGAGATTGGGACGTCACCTTCGAAGAGTCCGATGTAGCAACCTCCGAATCAACCGAGACCCTGATGGATGGTGAGGAATTTGAATTTGAATTCACTTTCAATGAAGCGGGTATCAATCTGGCATACGTCGAGATCACCGTGTCGCATGACGAAAAGGGCGAACAAGGACAATGGCCCGAACAGTGTGACAATGCTGTTGGTGAAATGGACATGAGTGAAGTCAGCGGCTATGTGGAAAGTGGTTCCACGACAAGTGGAGAGTCGGGGCCTCCAAACGAGTGCCCGACATCCTATACAATGGTAATACTGCTCATCGAGAACTATACTGGTGACTCATACGAGACCAGTGGTTCAAAGGGTGATATCCAAAATATGTGGACAGATGGTGGCAATGGACGTGGTGATTGGGTGTGCACAATTACCTTAGAAACCCGATCGGGTAGCAAACCACTCCCACTTGATCCTGGTCCTCTAAGCAACAATGAGGATGACGAGGACGTCACGGTCTCATGGAGAGTCGTCGGAGTTGAGACCCTAATCACACCTGTGGTTGATACAAGTATCAGTTGAATCAAGTCTTCGCCACGATTTTGATGACATCATTGTCATTCAGTTCATGTTCAGCTCCAATGACTCTACCGGTTCGTCCATCGACGGCACGAATGAAGCCATCACCAAGATCTGAATGAACAGCATAGGCCAATCCTTTGGCAGTGGTTCCTCGCTGTACGAGAAGAGCATCCGGTAGTACGCGTCCATCACCATCTGTCCAATGTCCCTCATCTTGTACTGGATAAGCCACAATACGATCTAAGCGTTCACAGACGATGCGTGAGACCAAATCCACCAGTCCTGTGCCTCCAAGTCGTTCCAAACGCTCTCCAAGCGCTTCTAGGCCCTTTCTTTGGGCATCATTCAATCCAGACTGGCCCGCATCTGTCAGAGTGAAGTTATGGGCACCTGGTGGATAATCGATAAATCCGGCTTTGGCAGCTCTTCGCAATGCCAATTCACTATCAGCACTGGTTGGCAACAAAATTCCACCTTCAGATTCAACCTTGGTCGCCAAAGCATCCCAAGCACCCACTTCTGCTACATCGGCTTTGTTAGCGGCTACACATAGGGGAAAAACTGCTCTACGCAAGTGATGTGCCAATGATTTGCGAACAGAATCATCCCAATCCCATGGTACACCTAAATCTGTATTTTCGCCCTTGAAAGTAGAAATGGCACCCATGACCATTGATTCTGAACCTCCAATTCCAGTCAATTGAGATGTAATGAAATCAACCAATCCTCGTTCCCCTTCAGCCTGAACACGTCTTACACCACGAACCCAGCCCGTATCGAGGATGCCATGAATCCACATTGCCAATTCTTCAACAAGGAATGCATGTTCATCAATTGGGTTGCAAGAACCGGGTCCCATCGGATTTCCTTCTATGTCGGTAGCACCCGATGCATCGACCACCTGAATGAGGGCATCACATTGAGCGAGATCATTGAGAAATTGATTGCCACGACCCTTTCCATCATGTGCACCGGGAACCAAACCTGCGACATCAACCAACGTAACAGGAACTGTCCTACAATGACCAATACAGGTCCCCGTACGTGGTTCACACAGGCTTCCTACTCGAGCATCATCTGATGTGACTTGTTCAAGGCGTCCATCTGCCTCTCGCTTCTCTCGGAGTGTTTGACAAGGACAACTCACTTCTGCAGGAAGGAATGTTACACCTACATTGGGATCGATTGTCGTGAAGGGATAATTGGCAATTTCAACTGCACTCTCAGTCAAGGCAGCGAAGGTGGTCGATTTACCCACATTGGGTTTGCCAACCAACCCGATTCTCATACTCACTCTTCCTCATCACACGCATCGCAAATGACGTCGATTTCGGTGTCAGTACCTGCGCCTGCTGCAAGGAGTTGTCGAATGGTTGTCGAACCGGGGGTTAGAGCGATTCGGTTGGCGGAGGGGGATGCTGGTTCATCTGTACCAAGTGGAGTGCCACTAAAAGAACCTCGAATCATATTGAGCATCATCAAGATGGCTCCAATGACAACTGCATAAAACGCGATAGATGCCATTGTGTCCAAAGTCTCTGTTGCACTCATGTCAATCAAATCTGCATCGATTGTATCATTGGCTGTTGCGGCTGCATCATAAGCGGATGATACCATGCTAGCGCCCATGCTGAACAAGAATGCAAGTGTAGCACCACCTGCAATCATCCAAACGGTCATGCGAGATGTTTCTTGTGAACTAAGAGAACGTCCTGTAGCATGTGGGAGGCAAGAATTCACACCACCCAAAGCAATCATACCCATACCGCCCCATAGGAATAGAATTTCCATCGATGAGGCTAGATATGCAATTTCACCAGTCGAGTGTGCATCTGCACTAACAAAGAGGTGGCCAATTGCACTGCCAACCAACATGAACATACCAATCATGACTGCTGTCGATGCTGAACTAGAAGAGGCTGCACCCCAATTTGAACGAGCAGTTTGGAAAACGTTGCCTGCTGCTGCAAGAATTGGTATCATACTTGCTGCATAGAAGATGGTCAACAATGATGCGCTATTGATTGATACATCTGTGGCACCCTCTACTCCAATAGGGCTCAATGTCATGAATGTCATCAGAATTGTGACTCCTGCTAAGGTTCGACTCCACAAGGGTGTGCCTGCCTCAAAGGGTACAACATACAATGCAACGGCAAGGGCCCCAGCAAGCATTGGCAGAACTGTTAGACTCTCAAAGAGTGCTTCATCAATACCGATGAGAAGACAGGCTAGGCACATGACCAGTGGAATGCTGAGTCCACCGACAATTAACCACTGACTAGGCATGATAGTTTGATTCGTTCGACGCCCAATTGTGAGCAGGTGGTTGGCCAAGATTGCGACCATTACCAACGTCGAAATCACACCGGAAGCGGTTCCTAGGTAATCGCCCCAATTACCACTTAGGTGATTACCGACGAAGCCTAGTAACAGACTCATTGAGAATGCGTATGACACTAGAATGGCGTTGGTATCACTGGCCAATCCAGTACCCGAAAGACGGCCGTTGATGTGTAGGCCTGCACCCATCAACAACATGAGAATTCCACCTGTTGCTGCGCCTGTTGCTGCGGTTTGAACTGTGGCAGCATCTGGTGCGTAACCAATGCTAGAAAGGCTAGCAATCGCATCAGGTTCGTGGCCCATCCACAAGCCGATGAAAGTGAAGGTAGCACCTATACAGGTCCACAACATTCCGTGCATCATCCACGCAACTGTACCCGAACCTTGACGGCCTTCGAAAAGATCTGCACCTGGTCCCAATGCCTTTTCCATGAAGAAGTCGGTCATATCCCGAACGAGTTCTTGGAATATGGGGACTCCTCGATTGACAAGGGCCCAGACCAACACGAAGCTGACCCATAGAATGACGATATCTAGTAACAACATACATCACACCTCCTAATCCTCTAGGGCCTCCCCCATGACAGTAGCAACCATCATTCCAAATCCAACTAAAATACCGATTAAGAATATCCAGATTCCACTATTGGCCAAACCGCCAAACAATGAGACAACATCCCCTAGTGCTGGAATTTCCGAATTGGGGAACAATACTCCATGAAGAATTAACAAAGCCATTGCGATGACAATACTCACCACCAACATGACCCTCGCCATGGGTGGTTCATCGTCGCCAAGCGTGACATCTGGTAGATTTGAATCATTGGTCATTTCAGAACACTCGCCATATTTGCCCTATGGGCAACCCGGCCACCAGCAGGGCGCTCATAAGCGTTCGGCGTGAGAATGGACCCCCATAGGGGGTCCGTGGCTCAAGGTGAAAGCATGGCTTCAATTGGATCAAGGCGTCGGTCAAGGCCGCATCCAAGAGGCATTGGGAGAGTTGTATCGAGGGAAATTTCAGTGGACCATTGATTCTCACAATCACAATTCAAACCCTCGAATTCTAACAACGAACCTGAGACAGAATAGCGCTCAATTGCTGCTGCTACTTCTTTGTCACAACGACCACAGTTGTGGGCCCCTCGAATGGAACCTGCGGCTGTAGGGTGAACGATGAGTCGAGTTAACGCATCACCATTCTCCGGATGAATGTGGGAGTGAACATTTCGAATCATCTGAACCAATGACCACAACCATGGTGGGCGATACTCTCGGTGTCTGAAAATTCGATCGACAATTGTACGCTTCTGAATGTTCATCGGATTGACACTAATTTCATCGCTATCTTCAGCAATTTCACATATCCATTTTGAGGTGTGTTGGAGGGCATCTCCTTCTGACATGAAAGGGGGCTTGAAAAGCAGGTAAGATTTAGCCCTCAAACCGTGCGATTGCAAGGTATCCACTGCTTTCTTCCAAGTCTTGATTCGGAAGGCCTTGTTACAGTGAAATTTGAGCACTTCATCGTCATGGGCTTCAAGCCCGATTGCGACAGTGCATCCAGGATGCTTTTCTGCGACCCAAGAAATCTTCTCTTCATGACATAGATGTGCTTGCGCTTCGACAATCAAATGCTTGCCCATCGCAGCAGTTTCCGTGAGAACTGTTTCTTGCCAATCTACTGGGTTTTCTTCGTCTTCAAAAAAGGTGCCAGATGTGTATACTTTGATCATATCGCAACCTTCGAAATTGTTGAGTTGTTCTTTGGCTGCCAACCATTGTGCGTGAAGATTCAGGCTGGTAACATCGTCACGAACATCGTTGAAATATCCACAGAATGTACAACCTGATTTCCACCACCATTGACACCCTCGCGTCCGTAGAATGACTGTGGCTGCTGTGCAGGGCGTTCCATCGGGTAATCGTTCAGGGGTTGTGTACACAGTGGCCGGTTCGTCAGCATTCCAAGACTCTCTAATTCGAATGGATTCAATCGCATTCTCTGGTGCCTTCACCAAATGATGTAGCTTGACAGCCTTTCCAGGAAGGGCCAGTAAACCGGCTGTCACGTCCTCTGCCATGCCCCTACGGGGCATTGGTCTTGTTTTCAACCCCTCGATTGGAGGTTGGTCGGCGGGTGTGCCGTTATAGGCCGTACTGGCCTCGCGTGTTGCATGAGTGAAATGGCAGTGGAGACAAAAACCGATGCTGAAATGGTACCTGAAATGTCTGATGCTGACGATAAGGCTGTGAAAGGCTGGTATTTCTTTGACTGGGCCAATCAGGCGTATGCTCTAACCGTAATGACGGTGATTGCACCTGCCTTGATGTCTAATTTGTACAATAAGGCCACTGGTACTCAAACCGGTGACTCATTCTATGCAACGGTTCTGACGCTTTCGATGCTTTTCGTTGTGCTCACCGCACCGGCACTGGGTGTGATTGCTGACCGCATGCCGGTCAAGAAGAAATTGCTCAAATGGTATACCATTGCGGGTATCGGATTCACTGCATTGATGGGAGCAGCACCCTACTTTGGTTCAGATGGTTACATCATTCTCGCCGTGATGTTCACCATTGGTACAATCGGATTTACCGGTGGCAATGTCATCTATTACTCATTCATGCCTTATCTTGGTTCAAGAGAGGACCAAGACAAGGTGTCTACATGGGGATACATGTATGGATTCATGGGGGGCTCAATACTACTCATTTTACATCTCGTCATCCTGATGGGGCCCTTTGACTGGGATACGAATTTCAAACTCGCGGTCATCTTTGTGACCTCTGCACTTTGGTGGTGGGGTTTTGGAGCATTGATGTTCAAATGGACACCGGAGCCCGAAATCGCATCGGAAATGGAATGGGAAGGTCTCGGGAAAAACAACGTAACACGATTTATGGGGGCAGCAAAGATTGCTTATGTTGAAGTATACAAAACCGCAAAGGAGATTCGAAAATTCAAGGTCCTTGCATTCTTCTTGCTTGCCTATCTACTGTTCTATGATGGCGTGAATACAATTGCCAGTATGGCCAGTGCGTTTGGTGACTCCGTATTGCGTCTCAATCAATCAATGAATATCATACTCTTACTAACGGTCAATGTCGTTGCAATTCCAATGACATTTGTTTTCGGGAAATTGGCTGCGAAGAAAGGGACGAAATTTGCATTGATGTTGGCCTTGCTCATCTATTGTGCAGTCGCGGTTACCGCGGCAGGTTTTGCGCCTCTCGTATTGGATCCTGAAACTGATAGCAATGGGGATGGTGTTCCAGATGATGCAGAGCGTTATGATTTCACATTTGAATGGGATGCCAACCCTGATGGGGATAATTCTACAGATGATGGCGTATATGTGATGACAACATTGTATGATATTCCGTATGAAGATTGGATTAGTAATGATTCTGAAGGTGACGCTGCCTTCCGTGATGCCTATCAAGAACACTTTCCTGAAACTGATTACAGTGTAGAAGCGGCTGGAGACAGCACAATTGGTACCGGTTTAATGGTCTGTTTGTTTATCTTGGCTATGGTTTCCATACTAGGACTTGGCATCATGTGGTTGCAAAGTAGAGAAATGGGATGGATGGGTGTGATTGCAGCATTCCTTCTCGTTAGTGTTGGGATCTTTGGAGCCTCGTTCCTTGCGGAAGGTGCAACTACAGAGGAGGAAATAACCAAGACGATTTCAGAAGAGCAAGCCATTGCACTTGTTGCTGCTTTCAATAACGAAACAGATGAGGACAAGAACGAACATCGATTTGCCATTCTTGTCATCGGTGGAAATGAGAACATATCTGGTGCATCGGAAGTCGGCAATACTCACCCAACGATGGTCGACCGAGGTGGACCTGTTGATTGGTGGCCCTCAACAATGCGCAATTTGGTCTGGGCACCACTCGGAATCAGTGTGACCGTACAATGGATTATCCTTGGATTGTTTGTGGGATGTGCCATGGGTTCAGCAGGGGCTCAAGCGCGTGCAATGTTCTCTGTTCTCACCCCGAAAACACGTACATCTGAATTCTTTGGATTCTTTGGATTCCTTGGAAAATCAGCGGCCATGCTTGGTACTGCCCTCTACGCTATTGCAAGTACTACTTTTGATAGTCGAGTTGCATTGTTGTCAATCGTAGTTGTCATTCTAGCTGGAACCTATCTGACCAGCAAAGTTGACATTGAGGAAGGGATACGCGTAGCAGAAGAAGAAGATGCACGAAACAATGCGAATGCATCTGAATCAATTACATCATTAGTGGCAGAAGAGTGGGTGGAAGAAGAATGACGAAAAAACCATTGAAACATTTTGGAACCATTCAGGCAGTTTTATCACTCCTTTTGATGCCTTGTGGTTTCCTCATTTGGGGACTATTGGCAATTCCAGGGATTTGGATGTTCCAAGAAGCAAGTACGATTGACGAAGGATTCGTACGACTATTTGCACAAGGTGCTGCGATTGGAATGGGACTGATGGCTTGGTGCCTTCTCGATCTTCTATTCATGGGATTCGTGGGTATGATCATGCGTCCACGTACGGAAAATGCTCAGGCACCTACCCATAGTTGGTTAACCATCCGATGGGGCTTTATGTCACTCCTTCAACGATTGGCAAAGCCTGCACTAACGTGGTTTATTCCTTCGTTTTTTGGAGATTTATACTACCGAATGGTTGGAACGAAAGTTGGACGAGGGTCCCAACTAAATTCCACGCAGATTAACGATGCCTTCATGGTCGAAATTGGTTCGAAGACTGTGATTGGTGGGGAGGCCTCAATCAATGCTCATCTGTTTGAAAGTAATGGAATACATTTGGCTAAGGTAGTCATTGGCTCTAAATGTGTCATTGGAACACGGTCCCAAGTCAATCCTGGTTGTGTCATTGGTGATGGAGCAGTACTTGCCTCAAAGGCTGTCCTACCCAAGTTTACAGAAATTCCACCAGGTGAAATTTGGGGAGGAATTCCTGCCAAGTGCATTTTCCGTGCAGATGGTTCTAGGCCTGAATGAATATCCGATTTATTTGAAGAGGATTGAAGTTCCTGCCTGTACGAATTCCCCTTTCGGAAATTCCGGATTGTTTGCATTAACTCCAATCACAGTTGGCTCAAAGAGAGTGGCGGGGACGCGCACATCAACTCGACTACCCAAGCGAATCATCCCATATCGTTGACCTCTGCGTAAGGTGTCACCTTCACCTGACCAAGGGACAATGGTACGTGCGAGACGACCACTAATTTGGGTTGATTCAATATGCAATCCATCATCATCTTCAAACACTGTTCGAATTCTCTCATTCCATACTGATTCCTTTCGATAAGCTGGAACAAACGGGCCTCTACGGAACCCCTTTCCTGTTCTGTGTTCCATTCGAATGATTGTTCCTGCAATTGGAGCGCGATTGACATGAACATCCAATGGTGACATGAATATGGCTACGCGCCATGCATCGGTATCAGATTCCTCACCATTTGGAACGCCTTCCCAACGTTGTTCATTGAGGAATTGCAGTGGTTCTTCGCAGGGTGTTTCGTGCCAATCCCCTGTAAGAGGGTCACTAACAGATGTTTCATCCGTGGAGGGGCGTCTGCCTGTTGCACGTTCTCGAACGACAAACATCACATGACCATCGGCAGGTGAAACGATAATTCCCTCATCTTTGGGAATTGGGCGATCGGGGTCCCGATAGAAGTTGGCAATCATCACTGCAACAATGAGACACACAATACTGAGGACATGAGCAAGTCCATTCAAGTCATCAATGGCGAGAGCAATTGCCTCAATTGCAACACCCATTGAAAACCAAACAGCAATTGGAGTGATTCCTCCTTGGGCGATGCCGCCCAATGCGCTCACTCCTCTTCTTCATTGGAACGGTTCAGTACACCATCGTCTTCGAGGTCTTCTGCAATATCCTTGACCATGTCAGCAGCATCCTCTGGTGGTGCACTCAGAATCTCATCGAGGCGTTCTTTGAGTGCTCGCTGCATATGTGAGGACTTGCGTTCTGCCTCTACAGCATTCTCAATCATATCGTATCGTGTCTTGATTGCACGGTTGAGATCTTCAAAGATTTGCATATGGTCAACATACCAATCGTCACGTGCCTTCATTTCAGCCACAGCGAGGCGGAGATCGCCATCGAGTTCTTCTGCGATTTCGAATACTCGAGAAAGACGCTCCTTTTCACGGGTGTATTTCTCTTCCATCTTCTCAAGTTCTGGTTCCAAGTGCTCGATTCGCTTGCCTTTCTTGGCATCTTCAAGTTCTAAATCACGAACGCGATTGTCCTTCTCGGTAAGGAGTTGTTCAAGACCTTCTCGATCAATTTCCTTATCGATAACTTCCTTCTCAAGAACTTCAATCTCGGCTTTCAGCCCTACGATTTCTTTCTCTTGCTGCTCATAGGCATCATAGAGTTTGACAAGACGTTCAGTTTCATCACTGAGGCGGTCTTCCAACTGTCGCAAACGCACCTCTGGGGTGAGTGTTCCAGTATCTCCATCTTCGTCGGACATCGTATCCCTCGGCACATCCCACCGTTAGCCCTGTCTTATAACCCGCTCCCCAATGGATGCAGAAAGCAAGGGAACACTACGTGTTCCCGAAATAATGCTATCAATCGTTTAGCGATGCAATTGCAGCCGCTAGGCAGGTTGTCACTGCTTTTGTGGCCGGAATGTGCAATTTCTCATCAGGGCCGTGGGCATTTCCACCGGGACCCAGGCTTCCCGTAACGAGGAAATTAGCGCTTGGGTATTTCTCTTGCATCATCGCAAGGAATGGAATCGTCCCTCCTTCAAAGAATACCTGCATCGGATTTCCAAATGTCACAAGACTAGCTGAATTGAGGGCTTCACGGAAATTTGCATCCATGTCTGGTGCAGAGAAGCCATTGGCTGCTGCATCGGGTGTGAATGAGACATGGGCCCCATGTGGGGGGTCGGCTTCCAGAATTCTGGTCATTGCGGCTTCTGCCTTATTTGCATCCACACCAGGTGGGATTCGCATACTGAGTTTCAGTGATGTATGGGTACGCAGTACGTTACCCGCATCCTTCAACGCAGGCATACCATCTACTCCTGTAACCGAAAGCGATGGACGCCAATTTCCTGACAACACTATTTCAGCAAGTCCCGGGGTTTGTGGTTCTAATCCATCCAAGGCTGGAAGGTCCGTCCAAACTTTCTCTCCAAGCACATCTGCAATTCCTTGTGCTTCTCCTCTAAGTTCGTCAGAGATACTAACACTAAGGTCGGGTAACAGTACTTCACCTGTTGATTCATCTTCGATTCGACTGATAATCGAGCGTGCGATACGGAAGGATGACGGGATAATTCCACCAGCCATCCCAGAGTGTACTCCCTCTTGGCTAACACCAACTTTCAGTGTTCCACCAACCAATCCACGGAGACTTGTTGTGACCCATAGCCGTTCGTAATCACCAGCACCCGAATCCATGACAACCACAAGATCTGGTGAACCCAGAGTATCGGAAAGTTCGTCAAGATAAGCGGGGAGGTCAAATGAGCCCGATTCTTCACATGTTTCAATGAGGAATGTTGCCTTAGGATGCGATATTCCATGCTGTTGTAAGGCCAAGATTGAGAGGATGCTGAGGTATCCGCCATATCCATCGTCAACACTTCCCCGTCCGTACAACCATGGGTCCTCACGGACCGGAATCCAAGGACCTTTGCCCTCAGACCATCCTGTAGCCTCAGGCTGTTTATCAAGATGTGAATAAAACAAAACTTCACCGTCAGAATCCCCTTCGATTTTG
>PVBE010114032.1_pt1 | contig 28668 bp, 24 predicted proteins | sample 1631181 | NCBI WGS metagenome assembly PVBE01 (sample SAMN08397723, study PRJNA350692) | Marine metagenome, whole genome shotgun sequencing project. | isolation source: water | place: Pacific Ocean | collected 2012-04
CCGCCGATTTTCGGCAGGGCCGAAGCCAGCCACTCCAAAATTTCGGTGGCTGGCGTGATGGGGTACCCCGCTGCAATCCGGACGCCGGCGCGAAGTGCTCCAAGCGCTGCCGCCTCGTTACCAGTGATGGACCAGCGCCCGTTACCCAGCACAGCCGGCGCTTCCGGTAGCTCCAGACCGTTGTCCCGTGGTGCAGCCGCAAACCCGGCATCGACACCTTCCATCCCCGCACTAAATCGGTGGTCACCCTGAAACATCTTGTCCAGCTCAAGCTGGATGCATTGGTGTGGTATTCCCGCCAGTTGGGCAGCAACACCCAGAGCCACCATGTTCGTTCGCCCACCCGAAACAGTTGTAGCAAGTTTCTTGAATGGGACCTCTACACAGCGCGCGCTGCTTCTGCGGATGCTGTCGGGCACCTGTCCCTGAGCCGGATCGCTGACCACCATGCTGTGTCGAGTCAGCAACATCTCGTCACTAAAGCGGTCAATGTTCTTCCAGTCGAGTGCTAGCAGGAGATCGCAATGGGCGGACTCTGACTGTATGGGTTGCGCGGATAGACAGACCATTGACGCGACCTCACCGCCACGGATCTGAGGGCCACTGGAGCGGACCATGCGCGCATACCAACCGGTCAGTGCTGCCGCCCCTAACAGGATATTACCGACCGTTACTACCCCGGCGCCGCCGCTGCCGGTCACTGTGATCGATAACCTGTCTTCGGCCATGAGCCTGTCCGGTACGCCGCTTAACCTGGTGTACATGTGCCATAGATACCCTTTCGGCGATGCCCATACCCTCGGAATCCTGAGTGGATCTGCACCGGGGCCTGATCGATCAAGCTGAAAGGATCTCTTTGGCAACGACGATGGGCCGCCTTCCGGCGATCTGCCGCCACATGGAAACCGGGGCGTCGAGAACAAAGCACAATAGGTTCTCCCCGGAGCGACGTTCAGACACAAATGAAAGGCTCATGTTGGCAAAATCATGGCTAGCCCAGGCTCAAAACATTTCTCTTGATTACTCTCCAGTACGACAACATCTGCGCATGCTGCAAATCTGGTTTCAAAGAAATTCCCAGGGGTTTTCACGAATTGGCCTAGAATATATTTGCCCCGTGACTATCACCCTGCACCAGATCAAAGAAATGCCCATTCGGTGACCACGTGGACTTTGGAGGCTGGCGCCTGCTGATATCCCTTTAGAGACTGTCAAGAACAGCTCACCGATAATTGGCACCAGTCTTAGCTGGATCGATCTCTTGCATTCATAATCTATATCTCCATTTATTTTTTGATACTTCGCGAACGTCTAGAACTAGACTACCGTTTATGCACCTTGACTTATACTATGAATAGTATTGATTCGTATTCCATCAACAGGGCGTGCGTCATACCCGATCGCATAAAGCTTCGAAGCAATTTAGGAGGGAATGAAAAGTTTTACGGTAGGAGTGGGATGTTGCTTGTTACCAGCGCCCCTAATTTGTGCCACCCTGTTGTTGTGGTCGAGATGATCTGAACCTGGGACCGTCCCCCTCTGGGGATCATGGCCTAACATTGATGTTCAATTTGGAATCCATAGACTATGACCGAAATGGAACGAAATACTCTGATACTGACCGGGGCCAGCCGAGGAATAGGCCACGCTACAGCCAAGCGCTTCGCGGATGAAAATTGGCGCGTGATCACCTGTTCACGACAGGCATTCTCAGCTGATTGCCCCTGGTTACAAGGGCCAGATGATCATGTCCAGATTGACCTCAGTGATCAGACCAGCCTGGCAGACGGTATTGCGGGCATACGGACCCGGTTGCACGGTGGCCCCGTACAAGCACTGGTGAACAATGCTGGTATCTCGCCAAAAACCGAGAAAGCCGGACGTCTGGGCGCTCTGGATATGTCCCTGGAAACATGGTGGCAGGTATTCAATGTGAATTTTTTTGCGCCACTGGAATTGGCAAGGGGACTTCGCTCTGAGTTGGAGCGCGGTGGAGCATCGATTGTTAATGTAACTTCCATAGCTGGAACTCGGGTGCACCCTTTTGCCAGTTCTGCCTATGCAACTTCGAAGGCGGCCCTCTCCGCTCTTACCAGGGAAATGGCTTCTGATCTTGGGCCCTGGGGTATCCGGGTGAACTCGATCGCCCCGGGTGAGATCGACACATCCATCCTGTCACCAGGAACGGAGGAACTGACAGAGGCCTTACCGCTGAAACGGATAGGCACCCCTCAGGAAGTTGCCAGCATGATCTTTTTCCTGTGTAGTGACCAGTCGAGTTACGTCTCCGGTGCGGAGATTCACGTCAACGGTGGCCAGCACGTCTAAGCGACTGGATATGAATCGGGTAATGGTCCTCCTCGGCGGGGCATGGGGCTTTTTCGGCATGATTGTCCTGTTACTGTTTGCAATCTGGCGCTTGGCGGTACTGGCGCTTGAGGGCTACCACGTCGGCTACCAGGGGATCCACTGGGCTTTGCTTGCGATCAACACACTAATGATGTCTTATTTTGAAGGTTACCGGGGCTTTCAGCGGGCCTTCTCGCCACGCTTCGCAGCCCGCCTCCGGTACCTCATCCAACATCCGAAGGTGGTGCACCTGCTACTGGCGCCGGCTTTTTGTGCAGGATTTTTCTTTACGACCCGGCGGCGTCAACTCAGCGCCTACATACTGAGTCTCACCATCGTCGGTTTTGTCCTGGTGTTTCAACAGCTGGACCAACCCTGGCGGGGCACGTTTGACGTGGGTGTCGTAGTCGGCTTGACCTGGGGTGTTGTTAGCCTGTCTGCCTCATGTGCTAATGCTCTGCGCCTGCCCCATTACCCAGTATCACCCGAACTGCCGCAGTCCGAAACCAGCGCCTAATCTTTTCGGTTCTTTGTCATGAAGGCGGTGAATTACCGTAGCCTTTGGTTTCGGCACTTCTCATACTGCACCGATCTACAATGAGAGCTCTCTTTCTATTTGTCTGTGTTGTCTCGAGGATTGTCTATATGGCTTGTGGCTCGGACCCACGCGGCCAGCGCCTGACGCTCGGCCATTAGCTTCTTATCTTGTGCCAACAGATATGAGGAGTCAGACTCAAGCAACGCGACTTTTTCCGAGATCGCCGCCCTTGCAGCACGGGCAGTTGAAGCTTGTGCCGCCAGATCCGCCGTCAGCTTTTGATCCGCAGCCGCCAGCGCCTGGTCCTGCGCGGCCAATGCCTGGGCCTCAGACTCAAGCGACGTCATCTTTTCCGAGATCGCCGCCCTTGCAGCACGGGCAGTTGAAGCTTGTGCCGCCAGATCCGCCGTCAGCTTTTGGTCCGCAGCCGCCAGCGCCTGGTCCTGTGCCGCTAACGCTAGGGTCTCAGACTCAAGCGACGTCATCTTTTCCGAGATCACCGCCCTTGCCGCACGGGCAGTTGAAGTCTGGGTCGCGAAATCCGCCGTCAGCTTTTGGTCCGCAGCCGCCAGCGCCTGGTCCTGCGCGGCCAATGCCTGGGCCTCAGACTCAAGCGACGTCATCTTTTCCGAGATCGCCGCCCTTGCCGCACGGGCAGTTGAAGTCTGGGTCGCGAAATCCGCCGTCAGCTTTTGGTCCGCAGCCGCCAGCGCCTGGTCCTGTGCCGCCAATGCCTGGGCCTCAGACTCAAGCGACGTCATCTTTTCCGAGATCACCGCCCTTGCAGCACGGGCAGTTGAAGCCCCCGCAACCAAGTCTGCTCTTAGCTGTGAGCGCTCGGTTTGGCCAGTCGCCAGCCCGGCTTGTAACCGAATAGCGTCTTGACGCCATCGCTCGAGATCACTTGAGAGGGTCTCAATCACAGTTCGAGCTTCACCGGTGCTTGCAATCATTACTTCGCGCTCGGCCTTTGCACTCGCAAGGACCTGCCCTAACTGCGTCAAGTCATTTGTCGACTGGGCAAATTCCTCCGACAAAGTCGCGATGGCTTTCAGCGCGTTACTCGACTGAGATTCCTGCAACTTCAGGTCGACTCCCAGTTGCTCGCTCACCGTTGTAAATTCCTGAGTCTTTATCGACAGGCTCGAAGTCGTGCTCTCTAAGGATGCCAGGCGTTCCAACATGGCTGACTGGGCGAGATCAGTACCGGCCGCTTGTGCAGTGAATTGTTCTCTGAGAGCCACATCCTCGGTCTGTAAAGCGTCCAGACTCTGCCCCAGTTGTGCAAAGTCTCGCTGCCACAGTTCGAGTTTGCTGGAGGCCGTTTCCACCGTGGCCAGCCTACCGGAGATCGCAGTTTGCTCGGCCTGGATAGCGGCAGTCTGGGCGGACAGTTCCGTCCTTAGTTGTTTGTCTTCAGCCTGCAGACCCGCCAGGGCTTGTCCCAGTTGCAAAAATTCATTTCGCCACATTTCCAGATCGGCAGACAACGTCTTGAGGGTTTCAAGACTGTTCGCCATAGCTCCCCGCGCAGCGACTGTCTGATCCGCCATTTGATCACGCTCGGCCCGGATGCTCGCCAAGGTTTGCCCCAATTGGGTAAAGTCGCTTCGCCATTGCTCTATATCACCGGACAGTTTTTCCAGAGCCGTCAGGCGTTCAGCCATGATTACCTCGGCGGCACTTGCCCGGGCAGTCTGTGCCGCCAGGTCGGTTCTCAGTTGCCCACTCTCGCCCCGTAACTTCTCGTCCTGTGCCGACAGGTCGGACGATTGGGATTCGAGCGACGCCACCCGTTCCGTTATTACCGCCTGGCCAGCGCTGGCCTGGGCCACCTGCCCTTCGAGGTCTTTTCTCAGTTGCTTGTTTTCGGCCCGATGAAGATCAGCATCATTTTGGAAGTACAAACCACCGACTATGCCGGCCACAGCTAATAGAACGATCGCAACCCACAAACCAGCAGGCCCTGCCAACGTTTTCAGTTGCAGTTTCTCCCACATAAACAACCTCTCAGCAGTCAGCCCCGTCATAGGCCAGTAACTCGGGTTTCATGATAGTTCCTCATCGCCCAACGGGAACGCCCATGAGAGCGTATTATCAGGAAATTGACCCAGACTATCTACCATGGCCGCGCTGGTTTCGGCCCTAAAATCAGCAACTTCGTCAAAAAAGCCATTTTTTGACGAAGTCACCCTATTAATCCAACCAAAAAGGAGATATCGCATCACCTGTGCTTCTCCGGCAATAGGCAGTGGGAGTAGCCAGTTATGGCCGACGGCGATGAACAACAAGTGCTGGGTGATCAAACCCAGGAGGAATCACGCCAACAGCGCTTTAAGGCGTGGAAAGATGTCGGAAGGGACTTTTTCGAGGTATGCCTGCGGGCCCGGGTCCGGTGTAGGTGGGTTGGGTATGGGTTGAAGCACCACATATTCAAAATCAATCCCTTCATCGGAGGCGGAACGAAGTAGCTCGGCCAGTTGATCCGCTATGGCTGATGCCGAACCCTGCAGGCAGAACGCGCCTGCGTGGTCCTCTGTCAGGAAATCAACATACCGCCCACTGGAGACCAGATCCGGTGCATGGTGGAAATCCGGCCACACCCGCGCATCTGATTTGAACAGTTCTGGATGGGGGCCTGGCCAGCCGAGTTCCAGATTGTCGATAAGCATGGGTGAGTATTCGTAAAACCCGGCAGCCATTGATTTACCCATAAGCAAGGCCTGTTCCTCGTCCTCGGTAAACACTGTGTGAAACACTGCGCCCAGACCGACACGATCAGAATCCCTCCCGGCCTTGTCAGCACCCGCGCGTACTCTGCCCACCGAGTCGCGAATGTTTTCAATGTGGGTACCGACCCTTATGAAAACCCCATCCGCACACGACCCCGCCATCTCCAGTGTCCGCGGCCCGCCGGCAGCGAGCCAGACTGGAACATCGATGGCGAAAGGGAGTCTCGCAGGGCGAACAGCGCCGACCTCCACCTTGTTACCCTGGAGGAGAGATTTCATCAATTGAACACTATCCTGGAGCGCCCGGATCCGGGCGGGCTTAAGGCCGGCCAGCCTCACAGCAGTATCTCCAATTCCGCTGCACAGAAGGGTCCTGTTGGGAGCAAGCTCTGCAACGGTCGCAATACTCGATGCCGTCACCGTTGGATGGCGGGTCACTGGATTAGTGATCAGAGGGCCGATCTCTATAGCGTGGGTCGCCTGAGCTGCAGCTGCCAGCAATACGTAAGTATCCCTGCGTCGAAGCTGGGAGTCCGGAAGGAAAGCAGCATCCCAGCCGAATGCTTCGGCGCGCGCCACATCCGCAGCATAGGCACCTACCGAAGACGTGTCATGCCGATTAAGGCCAAACTTTGGTATCGCAACAGCCACCTGATTGTCCTGTTAGGTTAGACAGCTAACTTGAAATCATTCCAGCCCAAAAGAATAGACGCCCTGGCGTCGAGACGCAATTGGATGAATTGCGCAGTTGGCTGACCTTGGCCGCTCGCAAGTCACTCAATCATTCCAGAGACCCAGAGCCCCATTGTTTGGCCGGCGCACAGAAATACTACACGATGAGACTTGCTGAAATGGAGCCGGCTACCACTAGCGTCAGCGGGTCGTCGGAATATAGCCTGCTGTTAATCACGTATTTCTCGTAACAGCCGAATCCACGGAATTACGGCGCACCTCACAAGGCCTTCCGGTTAGTAGCGCAGGATCATCTGGATGATCGATTCACCGCTGTGTCGAGCGAGCCGTCGCCGGTGCCAGGCACTGGCAAAAATCAGTGCCCCGACCATAATCAGTAGCACCGATACGATCAGCGACAAAAACGGGGGGTGCAATGCGATCAGCACACCCGCGATGATGATGATGAATCCGGCCAACATGGTCTTTCTCCATGATTCAAGATGGGGGCGGAATGGGTCAGATACAAGCACCAAGCGAGATTCTGGCCTATACCCTTTATTTCACTCCTCCAAGATACACATAAACAATCGCTGGTAGATCCTAGCGGAGCACGTAGATAGAGTCCGACCTCATCTCCGAAATCACAACTGACACGGACGTGCACCCTGCCCTGCCGGTCGAGAGGCCGCTGCGCATCAGCAACCGGGAAGATCCCCTCGTGCCAGACATTTGGGCGGGTATAGAGACCGCGACTGCCGTCACACCACAGTACAATCACCCGGGGCGGATTAAGGTCGTCCCCCGGCTCGGTAACGGGAACCTGTTATTGTCGTTGGCAAGCTTATTAATAGAGAGAACCTGATGCCAACGCACTTCAGCCTCGAAGAGATGCAGGCCCGCCGTGGAGCCATCGCCAAACGACTGAATGAGCTCAAACTCGAGGGCCTGCTGATCTTCAAGCAGGAATCCATGTACTACCTGACCGGCTACGATTCCTTCGGCTTCAGTATGTTTCAGTGCCTGGTCATCGATAACGATGGCAACACCGCGCTACTGACCCGATTGCCTGATCTGCGCCAGGCTCGGTATACCTCAGACATCAAGGATATCCGCATCTGGCACGATGTCGAGGGCGTGAATCCCGCCTTGGAGTTACGCAGTATGCTTGAAGATCTGGGGTTCAAGAACAGAGCCCTCGGGATTGAATATGATTCTTACGGGCTCAAGGCACACAACTGGCGGTTGCTCGAGCCCGCCCTGATCGATTTCTGCACGCTGGCCGATGCTTCCACCCTGGTTGATCTGTTCCGCGCCGTCAAGAGTCCCAAGGAGATCGAGTACATTCGCAAAGCCGCAGCGCTGTCAGACGATGGCTGGGACGAAGCTGTCCGGCTCGGCCGGCCCGGGGCCTTCGAAGGCGATATCCTGGCCGCAATGCAGGGCGCTGTCTTTCGCGGCGATGGCGATTACGCAGGCAACGAATTTATTATCGGTTCGGGGCCGAGCGCATTGCTGGTTCGATACCACAGCGGCAAACGACACCTGGACGCTGAGGATCAGTTGACTCTGGAGTGGTCTGGGGCCTACCGGCGCTACCACGCCGCTATGATCCGAACATTACTTGTAGGCACGGCCCATGCCGATCACCTGGCTATGCACCAGGCGTGTGCGGATGCGTTAGTGGCCTGTGAAGAAGCCGTCCAGCCCGGAAAGCCGATGGGCGACGTGTACCAGGCTCACGCGAAGGTCATGGATTCAGTTGGTTTCAAGGAACACCGAATGCGCGCTTGCGGGTATGGGATGGGTGCAGTCTTCAACCCGCTATGGGTGGACCCGCCCATGTTCTACCAGGATAACCCCCGGGTCATGCTGCCGGGCAACGTCTTTTTCCTTCATATGATCCTGGCGAACTCCGACACCGGCCGCGCGATGACGCTCGGGCACAGCGTGCTGGTCACCGACAACGGTTGCGAACGCCTGAGTCGCTCGTCTCTGGAACTCGTCGTCAACTGAAATGTCCCTACGGCGGTATCATTCTTGTGCCGACACATGGATTCGGACTTAGGCTAGCCCAGACAGGGGCTTTGTCAGGGTTGGCCAGGCCGGTCAGATCCCATCATCTGCCGGTACGAAACCCGCCGATCTCGAAACTGCTGCCAGTAGCATGGGCGAGATCGCTCGACCAACCCTGGGTGAACCGCGGGGGCGACTGGGGATTGATGTCTTCATAGCGGCGAGGATCCAGATCGGCATCCCGGACACCCGGGTGATCCTCCTCGTACCGATATGCACGAAAGACCATGTTGTTCGTTCCAAACAGACCATGTGGATAGTAAAACGGTGAGTGGTATTCCCAAACGATAGCGCCCTCCCGTGTAACCTCGAACAGGCGACCCTTGAGTGCTTCGCAGATCAACGTCGTACCACCGGCCAGACGCTGGGCACCGGAACAGATAAAACTGTTGAAATCAAACGGCGGATCGTCTTTGTATTCCCACTCTATTCTCAAAGACTCGGGGTTCACTTCGATGACCCGGGAGAAATCCATGGTGGTGTAGGCCCTATGAGCCCCGTTGTCGAACATCAGGATATTGCCGTTCTCGAGTTGCGTGGGATCGTGCTGCCCCGCAATCTCACCTGGCCCCCAACGCCAGATGATATCGCCACGGGTCCGATCGATGATCGCGATGGTATTGATACAACGGAAACTCACCAGGAGATTCCCGTCGGCCAGCACGGTTATCGCGTTGAGGTTGGTCCAGCGATCCCGGGGATGCAGCGGACCAATGATGTCGATATCGGGATCTAGATGATCGAAAGTCCGCCACTCCCAGATCACTTCTCTCGAGCGACGGTCGATTTCCTGGATCGCCTCACCCCACATCACACCTTCTCTTTCCGTACCGGGCTGACCGCCTTGTACAACCCTGGCGATGTCTTCCGGCACCGCTCGCCACTGGGCGATGAGCAAGTTACCGTTGTCTGCTTCGGCAAAACAATGGCTGTGCAAAGGATCTCGGTACTCCCAAACAGTATTCCCCGCCCAGTCAACCTCTATCAACTGACCCCCGTTGCCACCAAATTCGGGTAATGGGGACGGCATCAGCTTGCCCGCATAAAGCAGATTACCGTTCTTCAGGAGCTTGCCGTAATTACCCGGCACGTTTTCCATCTGCCAGCGATGCACTACCTGGCCCGCCATGTTGATCAGCCAGACATTGCGCCCGAACATGGGTGCAAAAAGCGTGTACCCGAAGTGTGCTTGGTCCGGGTCATGATATGCCACACCATGAATGTTTCGGCGGACGATACTCATTCAGCAGTGCTTTGTCCTGTGAGTCGACCTATCTTGTATTATTCGATGTTGTTCACAGCGTGACAAGGCATTCGAGCTATTCAGATGTAGAAGACCAGGAGAGATATTTCCAATTCCATGAGGACACGATAGATGACAATTGAGCAAGGGAAAAAAGCACCATCGTTTTCTTTGAATGATCAAGATGGCGATAAGATCAAATTGAATGACCTCGCAGGCCAGTGGGTCGTCTTGTATTTCTACCCCCGGGATGACACTCCGGGTTGCACAATCGAGGCCCGTGACTTCACTGCTAACTTCAGAGCTTTTCAGAAGCTTGGTGCGATCGTCTACGGGTGCAGCCCGGATTCCGTCGAAAGCCACCAGAAGTTCATCCGCAAGTACAAACTCAAGATTGGACTTCTCTCTGACCCGAATCACAAGACCATGCAGAAGTACGGCGCCTGGGGTGAGAAAAACATGTACGGGAAAATCACCGTGGGCGTTATCAGGTCCACCGTGCTGATCGACCCCAACGGCAAGGTCGCTCGCCACTGGAAACGGGTCAAAACCAAAGGTCATGCCGACTCTGTGCAAAAGACACTGGAAGAACTGAATACGCTCTGATCTGGCCACCTACAGCAGCGCTACTGGCTACAACGCTGAGGGCGCTGAGTCCAGTGGGTCAGTTCTGGTTACACGCCTAGCGCAGCATCAGCGAATGAGGCTAAGTCAGCAAATATGGCGTCGACCTCCGGCCATTGCTCGACTGCGGCCGTCGCGCCCCAATGGCCTCCCGACGACAGGTTCTGCCGGTCTATCCAGACGCAGGTCATACCAGCAGCTTTTGCCGGCACGTGGTCGTGATAGAGGCTCTGTGCCACGTGCAGCGTCCGGCAGCGGTCGATGCCAAGATCCTTGCTCAGGTGGTTGAAGAGATAGTCAAAATTGGCAGGATCCGGCTTGTAGGAGCCAATCTGTTCTGCGGTGTAGATCGCATCAAATTCCACATCCAGGTGACGGTTCGATGCAGCAAATCCTGCGTCGTGAACGTTCGACAGAATGACCAGTCGGTAGCGGTTCTTGAGCCGCTGCAGGGTCTCGGCACTGTCAGAAAATGCCGGCCAGCGGGCGACGGAATCTCCAAATTCCTGGTTCAGTAATGCGCTGGCGACAAGGCCATTGGCATCGGCGAATCGACCGTGGACATGGCGTAAGACATCCGAGTACAACATGTCGGGGGTGGCTGCCTGCTGAGCGTTCTCCAACTCCGCGAAACTGCGTAATGCCACCTCCCGAACCAGGCCGGCGTTGTCATTGACCTTTATCAGAGGCTGGAAGGCATCCCAGATACCGCGTTCCCAGTCGATCAGTGTGCCATAACAGTCAAAACTCAATGCGTCAAATGCGTTGTAATCCAGACTCATGTTGTACATTTCATTGCCGGTGGAAGAATCACGTTGAGATTTCATCCACGCGTCTTTGGACTGAACATCACGAACTCTTCTATCGGCAGTCAGTTCTGCACAGCCTGTTTAGTCCCCGGTTTTCTTCTCGAACTCAAAGGTCTGTCCACCGACTGAGGCCTCCCACATCAGCCCGCCTTTGGCAAGCGTGAACACCGCGACACCGTCTTCATATGCCGCGTCGGCCGACGCTCCCGCGGTCACAGCTACCGCAGAGACCTGTGCGCTGAATTCCATTTTAGTCGAGGTGAACCGTTCGAAAGCATCTGCATCGCCCAGAAAAACGACTTCGGAGTACGCCTGTCCGCCCAGCTGAAACCCCGCCGTCAGCTGATAAAGTTTTGAATCGCCAACATACTCTCCCCGGCGGTAGACCCGGCCCTTTCCATAAGCACCACCGACACCGATCCCTCCCTTGTAGACATTGGGGAAAACCGCGTAACCGTACGCCTCGTCAAAGAACGCCTTGAGACTCCTGTCCTCGGCAAGAAACTGTGCGATCGCAGTATCGACCTCCTCGGCATCGGTTGCAGTGTCCCCCTGGCCCTTCTTGAAAGGGTCCCAGCCCGCCTGAATCGAGGCGCTCCCAAGGGCTAGACCAGCAGCAACAACAATTCCGAGTAACCTGTGTTTTCTCATCGTCATACTCCTCAATAGTAATTTTTCAGCTAAAGAGCCTGGCTACTCGCCTTGCTGAGTGACTCGGCCGCGCGCTCCACTGCGCCGCCGCCATGCGCCAGACCCAACGCTTTGAATGCCGTGTCTATGGTGGCCAGTGCACCGAGCAGCATGGGAGGATTCATGTGCCCCATGTGGCCAATTCGAAACACAGATTTTCCACCCATGTATTCAGGCAGGTCAAATCCCAGGCCCAGACCCAGCGTCAAGCCAGCCTGATCCTCGCACCAGCGGCGCATCCGGGCCATGTCATGTCCATCGGCTCGTATGGTGGTAACTGCGTGGGAACGACACGCGGTGTCATCGATATTGCACCGCATCGGCCCGTCTGCTCCCCAGGCCGTCACCGCAGCCCAGACGGCACGGGCGAGTGCCGCATGTCGTGACCAGACCACCTCGCGACCTTCTTCGACGATCATATCCAGCGCTGCTCGCTGTGCAAACAAAAGGTGGGTCGGCGCGGTACCATAGAAACGCTGGTAGAACACCTCTGGCTCGATCCGTGACCGCCAGTCCCAGTAAGGTGACGGGAAAGGAACCTGGTTAGCAGCTTCCTGTGCTCTGTCGTTTAATAACAGATAGCCTAATCCCGGGGGCGTCATCAGACCTTTCTGGCAGGCTGTCACCGTCACATCTACACCCCAGGCATCCATCTCGTACCGGTCACAGGCAAAAGACGCTATCGAATCAACCACCAGCAACGCCGGATGGCCGGCCTCATCGAGGGCCCTACGAAGATCGGCGATGTCATTACGTACCGAACTCGCCGTATCTGTGTGAACCGTCATGACTGCCTTGATACGATGCCCCTTGTCGGCCCGAAGCCGGGCCTCGACGCGCTGAGAGTCAATCGGGCCACACCGACCAAAATCGATTTCTTCGACATCGATACCCATTGTTCGGCCAATGCCCGCCCAGCTTGTGCCAAAGGCACCACTATTCAAGAACAATGCTGAGTCACCAGGCTCAAGTAGGTTGCTGATCGCCGCCTCCCAGACACCATGACCGTTACAGATATAAAGCGCTACTTTTCCTTTGGTTCCCGCAAGTTCTGCCAAATCTGCCAGGATGCTGTCAGTCATCCCGATCATCTCGCCTTCGTAAATATTCGGCGCCGGCTGATGCATCGCGTTCAACACGCGATCAGGCATGATCGACGGTCCCGGTGTCATGAAAAGATCACGTCCGGAAGACAAAGACACTAATGACATTGCTGAAACTCCTGGAGAAGACCTGTCGTTCTCGGCTTCCGCGTATGGGACCCCAACACCGCTCGAACCTTCGATTGAAAAGCGACCCGTGATAATAACACCCAGCTGTCAGGGGCAGATCATCCCAGATCGGTTTTGGGACAACAATGGCACAGTGGCTTAGCTGATCTCGCCGAAACGCTCCTTACGCGTTTGCTGTATTGATCGTCGTCAGCGACGACCGGCGCCACCATAAACCACAGGACCCGTTTTTACGCCTCTGGGTCCGGCCGGGTCGGGCGGAGTTGGCCTGTAATTCGGGGGCATGGCCTGCCCTTGTTCCTTTCGTGTAAGCGCATCGGAAGCCGTTTCCAGGTGGGGTGCAGCAGCGAGTGCGGCTTTCCTGTCGGTCGGCTGGGCATTCAGATCGTTCGGGACCGGCATCATGTTCGCCAGATAATAGGCGATCTTCTGTCTGGCGGGATCCACATGGTGACCCGGTTCGAGTTCGCGCTTGTTTGCTCCCTTGACAGGATCAACACAGACACCGTCAATCACTTCGAGATCAAACCACCATTTTTTCACTGGGTTACGAGTGCCATTACCCAGCCAGTCGTCAATCCGGACCGCCAACGGCACCAACACAGATTTGAGTATCCCTGCGTTGATCCCACACCAACTAGCGACCCGCTCGAGAACTGAACCGTCGGCCGTCACCACCTTGTTCAGCGGGCAGGTTTTCATACAACGTCCACAGGCCGAGCCCCTGGCGTTGGTGAGACGGTAACGTGCACAACGCTCTACGTCGGGTTTCCAGATCTCATAGCCGTTGAACATTACTTTGTCACCCCAGGAAATCGCGTCACAGGGGCATTCACGGGCGCATTTCCAGCAGTGGCTGCAGAAATACTGCAGTCCGAAGTCAACTGGTTTGTCGGGCATCAGTGGCATATCGGTGGTCATGACGACTGTTTTCAGTCGTGGCCCGACGAAAGGATTCAGAACCAGTTCCCCGATTCGTGAAAGCTCTCCAAGTCCCGCAAGCAACACGAGCGGGATGTGTAGTACATCGCTGTCAACGTTGGTCTGTGAGCGAGCCGCAAACCCGAGCCTGCGCAGTGTCTCGGCCATGACGCCTGCGATCTCTGCTCCGCGCAGGTAGGCTCGCATCGACTGGGTACCGGAGATCCAGTCATCACCAGATGCTCCTTCCATCGTGTCAAATTCCTGATCGATCAGCATAACGACGGCATATCTATGTTTCATCTCGATCGGTTCCCCGTCCGCACCGTGCGAATACCAGGCGTAAGCGGGGATTTCACAGATCCCCGTCACATCGGCACCCAGAAGGTAGGACAGCGATTTAACAGCCCGGGCATTTGCCCCAGGATCAGACAGTGTTTCCCGACAGTCGGTAGATCCCGGGTCCCCGCCCTGGACCGGCACCATAGACCGCATGGATGCCATCATACCGGCTGTATGTGGTTGCTTGAAAGCAAACCGATGGCGTTCTTTCTGCGCCTTGGAGCCCAAATCACCGCGCAGTGCCCGGTCAAAAAATGCAGCTCTTTTCGAGACCCTGGGCACCTCATCCTCCAGGATCAACGTCGTAGGATGATCTACCCGTTTAACAGTTTCCATCGGATACGCGCCCAGATGCGTCGCCCGCCGATTACGGCGGTTACGCTCCCGTCCCGATGTCGCACCGTTGCGCCCCAGCCAGTAGCCGGGTCCTTTCGCCCGTAACGCCTTATCAGCCAGTGGCTGATCGACTTCCAAAGCATAATCAGTGGTCACGACCGCCAGTGAGAACCCGCGCGCAATGAATGGGTTGTGCAACTCGTCTTCAATCCGGACATTTAAGCCGGCCAGCACCGACAACCGACCCGCATCTACCGAACCGGCACCCCTGACATGAGCCGTAGCCGACCAGCCAAGCTGCGCGATATGTCCCGCCAGGCAGACGGCGATGCCACCTATCCTGCAATCAGCAGCTTCCTCGACAGCCGGTTCGATCCATGCCCTGGCCGGGTTTTCGGGTTCAGGGATACGTCCGTGCTCGAGTAACAAAGCAATTGCAAATTCATGAGCCAGTGGTTCGGCACCTCTGCACCACGCGTTGGGTTCCATGCGGCAGATACCCACCTGCGAGGCATTCATGAAGTAACTGTATCCCTTGATATCGACCATCCGTCGGTATGGATCGTCCGGAACAGGTCCTTTTGCCGGGGCCGGTTCTGTCACCGCATTCTGCACAAAGATATCAAGATAGTCCCGCAAGGCACCTGCCAGTGGCCCTCGAGGCGCACTGGGAAAACCAGGGGGATCTACTGAAGGGCGCTGCTGTTCACGGGTACCGGCGGCCGAATCAGTGGGCAGAGCCTCCATGGGATAGGACCCCAGATGATAGGGTCGATTCCGCGAGGGCAGCCTCAGCAACATTCAGCAGGTCACTGAGCCGTCGATTTCGGGGTGGGCAGCAACCTGATCACCTTAATCGCCGCCCTGTCCAGGAGAGTATCGACCCGGGGGCTCACCTCGTTGATCCAATAATCGCTCTCATAGACCGCTTCGTAAAGCTGTGCCCGCTGTGTTTCATCTTCAAAACGACGAGTCCAGACATAAATACTGTCGTCCTCCTCACCTCTGTACAGACCAGTGATGACCATGCCCTTGGAGACCTGGAATGGGACGATCTCCTTCTCCATAAAATCGACCCATTCGTCCATCTTCCCCGGCCGGACCTTGTACTGTCGTAATTCGTAGAAAGCCATGGCTGTTCTCCCATGTGTAGCCAACAAACCACCCGAGACCAGGAGGTTCTCTTACTTCAACGGGTAAATCAAGAGAGCAGCCCATGGGGGAAACCGTGGGCTGGGCAAGTCAAGGAAAGAACAAGGTGCTGAGGAGGAACCGACTCAGCGCTTGGAGTATTGTGGCCGCTTCCTGGCTTTATGTAGGCCGACTTTTTTGCGCTCGACTTCGCGCGAATCACGGGTCACGAATCCCGCTTTGCGCAACGCGGGTCGAAGGCTTTCATCGTATTGAAGAAGAGCTCGGGTAATCCCGTGGCGAATCGCACCGGCCTGTCCCGTGTTACCGCCGCCTCTGACGCTGGCTCTGATATCGACCTTGTCGACCATTTCGGCCACAGTCAGCGGTTGACGGATCACCATGCGTGCGGTCTGCCGGCCGAAATAGCGATCCAGCGGACGCCGATTGATGATGATCTCTCCGGTACCGCGGGTCAGAAATACCCTCGCGGTGGATGATTTTCTCCGCCCTGTACCGTAGAAAACCTGTTCGCTTGCTGCCATTATTGTTTTGCCTCGATCTGCCGGGTCTGGTCTCAGATGTCCAATGTTCTTGGTTGTTGGGCCTGGTGTACGTGCTCCGAACCAGCATAGACACGCAGTTTCAGAAACATTGACCGCCCCAGCGAGTTCTTAGGGAGCATACCTTTAACAGCTCTTTCGATGACTCGCTCGGGATGAATTTGCAGCTCATCTGACAAACTGGTTTCACGGATCCCACCTGGATACCCAGTATGTCGATAGTATTTCTTTTTCTCGACCTTATTGCCTGTCACACGAATCTTTGCCGCGTTGACCACAATAATGTGGTCACCCGTATCGACATGTGGCGTGTACTCGGGTTTGTGTTTGCCGCGCAGGCGCGTGGCAACTTCGCTGGCCAATCTACCAAGCACCTTGTCGGTCGCATCGATCAGATACCAGTCGCGACGTACGGTTTCGGGTTTTGCCGAGTAAGTACCCATTGGGTGAAAGCAAGCCAGAGGAAAATCGAGGCGCGGATGTTACAAGATGGAACAACGACTTACAACCGCCCGGCTTAACCACAGGCTCTTACCTAGAACCAGGCACCGCCCACCAGGCGAAAAAAAAGCACAGCGCTTCAACTTGCTGTGCTTAAACCACCAAAGGAGGATGGAGGAGTCTTTCGTTTGCGATCTGCTTCTTCGTTCCTTGCCCTACCGGCTATTGTGCTTAATATATCGCTTTAACGTTAAGTTACTAATTTGTATTATTATTATCCACTAATACACTAAATTATGCAACCCCTATTTCAACCGATCGGAATATTTAGCACAAACATCGAATTATCAATTACTTAACGAACATGTATGGTGCTTTTAAGGAAATTAATTGCCCCTAGCGATGTGTTTTTCGAACCGTGCCGGGATTATCCATCAGCTCAATCCAGTGCAATACTGGCACTTCAGAGCGACTCTCAAGATGGACCTGACAACCGATATTGGCTGTCACGATGACATCTGGGTTCGCCCCCTGCAGAGACCTCAATCGATTTCCCAACAATTTCCCGGAAATATCGGGCTGCAACATCGAATACGTGCCTGCCGCCCCACAGCAAAGGTGACTGTCTGCGACCTCGACAAGCGGGAAGCCTGCCCGCTCCAGGGTACTCTCGACCTTGCCGCGTATTTGTTGGCCATGTTGTAGCGTACAGGGCGAATGGAACGCGACCTGTATTGCTTCGGCACCCTCGACCACCCCGGGATGTGATTGATCAACAATCTCTGAAAGATCCCGGGTCGCCGCGGAGATCTTCTGTGCTTTGTCTGCGTATTCTGGATCATCCGCCAATAATTGACCGTACTCACGGACAGTGACACCACAGCCGCTGGCCGTCATGACGATTCCTTCAACACCCGACTCGAAAAGCGGCCACCATGCGTCAATGTTTCGTCGTATCGATTGCCTCGCCTCACCGACAGCTGTCATGTGCAAACTCAGTGCGCCGCAGCACGCTGCGTTCGGGCTGGAGACGAGAGATATACCGGCCCGGTCCAGTACCCGTGCAGCTGCAGCATTGATGTTTGGGCCTATGGCAGGCTGAACGCAACCCTCTAGCACCAGCATGCGGCGAGCGTGTCTGGCTACCGGTCTTTCACCGGCTGAGCGTCTTCGCGGGACCTGCCTGGCCAGTCGAGCTGGCAGTGCCGGGCGAACCAGGTGACCTATGGCGAGAAATGGAGCAAACAGTGGACCGCCGAGAAACCTTCTGATGACCCAGCGGATGATTTTTTCACCCGTCTTGCGCGGCGCGGCTTGTTCGACAAGATCTCTGCCGATCTCGAGCAACCGGCCATATCGCACACCCGACGGACACGTGGATTCACAGGAACGACACGTCAAACACCTGTCCAGGTGAAACCGAGTTCGTTCGGAGCACTCATTCTTTTCCAGGACCCACTTGATCAGGTAAATCCGCCCGCGGGGGCCATCCAGTTCATCGCCTAGCAGCTGGTAGGTCGGGCAAGTCGCTGTACAGAACCCGCAATGGACACATTTACCAAGGATTTCGCTGGCTTCCTTGCCGGTTCGCGTATCTCGTAGAGACTCTGCCAGTTCAATCTGCATTGGCTACAACTCCGGATACAAGCGCCCGGGATTCAGAATCCGGTGTGGATCAAATGCCTGTTTAAGTCGCAAATGCAGACGGTGGAGCACGGGATCGTGTGGTTGAAAGGTCTGGCCGCTACGATCACCACCACGAAATAGCGTGGCATGTCCGCCGGCGGCACGCACTGCTTCTCTGATATGTTCAGCAGGCAACTCAGAACATAGCCAGCGTTGGCACCCTCCCCATTCAATCAGCGAATCACCCGGCAAGTCGAGCGGCCCGGCAGCTGCCGGGACCGACAGTCGCCACAGGGGCAGCGGCGAACCATAGTACGGGTGCTGGTGTTCGGCAAGCTCTTCCCAGAGCCGGTTATTCAACGAATCCACTACGCCCCCAAGATTCGCGGTTGCCGCTGAGACGCCCACCGCCGAACCAGACAAACGCAGCTTCAAAATGCCGTCGTAATAGCACGATCCCGTTATCGGCAAGGGCAAAGCAGCCGCTTCATTCATGCGTCGCAAAGCTTCCCGCTCACCGCTCTCAAATGACAGCGTGCACTCGGCTTCGGGAATCGGCAGCACCTTGAAAGACACGTCCAAAATCACACCCAGAGTCCCCATAGCGCCAGCCATCAGTCGGGACGCATCGTACCCGGCGACGTTCTTAATCACCCTCCCACCGAACTGCAGGTGCTCTCCTCGTCCGTTCACCACCGAGACGCCGAGAACATAATCGCGCAGCGACCCCCGATACGGTCGAGCAGGCCCAGAGAACCCACAGGCAACCGTACCCCCCACGGTTGCCTGGTCGCCAAACCCCGGCGGCTCGAAGGGCAGCATCTGTCGCTCATTGGCCAGCGCCGTACAAAGCTCAGACAATTGAGTCCCCGCCCGGGCGCTCACCACGAGTTCGGTCGGGTCGTAATGTGTCAGGCCGCGATGTTCACCTACCGACAGCAAGGCACCTTCAGGCTGCCGGCCGTAGAACGACTTTGTATCGCCACCGACAATCTGCAAGGCCGTTTCTCTTTCAGCAGCTTCAGTAACAGCTGCAACGATTGAGTCACATCGGTCTAGGGCACTCACCTTAGGTCAGAACCGTTCAAGTTCCGGGAACGGCAACTCGCCACCATGGACATGCCTGGCGTTAAACTCGATACAACGGGCAAGAGTTGGTACAGCCTTACCGGGATTGAGCAAGCCATTGGGATCAAATGCTGACTTGATCTGGTGAAATTGCTCCAGAGCGCAACTTTCGAACTGCACACACATCTGGTCGATCTTCTCCAGACCCACACCGTGCTCACCGGTGATCGTGCCGCCAGCTTCGACACATAACGAAAGAATGCTGCCACCGAGTTCTTCAGTCCGTTCGAACTCCCCGGTCTTACTACTGTCATATAAGATAAGCGGGTGAAGGTTACCGTCACCGGCATGAAAGACGTTGGCGACCCGCAAGTCGTAATCCTTTGACAACTCAGCAATTCTGCGCAGAACCCGGCCGATCTGGCGCCGGGGAATCGTCCCATCTATACAGTAATAATCTGGTGAGATACGCCCAACGGCGGGAAACGCGTTCTTGCGACCCGACCAGAACTTCAGTCGTTCAGTCTCATCACTCGACACTCGAACCGCGGTCGCACCCTGCTCCCGGAGCACGGATGACACCAGCTCAACCTGTCGGTCGACCTCGGCTTGGGTCCCGTCCAGTTCACAGATCAAAATCGCTGCAGCATCTCGAGGATAACCGGCCTGCACGAAGTCTTCTGCCGCCCGAATAGCCAGGTTATCCATCATCTCAAGTCCAGCAGGAATCACACCGGCACCGATCACCCGGGCCACTGCATCGGCAGCAACTTCCACGTCGTTAAACGATGCCAGCAAAGCCCTGGCCGTTGATGGAACGGGCAGCAGACGGACTGTGATTTCGGTGACGACGCCCAGCATGCCTTCCGAGCCCGTAAGCAAGGCCAGCAGATCGTAACCGGGGGTATCCAGGGCTTCACTGCCGATGATCACCCGCTCGCCACCCATCAGAACCACCTCAAGCCGCAGAACATTGTGCACAGTCAGACCATATTTGAGGCAGTGCACACCACCTGCATTCTCCGCGACGTTCCCTCCTATCGAGCAGGCAATCTGAGACGATGGATCCGGGGCGTAATAGAGACCGTAACGCCCGGCAGTTTCGGAGATCAAAAGATTTCGGACCCCAGGCTGAACCCTGGCTGTACGGCCAACCGGGTCAATGTCGATGATCCGATCGAATCGAGTCATACAAAGTAAAAGGCCTTCACGGTGCGGCGTTGCGCCGCCTGAAAGCCCTGTACCGGCACCCCGTGCAACCACAGGGACTTCGTACTCTGCACAGATACTGAGTATTTTCTGGACCTGCTCGACCTGGTCAGGCAATGCAACGGCTAGCGGCAGTTCCCGGTAACCACTGAGGCCATCACATTCGTAAGGGCGTCGCTCCTCCTCGGTGGTAAGCAATCCCTGCCGTGGCAGGACGCGGCCTATAGCTTTGAAGAAGCCAGATGTTTGACTTCGGTTCAAGGTTGTTCCCCGCGTTTCAGCAGGTCCAGGTTAAGGTCAAAACGCAGTATGCCACAGCCCGAAGATTGTCAGCGTTAGCGGGATAATTTGGTCAGACCCGGCAACCACCGAATATTCCTCGACCGCTACCGAATTTTCGATAGGTCGGTCTGAAGTCAAGCAATTTTCTCGACAAAATTCCTGAACAGTATCTCGGATACCTTACGAAATTCAGGGAACAGTGGCGAGGCCTGTCCCTGCATGCGAACCAAGGAATCGGGGCCGAGCGTATTATCCAGCGCCTCAGCATATGCCGGCACCTGCCCCCAGTCCGAGATCGTCGATTCCTGCAACTCGACATGGAATTGAATGCCATAAGCATTCTGGCCTACGCGCATGGCCTGGCACTGACAGACCTCCGAACTGGCCAGCACTACGGCCCCGGTCGGTGGCGATTTAACCTGCACCGAGTGCCATTGAAGACATTTGATCGTCGGATCGATACCCTCGAACAGCGGGTCCGTCAGGCCGGCAGAGGTCAATCCGACATCTAGGATTCCGATCTCAGGTTGATCCTGGCGCGCACAGTGGCCGTCCAGTGCATCTGCCAATAGCTGATGGCCCAGGCAAAACCCCAGGTAGGGCTTATTCAATTCCAGCACCCAGCGTCTGATCGCGGCTTTCTCCATCACTAACCACGGGCAGTCCTGTTCGTCCCAGACATCCATGGGGCCTCCCATCACCCAAAGAGCATCGTATCCTTCCAGCGCTGGCACACTGTCACCTGCATCAAGCGATACGACATCCCACTGAACGCCTGCCTTATTCAGCATAGAGCGAAAAACCCCAGGATGCTCACAGTCGATGTGCTGGAAGACCAGCAGGTTCCGTAGTTGCACCGTATGCCCCCCAGTGAGACTTGCTTGGCTCAACAGTCCAAGGTGTTGTCACGCTCCCACTGGCTGATTGCCGATGAATAACTGCGCCAATCCTGAATTTTCAGCTTCGCGTAACTGTCGACCAGCTCATCACCGAACCCGGCACGCAGTACCTTGCTTTTCTGGAAGACACGAACGGCATCCAGCAGGTTGGTCGGTAAGCGGCGAGCGCCACGGACTTTGTGGCCTTCGGTGTACATATTGACGTCCTGTCGCTTGCCGGGATCCCGCTTATTCTCGACCCCGTCAAGGCCGGCAGCGAGTACGCCAGCCTGGAGCAGGTACGGATTGGCAGCACCATCCATCAGACGAAGTTCAAATCGACCCTTGTCCGGTATGCGAACCATATGGGTGCGATTATTTCCACCGTATGTCACAGCATTGGGAGACCAGGTGGCCCCCGACAGAGTCACCTGAGCATCGATCCGTTTGTAACTGTTAACAGTGGGGTTAAATACAGCGGTAAGCGCCTCGGCATTGTGCAGGATACCGCCGAGAAACTGGTAGGCCAGCTTGGACAGGCCCATCTCGTCACGACCATGATGAAACAGATTCTTGTTACCAGTACTGTCCCAGACAGAAACATGCGCGTGACAGCCATTCCCGGTCAGGCTGGTAAACGGCTTGGGCATGAAAGTCGCCCGCAGGCCGTGTTTCTCAGCGATCGCCTTAACCATATATTTGAAAAAAACATGCCGATCTGCGGTGAGCAGTGCATCGTCGTAGTCCCAGTTCATTTCGAACTGGCCGTTGGCATCTTCGTGATCATTCTGATACGGGCCCCAGCCCAACTCGATCATACAGTCGCAGATCTCACTGATAACATCGTAGCGGCGCATCAGGGCCGACTGGTCGTAACACGGCTTACCCTGGGTGTCGTTCGCATCCGATATGGACATCCCGTCTGCACTCACCAGGAAGTACTCACACTCTACTCCCGTCTTCATGCGATAGCCTTTTTTGGCTGCCCGCTCAAGCTGGCGTTTCAGTGCGACCCGCGGTGAGGCTTCAACCGCCTTACCGTCCATGACCAGATCACCAGCCAACCAGGCAACCTCGGGTTTCCAAGGCAACTGGATGAGACTCTCCGGGTCGGGTACGGAGAACATGTCTGAATCTGCCGGTGTCATATCGAGCCAGGCGGCAAACCCGGCAAAACCGGCACCGTCGGTCTGCATATCGCCGATCGCCCGGGCGGGGACCAGCTTGGAGCGTAGCACTCCAAACAGGTCAACAAAGCTGATCAGGAAATATTTGATGTCGCGCTCTTTAGCGACTTTCGTTAGGTTGATGCTCATTGCCTTCCTCCGAATAAGCGACTGAGTAATAGAAACAGACACACCACGGGCAGGCCAACCTTAGGCCCGCCCGGGCACTCCGACAACTGCACCACTAGTGGCCCGATGTCCAACCAGTGGTATCTGTGTAACTCTGGCCGTAGCGAGGGTAACGGCACGCAGGTCTTCAGGTTCGAGGTTGTGCAGCCGGGTCTTTCCTGTACAACGGGCCATCATCGAGGCCTCACTCGCGTTCGCCTGCAAAAGAGCCCGCAGGCCCGTAGTGCGATCCTCGGCAGTCCGATCTGCTGGATAATGGATGGCACCATCTTGAATCGCACCTCCGACCGCAATCGCGGCAGCAACCCCGTAAACCACAGCACTCGCCCCCATTGCAATCATTTTTGCAGCATCCGTCCCGGAACGCACACCACCAGTGTAGACCAGTGCAATATGCTCTTCCCGCCGGCGCTGTCGCAGAGCCATGACGGCTCGTGGTAGCAGATCGAACTGGGGGGGATTGTCCAACTCGCCACTGAGGTTACCAGCCCCAGTCGTGCCATCGAGCAGCAGCAGATCTAGCCCATGTTCGAGTGCAGCATCCACAGCTGGCTCGACGTCCCCGCTACGACTGACACTGGCGCCGCGCAGGCCGTCGAAGCCATCGGGACCCGATACACTGTCCCACGGCACAATTCGGCCGACCAGAGCATCACAGTGGCCATCCGAGTCCAGCGCCAACCATGGGGTGGCCTCAGACAACGGCTTCTGACCGCAATAAACGACTCCCAGTTCGTTCAGAGCCGCAGCAACTGCCAGGCGCACATCTTCTGGTGCCGTATCAAACCCGGTCACTAGAAATGGCAGATCCAGGGTCAGTGTGCCTCCCAGGACGACATCAATCCGGCAGGCCTCCCGGTAAGGATCGATCACCAGCCTGGACAGGTTGGCTGGCAGGAAAACGAGATCGTCCAGCGAGGGCCAACGGTCCTTCGGAAACGGGTTGTCCCGCAGCTGCAGCCTGCGCTGCAGCATGGCCCGGTGTTTGACCTGATCCAACGGGTTGGTCCGCGCCATGGAGAAAAGGTCCTCACGATGATGCACCGAGTAATCCGCAGAGCCGGTCTCGGCGTCGCAGCGATAGCAGCGTGCTGCCTCGCGCAGGGCAGCTGCTTTATCGTAAGTCTCTTCAATTTCTGGAAACGCAACCGGATTCTGACCCAAACCATGAAAGACCGGCTCCTCAACAGGGTGTATTTCCCACAACAGGTCCTGCGCTAGCGGCACTTTTCGGGTCCGATATGGAGTGCGGTAGGGGGTAGGACTCTCGATGCCGTCGAGAAAAGATCGGATGTAGTAGGCCGCCCGCTGGCCGTGGTGCATCGCCATCACGATGGTCGAGCCTCCAAAAGCGCCATCACCGGCGGCGAACACGCGGGAGTCGGCCGTACGCATCGTGGCGAAGTCGGTCCGTACCCGGTCGATATCCATCAGACCATGCCGCTTGAGTTCACCGCACTCACCCTTTTGCCCTACGGCAGCGATGACCATGCCACACGCTATCTCGTGCTCGCTGTCCTGAACAATCACCGGTACGCGGCGACCATCCTCATCGGGTTCGCCGGGCTCAGTTCTGACACACGATAATCGCAACCCTTCATCGGAACCTGTCACTTGGGTCTGTAGCGTGTTATAGATAAATTCGATATTTTCCCGAAGGGCGTGATGAAGTTCTATTTTTCGCGCCGGAATCTCATCGGCGCCCCGCCGGTAGATGACCTTGACGGTTTTACAGCCGGGAAGCCGTTTAGCAACCCGGCAGGCATCCATCGCCACGTCCCCACCGCCGACGACAACCACCGTCTCGGGCAACTGCGGCCGCTCCCCGGCGTTAATCTGGCGTAGAAAGCTCACACCATCGACCACACGATCGTCAGATTCGCCAGGGATGTCCATCGGCTTGCCCCACCAGGAACCCAGCGCCAGCAACACAGCGTCATGCTCGGCCTTAAGTTGATCCAGTGAGAGGTTTTCGCCGAGAGGTGAATTGAGATGAATCTTAAGCCCAGGACACTTTTGTTTGAGGCGCTCAACATCCTCGTCTATCACCCCTGGGGGCAGGCGGAATTCCGGGATACCCCAGATCATCGTTCCCCCGGCTCGATCGGTCATTTCGTAGACATCCACCCCGAACCCAGCCACACACAGATCGTGGGCTGCCGTCAGCCCGGCCGGACCCGCACCGACGATACCGACTGTCTCCTTTCGGGTTACGACAACTGGCGCGGGCTGGTAATTCGGCCCCAGTTGATCCATGACGTAGCGCTTGAGATTACGAATCTGTACCGCCCCGTCGCTGCTCTCCCGTCGACAAGCCGGTTCGCAGGGCGCGTCACAGACCCGGCCACAGATCGAACTGAAGGGATTAGTCGCCGTTATCGCTTCGAAGGCGTCTTCATTTTGTTTTTCCCAGATATAAGCAATGTAGGACGGCGCGTCCGTGCCAACCGGGCAGGCAACCTGACACGGCGCGGGTACAAAATGATGATCGGTGGTATCGTCGTTGAAACCTGAAGGTGCGGCAGGCATTTGAATCCGCGCAAGATCGTAAACACTCATACTTTGCCCTGAGCAATCGCTGGCCGGACCGGCCGGTATGCCTGGTCAGGTTCGAAGGGTAACCCAGTAATCTCTGCAGCTTCGGGTGTCAGTGCCACTAAGTCATCCCGGCTCAGATGTTTGACGTCAGGGTAGCCCAACCCGTGGGTGATCGCTGCGATCTGCCAGCGCACACCTTCCAGAAATCGATGGATATTGCGGGCTTCGGTTTCAGGCTTGTAACGGTGTTCGTGGTCGCGGTCTTGAGTCGCGATGCCTGTCACGCACTGTCCGACGTGACACTGCATACAGGCAATGCAACCGCCGGCGATAATGACCGAAGTGCCAAAGGCCACGGCATCTGCCCCTAGGCACAGAGCCTTAACTGCGTCGACGCCGTCACGCAGACCACCCATCAAGACGATCTCGACCCGTTCCCGGGCCCCGATTTCCTCGAGTGCTTCAAGCGCTTCTATGATCGCGGGTAATGTCGGAATACCGACATGGTCGATGACTTCGGAACTACCCGCGCCGGTCGAGCCTTGCATACCATCGAGTTCAACAAAATCAAACCCATCTTTGACCGCGATCTTGATGTCATCCCGGATTCGACCGGCCCCCAGCTTGATGCTGATGGGCAGTCGATAGTCAGTTGCCTCACGGAACTCTTCTACCTTGATCACGAGATCGTCGGCACCGAGAATATCCGGGTGGCGGGAGGGTGAACGCAAATCAATTCCCGAAGGAATCCCCCGGATCTCCGCCAGCTCTGGCGTCACCTTCTTGGCCATCAACTGGCCGCCAAGCCCTGGCTTGGCGCCCTGGGAGATGTAGATCTCAAGCCCATCTGCGCGGCGCATGTCGTGGATATTCCAGCCTAACCGCCCGCCCAGGCACTGAAAAATCAGCTGGCCTGCAGCATCGCGCTGTGCATCACTCATACCTCCCTCGCCAGTATTTTCCGCAATGCCAGACATGGCCGAAGCCATAGCGATGCCCTGTTTGGAAGAGCGACTGAGCGCTCCATAACTCATAGGTGCAATCATCACCGGCATACTGAGCTTCAAAGGTTCAGCACCGTTTATTCCACCGATCCGGGTTTCCATGTTGACGCGTTCCACGACATCGGCCAATTCACCGGCTCGAGAAAGGTCCTTTCGAAAGGTGAGATCGGCCAGGTGAGGCAAGGGCCTGGCACCACCATAGCCCCGAATCCGGTAGCGTCCGCTCTGCGATTTAATGACGATGTCTTCCTGCACCTTAGGATTCCAGTAACTCGACCCACTCGAGAAAGACGTAAACGGCAGACTACGCATCTGCTGTTCATTACTGCCGTAACGGAGTTTTTTCCCGGCATTGATCACTTTACTGAAACTTCCCTTGAAGGAGATTCCGTAGCGGTCGAGAAACCTACGAATATCCTCAATTTCAGACGTCTCAGTATCAGACAACATAGCGTCCGATCCGAGTTCCTGGACCTTACCGCCGATGAAGATCTCGCCTGCCGACATGTCTTCGCCGACCCGCTCTCCGGAATCACCGAGGATAATGATCCGGCCACCGTACATCATGTAACCGGCCATAAAATTCGCATCCCCAGCACAACACAGTGTCCCGGCCTTCATGACCTGGCCGGCTCTGGAACCCATATTGCCCTGGATCACGATCTCGGCGCCGCGGATCGCAACGCCGGGTATGGCACCGGCATTACCGCCAACTTGGACAGAACCGCTATACATGTTGTCACCGACGCCCCAACCCACGTTGTGCGTGACTTCAAAGTGGGCCTGGTCGGAAAGTCCGGCACAGAAGTAACCTGCAGAACCTTCGACCCTGACGGTGATGGCGCTGGTCAACCCGACACCGATATGGTGCCTGGCATCCGGGTTAAGCACTGTGACGTAATCACCGGCTTCTCCGGCTTCACGCAATCCCTGGTTGACCTCCCGGACGGTGAGTTTGGCTAGATCGAGCGTGACCATGTGGCATAAGTCCCCGGGGCCGGTTCGCGTGTATTGAGTGCCTGGCCCGGGAACAGACGGTTCAGTGAGACTTCCTCCGAAGCAACGGCTACCAGGTCATCGTCCTGGTACAGGATCATCGGCTTGGCGGCCAGTCGATCCTTGGCATAACCGATTTCATCCTTGGTCGACACCAAGAAGGAGAATGTGCCGTCCAGATCGTCTATCGATGAAGATAGCGCATCATTCAACACCATTCCCTGCGCCAACTTATCTGCCAGGTATACCGCAATGAGTTCGCTGTCGTTATCTGTAGTGAACTCGAACCCCCGCTGCTCCAGTCGTCTGCGCATCTTCCAGTAATTGGTGATCTGCCCGTTGTGCACTATGGCGACATCGGCAAACCCGGTAGCCCAGAAGGGGTGCGAAGCCTCCGGCTTGACATCACTCTCTGTTGCCAACCGGACATGCCCAAGCCCGTGACTGCCCTGGTATTCCCCAACACTATACCGATCATCGACATCGTGAGCGCTGCCAACATCCTTGACGATCTCGAGACTCGTGCCAATTGAGATCACCCTGGCTGCCCTTTCCATCTCGTAAGCTAAGTTCTGTACCTCGGCGTCGTACTTCACCGTGACGCGGTAGTTGGCGCCAATCTCTGATTCTGCGGTGATGACAGCGCCCAGTTCCGATAAACGCTGCTGGATCATTTCAATACCGGCCTTTGAATCTGAACTATCAGCCAGGAAAAAACACAGTTTGAGCTCCCCGGGTCGCGCCTCGCCATACAGGGCGAAGCCTGTAGAATCCGGCCCGCGGTGTTGACAACCATCCAGCATTCGGATCAGCGCCTCACCGGTGTCAAAGGTCTGCGCCTCACCTTTGTACATGATCCCCGCAATACCACACATGATGATGGCTCCAAATCTTGAACGAAATAGCTGAAAGCCTAGCTGGAACGAGACCCAGATCCAACCGGCAAGATATGTATCTTTCTTTTAGAAAAAGTATAGGAAAGTCAAAACCAGTCAAGGGAATATTTTCACGGC
>PVBE012169545.1_pt1 | contig 28668 bp, 24 predicted proteins | sample 1631181 | NCBI WGS metagenome assembly PVBE01 (sample SAMN08397723, study PRJNA350692) | Marine metagenome, whole genome shotgun sequencing project. | isolation source: water | place: Pacific Ocean | collected 2012-04
CGATTTCTGGGACTACATCGACGACGACTTGGTGAGCGACATCCCAATCCGCATGCGCCTTCGGATGACGGTCGCGGACGGCAAGCTGCACTTCGACTTGACCGGCACCGACCCCCAGGTTCCGGCCGCCTATAACGTTCCGACGGCCGGTATTCTCCACAACTGGCTGACCCGGCGGATCACCACGTTCATCCGCACCCACGACGACACTATCCCGTTGAACGCGGGTCTCTACCGCGACATCACCGCCACCAACCCGCCGGGAACCGTGCTCAACGCCGAATTTCCGGATCCCGTTGCCGAGCGCCACGCCACGGCGACGAGCTTTAACAACGCGGTCACCGGCGCGCTCTTGAAGGCGGCGCCCGATCTGATGGCCGGCCCCACCTGCGGCACGGGCGGGATCATCGTGTATACGGAACCGGGACCCGAGGGCGAGACCGCGAGCGTCATCATCGTCCAGTCTTTGCGCGGCGGCATGAGTGCGTACAAGGGCGGCGACGGGGTGGACGGGCGCGACGTCACCATGAACACCATGCACAACCATCCGATCGAGACCATCGAGGGGAAGTGCGCGCTTCGCGTAATCGAGTATGACATCGCGACCGATTCAGGCGGGCCGGGATGCTGGCGCGGCGGCGTCGGTCAGACCATGACGCTGGAGGTGCTTCGCGAAGGCAGCACCATCCAAGTACGTGGTCTCGACCGCCTGCGGTTCCCCTCGTGGGGCGTGATGGGCGGAAGACACGGCACGCTCCCACGGTTCCTCCTCAACCAAGGGAAGCCCGGCGAGCGGCAGTTGGGCAAGGCCGAAGAGCTTGGGGCGGCCGTCGGCGACACCATCACGGTGGTGATGGAGGGCGCGGCCGGTTACGGCGATCCCTATTTGCGCTATCCGGACGCGGTGCGCCGCGACGTCCTGTTCAGCTTCGTCAGCCGCGAGGGCGCCGCGCGCGACTACGGCGTCGTGATCGCCGACGATGGCACCGTCGATGAGAACGCCACCGCCCGGGCTCGCGGCGCCCGGGTCAAGAAGAACGTCGGCGCCGACTTCGACTTTGGGCCCGAGCGCGAGGCGTGGGAGCGGGTTTTCGACGACGCGACCATGAACGATCTGAACCGGCGCCTCTACGCGCTTCCGAAATCGGTCCGTCACTCCACGCGCCGCCGCATCATCGAGAGCGCTGTTCCGAACATCCCCAAGGCGGGACTGGGCTCGCTCGCGGACGCGCTTTCGGATCCGGACGCGGCACGCGCGCGTCTCCGGGACGCCGTCGGCGCCGAATTCGGCGAAGCGAAAGGTACGGCGTTACCCGGCCAGGCGGCGCAATAACCCTCTGAGATTCATCGGCAAGCAGAGAGACGGCCATCAATGAACCCGGTTCTACTGGAAATCCTCGCCAACAAGGTGACCGCGATCGCAGATGAGATGCGGATCACCATGCAGCGCACCTCGCGCTCGGTCTTCGTCAACGAAGCGTCCGACTTCGCGGTCGGGCTTGTCGATCTCGAAGGCGAGGTCTTCGCCTGGCCGCCGGGCTCCAAGACCACCTCGATCAACGTCCCCGCTGCCTACACCATCGGCGCAGTCGAGGTCGAGCCGGGCGACGTAATCGTCTCGAACGACCCCTACCTCTCGCAAGGCATGTCGACGCACTTGCCGGATCTCCACCTGGTCCGACCCTACTATCACGAGGGCCGCGTGGTCGCCTACGGCTGGGGCTTCATCCACTACATGGACATCGGCGGGCGGGTGCCGGGCAGCATGACGATCGAGAACACCGAGATCTTCCAGGAGGGCATCCGCATCCCGCCCATGAAGATCGTCAAGGCGGGCAAGCTGAACGAGGACTTCGTCAAGATCTTCCAGGCCAACTGCCGGCTGCCGGACATCAACATGGCCGACATCCACTCGACGCTCGGGTGCCTGGAAGTCGGCGCCAAACGGGTCGCCGAGACCATCGCCCTTTACGGCCGCGACACCTTCATCGAATGCCAGGAAGCCTTGAAAGCGTATTCGGCGGCCAAGGCCCGGGCCGTGCTGCGGCGCCTTCCCGACGGCGTCTACGATTTCTGGGACTACATCGACGACGACCTGGTAAGTGACATCCCTATCCGCATGCGCCTTCGGATGACGGTTGCGGACGGCACGCTGCACTTCGATTTGACCGGCACCGACCCACAGGTTCCGGCCGCCTATAATGTGCCCACCATGGGCACGCTGCACAACTGGCTGACCCGGCGGATCACGACATTCATCCGCACCCACGACGACACGATTCCCTTGAACGCCGGTATGTACCGCCCCATCTCCGCCACCAACCCGCCGGGAACCGTGCTCAACGCCGAGTTCCCCGACCCCGTCGCCACCCGGCACGCGGCCGCCACCGGCTTCAACAACGCGGTCACCGGCGCGCTCTTGAAGGCGGCACCCGATCTGATGGCCGGCCCCACCTGCGGCATGGGCGGAAGCGTAGTCCTGACCGAGCCCGCGCCGGAAGGCGAGAACGCGAGCGTCATCATCGTCCAGTCCTTGCGCGGGGGCATGAGCGCATACAAGGGCGGCGACGGCGTGGACGGGCGCGACGTCACCATGAACACCATGCACAACCACCCGATCGAGACCATCGAAGGGAAATGCGCGCTGCGCGTGGTCGAGTATGACATCTCGACCGACTCGGGCGGGCCGGGGTGCTGGCGCGGCGGCGTCGGCCAGACCATGACGCTGGAGGTGCTTCGCGAAGGTTGCACCATCCAGGTGCGCGGCTTCGACCGGCTTCGGTTTCCCTGCTGGGGGGTGATGGGCGGCCGGCACGGGGCATCGCCGAAGTTCCTCATCAACCGGGGCAAGGCGGACGAGCGGCAACTGGGCAAGGCCGAGCAGCTTTCGGTTTCGACCGGCGACACCATCACGGCGACCATGGAGGGCGCGGCCGGTTACGGCGATCCCTATTTGCGCGATCCGGACGCGGTGCGCCGCGACGTCGTGTACGGCTTCGTCAGCCGCGAGGGCGCCGCGCGCGACTACGGCGTCGTCATCGCCGACGATGGCACCGCCGATGAGGACGCCACGGCGGCGGCCCGCGGCGCCCGAGTCAAGAAGAACGTCGGCGCCGACTTCGACTTCGGGCCCGAGCGCGAGGCGTGGGAGCGGGTTTTCGACGACGCGACCATGAACGAGCTCAACCGGCGCCTCTACGCACTGCCGAAATCGGTCCGCTACGCCACGCGCCGCCGCATCATCGAGCGCGCTGTTCCGAACCTCCCCAAGGCGGGGTGGGGCTCGCTCGCAGACGCGCTTTCGGATCCGGACACGGCGCGCACGCGTCTCCGGGACGCCATCGGCGCCGAAATCGGCGAAGCGGAAGGTGCGGCGTTGCCCGGCCAAGCGGCGCAGTAGAAAATAAGGGGGCGGTCCCGTAAACGGGGCCGCCCCGGCGTCGAGCGGGCGTCCGGTCGGACGCCGCATCCTTGCCTATTTCACCTATTTCACCTTGTGGATGGCGTGGGCCAGCACGAACTGGTATGGCCCGGTCCCGACCGTCGCCTTCCCCGCATCGTAGTCCTTGGGCAGCATACCGGTGCCGTTCTTACACCCGACCACCACCGGCAGCGAGAGATCGGCAGCCATCGGCGCGTAAGGCTCGAGCGTCAACACGTGGAAGGTGTAGTCATCGATCTTCTTGTATTTCTTGTCGCCCAACAGGAAGAACCGGGTCGGCGTCGTCGGCGAGCCGGGGATTCCTTCCTCGGACCGCTCGGCCGTGAACAGGATGTCGCCGGCGGTGAACGGCGTCCCGTCATGCCATACGACGCCCTTTCGCAGCTTGAATTCCCACGTCTTGTCGTCGACCAGGTGCCAGCTTTCGGCAAGGCCGGGGATGAGTTGTTGGTTGATGTCCTGCTTGACGATGCGATCTGATGGCTCGGCTTGTAGCTGAAGAAATGCGGGTCGATCGAGGGTGTCTCGATCGAGACGCCGATGGTGAGGTTCTCGACGAAGGCGGGCGGGAACCGGGTTGCGCTCGGGATCGGCTTTCCATAGACTTCCGCGCCACCGCCCATCAGGGGAGCGGAACACCGGCCGCGGCGCCTTTCGAGGGATCTTCGGGCTCGCCGCCCCTTCGGCCGGCGGGCATTCGCCGAGGGAAAAAAATAGCAATGGCATCGACACCTGGGGCCAACCGCTGCCGCATTGGCATCGACGTTGGCGGTACCTTTACGGACTTCGTTCTCGCCAACATGACGACCGGCGAGATGACACGTTACAAGGAGCCGAGCGTTCCGGCGGACCCGTCGATGTCGGTCCGGCGCGGGCTTCCGCCCCTGATCGAGCAGGCCGGGGTCACGACGGACGACATCGAGCTGATCGTCCACGGGACGACTCTTCTGGTGAACGCGATCATCCAGCGCCGTGGCGCCAAGGTGGCGCTGGTTGTGACCAAAGGCCATCGCGGCATCCTCGAAATCGGCCGAATGAGCCTGGAAAACTCGTACGACTACACGCTCCGCAAGGAAGAGCCGCTGATCACGCGCAACCTGATCTTCGAAACGACGGCGCGCAACCTGGTGGACGGCACCGTGATCGCGACACCCGACGACGCCGAATACGACACGCTTGCGAAGTCGCTCAAGGGCCAAGACGTGGACGCGGTAACGGTGCTTCTTTTGAATTCGTACGGGCATCCGGAGTTGGAGGCGTCGGTCGCGGAGGCGCTGCGCGAGCGGCTTCCCGGAATCCCGGTGACGGCATCGGCCCGCATCTGGCCCGAGCGGCGCGAGTTCGAGCGCGCCCTGGTCACCATCATCAACGCCTACGTCCAGCCGATCATGGAGGAATATCTGAGCCTGCTCGTGGACCGGATCGGAGAGCTCGGCATCACCGCCCCGATCTACATCACCGCCTCGAATGGCGGTACGTTGAGCATCGAAACCGCGCGCGGACGCCCCATCGACACCGTCCTTTCCGGCCCCGCCTCGGGTGTGGTCGCCGCGACCGAGGCGGCTAAGGCCGCCAAGCGCAGCCACCTGATCACCGTCGACATGGGCGGCACCAGTTGCGACCTCGCGCTCACCCGTGACGGCGAACCGGAATACGCCACGGTCACGCAGGTGGGCGATTACCCACTCGTGGTGCCGGTCGTCAACGTGATTTCCATCGGCGCCGGCGGCGGCTCCGTCGTCTGGGTGGACGCGCAAGGGATTCTCAAGGTGGGCCCGCGTAGCGCCGGCGCGGATCCGGGCCCGGTCTGTTACGGGCGCGGCGGCACCGAGCCCACCATCACGGACTGTTATATGTTGGCGGGTTACATTCATCCCGATCACTTCCTCGGTGGGCGCATGAAACTCGACGAGGACGCCGCACGCGTGGCCCTCGAGGCGATCGCCGACAAGGTGGGAATCGAAGGCGACGACAAGGCGGCCAAGGCCGCCGACGCGGCGCTCCGGGTCGCCACCGCCATGATGTCGACCGAACTTTACAAGGGTCTCGCCCGGCGCGGCGAGGACCCGCGCGAATACGCGTTGATGGCGTTCGGCGGCGCCGGCCCGACGCACGGCAACCTCCTGGCCCAGGAGGCGCGCCTCAACGAAATCATCGTACCGCCTGCACCTGCCACCTTCTGCGCCATGGGCGCGATCCTCGCCGACGTGAAGCGGGACTACGTGCGCTCAAGACATCTCAGGTTTACCGACGGCAAGGCCGCGCTCGCGGAACTCACGCGCATATTCCGCGAGATCGAGCAGGAAGCCTCGGACTGGATATCGAAGGAGGGAGATCTTCTTGGCAAGCCGGAGTTCGCGGCGACGCTCGACATGCGCTACGCGGGCCAAGCCTACGACCTGGGGGTGGCAATCCCGGACGAGCTGCGTCTGAAACCCGAGGCCGAGGGCATCTTGGAGCTATTCCACCGCGAACACGAGCGCATCTACAGCTTCCGCGACCTGGAAAGCGGCGTCGAGGTGACCACCGAGCGCATTCAGGTGATCGGCAGGATCCCGCCCGTAACCCTTCCGGATGTCGAGACCGGCGCGCGCGCCACGTCGGGTGAGACTCGGCGCGTCTTCAATCAAGGAAAATACCTGGACGTTCCGGTCTACCTGCGCCGGGAAATGGGCCGCGGCCAGAAGCTCACGGGTCCCGCCATCCTCGAACAACGCGACAGCACGGTCTGGGTTCTTCCCGACTGGACGGCCGAGATCGACCGCATCGGGAACATCTTGATCTCGGCACCCAACGCCAAGAAGTAGCGCGGCGGCGCGCGCCCCGCTTTTCGGCGCCGGGGGCGCGCGAGAACCGCGCTACTGCGCCGCCTGCCCGACCGGCTGCGTCGCACCCGCGCCGAGGATATCACCGATTGCCGCCTTGAGCCGTGCCCGGACGGCATCGGTATCCGCGAGCACACCCGTCAACGAGCCGCTGCCTGCCTTGGGAATCTCTGGCAAGGCCGCGTGGAACACGGCCCGGCGCTTCGCCTGGCGGACCGATTTGGGGAACGTGTACAAAAGCCGGTTCAGCTCGCACATGGTCGCGTCATCGAACACGGACTCCCACGCCTCGCGTTCCCGGCCGAAGTCGAAGTCGGAACCGATGTTTTCGCGCACGCGCACGCGCCGCGTCTTTTCGGTCGCGGCGGCGTCGAGGGCGCCGGCCTCGTCGATGACGACCCCGTATTCGCGCTCCGCCGCCTCGCGGCTCACGAAGCCCTGCTCGACGTCCCAGAGCACGGCTTCCGGGTCGCGCTGGAACGCGTCCCCGAACCCCGCCGCGCCCGGCATCATGACCGTGACCGTGTCACCAGTTTTGACGGGGAACTCCTCGGTCTTTCCGACCTCGCGCTCGCCGGCTATGCCGCGGTTGAAGATGCAACGAATCGTCTCGCCCGGCTTGCCGCCGGCGACGCCCCAAGGCGCGAAGCGGAACCGGTCCATGCCGCGAAGCTGGATGGTGCCGCCGTCGCGCAGGACCTCCACCGTCATCACCTGACCGGCGCCGCCCCGCCATTGGCCCGCACCGCACGAATCGGTGCGCACGTCGTATTCCATGATGCGCACGCCACACTTGTTCTCGATGGTCTCGATCGGGTGGTTGTGCATGGTGTTCATGGTGACGTCGCGCACGTCCACCCCGTCCATTCCCTTGTATGCGCTCATGCCGCCGCGCAAGGACTGGATGATGGTCACGGTCGCCGAGGTCTCGCTGGGCAGGAACTCAGACAGCACAACCGAGCCGCCGGTGCCACAAGTGGGCCCGGCCATCATCGTGTTGTCGGCCATCAGAAGCGCGCCGGTCACGGCGTCGTTGAACGAGGTGGCGGTAGTGAACCGGACCCCGACGGCGTCGGGGAACTCCGCGTTCAGCACGGTCCCCGGCGGGCTGGTGATGCTCATGGGCCGGTACATTCCGGCGTTCACGGGGATGGACTTGTCGTGCGTGCGGATAAAGGTGGTGATCCGCCGCGTCAGCATGTTGTGGAGCGTCCCCATGGTGGGAATGTTGTAGGACGCCTCGACCTGTGGATCGGTGCCGGTCAGGTCGAAGTGCAGGGTGCCGTCCTTGACCGTGAGCCGAAGCCGCACCCGGATCGGGATGTTGGTGACCATGTCGTCGTCCAGAAACTCCCAGAAGTCGTAAACGCCTTCGCGGAGCCGGCGGATGACGTCGCGGGTCTTGGTATCGGAGTACTCCTGCATCGCCTCCTGGCAATCGATGAAGGCCTTGGCGCCGTACTGGGCGATGGTCTCGAGACACCGTTTCTCGCCCACCGCCAGCGCCCCGAGCGAGGAATGGACGTCGGCCATGTTGGTGTCCGGGAGCCGGCAGTTGGCATGGAAGATCTTGACGAAATCCTGGTTCAGCTCGCCCTTCTTCAGCACCTTCATGGGCGGGATGCGCAGCCCTTCCTGGAAGATGTCCGAGCACGATTCGGATACGCTTCCCGGCACCTTCCCGCCCACGTCCATGTAATGGATGAACAGCCAGCCGTAACCGACGATCTGGCCCTCGTGGAAATATGGACGGATCAGGTGCAAGTCCGGTAGGTGCGACGCCATACCTTCCGAGATGTAAGGATCGTTGGTCACGATCACGTCGCCGGGATCGAGGTTCGGCATCAATTCGAGCGTGCGCTTCGCGGGCACGTTGACCGACGTCGTCTTGTTGGATGGAGCCCAGGAAAAGATCTCGCCGTTCACGTCGATGAGACCGACGGCGAAGTCGGCGCCTTCGTTGACGAAGACCGAGCGCGACGTGCGCATCAGGGTCAGGCATATCTCGTCGGCGATCGCGAGCGCCTTGTTGCGCATGATTTCGAACAGAACCGGATCCATCGCAGTGACTTCCAACTCGGTGTCAGGGAATCTTGCCCAGAAGGGGCGGAACAATAATCCCGACCCTTGCGGCAAGTCAAAAGAATCGGCGATTCGTGGCGTCGAAAGCCGCCCTCACTGCGCCGCTTGACTGCGCTCGATCGCGAATTCCTCGGCCATGGCGCGGGAAAGCCGCGCCCGCGCGGCGTCGGCATCGCCGATCGCGTCCGCAAGTGAGCCGAGGCCCGCCATCGGCAGGTTCGGAACGGCCCGTTCGATGATCCGGTGCCGCTTCCGCTGGCGTACGGCCTTGGGCAGCGCGTAAAGTTTGCGATTGAGCTCGGTCATGACGGCGTCGTCGAACACCCGTTCCCAGGCTTCGCGCTCGGGACCGAAATCGAAGTCCGCGCGCAGGTTCGTCTTGACCCGGTTGTGCCGCGTCTTGGCCGTCACCGCAGCATCCAGGCGGCACTTCTCGCCGCGGACCACGACCCCATATTCCGCCTTGGCCGCGTCGCGGCCGACGAAGCCGAGTTCGACATCGCGCCGCACCGCTTCGGGATCGCGCTCGTAGGGATCGCCGTATCCCGCCGCGCCCGGCATCAGGACCGTGATGGTGTCGCCCTTGGCGACCGAAACGTGTTCCACCTTGCCGAGTTCCTTCTCGTCCGGCCGGCCCCGGTTGAGGATGCACCGGCGCGTGGCGCCCGGTTTGCCGCCCAGGACCCCCCACGCGGGAAAGCGGAAACGCTCCATCCCGCGTACGTGGATGATGCTGCCCTCGCGCATCACCTCGACGGTGATCATCTGGCCGCAACCACCGCGCCACTTGCCGGGACCGCCGGAATCCGGGTGCACGTCGTATTCGACCACACGCACGCCGCATTTCGATTCGATGAACTCGATGGGGTGGTTGTACATGGTGTTCATGGTGACATCGCGAACGTCGACGCCGTCGAGTCCCGCGGACGCGCTCATGCCGCCGCGCAACGACTGGATGATGATCACCTGCGCGCGTTCGCCGGTTTCGTCGAATTCGCTCAACACGATCGAGCCGCCGCTGCCCGCCGTCGGCCCCGCCATCAAATCGGGCGCCGCCTTGAGAAGCGCGCCGTTGACGCAGTCGTTGAAGCAGGTGGCGGTGACGCTGCGCACCCCGACCGCGTCGGGGTACTCGGCGTTCAACACCGTTCCCGGCGGATTGGTCGCGGTGATCGGGCGAAAGAGGCCGGCGTTCAACGGCACCGATTTGTCGTGGGTGCGGATGAACGTCGTGATGCGGCGCGTGAGCCAGTTGTGAATCGTGCCCGCCGTCGGCACGTTCTGTGATCCCTCGACCTGGGGATCGGTGCCGGTGAGATCGAAGTGGAGCGTGCCGTCCTTCACGGTCATGCACAGCCGCACCCGCACCGGGACCCGGCTGATCTGGTCATCGTCCAGGAAGTCCCAGAACTCGTACGCGCCGTCGGGCAGTTTGCGGAACACATCGCGCGCGCGGGTCGCCGAATACTCCTTCAGTGCCTCCTGGCAGTCGACGAAGGCGTCGACGCCGTACATCTCGATGGTCTCGGCGACCCGTTTTGCGCCCACCTCGAGGCACCCGAGCGTCGAGTGGATGTCGGACATGTTGATGTCGGGAAGCCGACAGTTGGCGCGGAAGATGCTGACGAAGTTCTCGTTCAGCTCTCCGCGCTTTACGACCTTCATGGGCGGGATGCGCAGCCCTTCCTGGAAGATGTCGTTGTTAGCAGCCGAGATGCTTCCCGGGAAGCGCCCACCGACGTCCATGTAGTGGATGAAGCCCCAGCCGTAACCGACGATTCGCCCCTCGTGGTAGTAGGGCCGGATCAGGTGCAGATCGGGCAGGTGCGTCGCCATCGCTTGCGTGAGGTAGGGATCGTTGGCCACGATCACGTCGCCCGGCTCGAGCTCCACCTCGCCGATGGTGTACGCGACGGGGACGTTGATCGACGTGGTTTTCGAGCCCGGCGGCCAGGCAAACACCTCGCCCGAGACGTCGATCATTCCGACGGCGAAGTCCGAGCCCTCGTTGACGAAGACCGAGCGCGCGGTGCGCTGCATGGTCATCCGCATCTCGTCGGCGATCGCGGTCACCTTGTTGCTCATGATCTCGAGGAGGACGGGGTCCATCGACATGGCGGCGCCTCAAGGTTTGGTGGACAGTCGCGCGGCAACGCTAGCAGACTTCGGGACGGACGGACAATCATCGCGGCGCGGGCGGACGGGCCGGCGTCGTGCCGCAAAGTTCAGCCGAAATTCGCGTCGCCCTTGATCACGTCGTCGAGGAGACACCCGACGAGCACCATGAAACTTTCCCGGACGAATTCGAACTGCTTGACCGTCTCGCATTGGTGGGCGACGTCCTCGGCCGTCGCGAGCAGCTTTTCGTGGTAGCCCACGTGATGATCGAGATCGGGATACCGGGACTCTCGCAGAATCCGCTCCTCGTGCTCGAAATGGTATCGAGAGATCTCGATGAATCGCGTGAGCAGCGTCAGCGCTTGGCCCAAGTCGCCCGCGTTCAGCGCCCGCGCCGTTTGGTTGACCAGCTTGACCATGTTCTTGTGGTCGTCATCGATCGGCGCGAACCCGACCTCGTAGTCCTTGAGCCATGCGACGTCCGGAATGAACGCGCTCATCCGATCCTCCGGGCGAGTGCCGGTCGCGGCGCCGGTATGGGAAGAATCCCTCCAGCTGCTTCAGCTCTCGGTCGCCGCGGCCCAATGATCGGCGGGGACGTCGATCTCCATGCACAACAGGATCATCCCCCGGTTCTTCCCGTGCATGTCCACGGCCAGGCTGTCGTTCACGCCGCCCGACAGGGCGGCCTCGAGGACGAAGTTGAAGACCTTCAGCGTCGGCAGGTCGTGGCGGACCACCTCGCCCTTTACGGCGTCGCCGAAGTAGCGTTTGACGTCGGCGGCAGTGACGCGTTCCGCCAGCAGCTCGAAGTCGTCTTCGCGGTAAGGAATGAGGCCGATGTTCGAGCGATCGCCTTTATCGCCCGAGCGCGCGTGTGCCAGACGGTACAGCGGCACGCGAAGGTCCGCCGCGGTCTTGGTTCCAGCCATCGTCACGCCACCATCCGCCACGCAGGCGTGATCATTTCGCGGTCGATGAAGCAGGCGTAGGTCCGGACCGTGTGACGGATCGAGTGGGTCTTGCCGCCGCCGCCGGCGGGACCGTTGATTCCCATGGCCTCGGTCTCGCGGGTCGCCCGCTGGGCGGTTTCGCGATCCGGTGCGCGCACCGCCACCCGCAGGCGCACGTCGCGGGTCTCCTCCATCGCCGGGCCGGCGACATAGACGGAATCGACGCCGACGATGTCCATGCGGGTCGGCAGGTTCGAAATCTGGCGGTCGCGATGCAGGCGCTTGCGCAAGATCTCAGCCGACAGGCGCGCCCGGGCGACCGCGTTGTAACCGGCATAGACGATCTCGGACACCGCGAGGTAGCCGTTGTCGACGCCGCACAACACTTTAAGTGTTTCGGGTCTCGGCTTTCCACGCACACCCTCGAAACGGACCCGGTCGGACCCGATCTCGGTGATCCGGGCGGCCGTGATGTCCGGGGTCACGTCGGGGGTGATGTACGCCGAAGGATCCCCGAGCTCGTACAAAAGCTGCGAGAGCACGGTGTGGCGGTCGACGCGCCCGCCGGTGCCGGGCGCCTTGGTGATGACGATCGCATCCTCGCCCACTTCGGCGATGGGAAAGCCGAGCCGGTCGAGGTCTGGCACCTCGCGCGCCGCGCCGTCCGCGAACTGCCCGCCCGTGACCTGACCCGCGCATTCGATCAGATGGCCGGCCATGGTGCCGAGCGCCAGCCGGTCGAGGTCGTCGCGCGACCAGCCGAACTCGTGGATCAGGGGCGCGAGCGCGAGCGCCGGATCGGCGGCACGCCCGGCCAGCACCACGTCGGCGCCGGCGCCGATGGCCGCGGCCATCTCGAACGCACCGATATACGCGTTGGCCGAAATCAGCTCCTTGCCGAGGTGCGAAAACGGTTCGCCCGTCTCGACGAGCACCGGATCGAGCTCTCGCACCAGATCGGCGACGTCGTCGCCTTCGACCACGGCGATCTTGAGATCCTTGAAATCAAGGGAATCCGCCACCTCACGCACCACCGCGGCGGCACCCGCCGGGTCGGCGCCACCCAGGTTGCTGACAATCTTGACGCCGCGCGAGGCGGCCGGCGGAAGGATCTCGCGCATCCTGCGATCGAGGTCCGCGGCGAAGCCGACCCCACCTGCCTGCTTGGCCTCTTGAAGGATGGCAAGTGTGCGTTCCGCCAGATAGTCGAGCATGACGTAGTCGAGTTCGCCGCGTTCAAGCAGCTCGACCGCGCCCTCGATGCGGTCGTCCAGATATCCGGCCCCGCCGCCGACGCGAACAACTTCGCTCATCAACTTCACTCCTCCTGGGGTCGTGGGTTTCCGCCCACTACGCGCTCCGCCGCCCCTTGCCCGCCATGACAGAATTCGCGGGAACGGTAGCGCCGCCTTACGCGGCGGTCAATCGCCGGGCCGCGATATCGGTGCTTGACCGTCGGGCGCGAGTCCTCGAAGAAGTGCCTGCCGACAGTCGACCACCGATCACGGAAGACGCACGATGAACGGAACCGACGACGTGCTCGGTTTTTGGTTCGGGCCCGAGGACGGGCCGGATTTCGGAGACATGCGCAAGGCGTGGTTCCGCTCGACCGCGGCGTTCGATACCGAGTTCGAAACGCGATTCGCCGAGGCGCACCGCCGCGCCGGCGCCGGCGAACTCGACGACTGGATGGCCTCGCCCGCGGGCTGCCTCGCCCTGATCGTTCTCTTGGACCAGTTTCCCCGCAATGTCTTTCGGGGAACGGCGCGGGCCTACGCCACCGACGCGAAGGCACGCGCGGTGGCCGGGCACGCCCTTCAAGAGGGATTCGAGCGGGGATTGAACCGCGTCCAGCAGATCTTTCTCTATATGCCGTTCCAGCACAGCGAGGACCGCGACGACCAAACCCGCTCGGTGGCCCTGTTCGACTCTCTCGGCATGGAGACTGCGGCCCACTCTGCGAAGGAGCACTTCGAGACCGTCGACAGGTTCGGCCGGTTCCCGCACCGAAACGCCGCCCTGGCGCGCGCGAGCACGCCCGAGGAACGCGAATATCTGAAGACGGCGAAATCCTGGGGACAGGACTAGAGCACTATCCGACCAGAAGATGGTGCGTCAGATTTCGTAAAGGTTGCTCGTCCGTTCCACGTGCCGCGTGATGTCGTGGAGGCTGATCACGCCTTCGACCTTTCCGGCACGCCCGATCACCAGATGGCGGATCCCGTTCGCGTTCATCATTTCGACCGCGTCGGTAAGCGAGCGCCCGGGCTCGCAGCTGACGACGTTCTTGGTCATGACCGATGCCTTGCTCGCGGCTTCGCCCGACTTCATCCTCCTCGTCAGTCCGGACGGCCGGATCAAGCAGGCCAGCGAATCGGGGGCGAAAGCGTTCGGCACCGCCGTCGAGAAGCTTAAGGGCCGCTCGCCGCTCGAGTTCATGCCGGACGACCTCGCCGAAGCGAGGAGACGTCACTTGCGAGTAGTGGTCGAGACGCGATCGCCTGTTCGCTTCGATGACGAAAAGGAAGGACGGTGGTTCGACAATATCCTCCAGCCGATCCTCGACGAGCGCGGCGAGGTCGGGCACGTCGCGATATATTCGCGCGACGTCACCGATTTGAAGCAGGCCCAGCGTGCCGCGCAAGAGAGCGAGGCGCGCTTGAAGGCGATCCTCGACAACGCGCCGATGGTCGTTCACCTGAAGGATCCGGACGGGCGTTTCGTTCACGTCAACAAGACGTTCGTGGACGATTTCGGCCTCGATGAGGCAGAGGTCATCGGAAAGACGTCCGCCGACATATTCCCCGAATACCTCGCCAGCGATTACGTGAGCCTCGAATCGGCGGTGCTCAGCGAGCGGCGGGTCCACGAGCGCGAGTTCGAAACGGTGACCGCCGACGGCGAGCGTAAGCTCAGGCGCGTCGTCAAGTTTCCGGTCACGGATTTCGAGGGACGCTTTCTGGGAATCGGATCCATCGGCGCCGATATCACGGCCCAACGACAGGCCGAGGATGCACGCCGGGAAAGCGAGGACCTGCTTCGCTCGTTGATCGATCATTCGCCCGCCGTTATCCACCTCAAGGATCTGAACGGCACATATCTGATGGCCAACAGGGCCTTCGAGGAAGGTCTCGGTGTCGCTCCCGGCGGGATCGCAGGCAAGCGCACCGAGGATTTTTACGCCAAACCCGAGGTCGCGCAAATCCGCCGGATGGATCGGACGGTCGTGCGTACGAAACGATCGGCGCGCGATTTCGTCGAGCTCGGCCGCCAGGAAAAAACCCTGTACCGCGACGTCGTCAAGTTTCCCATCCTCGGCGACGACGGCCAGGCGGTCGCGATCGCGACCATCGACACCGACGTGACCGAGAAGAAAGTCGCCGAGGACGCGCTTCGCGAGAGCGAGGTGCGCTTCCGTGCCGTCGTCGAGCACGCGCCGGCGGCCATCTTCCTCAAGGACCGCGACGGCCGATACATTCTGACCAACGACCGCTTCGACGAATGGCACGGCCGCAGCTCCGGCCAGATGATCGGCACCGACAACTACGAATGGTTCCCGAAGGGCTGGGCCGATTCGCGCGCCGCCGAAGACCGCGACATCCTCGCCACGGGGCGAAACCTAGAGCACGAGGTAGAGGTCACGTTTCCCGCGGGTGAAAAGCGTTCGGTCCAGCGGGCCAAGTTCCCGGTCCGATCGGCCGAAGGCAAGATTTCCGCGATCGGTTGCGTCGCCATCGACGTGACCGAGCGCAAACGCGCGCGCGAGGAACTGGAGAAGCAGAAAAACCTGCTCGAGGCCGTGTTCCGCGATGTTCCCGACGCGATGGTCTTCGCCGACGAAAGCGGGACGATCGTCAAGGCCAACCCCGCCGTCACCCAGTGCTTCGGTTTCGATGAGGATGAGGTAATCGGAAAGCCCCTTTCCGTGCTGTTCGAACGCAAGAACGACTACGTCGCGTGGGTGCGCCCGAAGCGGCGCGGGTCCGCCCGCCCGCCGATTCGGGCGCGCGTGTTCGCGTTCAAGCGCCGCTCAGGTGAGACCTTCTCGGGTGAGATCGTGAGCACGCTGGTTCGCGCCGAAGGTATCGACAATTTGGGAAGCGTGCACGTGATCCGCGACGTTTCTGACCGCTTGGCCGCCGAGCGCCGCGCGCGCGAACTTCAGGCCGAACTCGCGCATGTCGCGCGCCTCAATACCATGGGCGAAATGGCGTCGGGCCTCGCCCACGAACTCAACCAGCCGCTGACCGCCGTCGCCAACTACGCGCAAGGCTCCCTGCGGGCGGCGCGAGAAGGAACCATCGGCGCGGGCGAGCTCGTCCGCGTGCTGGGTCTGATATCGGAACAGGCGTTGCGGGCGGGCGGAGTCATTCGGCGTTTGCGTCAGTTCGTACGCAAGGGAGAGCCGCAGCGCAACCGGGTCAACATCAATGATATCGTCCGGGAGACCGTCGATTTTCTGAGACCGGAAGCGCTCGAGAGCGATGTCCAATTGACCCAGCGATTGGCCGGCGCGCTCCCACCCGTGGCGGTGGACCCGATCGGGATCCAGCAGGTCCTCGTCAATCTGATCCGAAACGCCGTCGAGGCGGTGAGCGCCGATCCGGATGCCGATCGGCTCGTCGTGATCAAGACGTCGGACGCCGATGACGGGGGCGTGGCGATTTCGGTCGAAAACGACGGCGCGTCGATTTCCGAAGCCGTCAAGAAGCGCATGTTCGATCCCTTCTACACGACCAAGAGCAAGGGGATGGGACTCGGCCTTTCCATCGCCCGAACCATCGTCGAGGATCATGGGGGTCGCATGGTCGTCCGATCAACTCCGGGAACGGGGAACGCGATCGGATTCGGAATCCCAGCCGATAGCGGAAACCACCGTGATGGAAAACGAAACCAAGCGGCCGCCGAGTAACGACGTACCGGTCGTTTACGTCGTCGACGATGACAACGCCGTGCGCGAATCCCTTTCCTGGCTTCTGCGATCGGCGGGGCTTGACGCGGAGACCTGCGTTTCGGCGGAGGATTTCGTGGACCGGTACCGCCCGGATCGGCCCGGGTGCGTCGTCCTCGATTTACGCATGCCGGGGATGAGCGGTCTCCAACTGCAAGAAAAACTTGCCGAGACCGACATTCGCGTCCCGATCGTCATGATTTCAGGCCACGGCGACGTTCAGACCGCCGTCAAGGCCATGAAGGCCGGCGCCGTCGACTTCATCGAAAAGCCCTTCAACGACCAGCTTCTTCTCGACGCGATCCAGAAGAGCGTGGATCGCGATGTCGCGGCGCGTCGGATGCGGTGCCGCGATGTCTCGATTCGCGTCCGCTACGCCCAACTTTCGCCGCGCGAAAGGCAGGTGTTCGACCACCTCGTCCGGGGCAGCCGCAACGCCGATGTCGCACGCGCGCTCGGTATCAGCCGGCGAACCGCGGAAGCGCACCGGGCGAAGCTAATGGCGAAGATGGAGGCCCACTCGCTCGCCGAACTGGTCGAGATGGGCCTCGCGCTCCGCGACTCGACGGGCGCCACGAGCGTTGCCTGAGAGGGGGACCCCCAAACCCTCGACAAGCGCGCTCCATGCACCCCTGGACGCCATCGGCGCGACGGAGGATGCGCCCGCGACCAAAGCTGTCCGATTACCGGGCGCCCGGGCGCCCCGCCGTTGGCGGGCAATCGACGCTCAAACCGGTGGCCGCGCGTCGCACCAGGGACGAGCGTTTTCGAACGCGGCGGCCGCTTGGAGCACGGCCAATTCGGCGAAGCGCGGGCCGACGATCTGAAGGCCGACCGGAAGACCCGCGGCCGTGAACCCGCAAGGCACGCTCGCCGCCGGGTTGCCGGAGAAGTTGAACGGATACGAGAACTCCGCCCACATGACCCAGTCCCACGCGTGACTCGGCCAATCCTCGGGTTGCAGGCGATCGGCCGGAAAAGCGGCGACGGAAACGACGGGGGTCAGCAAGAGATCCCAGTCCTCGAAAAATCGGTGCACACGCTCGATGTAGGCGAGCTTACGCGCCCGGGCATCCACGTAGTCCTGGGCCGTAGACCCTTGGCCCGCGCGAATGCAGGCCACCAGGCCCGGATCCATCCTGTCCTCCCACTCGGAGAGCAAATGCGTGTAGTTCAGCTCGTGCACCGGCCAGAAGTAGCGGATCAGCTCGGGGCCCTCGGGCCCGAAGTCGGGGGTCACGGCCTCGACCGTACATCCGAGCTCCGCGAACGCCCGAGCCGCGTCGGCGACCAGCGCCGCGACGTCCGGGTCCACCCGCGCGTGGCCCAGATCGGCGCTGAAGGCGATCTTCAGGTCTTGGACGCCCTCCGCAAGGCGGGCCGGGTAATCGGCGGGCGGCGCCTCAAGGCTGGTGTGGTCCCACGGATGCGGTCCCGCCATGACCCGGAGCATAAGCGCGGCATCGGCCACGGTCCGCGTTATCGGCCCGATGTTGACGATGTTGTCGCTGTTGGCCACGGGCCAGTTCGGGACCCGGCCCAGTGTGGGCATGAAGCCGAAGTTTCCGCAGAAGTGCGCGGGCATGCGGATCGAGCCGGCACCGTCCGAGCCCTGGTGCAACGGCCCGTAGCCGGCCGCGGCGGCGACGCTGGCGCCGGCCGACGAAGCGCCCGCGTTATAGCCGTGCTTCCAGGGGTTGTGCGTTATCCCTGTGAGCGGACTCTCGCTCACGCCCTTCCAGCCGAACTCCGACGTGGTCGTCTTACCCAACGGAATTGCGCCCGCACGCTTGAGGCGCGTGACGAACGGCGCGTCCACCTCGGGCACCACGCCCACTTGCGTGTGCGAGCCGCGCTCGGTGGGTACGCCGGCGGTAAGCGTCAGGTCCTTGATGGTGACGGGAATCCCATGCAGCGGCCCAAGGGTGCCGTCGCGAACGATCGCCGCTTCCGCCTCGCGCGCAGCGGCGCGCGCGCCGTCCGCCGCAAGATGCGCGAACGCGTTGAGCCTGGGCTCCAATGATTCGATGCGCGCCAACACGGCGTCAATCAGCTCGACCGGCGACACCTCGCGCGAACGGATAAGACCGGCGAGCTCGCTCGCCGGCGTAAAGCAAAGCTCGGTCGCGTCCATGTCTCCTTACTCCTCAATTGCCCTCCCTAGCGCTTCATCCGTTTGGTCACGAACGTGGACGATGCTCTAAAGCGGATCGCCCAACGCAATACCGCGCGATCACTGTCGGGTCTAGGGCACAGGAGATTCCGAGCTCGTGTCGGCGGTACGTACGAATGCGTCCGCGCTGGCGAAGCGGGGTTCGGCAATGGTGTCGAGCAAGTTCCCTGTCAGCGCGGGGTCCGCAGACGCGCAGAATTCGAGCAACCGCGTTGCGGGCGGACGGAGCGCGATAGCGAGCGCCCAGCAGTCGTCCACGTGGACCACGGAGCCGAACCGCAGGCCGCGTCGGTGTCGATCCAAACCGGATCCCCGGCCAACGCGGGCGAAACCGGGAACGCGAGCGCGGCGAACGCAAGACGGACGCGGCGGCGCATCATTTCCCGATTCCCGTCTTCGTGCCCATGACGCAAACCGCCATCGGCGACACCCGATCGAGGGTCTCGATCCGAACCTCGGCGAGGCCCGCATCCCGCATCTGGCATGCCATCGTTTCGGCGGCCGCCAGCGCCGCAGCGTCGGTTCGCTCACCTATGCGCGGCTGGAACGTCAGCGCGATCCGCCCGCGCGCGGCGAGCCGCGATTCCAAGATCCCGATCGCAGCCACGGGATCGTTCCAGAACATGACCACGTTAACCGCGAAAATGCGATCGAACGGCGTCGCGAACGCGGGCGCAGAGGGCTCCTTCAGCGCCTCGATCGGTCCGATCTCGAGTTGGAACCGACCCGAAGCGACGGCGGCACGGTTGCGCCGCGCGGCCATGGCGCCCATGGATGGCGAATGGTCGAGGCCCACGACCTTGCCCGCGGACGCGCGCCGGCATGCGCCTTCGAGCGCGAAACCGGGCCCGTACCCGATCTCGAGCACCCGGTCCGTGGCGCGAATCTCGAGGAGATCGACGGTCCACGAATTGCGGAGACGATTCGAAGGCCGCGTCGCCATGATCCACCCGGCGAGCGCGCCCCAGAACCCGCGCGGTTTCCCGAACTGGGAAACGACGGCGCGCTTTAGCCGTGACATGGCAGATCTCCACGCGTTCCGGCCCCGGTCGCGGCACGTGTTTGGCGCGCAGCCAAGTCGCCGCCGTCGGTCGCATAGCCCTCGAGGACAGCTTTCCAGTCCCGGCTCTCGAATGTCGCGATCAACGCTCGCAGCACCCGGGTCGCGGCATCGAGTTCTTGAGGGCTTGCGTCGACAGCGATTCGCGCGAAAGCCGCATTCTCGCGGGCCCGCATCCTCTGGAACGCCCCCAGCCCCCGCCGGGAGGCGCGGACCAACTTGGATCGCTTGTGGCCGGGGTTTTCCGCGTACTTGACGTAGCCGCCCGCGATCAGAGCGTTGACCAGACCCTGGATGTGCTGACGCGTCACCGGACGTACCCGCGCCATGTGCGGCACCGTCTGCGGTCCGCCGTCGATAACGCTCTCCAGGACCGCCCGCATCCCGACCGACACCTCTTCGGTCCCGTGCAACGCGGCGCCCCCGTAGCCGAGTTTGTGGAACAACCGCCGCACCACGAGCGACAGCGAATAGAAGGCTTCGATCTGGCGCGGTTCCAAGGTTCGTCTCCGAAGGGGAATATGACAAATTCATTGTCTTCATGACAAATAATTTGTCAAGTAATATGTTCGGAGCGGCGCGCGAAGGGAACCGGCACACCCGTCGACGGCGGCGCCGGACGTTCGGGATTGCCGGGCGGGGTGCGGCCGATGCCGGGCGTGCTGAACGGATCGCGCTTGATCGGAAACGCGTTGCGGTCGCGATCAGTCGCGTCCATCCGCTCGATTTCGATAGGAGTGACCGAATTCACGTGGTCGGCGGATCACGCCTACGCGAACCCGACCAGCCACGATCTGGTCGGATGGTGCTCTATGCCCCGGCCTCGCTCCCTTTGCCGACGCAGGCCGCGCAGCGTCCGCGGAGCTCGACTGTGGTCCGCTCGGTGACGAAGCCCGAGCGCCTGGTCCGCGTGCGAAGCGCCCGGGCGGTCGCCAGCACCGCGAACTCCGAGACCGTTCCGCAGGTCTCACAGATTGCGAACGCCACCGAATCCTCATGGCGCCGGCGAAAATGGGCGCAGGCGACGAAGGCGTTGAGGCTTTCGATCCGGTGAACCAATCCTTCGCCACGGAGTTTCTCGAGCGCCCGGTAGACCTGCACGGGCGCCCGCAGCCCTTGGGCCCGCACCGCGTCCAGGATGTCGTAGGCAGTTAGTGCGCGGCCCGCTTTCGCGAGACGGGCCAGCACCAGGCGCTGATTCCGGCTCAGGGTCGGGTGAACGGCTATGGCCCTACCCCGCGGTCTCGAGGGGCGGCCGGCGTCGGGGTCGGCCGAATCGCAGGAGACTTGAGAGGAATAGAATCAGCGCGGCGACGACGATCGAAGGACCCGACGGGGTATCGAACTCAAGCGATCCGAACAGCCCGGCGACCACGGCCGCGGCGCCGAACGCGGCGGCGATCACGGCCATCCGCTCGGGTCCCTGCGCGAACCGGCGCGCCGTCGCTGCCGGGATGATCAGGAGCGAGGTAATCAGGAGGATGCCGACGATCTTCATGGCGATGGCGATGACGGCCGCCATCAAGATCATGAAGACGAGGCGCGCGCGCTCCGGCCGCACACCCTCGGCCGCCGCCAACTCGGCGTTCACGGTGGCCGCCAGCAGCGGGCGCCAGACGAGCGCGAAACCGCCAAGGACCACGGCTCCGCCTCCGTAGATCACCGCGATATCGAGCGCCGAGACCGCCAGGATGTCGCCGAACAGATAACCCATCAGGTCGATGCGCAACCAGACCATGAAGGTGACGAGCACGAGCCCGATGGCGAGGGTCGAATGGGCGAGGATGCCCAACAGCGCGTCCACGGAAAGGGTGACCCGGCGCTGCAGCAACACCAGCGACAACGCCGCCGCGCTGGCGATGACGAAGACGCCGAATGTGATGTTGACGTCGAGGAGGATGGCCAGCACCACCCCAAGCAGCGCCGAGTGAGCCATGGTGTCGCCGAAGTAGGCCATGCGCCGCCATACGATGAAGCATCCCAGCGGGCCCGCGACCACCGCGACACCGACCCCGGCCAGGAGCGCACGGGTGAAAAAGTCGTCAAGCATCGCCGGTCCGCGGTCGCGCAGTCCCGCTCGGGTCTCGGGAAGGGTCTTCGGTCCGGTCCAAGGAAACGACCCGCCCGTCGGGCAGATGGGCATGGTCGTGGTCGTGGCGGTAGACGGCGAAGGCCTGGGCGGTCCGGGGGCCGAACAGCTCGCGATAGGCGGGATCGGCCGCCACCGAATGCGGCGGGCCGGAACAGCAGACATGTCCGTTCAGGCAGATGACCGTGTCGGTCGCGCCCATGACCAGATGCAGATCGTGCGAAATCAACAGGATTCCGCAGTCGAGCCGGTCGCGAATCGTCGCGATGAGCTCGTAAAGGGCGGTCTCGCCGGAAAAATCGACCCCCTGGACGGGCTCGTCGAGAACCAGCAGATCCGGTCGGCGGACGATGGCGCGGGCGAGAAGGGCGCGCTGGAACTCGCCGCTCGACAGGTGCCGCGCTTGCGCGCCCGCCAGGTGCGCGATACCCACCTCGGCCAGGGCCTTGTCGATCTCGAATTCGGGGAACTGCCCGGTCAGCGTCATCAGGCGACGGACCGTGAACGGCAGCGTTCCCTCGATTGTAAGGCGCTGGGGCACGTAGCCTACCCGGAGACCCGGGGACGATGCGAGCGACCCCTCATCGGCGGTCTTGATCCCGAGGATCACCTTGGCGGCGGTGCTCTTGCCACCGCCGTTGGGGCCGATCAGGGTGACAATCTCGCCCCGGTGAACGGCGAGATCCACGCCGCGGATGAGCCAGCGATCGCCCCGGCGCACGCCGATGCCGTGCGCCGACACCAGCGCGGGGCGCGTCTCCACGCCTCCGGCCGTTCCGACGTGCTCGCCGTGCACGCCCCTGTCCGCTTGCCGCGTCATGCATCGAACGTTATATCATTACACTCATTTCGTCCATCGGAACGACGGGAATTGATCCGCCATGGCGCACGCGCTTCGCCTGGCCCTCGCGACGTGGGTGACGTTCGCGCTCGCGCCGAGCGCGGTGGCGGATGACGCCCCCGGCGTGGTCGCCTCGATCGGGCCCGTCCATTCGCTGGTCGCCGGTGTGATGGAAGGCGTCGGCGTTCCCCATCTCGTCGTCAAAGGGGGCGGTTCTCCGCACACCTATGGCATGCGTCCCTCGGACGCGCGGGCGCTGGCGCGCGCAGGCGTCGTTTTCTGGATCGGCGCCGGGTTTGAGACGTTCCTCGAAGTCCCACTATCGGCGCTGGCGAGAGGCGCCCGGACGGTCGCGCTAGCCGAGGCGAACGGCTTGACTTTGCTTCCCTTCCGCGAAGGAGGGCCGTGGGAACAACGCGATCCCGATTCCGAAACCGGGCGCGCAGGCCACATCGGCCACGCTGACGGCACGATCGACATGCACCTCTGGCTCGATCCCCTCAACGCCAAGACCATGGTCGAAACGATCGTGAACACGCTTGCCGCCGCCGATCCCGCGAACGAGGCGATCTACCGGGCGAATGCCGACCGACTTGAGATCCGGCTCGACGCGTTGAGCGCGGAACTCGCGGCCGAGCTGGCGCCCATTCGATCGAAGCCCTTCGTCGTCTTCCACGACGCCTTTCGGTATTTCGAGACCCGTTTCTCGCTCAACGCCGTCGGTTCGGTCACGACCAGTCCGGAGCGGCGACCGGGCGTCCGGCGCGTCTTCGACATCCGCGCCAAGATCACCCGCCTCGGCGCGGTCTGCGTGTTCGCCGAACCTCAGTTCCGATCCGGACTCGTCGACGTCGTGACCGAAGGGACCGCAGCCAAGACGGGAACGCTCGACCCCATCGGTGCCGCGCTTGCCGCGGGGCCCGAGCTCTATTTCGCGCTCATGCGCAGCAACGCCCGCGCGCTCACGCGCTGTCTCGACGAAAACGGCTGAGCGCGCGGGCACCGCTTCGGTCCCTAGCGATGTGCGCGTCGCCGGCTGCCGGCCCGGCGGCGCTTGCGCAGCGCTCGCCCGGAAGGTCCGGTTCGGAGTAAGCTGGCAAAAGGCGTGAACGTGGCCCCACGCCAAAGCGAACCCCTCGGAACCATGGACGCCACCCCGATTTACGGCATCGAGACCCTTCTGCGCTTGGGCGTCGCGCTCGCACTCGGCCTGCTTGTGGGGCTCGAACGGGGCTGGTGGGGACGGGTTCGCGGCGAAGGCGAGCGGGTCGCCGGGATCCGAACGTTCGGGATCGTCGGCCTTTTGGGAGGCTTCGCCGCCCTGCTCTCGGAAACGTTTGGGGCCGTCGCCTTCGCGGTTTTCGGCGGCGCACTGGCCCTGTTGCTGGCCGCGGCCTATTGGCGCGCGGTTCGAGAACGCGATGATTTGGGCGTGACGACCATGGTGGCGGCGCTGCTCACGTTCGCCTTGGGCGCGACCGCGGGCATGGGGCAGCTGTTGTTCGCATCGGTCGGCGCCGTCGCGCTGACCGCGGTGCTCAACATCAAGCCGGAGCTGCATGCGCTCGTGCGCCGTATCGAGCGCAGGGAGCTGTTCGCGACGATTCAGATGCTGCTGCTCTCGGTGGTGATCCTTCCCGCCCTTCCCGACCACGACTACGGTCCGTGGGGCGCGCTGAACCCGTACCGCATCTGGCTCATGGTGGTCCTGATCGCGGGCGTCTCCTATGCGGGCTACCTCGCCATCAAGCTGATCGGCGAGACCCGTGGCATCCTTGCCGTCGCCCTTTTGGGCGGAATTGCTTCTTCGACCGCCGTGGCGGTCGGCCTCGCCCGCCTCGACGGCGGCGTTCCAGCAAACCGCCGTTTGCTCACGGGAAGCATCGCGGGGGCGTCCTCCATCATGCTCCTGCGCATGATCCTGGTGGTGGCGATCGTTGCGCCCGCCCTCGTGCCGCTCTTGGCGATCCCGCTCGCGAGCGCGGGCATCATAGGCCTCGGGTTCGCGGGCTGGCTCGCTTTGGGCGCGCGGCAACGCGCACACCCCGAATCCGTGCAAGGGCTGATGCCCAAGAATCCGCTCGATCTCAAGCTCGCGCTCCAGTTCGGCCTGCTGCTGAGCGCCGTCCTGATCCTGTCGCGCGCGCTCAAGGAGTGGGCCGGCGCGACCGGTCTCTACGCTCTCGCAACGGTGTCCGGCCTGGCGGACGTGGACGCGATTACCATTTCTCTGGCGGAGATGTTCCGCGACGCGGACATCGCCGCACCGATCGCCGCCACGGCCACCGTCCTCGCCGCGGCCACCAACACCTTGATCAAGCCGGTCCTCGTTGCATTCATCGCGGGTCCCAGGATGGGGCTCTTGGTCGCCGGTCCGCTGGCCGCGGCCCTTGCCGGTGGCGCGGCGGCGCTGTGGCTCACCGCGTCCTGATTCGCCGAGCGCCCCGGGCGCCCCAAGCGATGGCGATCACGTCATCGCGCCGAGGAGGCTCGACGGGGACAGCTTCTGTTCACGATTCCACCGCCCGAGTCACGCCATGGGCTGGCTCCGCGCGCACGGATTCAACCCGGTCCGGTCCCCGGTGAACGGGTGGAATGGGGTGCGAAGCATTTGGCCGGGACCCTATTGCGAAGGATTTTTTCGTGCCCTATATAGGGACCATCACTCTTCGAAGACCCGGCGTATCAAGCTGCTGTCACGCCGACCGAGCCGGAATACACCTGGATTTTGATGAGCTGAAAAATCATTCGGGCACGGGGCCCGAGTGCGCTGCGACCTGTACAGAGGAAGAGACTTCGATGGCTACAGGAACCGTGAAATGGTTCAATCCGGCCAAGGGATACGGCTTCGTCGCCCCCGACGACGGGACGGGCGACTCCTTCGTCCACATCTCTGCCGTGGAACGGGCCGGTCTGTCCACGCTCGCCGAGGGGCAGAAGGTCGAATACGAACTTCAGCCCGGACGGGACGGCAAGAGTTCGGCAGAGAATTAGCGGCTGGTTGACTGACGCCGAATAGGCGATCGGCCGGAAAGATCCGCGATTTGCGGGCCTTTCCGTACCCCGTGCCCTCGTCTGGCGGCCCGACACCGGCGAGCTGACCCACGCCGCGTTCCGGAAAAGGATAAGAGATGGCACGCAGACCAAACTACCGTTTCGAGCGCTTCGAACGACAACGGACGAAGGCGGCCAAGAAGGCCAAGCGGGCCGAAGCCAAGCAGGTCGCCAGGGACAACAAACGAGATCCCGCGCTCGACGCAGACGATACCCGGCCAGAAGATGAGGCGACGGCCGTGGAATCCTCCGAATCCGATGAAGCGACGGACGAGGAAGCTTCCGAATCCTCCGATCCCACCGCTTAGGCGATTGTCCACGTTCGTGGCAGCGCCGCGGGATCGGAATATGCGTCAAATGCTCGCTTAGACGAGCAGACCCCACCTGCACTTAAGGATCCCTGCCCGAACAGGGCTAACACGGTTCCCTGGAACCGGTGATTTCACGCGCTCAGGCGCGCTCCGCCTTCTTGCCTTCGCACGCCCCTGCCCATCGGCACCGTCCGGCCGGGTCCTTGTCGGGAATCGCGGTTTGGGTCCGAACAAAGGACTGCATGAACGACGACATCTCGCTTGGAACTGAAGGGGCGGCCGGTCTCCGCCCGCGCCACCGACTCTAGCAAGTTTGCGGGAATCGCGTTAGCCTACTCTGAGCGACCCGGCGTATCTTTTGAAGGTGTGCGTGGGTGAAGACTTTTTCAGGCCCGATTCTTGGAGGGCTTCGCTGTGTCCAAAAGATCGTACAACTCCACCGCCCCGGCCAAGCCCCGCCGTACGTTGCGCGGACGCCCTTGCAAAGGCGCGATCGTGGGGCCTCACATTCACGCCAAATCGCGCCGGCCTCGCGCTTGTCCTGGCGCTCGCCGTCATCGTGGCCGCGATCGGCGGCGGCAATGCAAATGGAGGATCACCCATGCCGCTTACGCTCGCCTCTCCCGCGTTCGACCACGAAGCAGCAATCCCCCGGCACCACACGTGTGAAGGCGACGACGTCTCGCCGCCGCTGTCGTGGTCCGACGCCCCCGATGGAACCCAGAGCTTCGCGCTCATCGTCGACGATCCCGACGCGCCCGACCCCAACGCGCCCCAGATGACGTGAGTCCATTGGGTCCTATACAACTTGCCCGCGACCATCGACGGGCTCGGCGAGGGCGTGACGCACACCTCCCTGCCTGCGGGCACGAAGGAAGGAGAGAACGACTGGAAACGGACCGGCTACGGAGGTCCGTGTCCGCCGATCGGGCGACACCGTTACTTTCATAAACTCTATGCCCTGGACACGGTTCTGCCGGACTTGGGCGCGCCGACGAAGGCGGCGCTCGAGCGCACCATGGAGGGACACGTGCTCGCCGGGGCCGAGCTGATGGGGACTTACCAGAAAGAGGGCCGCTGAGCGCCCACGGCGCGGCGAAGCCAACCCTCGCTCGCCGGTTCCCCGCCGCTTCTTCCGTGGGGCCGCCGCTTACGCCCGGGTAAAACCGAAGGATCCCGACTCGCCGTTTTGCATGCGGGTGCGGACGCGGAGCCGGCGCTCAACGCCTGGTACGACGGCGCCGGCCTCAGCCGGCGTCTGTTGGAGACCATCGATCTCGGCATCGCCGTCGACACCGATGACGGCCTGTTCGTCCCCATCATGCGCGACATCGGCAATCGGGGCGCCGACGATTTGCGGCGCGGCCTGGACGCCATGAAATCGGATGTGATCGCGCGCCGGATTCCGCCAGACGAGCTGCGCGGCGCGACCATCACGCTCTCGAACTTCGGCACCTTTGGCGCCAGCCGGACGGCGGCCCTCGTCATCGTCCCGCCGCAAGTCGCCATCATCGGGGCCGGCCCGATCGCGCCCGAGGTGGTGGCCGAGGACGGGCGGGCTACGGTGCGACGGCGCCTGCCGCTGTCGCTCACCTTCGATCACCGCGTCGTCACCGGCGGCGAAGCGACCCGGTTCCTCGCCGCCCTGATCGCGGACTTGGGGCGAGACGCGTGACGGCGGGGGGGGGGTGGCGCCGCGGATGCGGGCCGGCGTGGCCGGCTGTCAGGTGATTACCATCTCACTTCACCTTGGTCCGTAACTTTGCCCCTACTGCTTCCAATTTGGTTCCAGAACGCACTCAAGGACCTAGCCGAATGCGGCTAAGCCCATGATTTTATTGGTTGTGGGGGCGCGATACCTAACAAAACTAACGCCTGAGCCCATTTTGGTAACGCTCGTTGAGAATCGGCAGGCGGCTTGACGGCAGGAAGAAAGACTCACTTTCGTTCGGCGTCCTCAAGAGATTTAGGCTGCGGCTTTAGTCGCTCTACTACAGGCCTGTCAGAGTGTGACGCGTAGATGGCAACGAAAAGACGCCCACTATGCATCCATTCATCGAGCTCCTGGTTTTGATCAATTGCGCCCGACCACAGACTGCCGGGATCAAGTCTGTCGGGCAACTTTCCAATTGCTGTTCCTGGAAGTGACGGATTGGTAATGATGGCGCTACGACTCGACTTCCGTCGAATCCGCTGCCGCCAGTTAGGGAACTCCAACAAACCAAGATTCGTGATGGTCGTCGGCAATGCCCCCCGGCTTGATACATTAACCATGACGTAGGTTTTGTCCTCGGTACCCCGAACATTGATCGTCTGCATGTTCGGACTGGCGCTGATGCTCAAGCGCGGGCGTTCTTCGACCTACCGCCGGACTTCCAGAAATCCAACCCCGGTCGCGACAATTGCCGCGTAAATCGCAACCCATATCTGCCACCATTCGGCCATTTACGATTACCGCCTACAATTGCCAACGCAACATCCGACTCAATCATCGCTCTTACTGACGAAAAAGATTCACCCGAGCCCGTAGTGGTGGTGGTGGACGACAGACCTGCGTTTCTGCGCGCGATTACCCTCGTATGTGCTCGATAAAGATTGGCGACACTAGCCTAAACTCGTGTATGCGAGGTTCGAGTGCCACAGAAACACCTCGGTCTATGAATGCGATTTCCGTTCTCCAACCTTCCTCAAGAGCGGCCTCCAAAGGGGGTACATAGTCGGCATCATCAGCGACAAGAACAATTGTCGAAGGTCCCTCCTGCTTATATA
>PVBE012039249.1_pt1 | contig 28661 bp, 26 predicted proteins | sample 1631181 | NCBI WGS metagenome assembly PVBE01 (sample SAMN08397723, study PRJNA350692) | Marine metagenome, whole genome shotgun sequencing project. | isolation source: water | place: Pacific Ocean | collected 2012-04
AGCTCCTCGATCCGCTCGGCGATCATCGATGCCGTCCAGTCCTCGTTGTCCAGGATGACGCCGGGCGTGAGCTCCATCCGGTACTCGAACATGTGCTTTCCGTGGCAGCCGAAGATGCGTCCATTGACATCCTTGGAGAGGTCACTGGCCAGGAAGAGCACCATGGGGCTTATCTGCTCCGGTGTGATGTCATCGGGCACGGCATCGATGTCCACGGTCATCCGGGTCTTGGCCATAGGAGCGATCACATTGCAGCGGATGCCCGCGCGCTTGAGCTCCATGGCCCACACCCGGGTCATCCCCGCGATGCCTGCCTTGGCGCAGGCGTAGTTGGTCTGGCCGAAATTGCCCTTGAGTCCAGCGATGGAGCTGGTGGAGATGATGGCGCCGCCATGGCCCAGCTCCTTCATCTTGGCTGCTGCGGCACGGGTACACAGGTAGGTGCCGCGTGCATGGACTTCGAGCACCAGGTCGAAGTGAGGGGGCTCGAGCTTGAGCAGGGACTTGTCCCTCAGGATGCCTGCGTTGTTCACGAGGATGTCGAGTCGACCCCATTGATTGATGGCGTCATCGACCATGCTCTGGGCGCCGGCCTCCTCGGAGACACTGGCGTAGTTGGCGATGGCCTCACCGCCCATGGCCTTGATCTCTTCGACCACCTCATCGGCCATCGCGTTTCCGCTGCCGGATCCGTCCATGGTCCCGCCGAGGTCATTGACCACGATCCGTGCGCCTTCCTTGGCGAGGAGGAGTGCGTGGGTTCGGCCGAGTCCGCCGCCTGCACCTGTGATGATTGCAACCTTTCCGTCGAGAAGTCCCATGTCGATTCTCCTAGCGCTCGATGATGGTGGCGACGGCGAGACCGAAGCCGATGCAGAGGGTGGCCAGGCCATACCTGGCGTCTTGTCGCTCCATCTCGTGGAGCAGGGTGACGATGAGTCGGGCACCGGAGCAGCCCAGCGGGTGGCCGAGCGCCATGGCGCCGCCGTTTACGTTGACCTTGTCCATGTCCGCGCCCACGTCATCTGCCCAGGCCAGGACCACGCTGGCGAAGGCCTCATTGACCTCGAAGACATCGATGTCTTCGATGGTGAGCCCGGCCTTGTCCAGCGCCTTTCGGGTCGCGGGTCCGGGTCCGAGGAGCATCATGGTGGGGTCCGTGCCCACGACAGCGATGCTCTTGATCTTGGCCCGGGTCTTCAGCCCGAGGGCATCTGCTTTCTCCTTGGTGCCGATGAGCACGGCTGCAGCGCCGTCGGAGATCTGGCTGGAACTCGCCGCGGTGATGGTGCCCTCGGTCTTGAAGGCGGGCTTGAGCTTGGCGACCTTGTCCAGGGTGGAGCCGGGACGGGGACCTTCATCGATGGAGACGGAGATGAACTCCCCGTCCTGGTCCACCTGCACAGGTACGATCTCTCGGTCGAAGCGGTGCTCGCTCTGGGCATGCAGCGCGCGGCTGTGGCTCTCGACGGCCAGTGAGTCGAGCATCTCGCGGCTCAGTCCATAGCGTTCGGCGATGAGCTCGGCGGAGATGCCCTGGGGCACCACATCGAAGCGGTCCTCGATGACGGCGGAGATGGGTCCGCCATCACTGCCCATGTTCACGCGGGACATGCTCTCGGTCCCTGCGCCGACCGTGAGATCCATGGTGCCGGCCATCACAGCCTGGGCTGCGAAGTTCACGGCCTGCAGGCTGGAGGCGCACATGCGGTTGACGGTGGTGCCGGGCACGCTGATGGGCCAGCCGGCAGCCAGGACGCTCATCCTTCCGATGTTCAGTCCCTGCTCTCCTACCTGGGTCACACAGCCCATGACCACATCATCGACTTCGGCGGGGTCGATGCCCGTCTTGTCGATCAGACCGTTGAGGCACTGGGCCGCGAGATCGTCTGGCCGAATGCTAGCGAGTGCACCACCGCGCTTTCCGATGGGGGTGCGAACCGCTTCCAGGATGTAGGCTTCTGCCATGATTCTTCCCTGTGGTTGAGGCTGGTGTTGGTGTCAGCGTGCAACCTGTAATGTGTCACCTTATACTTAACAAACCACCAGCGTCTCTATGGTCCAAGGGAGCCTTCGTGTATCTACGTGTCCTCCTCGTATTCCTCATCGGGTGTGGTTCGGGTGCGCCCCCTGGTGTTCCCAAGGGCTGTGAGATCGAGGTGCGTTTTGAGCGTCCGATCGTCGATGGGCTTGGTCTCTCCAGTCATATCGAGTGGGGGGACTCTCCAGAGGATGAGGCGTACCGTGCACATGAGCAGGCCGCCTGGGCGGAGCTCGGGCCGAAGATCATCCGCCGAGACCTCAGCTGGCATGTCCTGGAGCCAGAGGTGGGGATGTGGAATCTCGAGCCTGTCGACAGGGTGCTTGAGGCCACAGAATCGGTGGGGGCCGAGCTGCTGGCATTGCTGGACTATGGAAACCCGGCCTACCCGCCCTATGCGGACTCCCGGGCCTACCCTGTCGATGATCCTGAGGACTTTGCTCAGTATGCTGCCACCATTGCCAGGACCTATCGAGAGCGGGTTGACTACTACGAGATCTGGAATGAGCCGAACGCCGGTATGTCCTTCTGGCTGCCGAAGGAGGACCCGGATGCGTACGCGGCGCTCGTCGAGGCCGCGGTGCCTGCCATCCGCGCCGAGGACCCGGGTGCGGTGGTGGCTCTGGGCGGGCTGTTCTGGCCGAGCCTCCTGTTCAACACCTCAGGTGAGGAGTTCCTCGACCAGGTAGCGGATGCCCTGCCGGGGATCGGAAGCCTGGTGGATGCAGTACCCATCCATCCCTACCGCTACCCCTTCACCGTCCCCGAGGCCGTGGAGGATCATCAGGGGAGCATGGTGGAGGAAGTCTGCGGCGCTAGAGCGCAGCTGGATCGCCTGGGCATGGAGGATGCCGAGCTCTGGATTGGAGAGCTGGGATGGCACACTGCACCCGAGGCGCTGTTTCCCGGACTGAGCGGGGAGGATCAGGCCAGCGTGCTGGTGCGCGCGGCGATTCTCTCCTTCGCGCAGGGGGCCACCCAGTTTTCCTGGTACACCTACCGGGACTCTGGCGAGGACACCGAGGATCAGGAGCAGATGTTTGGCCTGGTCGGGTATGACCCGGACCCGCTGGACGGAGATGATGCGCAGAGGAAGCCGGCCTATGCGGCGTTTTCGACTCTCTCTGCGATGCTGGGCGAGCATCACACCATCCGGGATCTCTCCGAGGACCTTGGGCTGGATGCACAGACCTATGGCTACCTTCTGAGCGGCGGCGAGGGAAGGGTCATGGTGATGTGGACCACTGGTCCTGCCCGGGAGGTCTGGGTGCCGCTGGAGGGACGGGCGGTGACCCGCACCACACAGGATGGGACAAGCACGCGGAAGCTGATTGCGGGCGGTCTTGGGGTGGAGCTTGGGCCTGCGCCGATCTACCTCTCTCAGCTCGACTGAGGGTGGCTCACAGGATCGCTATCGGCCAGTCCAGATGGGCTCGCGCTTCTGGAGGAAGGCCATGACCCCTTCCTGAGCATCCTCGGTGCCAAGGCAGCTCATGAGTGCCTCTTGCAGGTAGGGGAGTGCCTCCTCAAAGGAGAGCTCGCTCTGCTTGTGGTACGCGCCCAGACCCAGCCGGATGGCAGCCGGCGCCTTGTTGGCCAGCTTGCTGGCGAGTGCGGCGACCTCTGCGTCGAGCTGGTCTGGGGGCACGGCCTTGTTGATGAGGCCCATATCCGTGGCCGCCTGGGCCGAGATCTTCTCGCCGGTGAGGATGAACTCCAGACCCAGTCGCTTGGGTACTGTGCGGAACAAGGATGCCATCACCATCATCGGGAAGATGCCTCGGTCGATCTCCGGGGCTCCGAACTTTGCAGTGTCCTCGGCGATGACAAAGGTGGCACCGCAGATGAGTGCGAGCGCGCCTGCGAGCGCGTACCGCTCCACGCGTGCGATGACGGGCTTGCCCACATCACGAAGCGCGAGGTTGAGCTCGATGAACCCCCCGCGGAAGGGGATGCTGCTCTCAGCCATACCGCCCGATCCCATCTGCGAGAGGTCGGCACCTGAGCAAAATGCTCCGCCTGCTCCGGTGAGGACGATGGCCCGGACCTCTGCATCATCCCGGGCTGTCTCCAGCGCGAAGATGAGCTCATTGACCAGCTGGGTGGAGAGCGAATTCCGCTTCTCCGGTCGGTTCATGGTGATGGTGCAGACGTGGTCAGAGACTGCGTAGAGCAGTACCTGGAACGGAGGCGCCTCGGCCATGCTCAGTTCAGACCCGTGATGGGGGCAGCCTCGATCAGCTCAGCGATGAGCTTGCGCCGAATAGCGAGCATCAGCGGGCTCACTCGCTCGATGGCCAGCTCTGCCTTCTTGACCAGGTTTTCCGGATCAGAGGAGGGATCGGTCTTCTCGAGGAAGAGGGCGACCTCCTTGTGCAGGAGATCCTGCAGCGCGCTGAGGTAGATGACTGCGTGCTCGGGCTCAAAGCCGTGCTCGTCATCGAAACCTGCAGCCGCCAGTGCCGCGAGCGCGTCTGCTACCGCTACATCTGCTGGCCGGACCAGCTTCTTGCGCCCTTGCTCATACTGGTTGACCAGTCCGAGCTTGTGGAACTTGCCAAGCTGCTTGGTGGAGAAGCCTGTGCGCTCGCTGAGCTGCTTGACCGTGAGGTGGCTCCTGCTTCCCTCGGGCGAGAGTGGAGAGCTCTGTGTCCGAAGTGCCTCGACCTCCAGCATGTTCTGCAGCCGTCGGATTCCCTCGTGGTCCGCGGCGTCCTCGAGCAGGGTCTTCACCTCGCTGAGCGAGCGTCGGGTCTGGGACTGTAGTCCCTTGATGAGCAGTACCCGGTCGATGCACCCCGGATCGTACAGCGCCATGTTCCGGCTGGTCTTCTCCGGCTCGGGCAGGAGGCCTTCCCGCACATAGTGATGGATCGTCGCGCGAGTCACGCCCGTGCGCTTGATGAGCTCTCCAATCTTGATGCCGCCGTTCATCTCCATGCCCGCGCTGGTGGTTCCCCCGGTGGGCGGTGGGGCGTGTACCCCGTTCACAGCCGCGTCTCCGATTCTTGTGGCCTATCCTGTGGGGCGGTGCTCGTCCGGTCCAGTACTGCCTGAAGCTGTGGAACGACCTGCTCCTGGTAGAGGCGCATCGAGTTCTTGACCTGGGTGGAGGGCATCGGGCCGCACTTGAATCCACCGATGAAGTAGTTGCCGCCGGCCTCTACGCTCTGGCTGAGAACCTCGGCGACGTGATCGGGCGAGCCGCACACAAACGGTGTCCAGCCGCTCTGCACCATCTCCTCGTACCCAGCGCCTGAGGCCAGGATTCGATCGAGTCGCTGGTCGAGCCACTCCGGCTTCTCGGTGAGCTCGCCCCAGGTATCGACACTGCGGCCAATCAGGTGGCTGAGCAGTTTCCCGCCACCCTGGGCGAAGGCCATGAGGGTCCGCATGGCGAGCCGTGTGCCCTCCTCGACAGCCTTGTCGTGGTCCTCATCCACGTAGATCCACTTGAAGAAGGGCTTGATCTCCATCTCGGGCTGGCCAGCGGCCTTGGCGTAGCGGCTGTGCTTCTCGTACTCGTGCTTGAGCGTGCCCGGATTGAAGCCAGCGGCAGGCACAATGCCATAGCCGCGCTCGGCGGCCCACTGGATCTGGTCCTCGCGAGAGGTTGTCAGGTAGACCATGGGCGTACGGTTCTTGAAGAGCTTGGGCTGCAGGGTGACCCCATTTGCTTCGTAGAACTCGCCCTTGTGTTCGACATTGTCCTCACCAAACATCCGGACGACCAGGTCGGTAATCTCGCGGACCCTTGGCGCGTTCTCAGCGATGTTCCGGCCCATCTTGTCGAACTCATACTTCCGGTAGCCGCTGCCCACGCTGAACACGAGGCGGCCCTGGGACATCTGGTCGATGAGGGCACAGTCTTCTGCGAGGCGGACGGGATCGGAGAGGGGAACCACGATGACCATGGGCCAGAGCATCATCTTCTCGGTCTGACCAGCGATGAAGCTCAGGAAGTGCTCCACTCGGGGCATGATTCCGTAGTGCTCGGAGAAGTGGTGCTCTGCGGGACAGGCCGCGTAGAAGCCGAGCTCTTCGCCGTAGCGGATCTCATCGGCTGCCTGGGCATAGAACTCTGCTGGGGTCGACTGACCCATAGTTTCAAACAGGTAGAACAGGCCGGAGCGAAACTGCATGAGGAACCCTGTAGGTGAAAAGTGTTACGTGCTACATAACACTTCTCGCACCTCTGCCCAGGTCATGTCAAGCATGGAGCGAACTCCCTTCTCGGTTGTTACTGACGATGGCCAGGAGCTTGCCTGTGACCGTGCGGGAGAGGGTGCAGTCTGCATCCTGGTCCACGGGCTGGGATTTCGGCGCAAGCACTGGCACCGACAGGTCGAGGCGCTGGTTGCAGCCGGCTACACGGCTGTGACCATCGACCTTCGAGGATTCGGCGATTCACCCCTTCCAAAGGAGGAATACACCATCGAGCGCCTGGCTCGGGATCTGGATGCGGTGCGCGAGCACCTGGGTGTGGATCGCTTTCACCTCATCGGTCACTCCATGGGTGGAATGGTCTGCTTGCAGTACGCGCTGGGCTGGCCTCAGCACCTCCGCTCGCTGACCCTGGCCTCCACGACCGCCCACAACGGTACCCGGGCATGTCAGTTCGGACGCATGATGGCGCGTCTCTCCAGGGATGGCTCGGGCGTAGCACTGGCCGACCCGGACTTTGAGGCAGAGTGCCGGGCCATGATGGACCAGGTGGTGCAGTACGTGGGTGTGGACGACATGATGCCCGTCCTCGCGGGGCTGACGGCTGATCCTGATCCTGCGCGCTCTCTGGCCTGGGCAGCCCTGGTTGGATTCTCCATTCGACCCCGACTCGCCGAGATCAGCTGTCCGACCTTCGTGATGCATGGGTCGACCGACCCCATCATGCCCTACGCCGCAGGCTTCCTGATCCACCTCGGGCTTCCAGGATCCCGCTGGCTTCCCTTCTACGAGGGCGGGCACAATCTCCCCAGGGAGAACCGCAAGGAGTTCAACACTGGGATGCTCGATTTCCTGGGGAGCCTGAACGAGGAAGTGGCCGCCTGAGGCCGGCCACTTCCTACTTGTTGAGATCGATCAGAATATTCTTGGTCTGGATATATCCAGCGAGCGCTTCCACCCCGCCTTCACGCCCCCAGCCTGAACCCTTCATACCGCCGAAGGGCGCATTGTGCGGGAGCATGCCGTAGGTGTTCACCCACACCACGCCGGCCCGGACACCGCGGGCCACCCGGTGGGCACGGCCCAGATCCTGGGTCCAGATACCGGCGGCCAGTCCGTAGTCTGTGGCATTGGCCAGGCGGATGGCATCGGCCTCATCCTCGAAGGGGGTGATGCACAGAACCGGACCAAATATCTCTTCCTTCCAGACGGGCATATCGGGCGTTACACCGGTAAGAATGTGTGGTGCCATGAAGCTGCCCTGATCTCCGAGTCCGTTTACTTCGCCCCGGTAGGCCAGCGTGGCCCCGGCATCGAGACCGGCCTGTACCGCAGCCTGCACCCGGTCCCTGTGACCCGAGTGGATCAGCGGGCCGAGCATGGTCCATGGAACGAGCGGGTCACCCATGGGCAAGGACTTTGCCGACTCGGTGATCTGGGCGACGACTTCGTCGTGAACAGACTTCTCCACCAGCATCCGAGAGCCGGCTGCACAGATCTGTCCACTCAGGCCGAACACCCCCATGCTCGAGAGCATCGGCACCCGGTTCAGGTCGGCATCGGCGAAGACGATGTTCGGAGACTTGCCCCCGAGCTCGAAGATGCACGGCTTCAAGGTCTCGGCGGCAGCCGCCTGTACCTTTTTGGCCGTCTCTCTTCCTCCGGTGAAGCTCACCTTGTCCACGCCAGGGTGGCGAACCAGCAGATCGCCAGTGGATCCATCGCCGGTCAACACCTGAACCACTCCCTCCGGGAAGCCGGCCTCGTCCATCAGGCTGGCGAGCTTCAGTGTGGAGAGGCTCGCGTGCTCCGAGGGCTTCAAGATGACCACATTGCCGGTGACCAGAGCAGGCCCGAGCTTGGCGCCCACCATCAGCAGGGGGGTGTTCCAGGGAATGACCGCAGCGATCACGCCGATGGGCTCGGGCTGGGTGTAGTCGAGCTGGGTGGTGGAGCTCATGGGAATGACGGAGCCGGTGAGCTTGTCAGCCCAGCTCGCGTAGTACTCCAGGTTCCGGATCAGCGCACCCACGCTCAGCTTGTCCGCCATGGCACGAGGCATGCCCACATCCAGACTCTCGATTCGACTGAGTTCCTTTCTGTGCTCTCGGACCAGCTTGGCCAGCTTGGTCAGGCAGCGAGCGCGCTTGGACGCCCCCCACTCGTTCCACCAGGGGCCCGCATCGAAGGCTGTACGCGCAGCGGTGACGGCTGCATTGATCTGTTCAGGTCCGGCGACCGGCACCTGGCTGATGGTCTTGCCAGTGGTGGGATCTGTGGCATCCATGGTGCGTGAAGGCTGGGCTACCTCCCCCGCAATCCGCATGGAGAAGGGCGCGCTGAGTCCGGCTTTCTCGATGGCCTCTGTGTGGTCGATCATGCGGCCTCCCCGGGGACGATGCTTGCGCGGACGACGGATCCGCAGCCGCCGAAGGTATCGGACTCGTTGAATGCCTTGTCGATCTCGTCGAGGCTGAAGGCATCAGAGAGGAGGTCATCGTAGGGATACCGGTCCTTGGTCCGGGCGAGGAAGTCGACCGCGAGCTTGAGCGTCAAGGGCGGGTAGAGGCTGATGCCGATGATGGAGCGGTTGTAGCCCACGAGCAGGGAGGGGTCGGCCTTGTAGGTGTGCTTGGGGTTGATGTTCCCTAGCTCGAGGTAGCGGCCACCCCGGGCCAGCATTCGGATGCCCTCGTTGACCACCTCGGGCTTTCCGACCACCTCGACGACCACGTCCGCACCCCAGCCATCGGTCATGGACTGAACAATGCCGACCCGGGCGCGCGGGTCCTCGACTTCGGAGATGTTGATGGTCTCATCCGCCCCGAATCGCTTTGCCATGTCCAGTCGGGTCTGGATGCCGTCCACACAGATGACCTTGTGTGCACCCATTTCCTTGGCCACGGCACAGGCGTATAGGCCGAGTCCGCCGGCTCCTTGTACCACCACGGTCTCTCCGAACTGGAGCCGTGCTTCCTGCAGACCAAAAAGCACCTGGGAGAGTGCACAGTTTGCTCCAGCGACAAGCTCTGACTCGATGGTATCCGGGACCTTGAAGACGGCCTGGCCGCGCTTGACATAGTAGAAGTCCGCGAAGCCGCCGGTGAAGTGAGGCGCCATATCGCAGGGCCGAACCGGGCAGGTCAGCGAGGTCATGCACATGTGCGGGCAGCCCTTCAGGCAGGCCATGCACCGGCCACATGGGTAGTAGTAGGTGAAGACCACGCGATCCCCCTCGCTCAGCGGCTGGCCGAGGGAGTCGGAGCGGACCTTCGCACCCAGGCGATGTACGGTGCCGCACATCTCGTGTCCCAGGATCAGTCCGTAGGTGATTCCCACGCGGGCGAGGTCTGTGTCTCCCCGCCAGAGGTGGAGGTCGGTACCGCAGATATTGGTGCGGGACACCTTCACCACCATGTCGGCAGGCTTGGGATCCGGGACCGGATACTCCCGCATCTCGAAAGGCTTGCGAACTCCAACGAATACCGCTGCGCGGCCTGTCTCAGCCATGACTCTCTCCTTGGGTGCCTGCTCGCTTGTCGGTAAACCCGATGAGCTGCCGGGCGATGATGACGCGCTGGATCTGTCCAGTGCCCTCGACGATGTCGAGTGCTTTTACGTCTCTGTACAGTTTCTCGATGAGGTGGTCTGAGGCCCCGCCAGCCAGGCCGAGTATCTCGATACCCAGGCTAGCAGCCTCTAGCGCCAGGGGCGCTGCAGTGGCCTTGGCGATGGCGGCGGAGAGCTGGTTGGGGGCCTTGTGATCCGCTTCCCAGGCACTCTTCCACGCCAGCATACGAGCGAGGTCCAGCTTCCGTCGGATGCGCGCCAGTCGGTCGGCCACCCGGCCGGCCCGCCAGGCGCTCGGTCCGGTGAAGTGCTCCTTGGCAAACCGGCTGGCCTCGTCATAGGCGGCCCGCCCGATGCCCACAGCCATGCCGGCTACGATGGGCCGGGTCATGTTGAGCGTCTTCATGGCGCCCTTGAAGCCCTCGCTGGTAGCGTCTCTCGGGGTGAGCAGGTTGCTGAGCGGGACGCGACAGTCCTCGAAGGAGAGTGTGGCCGTCTCGGAGGCGTTCAGCCCCATCTTGTGCTCCACTCCGACCACCGAGAAGCCCTCCGTGTCACACGGGACGATCACAGCCCGGTGGCCTGCCCGGCCAAGCTGAGGATCCTCGGTGCCCCACACGGTGATGAACTCGGCTCGGGCCCCATTGGAGATGAAGCACTTCGCGCCGTTCACCACGATCTCGTCGCCCTCGAAGCGAAGACGTGTGCGGATTCGAGCCACATCCGATCCAGCACCAGGCTCGGTCATGCCGAAGCCCGCCCAGCGAGGCCGGTCCTTGTCCTTGAAGGGGTGGAGGAACCGCTCCTTTTGATCGGGCGTGCCCATCATCATGATGGGTGCACCGCCCAGACCGGGACCAGGCAGGGAGGTGGCCATCCCGCGGTCCCAGTATGCGGCTTCTTCGGCCATGACGACCGCCCGCCGGAGGGTCTTTCGGGCTCGTCCATCGTCGTCTGCGCGCGGCTTCTCCATCTTGCCCGCGAAGCCGCCGGTAAGACCCATCTCCAGGACCTCCGAGAAGAACGGATGGTCTGGCGGGAGGGCGTGTCCCATTGCATCCGCCTCCATGCCGAGCGGACGGAGACGCTCCCTTCCCAGGAAGTGGATCATCTGGCGCAGACTCTCGAAGCTCTTGGGGAGGGAAAAGTCCATTACAGCTCCCCCCGTGCGGCGTCGTCCAGGGCCAGATCGATTCCACCCCACAGCAGACTGAGGGCACGGGTATCGCGCATCCACTTCTCCACGGGGTGGTCGCGTGTGTAGCCGTGGCCCCCGAGGAGCTGGACTGCGTGACTGGTCACGAACAGGCCGCCCTCGATGCACTCCAGCCACGCATCGGTGGCTCCACCCGTCTCCCCGGCTTCCTGGCGCCAGGCGGCCTGAGTGCACAGGACACGCATGCCCTCCACGCGCATGGCCATGTCTGCGATCATGAAGGCGATGCCCTGGTGGTTGGAGAGGGGCTTTCCGAAGGTGACTCGCTCCTGCACATAGGCACTGGCGTGGCTCAGGCTGGCCTGTGCGATCCCGGTCAAGATGGCGGCACCCCAGAGCCTGGCGGTGGCCCGGGCGGTGGCGGCGATGGCGGGGCCTGCTGTGCCCTCGTCTGACCACTCGAGGAGCGAGCACGCGGCGGGTCCGGCAGCCGCAAGGCCGAGGGCACGGGTGGAGGTGGTCTCCACCTTGGCGACCCCCATGCTCCCCGTGTCATCGAGTACCAGCACGCGATCTCCACCGGAGAGGGGAAGGAAGTGCAGCGGCCAGGTCATCGTGGCCCGGTCTCGGACCAGGACCAGGGCGTGTACGGGAGATGTGATGCCCAGCGAGGCTGCCAGCGGCGGCAGCCAGGCGCTTCTCCACAGCTGGAGCGTGGCGGCCCCGTCGGCACGTGCTAGTCGCTCGACTGCCTGGACGCGTGCGGCGAAGCTCACCGGCATATCCGGATCCACCTCGGGTGCCCCCAAGAGGCCCATGCCGGTCTCCTCGAAGCCGGCCTCGAGACTGGCAGGCAGCGAACCGGCGGCCTCGTGGGCACGCATGGCGGGGGCGAGCTCCCCGTCGGCGAACAGGCCCGCCATCTGGACCACCATTCGCTCTTCTTCGGTCAGAGAGAAGTCCATCAGCGTCCCTTGAACTCAGGAGTCCGGCGAGCCATCTGGGCCTGGATTCCCTCGGCCGCATCCTGAGTCTGGGTGAGGATCGCCTGGGCCATCGCCTCTCGCTGGAGCACGCTCTCGATGTCTTCATCGCCAGCGGTTCGAAGCGTCTTCTTGATGGCCCGCACCGCGAGGGGGGCGGACTCGGCGATCTCCTGGGCGAGTGCAGTGGCTGTGGAGAGCACCTCGATGGTCGGCACAGCTCGCCGGCACAGTCCTATCTGGGCCGCTTCCCGACCGCGGATCAGTCGGCCCGTGAACAGCAGCTCGCTGGCTGCCTCGTGACCCACAGCGCGGATGAGGCGATGGGAGATTCCCAGGCCGGGGTGGATACCCAGCCGAGAGAAATTGGCGCCGATTTTGGCGTCTTCGGAGATGATTCGAATGTCGGCAAGCAGGGCGATCCCGAGTCCACCGCCCACGGCATGGCCATTGATCGCGGCGATGACCGGGACCTCGATCTCCGCGATGGGGAGGAAGGCGGCGTACAGCCCGGTGATGCCTGCATGGACCCCGGCGATGCCCTCGAGGCCGCTGGACTCGATGAGACCGGCGAGTGTCCGGAAGTCCGCACCTGCAGAGAAGGCTCGTCCAGCCCCGGTCACCACCACCGCGCGGACGTCGGGGTTTGCTCGGATGGCCTCAACGATGTCTGGGAGCGCTTCGATCAGCTCCGGAGACATGGGGTTGAGTCGGTCTGGCTGGTTCAGGGTGATGGTCGCGACATGTCCCTCTACGCTCAGGAGGACTGCTTGCTCACTCGGGGCGGCGCTCATGCGTGTCCTCCTTGCAGAGTAAAGTGGTCTGTGAGGACATCAATGACCTCGGCGGATCGCTCGACGGGAGTGAGGTGGCCGGAGCCAGTAAGCTCGATGAGCCTCGCGCCGGGTACGGCCTGTGCGATGTCTCGACTGTGGCTCGCAGGTACGGAGGTGTCGATATCGGAGGTGAGGACCAGGGTGGGGATATCGATCTGGGCCAGCTGGTCGAGCACCGAGCTTCGCCAGATGACGGCCTTGGCTGCGAAGTAGATGCCGTCACCCTCAGGAGGCTCCGCCAGCATCTGGCGGAAGGGCGCTACGGTGCTCGGCTGGGCGGTGATGAATCCCTCGGAGAACATCAGACCCAGCACAAAGTCCACGGTGGCCGGGTTGGTGGGCTTGCCACGGGAGTCCTCGTTGACCTGGTGGAAGATGTCGCGGAGCGGCTGCTCCTGCTCATTGGCGCTGGTGTTCAAGAGCGCCAGGGCCGCCACCCGGTCGGGGTGCGCGAGTGCGAAGCGCATGCCCACCATGCCGCCCATTGAGTGCCCCACATAGCCGCAGCGATCGATCTGCAGGTGGTCGAGCACCTTGCACAGGTCCTCGGCCATCTGCTCCAGCTCGAAGTCCTCGAGGGGATGACTGGATTGACCGTGTCCGTGCAGGTCCAGTCGGATGACCCGGAAGTGCTCTGCGAGCGCCTGGGCCTGAGCATCGAACATCGAGGAATCGAAGGTCAGGCTGTGGCAGAAGAGGAGGGCCGGCCCTGTTCCTTGCTCTTGAGCGATCAGGTGGTAGCTGCCGATGGGGATGCGGTGGGTGATCATGCGCTGACCTTGCCCTGCTCTCCGCGGAGCACTCGCTTGAGTACCTTGCCCAGTGCGTTTCGGGGCAGCTCGTCGAGGACATCCACCTCGCGGGGAATCTTGTAGTCGGCCAGGCGTCCGCTGAGGTGGGACTGGATCTCTGCGGGCGAGAGCCGGGCCCCTTCCTCGAGCTCGACAAAGCCCTTGGGCACCTCGCCCATCACCGGGTGGTGCATGCCCACCACTGCGGCGTCCCGCACGGCAGGATGGGCGATGAGCACATCCTCGACCTCCGGAGCCGAGACGTTGTGCCCGCCCACGATGATGAGGTCCTTGATCCGGTCCACCAGGTAGAGGTAGCCGTCGACGTCCAGGTACCCGAGGTCCCCGGTGTGCAGCCAGCCATCCGCATCCCATGTGGTCTGGCTGGCGGCCTCGTCCTTGTAGTACCAGCGGTTGCGGATGGCGGTCTTCATGCAGATCTCGCCGACCTCGCCGGCGGGAAGATTCGTGCCCCCTTCATCGATGATTCGCACCTCGGTCGGCGGCAGGGGTCGACCGATGGAGTTGGGTCGGGCCAGGGCCTCGTGGGGCGGCAGAGAGCAGACGGCTGCACCACCCTCGGTGAGTCCGTAGAGGTTGAGCAGGAAGGTCTGCGGGAGCACCCGGGCCAGCTCGGTGATGGCGTGGGGGGGCATGGGTGCGGTGCCGTACATCAGGAGCTTCAGTGAGTCGAAGCCTCCCTCCTTCATCGCCGGTAGACCCAGGCACCGCAGGATCATCGCCGGCACGGCGTAGCACAGGTTGACCCGGTGCTCGGTGAGTGCGCCGAGGAAGACGGATGGGTCGAACCGCGCGAGAGTGATGTGGGTCATCATGCCGCGCAGGCAGATGAGGCTCATGGCGTGGGTGCCAGCAAAGGTAAACAGCGGCACCGCGTGCAGGAAGCGCGCCCCCTCGAATGCCTGACTGAGCGTGCTCGCCCCCTTGAAGGCGATGTTGTCGTGGGTGCATGCCACACCCTTGGGTGTGCCCGTGGTACCCGAGGTGTACAGGATGTCAGCGAGCGCATCGCCAGGGCGCTCTACCTGCACATCGGGCACATCTCCTGCGTCCCAGAGGCTGCGGATGGTCTCGGTGTTCACGATGTGGTCCATCGTGGGGATGCCCTCGGCGCCGAGCTGGTGACTGAGGGTCATGCCGTGGACCACCGCCTTGGCTCCGGAGTGGCTCAGCACATGGGTGAGCTCATTGGAGGTGAAGCGGGTGTTGCAGGGAACGGCGACTCCGCCGGCCCGATGGATGGCGACGTAGGTGCTGAGGTAGACCGCGGCATCGGCATTATCCAGGAGCAAGGCCACCCGATCTCCCGGCGCCAGGCCCTGATCCACCAGGTGCTGGGCGATGCGCTGACTTCTCTCGGCCCACTGCTGGTAGGTCATCTGTTCGTGGCCGACCACCACGAGTGCCTTGCGATCGGGGACGGTGGTTGCTGCCGTTTCCAGGAGCTTGGGTACGAGCACTTCCGTGGCCTCCAGCTGGACACTTGAGTATAAGGTGACACCTTATACTTTTCAAATAACCTGGTGTCAGGCTGTGTGGCCGACCCAGGGTGGTAGACTCCCGCCCGTGCGCATCTTCTTTCCAGTCCTTCTCCTTCTTGGTGGCATTGCTCAGGCAGAGCCCTGGGAGCTGGCAGGTGGGTCCATTCGGGACATCTCCATGGCTGGCGCAGGCACTGCGGGTGCGGCCCCGGGTGCGGCCCTGCCCATTGATCCAGGGGCTGTCGCTGGCGTGAAAGGGGAGACCCTGGCGCTGGGCTATCGGCACACCGCCCCCTCGGTGCTCGTGGGAGATACCGAGCTGGTCGGTGGTCCGATTCATGCGCTGGATCTCACGGTGGCATTCGGTGGGCCCGTGGGTCGCCTCAACATTGGCGGCGGCTTCGCCATGTACCTTCCCCTTCCCGATGCGGTCGCCACTGTGGTCCACATGGACGCCAACGAGCTGTACGCACCGCTGCTCGAGGATGCCGTGGACTTCGCTGCCTTTGACCTGGCGGGAGGAGTCGCCCTGGGCGAGCTGGAGCTAGCCGCGGGTGCTGCGGTTGGGATCGATCTGGTGGCGGACACGATGGTGTCGGTGAAGTCCCTGAACGGGGAGCTGCAGCCGGACGATAGCGTAGACATCACCGAGAGCGTGGATGTGACCCTGGACCGCAAGCTGGTCTGGGCCGTGACGCCCATCTTCGGTGCACATCTCAGGAACGAGCGGATCCACGCCTACATGTCCTACCGGGGTCAGTCTGCCTTCAAGACCCAAGGGGACAACCAGATCCGCTTCGACTTCGATAGCGATCTGATCGGCGATCTGTTTCCCGATGTGGACCTCGGTGTGAACTACCTCTCGGTCTGGACCCCTGCCCGGGTGGCGGTCGGTGTCTCCGCACCGGTGGGTCGCTTCCGCCCAGAGGTCATGGCCCGCTACCAGTGGGTCAGCGGCTGGCGGGACACGCAGTCGCGCAAGCCTGTGCCTGTGTTTGAGGACGTACCCAGCGTGGGCCTGGGTCTGGAGGCGGATCTCGGTCGCGGCCTGTTGGCGCGCACAGGCTACGCCCTGCACGTCAGTCCCGTACCTTCCCAGACGGGCCTCTCGCGCCTGGCGGACACGGATCGTCATGTGGTGGGCCTGGGTCTGGGCTGGGCGAGAGGGGGCATCCCGCGAGCCACGGACAAGACAGAGGTGCAGGTGGGCATGCAGGGCCAGCGTCTCGCCCCGCGGGATGTGGGCGGCACGGAGGTCAGCGGATGGATCTGGACCCTGACCTCTGGCGTGGAGATGCGGCTGTGATCGTTTCTTTGCTGGCGTGTCTTCTGAGTTCGGCTCATGCCGGGGTGCTCTCGACCTACGGGGGTGGCGCGGTTGGGTCTGCCGGAAACGCGGGGGCTACTGTCCGCAGTCCGCTCGCGGCCTGGCACAATCCCGCAGCCATGCGCTCTCCGAGGATCGAGGAGAGTGCCGAGTGGGTCTACGGGCAGCACCGCTTCCGCCACAACAAGAAGACTCTGCCCGTCACACCGGATGCCAATGGGATGCTGCTCGGCGCGGTGGTGGGCGGCTACTGGCTGCGTCTGCCGGAGGTCAACGTGGGGCTGGCCACCTACCTGCCCCTGGCAGGACCCTACTCCTGGCTTGAGGAGCCCGAAGGGTGGAGGAAGACCCTTCCGAGCCCCGAGGTTCCCCGGTATGCAGATGAACTCAACCGGATGGAGGTGGCGCTGGCCGCCAATGCCTGGCTCACGCCCTGGCTGAGCGTGGGCATCGGCGTGGATGCATCGGCAGATGTAGAGACCATCACCATCGCGGAGCTCGATGACATCGATAAGCCGGAGACGGCCAAGAAGGCCCAGGAGGTGACGATTCGTCCCACCTTCCATCCCTACGCAGGGCTGCTGGTCACGGCCGGGGAGGCCGATGGTCAGCAGCTGCGCCTGGGCCTGATTGGGCGGACGGCTCGGTCCATGCACGACTACGGCGAGAGTGGGGTGAAGATCCTGCTGCTCAACGCGGTCTATGCCCACAACTACCGACGTCACCAGGCTCCCCGCTCCGTGACCATGGGTGCGTCCATCGATGGCATCGGGCCCCTCGAGATTCGAGCGGAGAGCACCTGGGCGGAGTGGTCGGAGATGACCGGTCCTTATGATGATGATCTGGGTGAGGCGTGGCGGGACACGATGGACCTTCGGCTGGGCGTGGAGGCGAAGTGGTCGCAGTTCTCGCTGCAGGCGGGCCACCGCATTGAGCCAGGCCCCCTCCGGCAGGTGCCGGTGGGCACGGCCTACCTCGATGGTGCTGCGCGAACCTGGACAGCGGGCCTCAAGCGGCAGGTGGCCGAGACCCGTCAGCGGCAGGTGCATCTGATCCTTGGGGTTCAGCGGACTCACATGGGGGGCGAGGTGGTGCCGGATCCCTCCGGGACGCTTCGGCGCTTCTCGGGCACCCTGACAGCGGGGCGTGTTGGGGTCGAGATCGGGCACAAGGGTCAACCCAAGGGGGCGTTTTGGTCGAAATAGAGGTGAGCCTTCGCTACACCCTGGAGGTGGGGTGGGACTTCGAGCGGGCCTTTGCCCTGGTCTCCAATGTTCCGGAGAGCGCCTCGAATTTTCCTGGACTGAAGCGCCTCGATGATCTCGGCGACGGGGTCTACCGCTGGAACATGCGGCCCATCGAGGTCAGTAAATTTCGCCACCAGGCCAGATACTCTGCCCGCTATGTCAGCGATGAGGCGGCGGGAACCGTCCTCTGGACGACGGTGGGGACGGACGGCAACACCCGGGCGGACGGTGCCTGGCGCGTGAGCCCGAGTGGTACAGGTACCCGACTGAGCTTCGACAACCGCCTGGCTGTCATGCTGCCGGTCCCGAGGCTGATGGCCAGGCCGACCAGGAAGCTGGTGCCAGGCATCATGGACAAGCAGACGCGCAAGTACCTCAGCCGGATTGCTGAGAAGATGGAAGGCCGGCTGCTGGGCTGAAGAGTCCGATTGTCATCTTTGGAGCCGGGCTTTTATCGGTAGGACCTACTGCGCTGTGCTGCGCTGCTCGTGAGGGTGGGAGAGCAAATGCCGCGCTGAGTATGGTATGAGGTGTATAAGGTGTTACCTTACACACCAATCTTTTCAAGAATCCCCGGAGACGCCATGTCCATCGACTTCAACCTGAGCTGGGAGCACGAGCAGATCAAGGAGGCCATGCGCGCCTGCCTTGAGCCCTTCCAGGGCCGCAGAGAAGAGCTCACCAAGATGGTGGTCCACGACAAGATCTTCCCTCAGGAGGTCTGGGACGCGGTCACCGGGACAGGACTCATGGGCTGCATGGTGCCTGAGGAGTACGGCGGAAATGGCCTGGGCCTTCTCGGCGTGACCGTGGGTCTCGAGGAGCTCGCCGCCCATGGATTCGGCAACGCACTCTTCGTGCTCACTGCCATGGACATGGCCTGCATCCACCGCAATGGCTCAGAGGAGATGAAGCAGAAGTACCTGCCCAAGATGGCCTCCGGTGAGCTGAAGTTCGGCTTTGCCATCACCGAGCCCGATGCGGGAACCAATGCCTTCAGGATGAAGACCCTGGCCAAGAAGGATGGCGATGACTACCTCATCACCGGCCAGAAGGTGTTCATTACCGGTGCAGATGTGGCGGACAAGCTGCTCCTTGTTTGCCGGACAACGTCCAGGGAAGACTGCGAGAAGCAGGGCCTGCCCAAGGCCTTTGGTCTGGCGCTCTTCATCATTGATCCCAAGTCGGCGGGCATCGATCTGAAGCCCATTCCGACGCAGGGCATCGAGGGCATGACCCAGTTCACCGTGTACATGGACGATGTGCGCGTGCCTGCATCCGACATGATCGGCGAGCCGGACATGGGCGGCATGGCGCTGTTCAACTCCTTGAACCCCGAGCGCATCCTGGCGGCCGCTGCCGCCTGCGGTATGGCCAAGAACTGCCTGACCAAGGCGGTGAACTACGCGACTCAGCGCAACCTCTTTGGCGATCGGGTCATCGGCTCCTACCAGGCCATCTCCCACCCCCTGGCCAAGTGCGAGATTCAGCTCGAGGCCTCCCGCCTGCTGACCTACAAGGCGGCCTGGGCATTCGATGCGGACGAGAACCCGGGAATCGTGGGTCAGTACGCCAACATGGCCAAGTACACTGCGGGTGAGATGGCCATCGAGTCTGTGGACCGCGCGATTCAGACCCTCGGGGGCTACGGCTTCTCCGAGGAATATGGCGTCATCCACTACCACACGGCTGCACGCCTGCTTCGCACGGCGCCCATCACCGCAGAGATGATCCTGAACTATGTGGCGGAGCACCGCCTGGGTCTGCCCAAGGGCTACTAGGTCTCCCAGGCCTCGAACACACTCCCGCCGTCGATGGGCTCGCTGGCCCGCTCGTACCACCGGTACCGGGTGAGGCGCTCGTCATCATAGGGTGGTGTGAAGACATCGAGGAGCTCTGTGTACTGTGTGGCGACGAGCGCGTGGATGTTCCCCCGCTGCGCTGTCAGCGTGGCCGAGAGCCCGGGGGAGAGCTCGAGCTGATCGACTTGCTCGATGAGGAGGCGGCCTTCTGGACTGAGCTCATCGAGCAGGTTGAATGACTCCACCTCGACCCTGCCGGAGATGCACAGGATCGCGCCTGTCATGTCCGGATGGTTGTGCAGTGGAATCGCATCTCCCGGATCGAACTCCAGCGTCACCACCTCGAAGTAGCCGCCGTCGTGAGCGGAGCTGATCTCGGGGAAGGTGCCCATGGCGCTGACATACCCGTCGTACAGGGTCTCGAAGATCTCATCTCCCTGATCGAGGAGTCGCATCAGCGCGAGGACCTCCACCACGTAGGTCTCCTGGTTCCAGTCCTCGGAAAATTGCGTCTCTGCGAGCGTGGCCAGGGCGGTGAGGAAGCTCTCCCAGTCGAGGAGCTCTGGACTACCGGTATCCGTGCTTGCGGTATCCGTGCTCGCGGTATCCGTGCTCGCGGTATCCGTGCTCGCGGTATCCGTGCTCGCGGTATCCGTGCTTGCGGTGTCTATCTCTTTGGGCTGGTCCCCCGGACTCCAGCTGCCAGTATCGATACCATCCTTCGTGCGGCGTGTGCAGCCGCTGAGGTGCGGGGCTGCAGCCATGAGGGCGGCCAGGCCCTTGGTGGAGAGGACGATGGCAGCTCGGCGGGTGATCACTTGATGGCACTCCGGGGAGCCCTACCGTAGCACCGTATTGTCTGGCCTGAGAGCCCGGGATCAGTGCGAGCGGCTCGCGAGGTAGTAGCGATCGAAGCGGTCCATGATGGTGTCGACGACCTCGCGCTTCACATGCCGGTTGTCCTCCTGGTAGGGCTCCCTGAAGAAGTCCTTCACGATCTCGTAGGAGGGCCAGTAGTGAAGGTGGTCATCCTCGGTGGTGCGAAGCAGCTCGTCGACGGCTACCCGGAGGATGGCCTTGGAGACACTGTTGGCCGTCACGCAGCTCACTGGCCGGAAGGTGGCGACCAGCGGCACGGGTGAGAGAGTGAAGATGATGTGGGCGTCAGGGTTGTGAGTGCGAATGAGGCGCTGGGTGACCCGCAGGTTCTCCAGATTCTCTGTCACCGTGCTCACCTTGAAGCCGTGTACCTCGGGGTCGTAGTGGTGTCTGGGGATGGCTCGCCAGAACACTTCGCCAGTCTGCTTGTTGTGCCAGACCTCGCTGAGGCCCAGCGTGATGATGAACACATCGGTCTGCTCGAAGATCTCCCGGGTTCGGGTCCGATCTGACTCTCGGGCCTCGACCTGTCTGCGATTCTGGTCCCACCACAGGGGCTCATTGGGGCTCTTGCCCTCGAAGGCCCACTCGAGCTGCTGGCGAATGGCGAAGGTGTTGTTGATGCCGGCGGCTTGTCGGACCACGGGTACCTGCTCGTTGGCGACCCGACCGAGCACCCGGTACCCGCTGTGTCGGAGTCGCTTCTTCACCTCCTGGGCAAAGCAACTTCCGAAGGCGAGAATGGCGTGCTCATGGGTGATGAAGGGTGCCTCAGGAGCCCAGCCTTTCACGATATATTGATCGATGGCATCGTGCTCGGAGAGGTTCTTCTGGCTCGGGATGAAGTGGCAGTGCTCGCCACGGAACCAGGATCCATCTGCCTTTCGGGGCACGTCTGCACCGACCTGGTATCGAACACGACTCACTTGGCTGGCACCGGGGTTCGGGGTGGGGTGGTGGCAGCTCGCCGCACATTGCGGCCGGGAAAGGCTGTCTTTGGAATGGGGTGGCCCAGGAAGCCCGCGAGCTTCTCCCAGCCATCTCCCTCACAGATGTCCATGACGAGGAAGTCCTGGGGACGGCTGGAGAAGTAGGACTGCACCTCGATGTTGTGACGCAGGTACCGCTCCAGGTAGATGTGCGGACCGCTAGCGGGTGCACCGTGTCCATAGATCCACTCCCGCATGGCGGTGTGCCGCTCGCCGAAGTGGTCCATGACGCTGCCAAGCCAGGTCCGGCGGTCCCGGATGGTGAGGATGAACTTGCTACCAGCAAAGCGGCTGTCGAGATCCCGGTAGAGCATCGGCCAGGGGTTGCCCTGGAAGGCAGCGTACCGGTCGATGAACTGCGAGATGACCTCCCAGTTGCCGTTCTTGATGTAGGGAAGCAGCCCCTTTCGGGCTTCGCAGGTGTGGTAGCCCAGGTGCTCGAGTGCATTCGCCAGGGAGGTGGTGCCGGTCTTGTGGAACCCGATTCCGAAGATCTTGGACATGGAGACCTCGTCAGGTCTCGATCGGATGATATCTACGGATCTTGAGGCTGTTTCGTGGTGCCGGCACGACACCGTGAAACACCGTGGAACAGCCGGCTATGCCTCTGCGGGCGGGGTGGGCAGCCAGCGGTTCTGCCGGTACCAGGCCACAGTCTCTCTCAGCCCCACCCGTGCGTCGGGGTACTTGAAGTCGAAGCCGAGGTCCTTGAGCTGTCGGTTGTCATAGCTGTGGGGGAGGAACATGAAGTCCACCCAGTCGATGTCGATCTTCGGCTGAAGCGCGACCTCGAAGTCCTTCTTGTCGGCCAGCTTCTTCCAGATGTGTGCCAGCTTGATGTTCTCCTTGGCGAAGAAGCGTCGGAGCAGCGGCTTGAAGAGGCCGGCCATCCGGGTCAGCCACCAGGGCGGCGCAGGGGTGGTGATTCGGACGCCCGTGGCCTCGCCGAAGATTCGGATGAGGTCACCGGCGCACAGCGGCTCGTCGTCCGCCACGTTGTAGATTCCGCCGGCTGCACGCTCGTCCATGGAGAGGCAGACGACAGCCCGGGCCACATCTTCCACATGCACATGGTGTCCACTCGGGCCGCCCATGGAGATGGGTAGCTTGCGCATGCCGTGCTGAGCCCGGAGGGCCATCAGGGCCAGGGCGTTGGCGATGCCGTAGCGTCCGCCAGGGCCATAGATGAGGGTGGGTCGGAGTACGGTGAAGGGAAGCTCCCGGTCTTTACAGACCTCGACGGCTGCCTCCTCACCCGCCCACTTGGAGCGGTCGTAGTCGTGGGTCGGAGTCTTGGGGTAGTCCTCAGAGACATTGGTGGTGTTGCGTCCATACACGGAGGTGCTGCTGATCATCACGAATCGCTGGACACCCTTTTCTGCCGCAACCTCGGCGGCGGTTCGAGCACCCTCGTGGTTCACTGCCCACATCATGCCGGCGGGTGCGGAGAGGTCGAAGATACCCGCAGCGTGGACCACGATGTCCATGCCATCTGTGGCCTCCTCGACGCTCGATCGGTCCGTGATGTCGATGGCGGTGGGCTCAGCACCCATCGCCTGGTGCGGCCCCAAGTCGGCCTGAGCAAGGTCTGCAGCCCGGACGGCATGGCCCTGATTGATGAACTCCTGGGTGAGCCAGGTCCCAAGAAAGCCGCCTGCACCTGTGATGAGCACGTTCGCCACGACTTCTCCTTTTCCCACGATAGGTTATATCTATCACCTGTCACCTGACACTTTGCAAACTGATTGGAGTGAAGAGGCCATGGAACAGAGCGAGACCCGGATTCCCTGCATCGCTCCAGCCACCGGTGAGCTCATCGCCGAGGTGCCGGTTGTGGATGCAGAAGGTGTGGCAGCGGCGGTGGCGCGGGCCCGTCGGGCCCAGGTGGACTGGGGCAAGCGGAGTGTCTCCGAGCGTTCCACCGCGCTGCTGCGCTTCCGGGATCTGCTGGTGGCTGAGGGACCTGATCTTGCTGCACTCCTCTCTGTGGAGTGTGGAAAGCCGGAGATGGAGGCCTATATGGCCGAGATCTTCACCCTCGCTGACCTCACCACCTACTTCTGCAAGCATGCGCCAGGCATTCTCAGAGACGAGTCCATCTCTCTGCATCTGATGAAGCATCGCCGCAGCTACATCCACTTCCAGCCCCGGGGCGTCATCGGCATCATCTCGCCATGGAACTTCCCCCTGGTGATTCCGGGAGGCGACATGGTGATGGCGCTCCTGGCGGGCAACGCGGTGGTCATCAAGCCCAGTGAGGTCACGCCGCTCATCGCTCTGCGCCTTGGAGAGCTGGTGGCGGAGGCGGGACTCCCGGAGGGCCTGGTCGCCATCGTGGCTGGGTACGGCCCCACCGGGGCGGCCCTCATCGAGGCGGGAGTGGACAAGATCGTGTTCACCGGCAGCGTGGCGACGGGCAAGCGGGTGGCCGAAGCCTGTGCGAGGAAGCTCATTCCCTGTGCGCTCGAGCTTGGGGGAAAGGCTCCCGCAGTGGTGCTCCCCGGGGCCAACCTGGAGCGAACCGCCCGGGCGCTGGTCTACGGCGCCTTCTGCAACTCCGGCCAGATCTGCGTGAGCGTGGAGCGGGCCTATGTGCACACCGATGTGTACGATGCGCTGCTCGCTCGCGTGGTCGAGCTCACAAGCCGACTCCGCCAGGGCAACCCAGCGGACGGCGCGGTGGATGTGGGTGCCATCATCCACGGTCCCCAGATCGACAATGCCCAGGCCCAGGTCGGCGATGCGGTCGATCGTGGTGCCAAGGTGGAGACGGGCGGTGCTGCGCGGGAGGGCGCCGGGCAGTTCTTTCCTCCCACGGTGCTCAGCGGTGTGCCCCAGGATGCCCGCGTCATGCACGAAGAGACATTTGGCCCCCTGCTGCCCCTCCATCGAGTGGAGTCTGTGGATGAGGCCGTCGACAAGGCCAATGACAGTCACCTGGGTCTGATGGCCTATGTCTTCTCCCGGTCGGCCCGAGAGGGTGAGGCGGTAGCTCGTCGGCTCGTCGCGGGGACCGTCATGATCAACGATGTACTCAACAGCTATGCGATGCCTGAGACCCCTTGGGCCGGTCTGAAGCAGTCTGGGATCGGTCGCATCCACTCCGCTGAGGGTCTGCGGGACATGTGCCAGGCTCGGCACATCAACGCACCCATCCTGCCTGCACTCAAGCGAGAGATCTGGTGGTATCCGTACCGCAGTGGCACCTATGTCCTGCTTCGAAGGCTGGTGTCTCTTCTCTTTGGGCGGGGTCTCGGCAGGCTTGCACCTGCGTCACTCGATAAGGCGGGTGTAGTGCGGCTGCCCCAAAGGCTTGCGGCCCGTGTGGAATAGTATAAGGTACAACGTGACACTCTAGATATTCCTGAGGAGGAATCCATGGACATCAGCATCAAGGACATCTTCGAGGCCATGCCGAGCCGTTTCAACGGTGATGCAGCGGCTGGCTGGAACGCAAACATCCAGTTCAACTTCAACGAGGGTGCCGAGAACTGGTACATCTCCATCGCGGACGGCAGTTGCTCAGTCGCCGAGGGTACTGTTGAGAGCCCCTCCGCCACGATCAACACCGAGTCCGAGACCTGGGTTGGCATGATCACCGGCTCGGTGAACCCGATGCAGGCATTCATGAGCGGCAAGATCAAGATCACCGGCAACATGGCCGACGTGATGAAGCTCCAGAACCCGACCGTCTTCGCGCGGGCCTGATGGGGCCAGATATGCACAGCGATTCACCTCCTCCGACGGACACTCCGGCGGAGGCGGGGGATGACACCGTCGCCGCAGACTCACCGGAACCCCAGGCTCCGGAAAACGAGATGCGGCGGCGTGTCGCTCTGCTCCACGAGCGCCGAGACAAGGCGCGGGAGATGGGCGGCGAGGCCAAGATTGCGCGGCAGCATGGTCGCAACAAGCTGACGGCTCGCGAGCGCATCGATGACCTGGTCGATGAGGGCACATTCCTTGAGCTCGGCATCCAGGCCACCGAGTACGAGGACAAGCTCATTCCCGCAGACGGGGTGGTCACCGGCATCGGCAAGATCGATGGACGGTATGCGTGCATCACGGCCTATGACTTCACGGTTCTTGGCGGCTCTATCGGGATGATGGGTGAGCGAAAGGTCACGCGTCTTCGCGAGCTTGCTCTGCGAGACCGGATCCCCATGGTCTGGCTGGTGGACTCTGCGGGTGCGCGGATCGATCCCCGTCCAGACAACGCCGACAAGATCCCCATGTTCACAGACTCTGGCTACCTCTTCCGGGAGCAGGTCACGATGTCCGGAGTCGTCCCCCAGGTGGCGGCGATGATGGGCCCCGGCATGGCTGGAACCGCCTACATCCCAGGCCTGGCTGACTTCGTGCCCATGGTCAGCAAGACCAGCTCGATGGCGCTGGCTGGTCCGGCGCTGGTCAAGGCTGCGGTGGGTGAGGACATCGATGAGAACACCCTTGGCGGCTCTCATATCCACAACCGGCAGAGCGGGTGTGCGGATCAGGAGCACGCATCGGACCAGGAGTGCATCGAGGCGGTCAAGAAGTACCTCTCGTTCTTCCCGCCAAGCTGCCTGGACAAGCCCCCCATCTGTGAGGATGCTCCGGGTCGCGGCCTCATCGATGATGGCATCCTCGATGTGCTGCCCGACGACACCCGGTTCACCTACGATGTCCGGAAGCTGATCCCCTTCATCATCGATGATGCGGACTTCTTCGAGATGAAGCCCATGTACGCCAAGTCCCTGGTGACGGGGCTGAGCCGTATCGGGGGATACCCGGTGGGAATCGTCGCAAACAATCCCAGGTATCTCGGCGGTGTGCTCAATTCGGAGGCGAGCTACAAGGCGGCCCGCTTTGTCTCCCTGTGCGATGCATTCAACATCCCTTTGCTGTTCCTCGTCGACGTCCCTGGCTTCATCGTGGGCTCCCACGCAGAGGCGGGTGGCATCATCAACCACGGCTCCCGGATGCTCTTCGAGGTGGCTCGGGCCACGGTACCCAAGTTCACAGTCATCATCCGGAAGGCCTATGGGGCGGGGTACTATGTGATGTGCGGCAAGGCCTTCGAGCCTGACCTCATCGTGGCCTGGCCTACCGCTGAGATCAGCGTGATGGGTCCGGAGGGAATGATCGGGATCGCGGCCGGGAAGCTCTTTGACGGTATGACCGAGGAGCAGGCAGCACCGATGAAGGCTCAGATGGTCGAGGCGATCAAGGGCTACATCACGCCGGAGGCGGTGGCCCGTCGGGCATACATCGACGACATCATCGATCCTCGTGAGACCCGGAATGTGCTCATCACAGGGCTCGAGATGACCCGGAACAAGCAGATCGAGCGACCCTGGCGGCGGCACCTTGTCACCCCCTGAATCCCTACCTCTGCTGCCCACCACGATGGTGGGATCCTACCCCCGACCTCGCTGGTTCACCGACCAGCTCGCTGGAAAGGATCTCCTAGAGGCCTTCAAGCTGATCGGTCACCGAGAGGCCTATGAAGACGCCACCCGTGTGGTGATCAAGGACCAGGTGGATGCCGGGCTCGACATTCTGACCGATGGCCAGATGTGGTTTGACGACTACTCCATGGGGATCGGGTCCTTCCTTTGGTATTGGTTTGAGCGCATCGGCGGCTTTGGGAAGGAGAAGCTGCCGCATCCAGCAGCGGCAGCAGCGGCGGCCAAGGGCGGGGCGGATAGCTTTGCCCTCGATCAAGCCGGCGGGGTGGCGGTCATTGGCCCCATCGAGCGCGGCCCGCTTCGGCTGGGCGAGCTCTTCACCCTGGCGCAGTCCAATGCACAGCGTCCCATCAAGGCCTGTGTGGGCGCGGGCCCGGTTCAGCTGAGCACCCTGGCCCACTACAAGAGCGGACCCATCCAGGACCGCTATGCGCTCTCCCGGGAGCTCGCCCAGGTCTTCAAGGCGGAGATCGCAGATCTGCTGAAGGCCGGCTGCCGATACATCCAGCTTGAAGATCTCGGTGCCTGGATCCCCAACCTCTCCGGGGAGAAGGACTTCGCCTGGGTCTGTGAGATCGTCAATGAGGTGCTCAGTGATGTGCCGGATGATGTTCACACCTCCTGGCACTTCTGTCTGGGCAATGCCTGGGGCAACCAGATGAAGGGCATGACCCGGGGCGGGTATGCCAGCGTGCTCGACCGGTACTTCGAGGTCAACGTGGACCAGTATGTCCTCGACTTCGCCTGTCGAGACATGGTGGACATAGATGTGCTCAGGGAGATGCCCGAGGACAAGCAGGTCGCAGCGGGTGTGATTGATGTCAGGACCCTGGAGATCGAGGCGCCGGAGCAGGTCGCTGACCGGGTCCGGAGGCTGCTCGATCTACTTCCGCCCGAGCGGATCTGGCTCACCACGGACTGCGGTATGAAGCAGCTTCCGCGTGAGGTAGCAGTCGCGAAGCTGCACGCTCTGGTGGCGGGTGCGCGGATGGTGCGTCCCGAATTGTAGGCTTCAGTAGGGACAAAATGCCGTTTGCTCCGGCATATATTCAAGCCACCTCATTCCACCAATGGTGCCCTGGTGGACACGGTTCATGCAGCGGATGCCTTCGCATGCCCCAAGAGGAGATCTTCGCGCAGTTCACTCCTGGCACGCTGAGGATGGAAAGAGCCAACTGACCGCTGCGCGTGGGCGCCTGGTGGCGATCGAAGGCTATACCTCGCGGTCGATGATGGCTGCTATGCCCATGCCGTAGCCCATGCAGATGCTGATGAGTCCATACCGCTCGTCTCTGCGCTCAAGCTCGCTGAGCAGCGTGGCGGAGAGGATGGCACCGGTGGCGCCGAGGGGGTGTCCGAGGGCTATGGCACCGCCGTTGACGTTGAGCTTGTCCGGAGAGCAGCCCGTCTCAGCCATCCATGCCATAGGAACGGTGGCGAAGGCTTCATTGACCTCAGCGAGTGCAATCTCGTCCATGGTGAGCCCAGCCTTCTTCAGCACCCGCTTCGTGGCGTCGATGGGGCCAGTAAGCATGAGGTCTGGATCCGACCCGCAGACATCCATGGCCAGGATTTTGGCTCTGGGTCGTAGCCCACACCGCTCCCCGGCTTGCCGGCTTCCGATCAAGACTGTGGACGCACCATCGACCACGCCGGAGCTGTGTCCCGCAGTGATGATGCCGCCTTCGGAGAGGGGGTTGAGCCCTGCGAGCTTTTCTGCGGTGGTGCCGGGCCGAAGGTTTTCATCCCGGTCGAGGTGGTCGGGTACGGCCACATCGTGGAGGAAGGGGTCCAGCGCCAACAGCGCAGGTCAGCGGTTATTTCGTCTCACCTTCGGGTGTTCCCGTGTGTCTAAGTTGCGGTTCGATCCACGGGGGTTCGTATACTGACCGTGAAAACGGAGCGGGGGCAACAAAAAGGATGG
>PVBE010533838.1_pt1 | contig 28657 bp, 28 predicted proteins | sample 1631181 | NCBI WGS metagenome assembly PVBE01 (sample SAMN08397723, study PRJNA350692) | Marine metagenome, whole genome shotgun sequencing project. | isolation source: water | place: Pacific Ocean | collected 2012-04
GCCCCGGCCGAGGAGAAAGCCGAAGAGGCTCCAGCCGAGGAGAAAGCCGAAGAGGCTCCAGCCGAGGAGAAAGCCGAAGAGGCTCCGGCCGAGGAGAAAGCCGAAGAGGTTCCGGCCGAGGAGAAGGCCGAAGAGGCTCCGGCCGAGGAGAAGGCCGAAGAAGCTCCGGCCGAGGAGAAAGCCGAGGAAGCGCCGGAGGAGGAAAAGAAAGGCGGCTAAGGACGTAGCCCCCAGTAAGGTGAGCCATGACCACGCGAAGGCCCAAGCCGGGCACCAAGGAGGACCTTGTTTGCGTAGGCGTGATTGGCGCGGCGAAGGGCTTGAAGGGCGAGGTGCGGATCAAGAGCTTCACCTCCGATCCCGCCGACATTGCGGCCTATGGGTCGCTGTTCGACGCAACCGGGGAGCGGAGCTTCCTTCTTCGCGTGGTGGGCATGGCCAAGGGACAAGTCGTCGCCCGCATCGAAGGGGTGGGGGATCGCAACGCCGCCGAGGCCTTGAAGGGAACACATCTTCATGTGCCGCGCAGCGCTTTTCCGGAGACCGGGGACGAGGAGTACTACCACGCTGATTTGATTGGTCTTAGGGCGGATTTGACTGGCGGCGAGCAACTGGGAACGATCCGAGCGATCTTCGATTTCTCCGCCGGCGATATGTTGGAGATCGCTCAAGAAGACGGCGGTGTGGTGATGGTTCCCTTCACCCGTGCCGCCGTACCGGAGATCGACTTCGACGGTGGCCGGGTGGTTATCGACCCGCCGCCGGGATTGCTGGAGGATCCCGACGACGGGATTTCGAATAAGGACGAAGAACGGTGAGTGCGAGAACACGAGCAAACACATGGCGGGCTCGGGTTTTGACCCTGATCCCGGAGGTCTTTCCCGGATCGCTGGGCGTGTCGAATGCCGGGCGCGCCCTGGCTGATGGGGTGTGGGACCTGGAAACTGTGGACATTCGCGATTTCGCGGGTGATAAACACCAGACCGTCGATGACGCGCCCTTCGGTGGTGGCCCGGGTATGGTCATGCGGCCCGATGTGGCGGACGGCGCCATTGAGGCGGCGTTGGCCGACGGTTTCGCGGCGCCGGTAATTTACCTCAGCCCGCGCGGTCGGCCTCTGAGCCAAAGCCGTGTCAGGGAATTGGCCCGGGGGCCCGGAGTGGTACTGCTGTGCGGTCGTTTCGAAGGTGTTGACGAGCGGGTCCTGGAGGCACGCCGGGCGGAGGAAATTAGTCTCGGCGATTTCGTGTTGTCGGGCGGTGAACTGGCTGCAATGGCGTTGATCGATGCCTGTCTGCGCCTGTTGCCCGGTGTTGTCGGCAAGGAGGAGTCGCTGGCCGACGAGAGTTTTGAGCGCGGGTTATTGGAGTACCCCCACTACACCCGGCCACAGGAGTGGCAAGGCCGGGCGGTACCTGAGGTGCTGGTTTCCGGCCACCACGAGCGGGTTCGCGCTTGGCGCCGAGAGCAGTCCGAACGGACAACAAAGGAACGTCGTCCCGATTTGTGGTCCCGCCATGTGGCGGCCCGGGATGAAGAGCTTGGGAACAAGAACGCCTGAAGGCGGTTAACGAACGATAGACGAAGGATGAATGCCATGAACGTCATTGAAGAACTCGAAAAAGAGCAGATGGAGGCCTTGACCGAAAAACGGTCCGTACCTTCATTCCGTCCGGGCGACTCGCTCAAGGTCAACGTCAACGTAGTCGAGGGATCGCGAGCGCGCATCCAGGCCTTCGAAGGGGTGTGCATTGCGCGCAAGAATGCCGGGCTGAACTCATCGTTCACGGTGCGCAAGATGTCCGCCGGCGAGGGCGTCGAGCGGGTCTTCCCGCTTTATTCCACGGCTATCGCCGGCATTGAGGTGGTGCGCCGCGGCGACGTGCGCCGGGCCAAGCTCTATTACCTGCGCGGGCGGTCCGGCAAGTCGGCCCGCATCGCCGAAAAGAGCGACGACACCCGCATGCGGGCCAAAGGTGCGCCGGACGAGCCGAAATCGCCGCAGACCGAGGCGCCCGAGGTGGCGGCGGCTCCTGCCGAGGAGACCGCGAAAGGGGCCAAGGGCGGCAAGAAAAAAGCTGCTAAGGCGAAGGCCGGCGACAAGGATAAGACCTGAACGATAGCGCTACGGCCTGCGCCCCAGGCCGCGCCAAGAGAGGATCGATGAGCAAGCCCCTCACCCTTTTCGATAAGATTTGGGACGGTCACGTTGTGGACGTACACGACGACGGGACGTGTCTGTTGTATATCGACCGCCACCTGGTTCACGAAGTGACCAGTCCCCAGGCCTTCGAGGGCTTGCGTACGGCTGGTCGCAAGGTGCGCCGACCTGACGCCACCCTTGCCGTCGCCGATCACAACATACCCACCATCGAGCGTTCGGGCGAAATCGAAGATCCTGAATCGCGCCTCCAGGTGGCGACCCTTGAGGCGAACGTCGTCGAGTTCGGTGTGCCCTACATTCCAATAATCGACGCGCGCCAGGGCATCGTTCATATCATCGGACCCGAGCAGGGTTTTACGCTTCCCGGTACGACCATCGTCTGTGGTGATTCCCACACTGCCACCCACGGCGCCTTCGGGGCGCTCGCCTTCGGCATCGGCACGTCTGAGGTCGAGCACGTGCTGGCCACCCAGACGCTGTTGCAAAAGCCGGCCAAGAACATGCGGATTTCGATCGACGGCGCGCTTCCGTTTGGCGTCGGCGCCAAGGACATGATCCTCGCCGTCATCGGCAAGATCGGCACCGCCGGGGGTACCGGCCATGTCATCGAATACGCCGGCGACGCCGTCAGCGCTCTCTCCATGGAGGGCCGCATGACGATATGCAACATGTCTATCGAGGCCGGTGCGCGGGCCGGCCTCGTGGCGCCCGACGAGACAACTTACGAATACCTGGCGGGTCGCCCCATGGCGCCCAAGGGCGCTGCGTGGGAGATTGCTGCCGCCCATTGGCGGACCCTGCCGTCGGACGATGGCGCTGAGTACGACAACGAGGTCACGCTCAAGGCAGCCGATATCGTTCCCCTGGTTACGTGGGGCACCAGTCCCGAGGATGTCTTGGCGATCTCCGAGCGCGTGCCCGCTCCGGCCGGGGAGGCGGACGAAGAGCGCCGCCGCGCCATGGAACGGATGCTCGACTATATGGGTCTCGTCGCCGGTACGCCCTTGGAAGAGGTGGCGGTGGACATGGTGTTTATCGGGTCGTGCACCAACGGCCGTATCGAGGACCTGCGCGCCGCGGCGGCCGTTGCCAAGGGACGCCACGTTGCCGAAGGCGTCGGCGTCTTGGTGGTTCCGGGGTCCGGCCTGGTCAAGGAACAGGCCGAGGAAGAAGGCCTGGACCGTATATTCACCGAGGCCGGGTTCGAATGGCGCGAGGCCGGTTGTTCCATGTGCCTGGCCATGAATGCCGACAAGCTCAAGCCCGGCGAGCGTTGTGCCTCGACGTCCAACCGTAATTTCGAAGGCCGCCAGGGACCCGGTGGACGGACCCACCTGATGAGCCCCGCCATGGCTGCCGCGGCGGCGGTTACCGGACACCTCGCCGACGTGCGCAAACTGGTGTGAGAGGAGGAAAGCCATGGAAAAATTTACGATATTGACCGGCGTTGCCGCGCCGTTGTCGATGGACAATGTCGACACTGACCGCATCATTCCGGCGCGCTTTCTCAAGACCATCAAGCGCAGTGGGCTGGGCAAGCATCTGTTTAACGATCTGCGCTACAACGAAGACGGCTCCGAGAAGCCCGACTTCGTTCTCAACAAACCGGCCTACCGCGAGGCCCGGATGCTTGTTACTGGCGACAATTTCGGTTGTGGCTCGTCGCGCGAACACGCCCCTTGGGCCCTCCTCGACTTCGGTGTCCGCTGCGTCATCGCGCCCGGCTTTGGCGACATCTTTTATAACAATTGCTTCAAGAACGGCATCTTGCCCATCAAACTGGCGCCGGATGTCGTCGAGAGGCTGATGAAGGCTGCCGAGCGGGGCGCCAACGCCACCATGACGGTGGATCTGGAGAACCAAGAGATCACCGATCCCGACGGTGGCACCATTCCGTTCGGTGCCGAGGCCTTCCGAAAGCATTGCCTGCTCAACGGGCTCGACGACATCGGCCTTACAATGGAAAAGGCCGATCGCATCGACGCTTTCGAAGCAGCCCAGAATGCTTCTCAATCATGGCTCTACGCCTGATCGACCGACCGACCGGCGCCGACGCAAGGGATAGACACATGCCCGAGACCAAGAGAATGCTCATCTTAGCCGGCGACGGCATCGGGCCCGAGGTGATGGGCGAGGTGCGGCGCGTCATGGACTGGCTGGAACTGCGCCGTTCCATCAAATTCGAGGTCGAAGAGGACATGATCGGCGGCGCCGCCTTTGATGCCTATGGCGATCCGCTGACCGACGATACCTTGGCCAAGGCCAAGGCCGCCGACGCCGTGCTTTTGGGTGCCGTGGGTGGTCCCCAATGGGACACCGTGCCCTTCGATAAGAGACCCGAGAGCGGGCTGCTGCGGTTGCGCAAGGACCTGGCTCTGTTCGCCAATCTGCGTCCGGCGATGGTATTCGATGCCCTTGTCGAAGCGTCTGCGTTGCGCGCCGAGGTGGTCACCGGTCTCGATATCATGATCGTGCGCGAACTTACCGGCGGCATTTACTTCGGCGACCCCAGGGGTGTCGAGGTGCTGGCCGACGGAACGCGGCGCGGCGTCAATACCGAGGTCTACACGACGGCCGAGATCCAGCGTCTGGCACGGGTTGGCTTCGATCTGGCGCGTCGCCGCAAGGGGCGGGTCTGCTCTGTCGACAAGGCAAACGTTCTGGAAAGCAGTATCTTGTGGCGCGAAGAGGTGCAGAAGGTGCGCGACGCAGAGTTTCCCGACGTCGAACTCAGCCACATGTACGTCGATAACTGTGCCATGCAGTTAATCCGCAACCCGGCCCACTTCGACGTTATCGTCACCACCAATCTTTTCGGCGATATCCTGTCGGACGAGGCATCCATGCTCACCGGGTCCTTGGGCATGTTGCCGTCGGCCTGCCTGGGGGCGCCCGACGATGCGGGTCGACGCGCCGCCGTTTACGAACCGGTCCACGGCAGCGCCCCCGACATTGCGGGTAAGGGGATGGCCAACCCGTTGGCGGCTCTCCTAAGCTTCGCCATGGCGCTGCGCTATTCCTTAAACATGGCGGGCGAGGCCGAACTCATCGAACGGGCGACCGAGGACGTTCTCGACGGCGGCCTGCGCACCGCCGACATCATGCAGCCCGGCAAGGCCAAGGTCTCGACCTCGGTGATGGGGGAATCGATCATCCGCGCGCTCGACAAGTATGAACACGCGGCCTAGCTGAGGGCGGCCCCGAGGCTCTTGAGAAGAGCCGGGAACGGGCATAATTGAACGAATGTCCGGACCATCTGGGGCCGGAACGGGGGATACGGGAAATGGGGTATAAGATCGCCGTCGTCGGCGCCACCGGTAACGTGGGCCGAGAAATGCTATCGATCCTGGACGAGCGCGCCTTTCCCGTTGACGAGGTGGTGGCGCTGGCTTCCGAGCGCTCGGTCGGGCGCGAAGTGTCGTTCGGCGAAGACCAGACGCTGCAAGTCCAGAACCTGAGCGATTTTGACTTCACCGGCACCGATATCGTGCTGTCGTCGCCGGGCGGGCGGATTTCCGCCGAGCACAGCCCGCGCGCCGCCGCCGCCGGCGCCGTCGTCATCGACAACACCTCGCACTTTCGCATGGAACCGGACGTCCCCCTGGTCGTTCCCGAAATTAATCCCGACGCTATCGCGTGGTATTCAAAACGCAACATCATCGCCAATCCCAACTGTTCGACCATTCAGTTGGTGATGGCGCTCAAGCCGCTCCACGATCTGGCTGTGATTCGGCGCGTCGTCGTCGCGACCTACCAGTCGACCTCGGGCGCCGGCAAGGAGCCCATGGACGAGTTATTCGCCCAGACCCGGGGCATCTACGTCAACGAGCCGGCCACAATGCATCAAAAGGCCTTTACCAAGCAGATCGCCTTCAACGTCATTCCCCACGTCGACACCTTCATGGACGACGGCTCGACCCGCGAGGAATGGAAGATGGTGGTGGAGACCAAGAAAATCCTGGACCCCGACATCAAAATCGTCGCCACCTGTGTGCGCGTGCCCACCTTCATCGGCCACGGCGAGGCAGTCCACTTGGAGTTCGACCGACCTGTATCCGTTGCCAAGGCGCGTGCTGCCTTGAAGGCGATGCCCGGCGTGACGGTCGTCGATCACCGGGCTGACGAAGGATACGTCACCCCCGCCGAGTGCGCCGGCGAGGACGCTGTCTTCGTTAGCCGTATCCGCAAGGACCCGACGGTTGAGAACGGGCTGGCCCTATGGGTGGTGGCCGACAATCTGCGCAAGGGGGCAGCGTTGAACACCGTGCAGATCGCCGAGCAGCTGGTCAAATCCCACCTGAAAAAGAAGGCAGCTTAGCCGCCATCCGGCTCCGAAGCGGTATCGGGTTAGCCCTTGCGTCGATCCTTACCTTCGAAGGGAACCCTGTGGCGCCGCCACCAGCCGCATTCCCCCGGTGTCGCCGATGCATTGGTGCCTGACGGGGAATGTCGCCGTCCCGTTGCCGATGTGACCGTAAGCGTCCGAGGACCGGAAGGAAAGGCTCTAAGACGCGACCGTAAGCTTGCCACGGACGGTGCTCGGATTGTAGGGTCCGGCGAGCTTGAGTTTGGCAGTCACGGAGCACGGCCATGGCGCCGATGGCGCGGCCTCGCCGCAGCGTCCTCTACATGCCCGGATCCAACGCCCGGGCGTTGGAGAAGGGTAGGAGCCTGGCCGCCGACGGGCTGATCTTGGATCTGGAAGACTCGGTATCCCCCGACGCCAAGGAAGAGGCCCGCGACAGTGTGTGCCGGGCCGCTGCCGGTGGCGGCTACGGCGGACGCGAGATTCTGATTCGGGTTAACGCCCTGGGCACCGCCTGGGGCCGAGACGACATTGTCGCCGCGTCGTCTTCCGGCGCCGATGCCATCGTGCTGCCCAAAGTCGACGTGGCTGACACGATACGCGAGGTCGCGGCCATCATGGATGGCGCCGGCGCACCGGCCGCCATGACACTGTGGTGCATGATGGAAACACCTCGAGGCGTCTTGCATGCGGAGGAGATCGCCGGAGCGAGTCCGCGTGTCGGCGGCTTCGCCCTTGGCTTGGAAGACTTGGCTAAGGACCTGCACGCGGCCCACACCGGCGACCGCCTTCCTGTGGTCACCGCGCTTGGCCTTTGCATGTTGGCGGCGCGGGCCGCCGGCATCGCTATCCTGGACGGCGTCCACATGAACCTTGAAGACGGCGACGGATTGGAAGAAGCCTGCCGGCGGGGCCGCGAGATGGGTTTCGACGGCAAGACCTTGATCCATCCCAAGCAGATCGATGCGGCCAACCGGATTTTTGCACCGACGTCCGACGAACTAGAGTGGTCGCGTCGCATCATCGCCGCCCATGGCGCGGCTGCTCGTGAGGGCCGGGGCGTGGTGGTGGTGGACGGCAGGTTGATTGAGGTCTTGCATGTCGCCGAGGCCAAACGCCTGGTGGCCATGGCCGAGACGATCCGCGAGGAGGAAGATGGGCCATGACGCGCCAAGAGAACGATTGGCCGGACCGGATCTATGACCTCCTTGGACGTCTTCAATTGCGCCAAGTGGCGCACGTGCCCGATGCCGGGCACAAGCGGCTCATTGAATTATGCGTGGCCGACTCCGAAAAGAAGGTAGTCACCCTGACCTCGGAAGAAGAGGGCGTGGGCCTTCTGACCGGCGCCTGGCTGGGTGGCGAGAAAGGGGTGTTGCTGATGCAGTCGAGCGGCATCGGCAACTGCATCAATGCGCTGGCGATGGTGGAATCGTGCCGTGTGCCGCTTCTTATGCTGGTTGCCATGCGCGGTGAGTGGGGTGAGTTCAACCCGTGGCAGATGCCCATGGGATTGGCCGTCGAGCCGGTGCTGAAAGCGATCCATGCAGTTGTCCTCAGGGCCGAGGCAGCCGCCGACGTGGTGCCCACCGTCGAGGCCGCCGCCGGCCTTGCCTTCAATGGTCAACGCGCGGTGGCGGTGTTGCTGTCCCAGCGCCTTATCGGATCCAAGAGATTCGCCAAATGAGCAACAAGAAGGAAAAGGTGCTGAGGCGCCGCGCCCTTGTCACCCGCCTGCTGGCGGAGCGGGATGAAATGGTGGTGGTCAGCGGCCTTGGCTCGGCGACCTGGGACGTGGCCGAGGCGGGAGACGAGCCGCTGAACTTTCCGCTTTGGGCAGGCATGGGATGCGCAGCCATGATTGGCCTCGGCCTGGCCTTGGCGCAGCCAACGCGCCGCGTCGTCGTGATCACGGGCGACGGCGAGATGCTGATGGGGCTGGGCGGGCTTGCCACCATCGCCGACCAGGCTCCGGAGAACCTGGCCGTTCTGGTGTTGGATAACGAAAGCTTTGGCGAGACCGGTGGACAGCCGACACCGACGGCAGGCCTGGCCGACCTTGCCGGGATAGCCCGCGGTGCCGGTTTTTCCGCCGTGTTCGAAGCGGCGGATGAGGCGGCGTTAACACCCCTTATAACTGCCGTCCGCTCCGCCCCCGGACCGGTCTTTGCCGTCGCCAAGGTGGCCCTGGAGACCCTGCCCCTGGTCATGCCGCCAAAGGATGGGGCGTTCCTCAAAGACCGCCTGCGCCGTGCCTTGGGGGTGGATGCGTCCGCCTAACAAAAAAAGGAGGCGTCAGGTTCGCGGGGTCTGGGATCCCCGCGGATCGCGCCACCGAAGCGGCACTCCTGACGCCTCCGGGAGCCGGCCAGGCTCCACGCGCTCAAAATCGACCCCTCGCATCGCGCCACCCTATCGAACGGGCGTACCCTGGGCAGAGAACCGCCCCCTAGCAAGGTGACTTTGCCGACAACCGCTTACGCCGTTCGGGGTCGAAACCCCGCGAGACCTCTCCGGTTGCCCCCTCGGCATCGCCGACACCGAAAAGTGTCTTCTCTGCTTCGGGACAACGAACCCTCGCTCGTTCCTCAAAACCCTGGGGTTTATTGGCGCAAAGCAAGAAATCGTTACAAGGGCGCTTTCAAGCGCGCGAAGAATGATGAGTAAATTTTGTTCATCGTTCAATATAGAAAATTCTAATTCATGAGGTTTTCTGTGTATAAAATTACGAATTTTATACAAAGAGCCCACAGTATATCCACATAACTGTGCACAGCCTGATTAGAATTTCCAAGAAAATCAATGTCTTGCCCTAAATTCGATCGGGATGGCGGACTTGCGGTCCTAATATTTAGGGCGATCCGGGCGTGGCGCAATTGACTTCAACCGGGCAAGCGTTTAAACGATCCACGTCCATCCGATTTGCGCCCCGATTCTTCCGTCGCAAGAGGCTCTAGCCATGATCCCTGGCAATCGGCCGCTCTCTCCTCATCTACAAGTTTACAAATTCAGGATCACGATGGCCGTGTCGATCCTGCAACGCATTACCGGCTCTGGTCTGGCGGTGGGGCTGCTGGTCTTTACCTACTGGCTGGCCGCTGCCGCCTACGGCCCGGATGCCTATGCCACGGCACAGGCATTGCTGACGTCGTGGATCGGAATGTTGTTGTTGTTGGGGTTCACCATCGCGCTCTATTTCCACCTCTGCAACGGCATTCGCCATCTGTTTTGGGATATCGGGTGGGGTTATGAAATGGAAACGACCACCGCCAGCAGTGTGGCGATTATCGTTGGCACGGTCGTTCTGACCGCGCTCACTTGGATCATCGGACTGTCAGGATAGGATTCCCGCGATGACGATGCGAAGTCCGCTGGGTCGCGTGCGCGGCCTTGGTTCGGCCAAAGAGGGTACGGACCACTGGTTTACCGAGAGACTGACGGCACTGGCCCTGGTGCCACTTAGCCTGTGGTTCGTCGCCGCCGTTCTTAGCGGTGTCGCCGCCGATTACGCCACCCTTAAGACGTGGATGTCGGTGCCCGGCAACATGACTCTGATGATCCTGCTGATAATCGCTTTTTTCTGGCATGTCTCGCTCGCCCTTGGCACGGTTATTGAGGACTATGTTCATTACAAGCCGGCCAATGTCGGCGGTCTCATCGCGGTCAAGTTCTGCTGCATTTTCCTGGGCGTATTCGCGATCGTCTCCGTACTCAAGATCGGTTTGGGGGGCTAAGGGAATGGCGCCATCTTACGAGATTACCGAGCACACCTATGACGTGGTCGTCGTCGGCGCCGGTGGAGCCGGTCTTAGGGCGACGCTCGGCATGGGGGCGTCGGGCTTCAAGACGGCTTGCATCACCAAGGTGTTTCCCACCCGCAGCCACACTGTGGCTGCCCAGGGAGGCGTCGCGGCGTCGCTTGGTAACATGGAAGAGGACAACTGGCGCTGGCACATGTACGACACGGTCAAGGGGTCTGACTGGCTGGGCGACCAGGACGCCATCGAATACATGTGCTCCAACGCCAAGCCCGCCATTTATGAACTTGAGCATTACGGCGTTCCTTTTTCACGGCGCGCCGACGGCAAGATTTATCAGCGCCCCTTTGGCGGTCACATGAGCAACTTTGGCGAGGCGCCCGTGCAACGCACCTGCGCCGCCGCCGACCGCACCGGGCATGCGATCTTGCATACTCTTTATCAGCAGTGTCTGAAGCATAACGCCGAGTTTTTCGTTGAGTACATCGCCCTCGACCTGATCATGGACCCGGACGGCACCTGCCGTGGGGTCATCGCCTGGAACTTGGACGACGGCTCGATCCACTGCTTCCGTGCTCAGACTACCGTGCTTGCCACCGGCGGTTGGGGGCGCAGCTATTTCTCGTGCACTTCGGCCCACACCTGCACCGGTGACGGCAACGGCATGGTGGCGCGCGCCGGACTGCCGCTCCAGGATATGGAGTTCGTGCAGTTCCACCCGACCGGCATCTACGGGGCCGGCTGCCTGATCACCGAGGGATCGCGCGGCGAGGGCGGATACCTTTCCAACTCTGAGGGCGAGCGGTTCATGGAGCGCTACGCGCCGACCGCCAAGGACTTGGCGTCGCGCGATGTGGTCAGCCGCGCCATCACGGTGGAAATCCGCGAGGGCCGTGGCGTCGGGCCGAAGAACGACCACATCAACCTGCATCTTGAACACCTTGGCGCCGAGCTCCTGCACCAGCAGCTGCCCGGAATAACCGAGACGGCGCGGATCTTCGCCGGCGTCGACGCCACCAAGGAACCGATCCCGGTGCTGCCTACCGTGCACTACAACATGGGCGGCATCCCCACCAACTATATGGGCGAGGTCCTGCGCCCGACCGACGACGATCCGGACGCCGTCTGTCCCGGCCTGATGGCGATCGGTGAGGCGGCCTGCGTCTCGGTGCACGGGGCCAACCGGCTGGGCGCCAATTCGCTCCTCGACATTGTGGTCTTCGGCCGCGCCGCGGCGCTGCGCGCCGCCGAGTTGTTCACGCCGGGCGCCTCCCACAAGCCCTCGCCAACAGGTTACGCGGATGCGGCGCTGGAGCGTTTCGATGGGCTGCGCCATGCCTCGGGCTCATTAAAAACGGCCGAAATCCGGTCCGACATGCAGCGCACCATGCAGGACAACGCCGCCGTCTTCCGCACCCAGGAGGTGCTTGAGCAGGGCTGCAAGGAGATCTCACGCGTCGCCGATAGCATGGCCGACATCCACGTCAGCGACCACTCACTGATCTGGAATAGCGACCTAGTGGAGACCCTCGAGTTGGACAACCTATTGGCCAGCTCGTTGCCCACCCTTTATGCCGCCGAGGCGCGCAAGGAAAGCCGTGGTGCCCATGCCCGCGAGGACTTTCCCGACCGCGATGACGAGAACTGGATGAAACATTCGCTGGCCTGGGTCGACGATAAGAACAAGGTGACACTGGATTACCGTCCGGTTCACGCTTACACGCTGACCGACAAAATTGACTATATCGAACCCAAAGCCCGGGTCTACTGACCGGGGCTCTCAACGAGGATGCCGTTCCATGGTTGAGTTCATGCTTCCCGCCGCCTCTCGGGTCGTCAAGGGAAAGACGATCAAGGCTCCCGCCGGCGTCAAGCGGGTTAGGCGGTTCAAGGTCTACCGTTACGATCCCGACGGTGGCGAAAACCCACGGCTCGATACCTTCGAAATTGATATGGACGATTGCGGTCCGATGGTCCTCGACGCGCTGATCAAGATCAAGGACGAGATCGACCCGACCCTTGCTTTCCGGCGTTCGTGCCGCGAGGGCGTGTGCGGGTCCTGCGCCTTCAACATCGACGGTACCAACACGCTCGCCTGCACCAAGGCCATCGACGATATCAAGGGTGATGTAAAGATCTATCCGCTGCCTCATCTACCGGTCATCAAGGACTTGGTGCCGGACCTAACGACACCCTATGCCCAGTACGCTGCCATCCAGCCGTGGCTGAAGACCGACACACCGGCGGCGCCCGACCACGAGCGTCTGCAAAGCCCCGTAGAACGGAGCGAACTGGACGGCCTTTGGGAATGCGTCCTTTGCTTTAGTTGCCAGACCAGTTGTCCCAGTTACTGGTGGAACGGAGAGCGCGGCTACATGGGACCGGCGATCCTTCTACAGGCCTATCGCTGGATCAAGGATTCGCGCGATGAGGCTACCGGTGATCGGCTCGACGAGCTGGAAGATCCGATGCGTCTCTTCCGATGCCACACCATCATGAACTGCACCGACACCTGCCCCAAAGACCTCAACCCGGGACGCGCCATCGGCGAACTGAAGAAGCTTATGGTGGAGCGCCGTTAAGCGATAGAGGCGAGGGCACGGCGATGCCGTTGTGTTTTTCTGCAAGGTGGAAACGCAGGGCTAGTGCCTTGGATCGGATGGGTTTGTCGCTTCAAGCAAGAAACTTGGTAATTGTTTCCATGAAGATGGGGATGGAAATGGGTTTCGAGATATAGGCGTCGCAGCCCGCGTCGCGAATTTTTTCCTCGTCGCCCTTCATGGCGAATGCGGTTACGGCGACGACGGGTGTATCCTTCAATTGATTGTCGGCCTTGATCGTCTTCGTAATATCGAGGCCGGAGACCCCTGGTAGCTGAATATCCATCACAATGAGATCTGGCCGATGGTCGCGGACCATCGTCAATACGTCGCGGCCGTCCTTTGCCTGCACCGTGTCGTACCCGTTGGCTTGCAATAGGTCGCTGAACAGTTTCATGTTGAGCTCGTTGTCTTCAACGATCATGACCGTCTTCGACATTCGCAATAGCCCCTTATCAATACCGGTTTCGTACCCGCCTTGTCCGTGCACGGATTTCGTTTCTCGGATGGTCCGTATAGGAAACGGGTTGGGTCCCGCTCCCATGAAACAAATGCGAATTCACACCCCAATATACAAACACTAATTTTCTGAACCGCGAACTTCGCATTTAGTTCCCGGATATCATGCGCCCCTCACTTCCTCTACGATGTCCTGCAGGCGGTCCACATCGAAGAGGACCAGGGAATCCTTTGTTCGCTTCACAATGCCCTGGCGCGCCAGCTCGTTCATTACCCGAGCCACGGTCTCACGGGTAGTACTGACGCGGCTGGCGATGTCACCGTGCACGGGAATGGGTGAGATGGTTGCTGTATTTTGTTCCTTCATATTGGCGCGCGCCTGGCGCAACAGATCAGCGTGGATCCTGTTGTTCGCGGCAAGAGTGCTGAGATCCATAATACGGTCCGTCGCTCTACGGACGACATGGGCCAAATGGATCATCACTTTGAGAGCCAGGGCGGGATGCTTGCCCAGCGTCTTGATGAAAAGATCGGGCGGCAAGGAGGCCACCAGTGTGTCTGTAAGGGCCATGACACCAGCCGAGCGGAGTTCGCCATCAAGTGCCGCAAGCTCTCCGAAATAGCTGCCTTCGCTCAAATCATCGAGGGTGATTTCGCGGCCCGATAGAGAAAAGTTGACAATTCGAACCTTGCCCCGTACGACGAAAATGACATCGCGGGTGTCGCTTTGCCGGTCGATAATCTGCTCGTTCGCCGCGTACTGCTTCCAGCGGCAAGATTTTTCCAGAGCGTCGAGATCCTTCCCGTCAAGGTCGGATAGTAGCTCGATCCCTTGCAGACGGCTTGAGCCTGTTTCGGGCACTTTGCATTCCCTCGTGTGTAAGTATTAATGTCATATGCACTGCCGGATTTTACAGGGGTAGAAGGGAATTGGCGAGGGACCTTTCCGGTGGGTGCTTGCGTGTCCCGTCCGTGGCCTCTACTTTCTCTCTCCGTTTCCCGTCCCGGCCATCGGGCGTTAAGGAGCCGCCACGCAAATGCCCATGTCGTCGACAACGCCCGCACCCGGTTCCAATAATGACAAACAGCCCGTTCTGGCCACGGTCCTGCCGTGTTATCGCGAGGTGGACCACGTGCTTGCCGTTCTCGACGCCATTGGTCCCGAGGTTAGGCACATCTTCGTCATTGACGATGCTTGCCCCGACGGTACCGGCCGGCACGTACGCGACCATTGCAAGGACGACCGGGTCAACGTCGTTGTCCACGAGCGCAACCTGGGGGTCGGTGGCACCACGCTGAGCGGTTACCGTGAGGCCATCGAAGCCGGCGCCGACATCATCGTCAAGCTGGACGGCGACGGCCAGATGAATCCTCAGTTGATTCCAGCGCTGATCGCCCCCATCGCCAGAGGGGAAGCCGACTACGCCAAGGGTAACCGCTTTCACGATCTGGATGGTTTGAAGGGGATGCCGGCGACGCGCATATTCGGCAACCTGGTCCTGTCTTTCTTGTCAAAGATGTCTAGCGGCTATTGGAATCTGTTCGATCCAACGAATGGTTTCACCGCCATCCATGCCAAGGTCGCTCAGCGGTTGCCGATGGAACGCATCAGCAACCGCTATTTTTTCGAATCCGACATGCTGTTTCGGCTAAATCTTTTGGGTGCCGTCGTCGCCGACGTTCCCATGGAAGCACGCTACGGCGCCGAGAAAAGCGGTCTCAGGATCCACCGCGCTATTTTAGAGTTCTCCGTCAAGCATTGGCTTAACGCCGTAAAGCGCATTTTCTATTCCTATTTTCTGAGGGATTTCGGCGCCGCTTCGGTGGAACTCCTACTGGGTATGGTGCTGGTCGTGTTTGGCGCCGTCTTCGGTGCGCTCGAGTGGTACGAAAGCACGACTTCCGGTGTTCCCGCTACCGCCGGCACGGTAATCCTGGCGGCACTTCCCATCATCCTCGGCACCCAGTTCCTGGTAGCCTTCCTCAACTTCGATACCAGAAACGTCCCCAAAACACCCCTGCATCCCCGTATGTAAGCTTTACGCCCCAACCACCACGCCACCACGGCGCGGGTCGCCGACGCCGGAGAAGCGGTTTCGGGAGGAATCGAATTCCACGGCGTGAACGCCGCCAAAGAACATGTTGCGCTCTTGCCAGTGTTGCATGTTGGGAAAGTCGGCCTCCAATGCCTCCGTCGAAGAATTGTCGAAGCCGGGTTCGATGCTGAGCAGCCCGCCCTCGAAATGGATGCGCGGCCGGGATACCGAGTCCTCAAGGGTCATGGCGAAATCAAGTGTGTTGACAAGAGTCTGGAGGATGGCGGTGCGGATACGGTTTGATCCCCCCGATCCCATTACCGCCAGGCGCCCGTCGGCACGTGCGATCAAAGTCGGTGTCAGCATTGAGCACAGACGCTGGTCGCCGGGCCATTGGTCGAACCCCTGTGGGTTGAGGTCCTCCTCGCCCAGCATGTTGTTGAGCATGATCCCGGTTCCCGGCACGATGTAGGCCGATCCCTCGCCGTTGGTCAGCGACAGGCTGGCGGCGTTGCCTTGGGCATCAATGATGCTGACATGGGTGGTACCGCGGTTCGCCGCCAGGCGTCCCAGGACCTGGGCGCGGTAGGCTTTGACAAAATCAGGGCGCAGCAGTCGGGCTGGGGCACCGTCTGTCGCATGGAGCTCACTGTCGACGCGCGCCTTGTTCGTAAGTTCCATGACGCGAGCCAGAAGGGTTAGATGGTCGGAGGTGCCGAAGGCGTGGGTCCCGATCTTCGCTTCGCGGAGTAATTCCAGGGCGAAGGCGACGAGGATCCCGCCGGCCGATGGCGTAGGGTTGGTCGAGAGGCGGGCGTCTCGATAATCCACGTCCAGGGGAGCCCGCTTCCGGACTCGATAATCGGCCAGATCGCGTGCCGTAAGGTGACCGCCCCGGGCGTGGCTGTCGGCCTCTATTCGCTGCGCGATCTCGCCCAGATAAAACAGATCCTCGCCCTCGCGCACCAGGGCGTCGATGGTATCGGCTAGCCGGGGCATGACCAGAATCTCACCTTCGCCAATGGGTTTCTTCGGATCGTGGCGGCTGGCGAACACGTCCCGGCAGGCGGCATTGGCCGTGTATATGGCACCGACGACGCAAAAAATGTAGGCCTGCAGGCTGTTGACGGCGAGGCCGTCGCGGGCCAGTGCCAGGGCGGGCTCAACAATGCGCGCCAGCGGCATCGAGCCCAGTTCGCGATGAACCGCGAACAATCCCTTCACCGTTCCCGGAGTGGCGATCGAGCCCATGCCGATATGGAATTCCTGTTGGGCGGTGCCGAAGTCGGCGGTGATTGGGAAGAAATCGGCCTCCTGCTTGCGCTCTTTCGGTGTCTGAGCGAAAAAATCGTAAATAACTGTCTTGCCGCCCTGGTCTCCTCCGGCCGGGTGGGCGAGGAGGAAGCCGCCGCCGCCGAGAGACGTCAATATGGGTTCGGCGACCGAGGCCGCCACCATCGCCGCCAAGGCCGCGTCGAAGGCGTTCCCTCCTTCGTCGAGGATAGCCTGGGCGGCGCCGGCGGTGGCACCGTGTCCGGCGGCGATGATGCCTTTGGAAGTCACGGCTTACTTCTTCACCTTGTCTATGGTCGGTGGTGGGTAGCGGCTCCACCGTAGACTGTCAATTGGCCGTTACCGGTCATTGGTGCTTCTTTCGCCGACGATTCTGCGGCATTCTGGTGGACCAACCATGTGAACGGGCGATGAGCGTATGCTCAGATCGCTGTTTCTCCTTTCTGGCCTCGCCGCTGGCTGGATTTCACCGGCCGTCGCCAACCCGCCGCCGGACGTCGGCTCCTGCGTGCCTATCGGCATGTGGATGGACCCGGCCAAGGAAGACGGTATTGCGGACGAGGCGCTGTACGCCCGCATGGCCCGCCGGCCGGTCGTCCTTTTGGCTGAGTCCCATACCAGTGCCGAGCACCATCGCTGGCAGCTGCACGCCATTGCCGCCCTGCACGCCCGCGAATCCAACATGGTGCTGGGCTTTGAGATGTTTCCCCGGCGTGTCCAACCGATCCTGGATCGCTGGGTCGCCGGTGCCTTGACCCGCGAGGCGTTTCTCGAAGCCGTCGAATGGGACACAGTTTGGGGCTATGACCAAGCGCTTTACATGCCGCTATTCGACTTTGCGCGCATGCATCGGCTCCCCATGGCGGCGCTCAACGTGGACAAGGCCTTGGTCTCGCGCGTCCGCCAAGAGGGTTGGCCGGCCATTCCCGCCGATGATCGCGAAGGCATTGGCGACCCGGCTCCGGCGGGCGCCGGCTACCTAAGCAGGCTGGGACGGGTCTTTGCCGCCCACGCGGGTTCCGACGTCAAGGTGCCGGAACCCGATGACTCCGACTTCCGCCGTTTTGTCGAAGCCCAACTGACCTGGGACCGAGCCATGGCCGAGGCCCTCGCCGGGGCCCGTGGATCGGCCGAGGCACCGTTGGTCGTCGGCATCGTCGGTAAGGGACACGCTGAGTACGGTGACGGTATTCCCCACCAACTGGCCGACCTGGGGATCGCCAACGCCGCCGTTCTGCTGCCCTGGGACACTAATCGCCCGTGTGAGGAACTGGCCCCAAAAAACGGTCCCGCTGTCGCCGAGGCGGTGTTCGGCCTTGCCGAGATCGACGAGCCGAAGGCTCCGGCTCGACCGCTTCTCGGCGTCTTCCTCGAGGACGGCGAAGGGAGCGTCAAGATCACCAAGGTGGTGGCGGAAAGCGTTGCTGAAAAAGCGGGGTTGAAGGCGGGTGATCGCATTGTTGAGGCGGCGGGCACACCCATGAGCCAGGTAAAGGATGTGATCAAGGTGGTCCGTCGTCAGGCCTTCGGCAGTTGGTTGCCGATGATCGTTGAGCGGGACGGTGAAAACCTGGAAATCATCGCCAAATTTCCGCCCCCGACATGAGGCGCGGCGGAATTCTTTGCGCCGCCGTCCTCGCCTGGGCGGCGTTCGTCCCTTCGGTGTTGGCGGGTGAAACCGGCCTTCATCACGATATTCACCTCAGCCTCGATCCCGAGACCCGGTTGCTTGGCGCCGTCGACCGTGTCCGCATCCTGGGCGGTGGTCGGGTGGACTTCGTGCTCGACCCGAGCTTGACCGTCTCGGCTATTCGCGTCGATGGGCGCGACGTTTCTCCATCGCGCCGGGGAGGGCGTTGGAGCTTTGATCTGGGACTGACCGGTGCGCACGACGTGATGGTGGACTATGGGGGGACCATTGCCCTCCTCGACCCCTCCAAGCCGGGCGCGGCGGGAAGACGGGCATTTGCCAGTGCCGCCGGTAGCTACCTGCCGGCCTCGGTCTCTTGGTTTCCCCGCTTCCGCAATGGTGCCCTTACCTATCGCGTCGAGATCCGTGTGCCGGCGACCCAGCGTGCCATCGTCCCCGGGCGTCTGGTCGAGGAGAATTCAGCGACGGACGGTTGGCGGGCGGTTTACGCCAGCGAGGCTCCGGCCTGGGGCATCGTGGTGATGGTGGGTCCCTACCGGGTCGAGAGCCGAGATGCCGGCGGCATCACGCTTAAAACCTACTTCCACCCAGAGATCGCCGAGCTGTCCGGTGATTATCTCTCGTCCACGGCGGGTTACATCGAGCGGTATGCGGAGAGTATCGGCCCCTACCCCTATTCCGCCTTCGCCACCGTCTCCGGTCCGTTGCCGGTGGGACTGGGGTATCCCGGCCTGACCTATATGGGGACCCGCGTGCTGCGCCTGCCTTTTATTCGCCACACCTCGCTCGGCCATGAAGTGCTGCACAATTGGTGGGGCAATGGCATCTGGGTCGACTACGACAGCGGAAATTGGGCCGAGGGACTGACCACCTTTATGGCCGATTACGCCTTTGCCGAAGATCGCGGTCCGGCGGCGGCCCGCGAGATGCGCCTGGGCTGGCTGCGTAACTATGCCGCCCTGCCCACGGCCCGTGACCACGCGGTAGTGGCCTTCACCGCCAAGGTCCACGATGCGTCCCAGGTGGTGGGGTACAATAAGGTGGCCTTCTTCTTTCACATGCTGCGCGATCGATTGGGCGCCCAGGCGTTTGCCGACGGCATTGGACTGTTTTGGCGGCGCTTTCGTTTCCGCATCGCCGGCTGGGAGGAGATGCGCCAGGTCTTTGAAGAGGTCGGCGGCGGCGACCTGACGGGTTTCTTCGAACAGTGGCTAAGGCGTCCCGGCGCCCCAACTCTACGCCTGGCCGATGCCGACGTCTTTCGGGAAGGGGAGCACCACGGCGTCTCTTTCACCCTCTCACAGGGCGCGCCGGTCTATAGGCTCGCGCTCCCGGTGGCGGTCACTACCAGCGTTGGGGAGGAACGGTTCCGGGTGATGCTCGATGGACCGACTTCGCAGCATCGACTGATGACGCGGGGGCGGCCCCTGGCCTTGGCGGTGGATCCGGAATTTGACGTTTTTAGGCGTCTCGGTGCCGAGGAGACATCACCTATCTTGCGTGACGTGACCCTGGATGCCAATGCCGTAACAGTTGTTCTTCCCGACGATGAGGCGATGGGGGAAGTGGCCCGGGGTCTGGCTAAACGCCTCCTTGATACGCCCCCCACCTTCACGCCCGCCGATGCCGCCGCCCGGTCGTCCCACCCGCTGTTGATCATCGGGATCGCCGATAGGGTGCGAACATTTCTCGCCGCCAAGTAGTTGCCGCCGGTCCCCGACAATCTTGCCGGGCGCGGCACCGCCCGGGTATGGGCCATGCGCCTGGATGCCCGCCCGATCCTGGTCGTGGTGTCGGACGACAAAGCGGCTCTCAGCGCGCTTATGCGTCCCTTGCCCCATTACGGCCGCAAGGGTTATTTGGTCTTTGAAGATGGCAAAGCACTCGACGGCGGGTCATGGCCAACCGGGCCGGGTCCGCTTCGGGTGCGGTTCGATTGAAGACGAGGCTCGTGGCGGGCTCATACCAAGGATCGGTTGCCGTATTCAAGCCGCGAGAAGGACCGCCAGGATGCCGAAGGAAAAACCAACAACTAGCCCCAAGGCGAAGACGCCCGAAGCGAAGAGGGACGGACCGTGATCCTGAAAGAGAAGGCTGCCGCTCATGTCGCACCCCCGGTTTGACACTGCCCTCGACGCCGCCAAGGCGAGGTGATCCGCCATCGGCGCCGAATCTCTTTAAAGGATGGTCGGTGTTTCTTAATAAATTGCTACTATCTTATGGTTGCCGGATGGGTCGTTTGTTGACAGAGGCGGGGTGGCCCACCAATATCTTAAGCGGTCGCTTCGACTCTTAGAGGGTGGGAAGCGAGCGTCGGCGCCCAATTTATGAGGCACGTACAATGAAGCGATTCGGTATCTTGGTTGGGACATTTGTCTTGCTTGTGACCGGGTGGGCTTCTGCCCAGAGCGTGGACGAAGGCCTGCTCAACTCTGTCGCCTATAAGCCCTTGCCGGCGGGCTTCGCCATTACCGTCCGGCCGATGGACGATTCCGACGAGAATTTGGTCTTGCAGGAACGTATCGAAGGTGAGTTGAAGGCACAGGGTTATAGCGTTTCGGGGGATGGCGCGTTGATCCTGACCTTTGAGACCCGAGATGTCGTAGGTGCTTGGAACGATGCGGGCCAGCGCTCGGTCCTCGAATTCCAATACAAAAGCGAGGAAGGGATTGGTGGAGACAAAGAAAATCTGCGCCTCAATCTCTTCGACAGCGCGAAAGGCGGCGTATTCAACGAAGGCCGCGCCCATGGCACCTCTATTGTTACGCGCAGCCAATACCGCATAGATGCCACCATTGACGACCGCCGGAACGGCGAACGCCTGTGGCAGGCCTGGGCCACGGCCTCTCTCCAACAGTCGGACGGCCCGACCCTGACCCAATCCATGGTGCCGGCAATGGTGGGAAGCCTGGGCAAGACCGTTCGCCGCCAGACGTTCGAACTGCCTTAATCTCTCTTTCCCGATGACCGATTGACTCCGAAAGGAAAGGGGGTTCGCGAAAGGACCCCTGAGTCGCGTACCGTGTAGTGCTATATTTCGATATTTCTAGAAATATCGTTGACACGGTTGCTGGTAAGGGATAAACATGGTCTCGATGGAAACCGAACTCGTCGCCCAACGACTGGCTGAGCTTGGCAACACGACGCGGCTCGCCATCTTCAAGCTGCTGGTGCGCGCCGGACCGGGCGGGTTGGTGGTAGGGGAAATACAGCGCCGCCTCAATGTTCCGGCTTCGACATTGTCGCATCACCTTACGCGCCTCGGCCGGGCCGAGTTGATTGTACAAAGGCGGGCTAGCCGCAACCTCCACTGCTTCGCCTGCCACGATGTTATGAACGCGCTGGTCCAGTCTCTGACCGCCGAATGTTGCGTGGGCTTCGACGACGAACAAGAAAGGGAGGATGCCGACTAGATCGCGGCCCTTTATTTGCCTCCATAATTTTAAGCACCATCCTAAGGAAAAGTACCATGACCGCCACCGCTCTCGTCTTCAATGGATGGATCCGAAGCTTCGACAAGGTGCTGGCGGCGTTTGTCGGGCTTTTCGTCATTGTGATGGTCTTTGCGCCGCATCAGGCGGGTGACAGCCTCGGTTTCGTTGCCCAATCACTCATCGATATCGCTCCTTTCCTTCTATTTTCCGTTGCCGTCGCCGCGGCGACCAAGGCGAGCGGCGCCGACGATGCCGTGGCACGGATCTTTGCCGGCCATCCGGCGCGCATGATTCTCGCCGCCGCTCTCTTCGGCAGCCTGTCGCCATTCTGCTCGTGCGGCGTCATTCCCCTGATCGCGGCCCTGTTGAGCGCCGGAGTTCCCCTGGCCCCGGTCATGGCGTTCTGGATCTCCTCGCCCTTGATGGACCCGCAGATGTTCATCCTGACGGCCGCCGCGCTGGGCCTTCCCTTTGCCGTGGCCAAGACGGTGGCGGCGATCTCGATCGGCGCGCTGGGCGGGTTTGCCACCCGGGCGTTGCAGCGGGCGGGCCTGTTCGCCAACCCCTTGGCGCCGGATATCGGCCCCGCGTGCTCATCGTGTCAGCGCCCGCAAAGGCCGGATGCACCACCACCCCAGTGGATTTTCTGGACCGATGCCGGGCGCAACCGGCTGTTTGCCGAGACCGCATGGGCGACTGGCTGGTTTCTCTTTAAATGGCTGTCTCTTGCCTTCGCCATCGAAAGCTTGATGCTTGCCTACGTTCCGGCGTCGCTGATAGCTGGCTGGCTAGGCGATGCCGATGTGTGGGCCATACCGCTTGCCGTCGTCGCCGGCGTGCCCGCCTATCTCAATGGCTACGCCGCCGTTCCCCTGGTTGCCGGTCTCATGAAGATGGGCATGGCCCAGGGGGCGGCACTGGCTTTCATGATCGCCGGCGGTATGACCAGCATTCCGGCCGCCATGGCCGTCTTCGCCCTGGTCCGCCGGCCCGTCTTTGCCTGGTATCTGCTGCTTGCGCTGGCGGGTTCGATGGCGGCCGGGTTCCTTTTTCAAATGGTGCCCATCGCCTGACGCCGCCCTGTCTTTAATTTTTGCCGTTTCGCGCATGGACATTGGCTCCGATCCGGTCGAATATGCGGGGTCGGTTCCGACGTCGGGTGCGGGGCAGGGGGAGTAAGGAAAGACATGGCCAACGTAGTGGTCGTCGGCAGCCAATGGGGCGACGAAGGCAAGGGCAAGATTGTCGATTGGTTATCCAATCGCGCCGATGTGGTGGTGCGCTTTCAGGGCGGCCACAACGCCGGCCATACCCTTGTCATCGACGGTGTCACCTACAAGATGAGCCTTCTGCCGTCGGGCGTGGTGCGCCCGGGCAAGCTTTCGATCATCGGCAACGGCGTTGTGCTTGATCCGTGGGCGCTGTTGGACGAGATCGAGACCGTCAGCGCCCAGGGCGTCGATATCACGCCCGATAACCTGCGCATCGCAGACAACGCGCCCCTCATCCTGCCGCTCCACCGCAACCTCGATTTGGCGCGCGAGGAGGCCCGGGGAAAGGCCAAGATAGGTACCACGGGGCGCGGCATCGGGCCGGCCTACGAGGACAAGGTGGCCCGGCGCGCCATCCGCATGGCCGACCTGACCGAGCCCGAGGTTCTGGACGCCAGGGTCAAGGAACTTCTTGTCCATCACAATGCGTTGCTGCGCGGTTTCGGCAAGCCCGAGATCGACGGTGCTGCCCTGGTCGATAAGTTGAAGGAGGTCGCGACCCGGATCCTCCCTTACGCCGGCAACACCTGGAAAGAACTCGATGATGCCCGGCGCGCCGGCAAACGTATCCTGTTCGAAGGCGCCCAGGGCACCATGCTTGACATCGACCATGGGACGTATCCGTTCGTTACCTCTTCGAACACCGTGGCCGGCCAGGCGGCGGCGGGCGCGGGCCAGGGGCCGGGGGCCATCGATTACGTGCTTGGTATCGTCAAGGCCTATACGACGCGGGTCGGCAGCGGACCCTTCCCGACGGAACTGCACGACGACATCGGCAAGGGGCTGGGCGAGAGGGGTCGGGAGTTCGGCACCGTAACAGGACGGCCGCGGCGCTGCGGCTGGTTCGACGCCGTCCTTGTCCGCCAGTCGGTCAAGGTCAACGGCATCCACGGTATCGCGCTGACCAAGCTCGACGTGCTCGACGGCGTGACGGAACTGAATGTATGCACGGCCTACCGCATCGATGGCGAGACCGTCGACCATCTGCCCGCCTCGGCGATTCGCCAGGCCAAGGTGGAGCCCATCTATGAGACCGTCGAGGGATGGTCGGAAAGTACCCGGGGCGCGCGATCATGGGCCGAGTTGCCGGCCACCACCATCAAATACGTGCGCCGCATTGAAGAGCTGATAGGGGCACCGGTGGCAATGCTTTCGACCAGTCCCGAGCGCGAGGACTCGATCTTGGTCCACGACCCCTTTACCGACTAGAGCAAATCCCGAGCAGATGGAATCATCTGCGACGACGTATTTGCGGTTAAAACAAGGAGTTAGAGAATTTTCGGTGAACGCATGTGAACGGAAAATGCGCTAAGGACGGTCCGAAGGGGTACGCAAACCAAACAGGTAGACGAAGAAGAGAAAGGCAGACAGCGCCACCAGGCCGATGCTCATCAGGGCGATTTCTTCGACGGTGATGCCGAAATCGAACATCCAGCCCATGGTAGCCGGCGAGAGTGCGACGGCCAGTATAATCAAGGCCTGCACCAGGGAACGGATGGCACCAAGGTGGGTGGTCCCGTAGATCTCTGCCCAAATGGCGTTGACGGCGGTGAGTCGGGCGCCCGTGCTGGCGCCCCCCAACACCAAGTAGATAAGGGCGGCCACCGGGTGGTCGATGAAGGCCAGCGCTATCAGCGCCACCGCCAAGGGCGCAATGTAGAACGGCAGCGTCCGCGTCGCCCCGAAGCGGTCAATGATGGGACCCGATACCAGCGATACAGCAACACGGGCGACGGCGAATCCGGTTATGCAAATTGCCCACCAGGCGAGGCTCCAGCCCTTGGACTCGACCACATGAACCTGATGGAAAAACAGGCCTGCCAGGACGAGCGGCGGCACCAGGATGACGGGTAGGATCAGGTAGAACCGGAGATCGTGCAGGACCTCGCTCCGCGACCATTGGCGAGTTGTCGACGTCGCTTCGTCCTTGTGATCAGCGAGATCCTCCAAGTGCCTGCGGTGCCGTTCCCCGTGGCCCTTGAGCAACCACAGGACGACAGGGATCAAGACGACCGCGAAGATGGCACCCATCGACATCCAGGTTTCCCGCCACCCCAGCGTGGCGATCAGGCTGACAAGAATGATTGGGGACAATGCTTCGCTTGTCGGGGTACCAATCCCGGTGACGGCGAGCGCCCGGCCGCGTTCGGCATCGAAATAGCGCGCCATGCTGGTCCCCACGGTATGGTTCATGAGCCCCGGGCAGGCCAGACGCAACCCGACGATGGCGGCGAAAAGAAACGGGACGCTCGGTGCCCAGGACAAGACGAGACAACTCGCAACCAGCAGCCCACAAACCAACGAGCTATAAAGCCGAAGGTCTGTTCGGTCGATCATCCGGCCGAACCAGACGATCCCCACCGCGGCGACGATATTGGCAATAGAGTAAAGGACCCCGAAGTCACCGTGCGACAGACCGTACTCGGCTCGAATCTCGCCGCCGAACAACGAGATGATGGGGGTGGTGCCGAAATTGACGAAGAAGGAAACGAGGAAGCCGAAGCCAAGGAAGCGCCGGTTATTGATGATGAACATCAGGTACTTCATGGCGTGACTTTTTCACTGGTTCCTAAATCAGGCAGAACGGGTGGGTCCGCGCAAGGCGGAATGCCGACGCTTTCAGCGAACATTTCTCGGATGACCCCCGGACCCATGGTAATGGTCCCACTGTTCCACCGCCAGAGGAATAGCATTCCCTCCACGGCTAAGTGGTAGAATGCTTCCCCTTCACCGATTGACGGCGGTCTCCCCGCCCGGCGGACGGTCCGAAGGGGTGCGCGAAACAAACAGGTAGACGAAAAAGAGGAAGCCAGCCAGGGCCAGCAGCCCAATGCACATCAGTGCGATTGCTTCGACGGTGACTCCGAGGTCCAACATCCATCCCATGGTAGCCGGCGAGAGGGCGATGGCCAGGATGATCAAGCCTTGCACCAGGGCGCGGATGGCACCAAGGTGCGTGGTCCCATAAATCTCCGCCCAGATGGCATTGACGGCAATAATTCGGGCACCCGTGCTGGCACCCCCTAACACCAAGAAGAAAAGGGCGCCCACCGGGTGGTCGATGAAGGCCAGCACCAGCAGGGCCAGCACCATGGGTACGATATAGAACGGCAGCGTCCGCGTCGCCCCGAAGCGGTCGATGATGGGACCCGATACCAGCGTTATGCCGACACGGGCGATAGCAAAGCCGCCCATGCAGATCGCCCACCAGGCGAGGTTCCAGTCCTTGGACTCGACAATATGCACCTGGTGAAAAAACAGACCCGCGATGATGACCGGCGGCGCTAAGACAGCGGGTAGGATCAGGTAGAACCGGGGATTGCGCAGGACCTCGCTGCGCGACCATTGCCGCCCTTCCGGCGTCACTTCGGACTCGCGATCCACGAGACGTTCCAAGTACCTGTGGTGTCGTTCCCCGTGACCCTTGAGCAACCACAAGGTGCCAGGGATCAAGATGATCGCCAAGATGATGCTCACCGACATCCAGGTTTCGCGCCAACCAATGGCGACAACTAGGCTGACAAGGATAATTGGTGCCACCGTTTCGCATACCGGGCTACCAATACCCGTGATGGCGAGCGCCCGGCCGCGCTCGGCATCGAAATAACGCGCCATGCTGGTTCCCACGGTATGATTCATAAGCCCCGGTCCGGCCAGACGAAACCCGATCAAGGCGGCTAAAAGAAATGGGATGGTCGACCCCCAGGACATGATGAGACAACTGGCAATCAGCAGCCCACAAACCAACACGCTATAAATTCGAAGGTCTGTCTGATCGATCATGCGGCCGAACCAAACGATACCCACCGCGGCGACCACGTTGGCAATGGAATAAAGGACACCAAAGTCACCGTGCGACAGACCGTACTCGGCTCTGATTTCACCGCCAAACAGCGCGATGATGGGGGTGGTGCCGAAACTGAAGAAGAAGGAAAGGAGGAAGCCGAAGCCCAGAAAGCGTCGATTGTCGATGATGAACCTTAGGTACTGCATGCGTGATTTTTTCTCAGGTTCGTAATTCAGGCAGACCATGCGGGTCCACGCACGGCAGAATGCCGGCGCTTTCAGACGACGTTTCTCGGATGTCTCCCGAATCTATGGTAATCGTTCCCCCGTCCCACCGCCAGGGGGGGATCGGAAAAGGGAATATTCTTTTCCTATTAGGGCGACGCCTCGCGGTCGAGCGCAACGCCGACGCGGGCCATGACCTCGTCCCAATCGCCGAGGCAGCGCTGACGGAACAGCCGCGCCGTTGGATACCAGGGGCTGTCTTCGCGCTCCGTCAGCCACCGCCATTCCGCCGCCAACGGCAGCAATAGCCAGGTCGGCTTGGCCAGCGCCCCGGCCAGGTGTGCGACCGCCGTGTCGCAGGCGATGATCAGGTCGAGATTGAGCATGGCGGCGGCGGTATCGGTGAAGTCAGTGAAATCGCCGGTGAGATCGCGCACCACGTTGGCCAGTCCCAGTTCGGCCAACTGGCGGGCGCCATCATCTTTTTGCAGGGAGTAGAAGTCGACCCCCGGAATATCGAACAAAGGGCAGAGCGACTTGAGCCCCGGTGAGCGCAGCCGATCTCCCCGGTGGCGCTGGTTGCCCTGCCAGACGATGCCGACCCTGAGGTGCCCGGACAGGTCCATAATCGTCCGCCATTTCTTCACGGCTGCTGCGGCCGGGGCAAGATAGGGGACATCGCCAGGGATGGTGTCGGCGGTGGTCTGAAAGAGCCGGGGCAGGCCGAGGAGTGGCGCCTGGACGTCGAAGGGTGGAAGCGTCGCGCCACCGGCCACCACCGTCTCGACGCCCGGTGCGCTGGTCATTATTTGCGCCAGCGGCGCCGGGCATTCCAAAACCACTCGGCCGCCCCTGGCCGCCACTAGACCTATGTAGCGGACGAACTGGATGGTGTCGCCGTAGCCCTGCTCGGCATGGATGACGATGGTCCGTCCGTCAAGGTCCGAGCCGTCCCACCGGGGTTCGGTAAATTGCCGCTCCTGGGCCGCTAGATGACGTGTTTTCCAGCGCCATTCGTATTCCTCCCAGCCTTCCGCGAAGCGTCCAGCGAGCAGCAGCGCCTGGGCTCGGTTGCGGTGTGTCTCGGCATCATCGGGATTGAGCTCAAGCGCACGGTCATAACTCGTAAACGCAGTCTCCAATTCACCCCTTTCCTGGAGGGCGACACCCAGGTTGGAATGAATCTCGGCGCGCTCGGGCGCACTCTCCAAGGCTTGCTCATAGGCGCCGACGGCCTCGTCGAGGCGGCCTTCAGTGCGCAGCACGTTGCCCAAATTGACGAGCGCCTCTACATCACCCGGGTCGATCTCAATGGCGCGGCGGTAACACTGGGCAGCCTCGCCCAGGCGGTCTTGATCCTGGAGTGCGAGGCCGAGGGCGAGATGGGCGTTGGCGAAGGTAGGGTTGGCCTCGACAGCACGCTGGAAGCTCGCCGCCGCCTCAACCATGCGGCCCCGATGGCGCATCGCCAATCCGATGTTGTAATGGGCTTCGGATAGGTTCGGATCCAAGTCCAGCGCCCGGTGCCAACATTCTAGTGTTCCGCTCGAAACAAAGGATTCCCAACAGGCGGATTTGATGCGAATCTGCCGGTATGGGCAAGAAAGTGAGGATCCAGCTTGCGCCCAAGGATAGGGATTGGCTGGAGGCGTTGATCGCCAATGGCAACACGGC
>PVBE012853533.1_pt1 | contig 28642 bp, 32 predicted proteins | sample 1631181 | NCBI WGS metagenome assembly PVBE01 (sample SAMN08397723, study PRJNA350692) | Marine metagenome, whole genome shotgun sequencing project. | isolation source: water | place: Pacific Ocean | collected 2012-04
ACTGCAGAGATGATGCTAATTTTTTCACTTATGCGGCCAGATGTACTGAGTCTGGGAGATCTTGGCGTAGAAAGGGGGATACGTGGTCTAGTGCCTCAGGCAGTAACAAAAAAGGAGATGCTCGAGGTGGCTGAATCATGGCGCCCTTACCGTAGTGCTGCATGTTGGTTCCTTTGGAGGTCGCTAGACCCAGTTCCTGTGGAATACTGACTGCTTCAACTCTCTGGGGTGCTCGAGTCATCATTCGGCTCATTGTCCGACCACCAGCCCTGTGCCTCTGAGTAATCGCCCAGCTGCTCTAGCCTCTTCAACCACCCCTTGGACTCTGTCGACTTTACCGTCTTAACCATCCAGATGCCACCATACAGAGTATCCCATAGGCCGAGATTATTTTTCTTGAATCGATAAAATAAGTAGTCAACAAATGATGGCAAGAGGAGTAACATCGACGTTGCGAGATAAATCTGGCCAGTCTTGCTTCCAAAACCTTCTGCAGTTGATGTCAAGAAGCCTACGAAACCAATCAAAACTAGAGGGAAAGTAATGCCTTTTAGGAAGTGGTATGACTGATGTGGACTGGCGGATTTTGAAGATATGTAGGTTGTACGACTAATCCAATTGCCTACGGTCCTACCAGTGCTGTAGGGCATGAATCCAAGATTGAAGCAGACCAACAATAAGCCTAGAATATAGAAATAGGTTCCATCAAAGTACGTCCCCCAAGCAGAAATCACCGCAATAGGTACGGCCCAGCCATAGGAAAATAAGAAATCGGCCCCTCTACGAATTATTCTCTGGCTCCTTGACGCTACTTCGTATCCCTCAGGCAGGGTCTTTTCGACTCTGACTTTCTTCTCCCTAGGCTCCCTCTTTTTCCTAGGTGCCCTCTTCCTCCTGGACTTTTTCTTCGATTGAACTGGTTCTGGTTCGGCGACGGTTTCAGCTGCAACGGGTTCCGGCTTGACCTCCGGTTGAGCGGGTTCGACGCTAGTCGATTCACCGGAATTAATCTGGCCAGCCTTCTCCAAGAGACCCATTCAACCACCATACCTGCTTGCGATAACCTTGTACAAATCAAAATCATTAGATTCTGTGAATGACTTCATGACTGCATCGGGCAGGTCTACAAGCAGTTCATTAACCATCGTGAAGAACTCGCCCCTTGATTCCTTATCCGTTGACTTTGGATCGTTGCCGACGGACTCGAATAACTTGAAACCGTCCGAGTCGATGAATGAACGAGTTTTGTCATCGGGTAGTTGTCCGAGAAGGCCGTTCACCACTGTGAAGAAGTGGGAGAAGTCCTCGTCATAGCTCCTGAAGCTCTGTATAATTCCATTGACAAACTCGTCGAAGTCTAGCGATCCAGAATTATCTTTGTCGGCTCTTTCAAAGAATTCCTGCATGGAGTCCAGATCCAATTCGTCGATTTTGTCAACGGAAACTCCTGTCTTCTGTGCTACACGCCCTACGAAATCCGAATCATCCATTGCCTCGAGGAATTCTTCCAGTGACATCTCATTTTTGCTGGCCTCGGAGATGAGCTCTACTGTTGGCTTAATTGTGGTTAGATCGTCTTGATCCTTCTTTCTTAGAACGATTATCTCCCGGTCGAGATCGGAGCCGAACCTGTCAGCATACCTGTCCATGAGTGATTCGCCACGACCAGTGGATATCCGATCTATTCTGTTGTAAATGCTATCTCTTGAGTCACTCGATAAGGAGGGGTTTGAAGACTTCCTCTTATCCCAAACTGATTTGAAATCGGATGGTTTTTCGGTATTAATGTCTGGAGAGTTGGAAGATAGGGAATTTGCGGCGTCCAATAGGTCTCCATCCGCAGATGGCTCTGGAACAAATCCAAACTGCGGAGCTGGTTGATCGGAAGGTGCAGGCGGAATCTCGGGCAATGCCATATCCGGTTCTGGCATTGGTGGCATGCTTATTCCAGGAGGGGGTGGTGGAAGTGGACTTGGTAGGCCTTCAGAATCGGTGTCCACGTCGTCCAATGGGTCATTCACGAGTAGTTTGCGAAGTTCAACACTATTCAATATTCTGTGGCTTCGTAATTGAGATGATTCAATTATCCACTATTTTGTAAAATGGGGCTCATTTGCATATCTCTGCCCACCCTTTCAGGCATAGAAACATCGCCATTGACTCCTGCACCTCAATTTCGTCCCCCAAACTAGGCTCGACCCTGACTCCAGATATCTCCGCAGTTACGTCTTCAGCTAGGACCCTGACCTTTGTCGTACCCCCTCTAAATGCAACTGCCTCTGTAAGGGGGTCGAATTTGTTGCCGGAGTCGGGATCTAATCTTTCCAAAGGCAACTCAGTTACTCTCAGGCCCGATTTTCCATGAAGACTACCGACCCACCTGATTACCCTCTTCGTGTCTACGGTGACCACCTCGTCGGTCTCTCCGGCAGTTCCAATCACCACGGAGGAGTCACCCTTCACAAGTTCCCAGAATATGGGAGTGCATTTTGGCCCAAAAACTGCAAGGCTTGGGTCTTTCTTCATTCTGGAAACTTTATCCTCATTACCTGCCAGTTCTGCTAGCTCAACTATACTAGCCCTAGAAGTGGATTTCAGATTGACTTGTGGTGAATTGGCCCTTGTAGAAAGGATGTCATGCAACTCATCTAGTAAAGCGCCTTTTCCCTTTTCGCCATTGGAAATGCTGGATAGTTTCTCCAGGGTAGAGTCGATTCCTTGCAATGCCCTGCGGCCCCACTCGGAGTTGTCCGAGATTGTTGACTGGATGTCAATTCCCTCGCCCCTGATATAATTCACAATCTCTCTTCTTGCATTTGAATCGAGATGAAGGAGGTTTGGGTCTCTGACGTGTATGTGGAAACCCCTGTGTCCCGAGAATGTGAATTGGGCATACTTTTCTTTGAAGCCGAATTCTGGCTCTAGGAATTCATTCCACAACCGCCATGCCTGTCCTTGGATGACTTCGATCATCGCTGGGAAGTCGTTATCTGATACTCCTGGTAGGTGATCACCATCCAGATCGAAGATTAGGTCGGCACCAAGCCAACCCTTTTCTGCCATCTTCAACATTGATGGTTCTTGGTAGTATGCAGTGCTATGAAAGCACGAGTGCGGCGCTCTACTCCGTAGGTAAGAGTGAAGTGAATTCTTGTCAGGAAAAGCTCTGTGTCTATCAGGTGGGGCTCCACCCCATGGGATGAACATCCACTCCCTGGTTCTCAGTCTTGGTGGAGTCCAAATTGATTCTGGCAGAATGGAGTCATAATACTCGGAGAATCGTAATGCGAACCTGCTCCAGCCACCCGCCATGGGGCAAATAGAAGGGCGAGGGCCATAAGTTTTCAATCAGCCCAGTTTGAGTCCGCCAACTTCCTTTCCATCTGTTGACGGGGATGCCCCGGTCGACTCTACATATGCCTCCCAACAAACATACTCGTTGTCTAGAACTATAGCTTCGGAGAATTTGAGGGCCTTACCGGTGATTGCACAAACTGGTCCGAGTTGTCCTGAAGCTGTTGAGAGCTTGGAAGGGTCGGGCATGTACGGCCCTCTGGGAAGGCCCATTTCATTATTACGCGGAGAAGGATTGACGAAAAGCCATTTCAACTCAAAACTTCGCGCATTGAACATGGTCGATGGCGAGATGAAAATCAGAATTGGCCATTCTCCCGATCCTGATGATGCTTTCATGTTCCATGCCCTCACTCAGGGCCTGATTGATACTCCCGGGAGGACATACGAACACGTATTGGTGGACATTGATACATTGAACCAAGAGGCCCAAGTCGGTAACTTCGAGGTTTCTGCTGTAAGCATACACTCGTATCCAAAGATTTCCGAGGAGTACGCTCTGATGAATTGTGGTGCTTCGATGGGAGAGGGATATGGCCCAATACTGATCTCAAATAGAAAAATGAGTATCGACGAAGCAAAGACTAGAATTATCGCGGTTCCTGGTAAGAGTACCAGTTCCTATCTTTCCCTCATTCTAGCACTGGGTGAAGTCCGAGTTGTGGAGGTGCCGTTCGATAAAATACAGCCAGGGGTACTCAGTGGGGAGTTCGATGCTGGAGTGATTATTCATGAAGGGCAACTAACATGGTCCAACGAAGGGGCATTCTTGGTCATCGATCTAGGAGTATGGTGGAATCAAACTACTGGCCTTCCATTGCCACTTGGTGGAAACGTTGTGAGGAGGGACCTGGGGGAGGAGTTGTGCATAGAGATTTCTAATGACATCAGGAGTAGCATAGAGTATTCTCTATCCAATCCAGATTTGGCCCTACAAGATGCAATTAAGTGGGGGAGAGGGATCGATGAAGATACAAACGAGGAGTTCGTCAGAATGTATGTGAACGATAGGACGATTGACTATGGAATAGAGGGCCGTGAGGCAGTTAGGTTATTTCTTGAAAAGGGCCAAGAAGTCGGCCTTGTCGAATCTGACTTTGATGCGAGGGGAATGGAATTTATTGGGGCTGATGAGGGATGACCGAAAGGCCGGATGTAAGCGAGTTTGGTTCAGTTGACCCTGCCCCGGCTAGTGACGGTTTAGTCTTAGGGAAGCTTAGGGCTAGTTTGTGTGACGAAGATGAGAGGATGTTCCATCGAATGAGGGCACTATTCGCTCTGAGGAACATTGGAGGAAAGGATTCCGTGGATGCCTTGGCTGCTGCCTTTGACTCATCATCGGCACTATTGAAGCATGAAATCGCCTACGTATTAGGACAGATGCAAGATGACCATGCAGTTCCACATCTGATCAGCAGATTGGAGGACTTGGAAGAGGACGTCATGGTTAGACACGAGGCAGCAGAGGCACTGGGTGCGATTGGAAACAGGGTCGCAATGTCGACATTGGAGAAGTTCGCAGAAGATGATGAGATTGTCGTGGCTGAATCTTGCGAAGTTGCAATCGATCTGATGAATTGGGTTTCCAGTGATAGGCTAGACTACTCGGATTAAGGTGATTCGAGCCAAATTGGGTCCGACTTCATCTCGCAAACTTCGTCAAGGAAAATTTGCAGACCTTCGATTGAGGATTCGTCGAGAATGTTCGAAACTTCAGATTCGAAGTACGTCACTATTCTATCCTCAGGAATCGCAATCTTCTGAGACGCAAAGGAAGCTACTGATGCCTTGGTGGCCCCATCATCGAGGAACAAGTTGTAGCTACTCAGCATTGATTCTCTGGCTTCATTTACAAAACTCGGCGAGGAGTCTTTTCGGGCAGCGAATACGCCGAAGACCATTGGTAGACCGGTAATCTTTGTCCACTCACTGCCTAAGTCCATTCGAACTAAATCGGGGTTGTTGAGGGCCGCCGATAGTGCTCGGTCACCGATAATTAGCGCCCCGTCGCATTCTTCCAACATCGTTTCAATGTCTGGGCCCATTGGGATCAGTTTTGGGTCCAAGCCCCTCTGCCCCAAAATCCACTTCATTAGCAGGTTAGATGTAGATGAGTCAGAAGGCAGGGCGATGTCACGCATCGACTCAATGGATCTGTTGCCAAAAAGAATCACTGAGCCTACAGACTCTCGACCAACTATTCCTATGTCCCTTAATAGCCCCAACTCGTTGCAATTTTTTGCATAGTCGGCTGCTGGAATTGGAGCTGAGATACAATCTCTCCTGATGAGGTGGCCAGTTAGCCACGAAGGAGGTGCGGCCAGAATCTGCCAATTTTTGCCTATTGAATGAAAGATAGGGTCGCAATTGATGAAAGAAACTCTACCAAGGGTGTTCTTCCAGGACATTCGCTCACTGACCTACGATTGGAAGAGCATTCGATTCGGTTATAGTCTCAGAAGAAATAGTTTCGAATCGAGAATATGTAGAGTCCCTTTTCACTGGCACTTGGCCCGATGATTCGATTAATCGGGCCAGTTTGTCCCTATCATAATCAACACTAGTGGTGCTTCCTGCGACGTGCATTATCTCCTCGTGACCAACTGTCCCATCGATATCATCGGCCCCAGAATTAATTGCTATCGAAGCCAGATGATCTCCGATGTTCATCCTGTAAGCCTTGATGTGTGGGATGTTATCCAACATAATTCTAGATAAGGCGATGACTCTGATTACCTCCTCACCCGATGCTAGCTTAGCTTCCGGGAGTCGAGTATTGTCCTCTAGGAATGGGTAGGGTACGAAGCACTGGAAACCTCCAGAGGAGTCCTGCTGAGTCCGGAGCACGTCGAAGTGAGTCATCCTATCCTCTATCGACTCGATAGTGCCGAATAACATTGTACAGTTCGTCGGAATACCCATTTCGTGAGCAATCGCGTGTATCTCCAGGTATTCCGATGACTTCTCCTTACCCATGCATATCCGATCCCTAATTGAGTCAACCAATATCTCAGCTCCCCCTCCCGGCAGAGAATCTAACCCCGATTTATGCATCTTCTTGAGAGTCTCCTTAATCGAAAGCTGGGATCTAGAGGCGATGTGTTTCACTTCCACTGCGGTAAGTGACTTGATGCTAATTTCTGGGAAGTGACTCTTTGTCATCTCGTAGATTTCCAAGTAATTATCAATGGTCCATTCTGGATGCAATCCACCTACCGCATGAACCTCATCAATTACTCCTCGAAATGGCTCAATCCTTGAGACGAACTCTTCCGCTGAGAGAGTGTAAGCTTCACTATGCCTTGATCCCTTTCTAAAGGCGCAGAAACGACAAGCCAGAGTACAGATGTTTGTGGTGTTAACATGTAGGTTTTCGTTAAAGAAAACGCGATCTGCAAAACGGGATTGCTTGACCATCCGAGCTAATGCGGTAAGACCAGGGAGGTCAGAATTCCTGTGTAAATCTGAACCAACGTCCTTTGCAATCCTTCCTCCTCCGATTATAGTTTCAAGTGAATGTGACAGTAAAGGGTCGTTTTTCACAGAAAGTGGAACCGGGATATTGGACAGAACAGTGCGCCAATCTTCCTCTGAAATAGATTGGATTAGCATCTCTACCCGATGCGAGCAAATGGTATGATTTGAATCACTCTGCTAGATAGTTTGAAAATGACATTGAAAACTATCAATAGCCCTACTCAGAATTTTCTTTTGTGGGCGAGGCCGTGCAAGACAAAATTGCTGAACTAGAAGAAATGGCGAGGCTATGCAGAATTGATATTGTTAAGATGACACACGCAGCAAAGGCGGGTCATCCCGGTGGCTCTCTATCCGCTATTGACAGCATGGTGGCCCTATATGGGACCAGCATGAGGTTCGACACGAGCAACCCCGACTGGGATGATCGTGACAGGTTTGTGATGAGTAAGGGGCATGCTAGTCCTGCGATGTATGCCCTTCTGCATCAGATGGGGGTTCTCGAAGAAAGTGATCTAATGACCTTCAGAACCTTGGGCTCGGTTTGTCAGGGGCATGTAGACATGAATTGGACAGACGGTGTAGATTTCTCCGCTGGCAGTCTTGGAATGGGTCTGTCTTTCGGACTCGGTTGTGCTTTATCGGCGAAAATGGATTCCAGCGAAAGGCGAATCTGGGTTATGCTTGGTGATGGGGAAACACAGGAAGGTCAAGTTTGGGAGGCAGTAATGGCGGCAAATTATCACAATGCGAATAATCTACGAGTGATAGTCGATAGGAACAGGATTCAGAATGACGACTTTATGGAAGTTCAAATGGAAATTGGAGATATAGGAGCAAAATTCGAGTCTTTTGGATGGAATGTCCGGGAGGTAGATGGTCACGATATGGCTGAACTAGTAGAAGTTTTAGATTGGACTGAAAACACTGATTCAGGGCCAATTGCTATTATTGCAAACACCACTAAAGGGAAAGGGGTTTCATTCATGGAGGACAATCCGGATTTCCACGGGAAGGCACCAAATAATGAGGAGTTGGAAACTGCCTTGGAGGAATTAGCATGAGTGCTCCATCGAGTGGTGGGGCCTCCCGTGATGGATATGGGAAGGCACTACTCAGGCTATCAGATGATCCTCGTGTGGTAGTATTGGAGGCGGATCTAGGGAAGTCAACGAAATCATGTCATTTTCGTGAAAAGTATCCGGAGAGGACAGTTTCGTTGGGCATCGCAGAGCAAAATATGATGCTCGTTGCTGCTGGGATGGCTTCCTCCGGGAAGGTTCCCTTTGCAAGTACGTTCGCGATTTTCACAGAGAGGGCTTTCGAGCAGGTCCGCAACGGAATTGCTAGACCAGGCCTAAAGGTGCACATATGTGGAAGTCATGGCGGAATACACACAGGTACCGATGGAAGCAGTGCGCAGTCAATCGAAGATTTATCCATTTACAGAACGATACCTAAAATGACTGTCATCCATCCATGTGATGATTTATCTGCGGAGGAGTTGACTGTCCAGCTATTGGATGCCTCCGGTCCCTCTTACATGAGGACAGCAAGAAACAAAGTTCCCAGAATGTATGATGACCAAAGTAAACTGAGTTTGAGAATTGGAATTGGTTCAGTCCTAGAAGAAGGGACAGATGTAGCGATAATAGCATGCGGAGTAATGGTGGAGCGGGCTCGCAATGCATCATCGGCACTCGCTGATGAAGGGATCAATTGTACTGTAGTGGACATGCATACAATTAAGCCACTAGATACAGAATTACTCTCAACGCTTGCGGAAAGTTGTGGGTGTTTTGTCTCAGCCGAGGATCACTCGGTTATTGGGGGCCTCGGAAGTGCGATATCGGAGTGGATATCTACAAACAACCCCATCCCAATGGAGATGGTTGGAGTCAGGGACAGATTCGGAGAAAGCGGGGGCACGTCGGAACTAATGGAAGAGTTGGGTCTTACCAGTGAAGGGATCTGTGAGGCGGCGAGAAAAGCAATAAACAGGAAAAACTCCTCTTGAACGAGTCCTAAATGGGGTTCATTTGATACGTCCATTGACACCGAGAATTTTTCATATGCCCGACCCAGAGGCTGTTAGGCGACTTCTAGAAGGCGAAATTGATCCCGTCGAAATAGAGGATGACGCTGCACTCTATTCAATGGCAGAGAGAATATACGGTTCCGAGGCTCTAGAGGAACTCGGTGTCCAAGCACCAGAAATTGCGGCCTTGGAAACTGTTGAAGATTTTGGGCTGATTTCTGAGGACGTAAGCCTCCCTGATTTCCTGCCGGACATCTCTGAGATGAAGGGCATGGATGTTGGAGATGGGTCACGCAGGCGCTGGTTCGTATTCCTCACTGGCTTTTTTGGAATCGTTGTAACTATTTTCAACATGGCAATAGGGATGGGGGCTGCTCTGTGTTCTGTTGGAGTGGCCAACATGAGGCAAATCTGTAGTGACGATTACGGGCAGACGAAAGTGGTGTGGACGGAAGGTTATACCTACGAACGTTTGCATGAGGTCGACTCTTGGGTCAAGCCAATGAGCGAGATTCTTATTGGCGACCTGGTTCTAATTGTGATTTTCACAATCATCTCTGTCTTCGGGATAATTTCGAAGAAGAAAGACTAGTACATCCTAGCAATGTACTGCTTCTTTGTAGTATTATTGCCAGTAACTAAGCATTTTCTTGGTTCTTCAAACGATTCATCGCACTCCCCCAATAGTGTCAATCCTGTCTTCTTCTCAAGGACCTCTGCATCGGAGTCAGTTCCATCGAAAGCGATTTCGTAAACAATACCATCTCTAACTATGGAGTCATTTTCTTCTTTGGAATCTAGATTCTCGATAGGTAATTCTTGAACGAGGTCGGAAACTACTGAATTGGCCCTATTTCGCAGTTCATCAGAAACATCAGATAGCATTTCCCGTATTTTCGTAGAGGCCTCATGCAAATCAATCTCGACCTTGCCACCAGTCCTAAGAGTAGCAATGCACTTGCTCGATTTTAGATCCCTCGGACCTAGCTCAACACGGATGGGGGCCCCCTTAATCTCCCAATCATAGTGCTTCACGCCAGGTCTAACATCCCTCAAATCGACTGTTACCCGAAGTCCGCTAGCATTTAGGTCTGCGGCTAGGGACTCGACAGCTGGTATGACATTATCATCTGAATGGGATGCAACGGGCATCACGACAACTTGGAATGGGGCTATAGATGGTGGCATTATCAAGCCTTTATCGTCTCCGTGCATTCCGACGACCGCTCCCAATAGCCTCTCAGACATTCCGAATGTCGTTTGATGGCACATTTTCGTCTCACCATTGGGATCTTCGTATGAAAGATCGAAGGCATCGGCCCATTGGTCCCGATAGTGATGATATGTAGCGACCTGCAAAGTTCTTCCATTGGGCATCACAACGTCGGCAGCCTTGGTGTACCATGCTCCCGGGAATGTGTCCCAGACTGGCCTCTTTGAGACCAATGATGGTAGGCAAAGTTCGTGCATAATCCTCTGTACCATTTCGGCGTCCTCCTGAATCTGCATGTCGGCCCCATGCTGATCGGCATGCACCGTATGAGCCTCGAAGAAGTGAATCTCCCTGACTCTGATGAAGGATCGAGTCTGCTTTGTCTCATACCTGAAGGTGTTAACGATCTGGAAGGTCTTCAATGGTAAATCGGCATGGCTCCTTACCCATAGTGAGAACATTGTATACATGGGAGTCTCAGAAGTAGGTCTCAGGAACATTGGAATCTCCAATTTATTTTCTCCACCATGAGTTACCCAGTACACTTCTTTCTTGAATCCCGACTCCTCTTCATCAATCCGTAATTCGGATGGGTCCACACCCGCCTCACGTGCCGCCTTTAGCCTAGATACTAGTTTGTTCTCTTTGTCCAGTAAGCCCTCGGGAACCAAAAGGGGGAATCGGTACTCGTTATGTCCAGTTCTAGACATCTCTCCTCTGGCCAATTGGTCGATTAGTCCCATTGCGGAAAGTCCGTATGGTTTCCAAACGTCCATTCCCTTGATTGGGTACCTCTTATCGACGAGGTCAGCTATCTCGACTATTGCAGGGTACCATGAATTGAAATCGGACTTGGGAGGTATGCCCCTCTTAGCCCTTGAATGATTCGCCACGTTCCTTTCCCATGTGGATTAGTGCTTGAATGATTCGTTTTAGCCAGAGGCTACTTTGAAGCTACAATGCCCTCAATTGATTGGCACAATTCTGGCAAATCCTGGATGCTCTCCACAACACCATTGGAGAATACTATTCTGCATCTTTTCTTGGAATGCCCGTGTACCTCATCTAGAAGATTAGCAACTACTGCTTCTAAGTCATTCTCGGAAATTAGATCATTAGATTTTGAGATTAGTGTTTCCTCGTCAACTCCCACCTCTAGCTTGAATCCAATTCTTCTTGATCCTTTGACATGCTCCTTTAGAGATTGGAGATGTTTCTTGGTTGGGTGGAGTTCGATGTTCCAATTCTTGGCACCACTAGGCATTTTTCCATCATTGTATTCGGGCTCATAGTCCAAGACTGCGGCTGCATGTATCCAGAATTCTGGTTCTGGAATAGATTTTGCAAGATTTATTGATTCATCCAGCATCCCCTCGGGAGATTCGGAGAATCTTACGTCAGGCAAGGGGAATGAGGGATTTTTCGAGGTATTGCCAACCAAGCACACTACATCATGACCCATTCTATGCAGATGCTCTGCTATTGCCCAACCAGTTGTACCGGTGGAAGTGTTGACGATACTTCTGACTGAGTCTATGGGTGCGGTGTTTCCCCCCAGGGTCACAGCAACCCTCTTGCGATTACCTAGTCTTCGATTTGTTAGATTGCAGAAATGTGCTACAATTTTTGTCGCACTGGGTTGTTTCATCCTTCCCTCCGATGGTTCATCCAGCAAAACTTCCACACCTAGACCTTCCAAGGATGAAATTAGGTCTGTTGTTACTGCATCATGGAATAAGTCATTATGCATCGATGGTACAAACATCATTGGGATTCCTCGGCCTGCCGCTGCAGAAAGAGCCATCATCATTGGCGAATCGAGTAAACCAAGGGTGAATTTAGAAATTGAATTTCGTGTAGCAGGAGCGAAAATTAGCCCATCAAAATCGCTCAATTGTGACATTTCTGGGTCCCATTCTGTTATGACTTGGTCGCCTGACCCCCAAGACAACGCAAGGGGCGAAATTATCTTCTCTGCAGAATTACTCATTATCGGGTAAACGGTTGCTCCATGCCTTCTTAGCTCCCTTGCCAGCTTAATTGACTCGGTTGCAGCGATTCCTCCGGAAACGGCTAGGATGACTCTTTTTCCGTCAAGGCTAGACCCTTGGACGGTGACGCCGGTATCCTCACTCACGTACTTGCTATTGGTGGGTCATTGATGAGTGCGTCGATATGGTCACAAAGCTTCGAGGGCTATGGAAATGCCCATTCCCCCGCCTATACACATAGAAGCCATAGCCCTTTGTTTACCGGTTCTGTGCAATATACTTGCAGCTTTGCAAGTTATTCTTGCCCCAGATGCGCCGAGCGGGTGACCTATTGCTAGTGCGCCGCCATCAATATTTACGATATCGGGATCCAAGCCTAACTCCCTAATGCAGGCAATACTCTGAGAAGAAAATGCCTCATTCAATTCAAAAACATCGATGTCGGAAACGCCCCATCCGGCTCTCTCGAGGGCTAGATTTGTTGACGATATTGGGCCAAGACCCATTAATTCTGGATGACAGCCAGTTACTGCTCCAGATACTACTACGGCAATTGGCCTAAGCGAATGCGATACTGCAAACTCCTCACTGCAAATCAGAGAGAATACTGCTCCGTCAGTAAGTGGGGATGATGTTGCTGCAGTTACCGAGCCCCCTTCGACAAATGCTGGTTTTAGGTTTGACATTGATTCAAGGGTGGAATTTGGCCTAATGCAATCGTCTTGAGTGATTCGCCCACCTTTGGAATCTATGGGAACTAACTCATCGGAGAAGTTGCCTTCTGAACCAGCCTTTACTGCCTTGAGATGGGATTCGAGGGCGAATTCTTCCTGTTCTTCCCTAGAGATTCCGTATAGTTCTGCAACATTTTCAGCAGTGATTCCCATGTTGATGTAAGCATGAGGGAATTCTTCCTCCAATGTCTGGTTCGGACTCCAGTTGAAGCCTCTCCTCTGGATCCTGGACATGGACTCAATCCCCCCACACAAGAAGCAGTCCCCCCAACCCGCAGAAATCTGGGACGATGCCGTAAGAATTGCCTGCATTGAAGAGCCGCATAGCCTGTTGATTGTGGAACCAGGAACTTCTGGGGGCAAACCCCCGAGAAATGCCATCAGACGACCGATGTTGTAGCCTTGTTCTCCCTCGGGATAAGCACACCCTACGATTATGTCGTCGATTTTGTTTGATTCGATGGATGTATTGCGCATCAGTTCGCGTATTACCTGTCCGGCGTAGTCATCGGGCCTTTCACCCGACAGAGAACCACGGTGAGCCTTGGTAAAAGGGGACCTTCGCCAATCGACAATTACCGACCGCACATCCCCTCCTCGGGAGTCTTGCCCATAACGGTTCCCGGGAAGACGATTCATCTAATGACCGAGGGGTTCTTGAATAATCCACATCGAGGTACGCTCATGATTAGGGAATGCTCGATGCACGGATATTTCTCCGATGACGATCTTTGTCCTGCATGCAACTCTGAAGGCAAGTTCATCTTGAGCACAAGAGAAAGGGATGGCATGGCGAGGAAACTGGCACTGGTTCTTAGGCACGCACCAGAGAAGTTCGACCTGGAAATGGACATCAACGGTTGGATAGATGTCAGGGATATTGTTAGGAAATTCAAGGATGGGGGCAGGAGGCCACAACATTGGCTAAGGCCGCACCACCTTAGGGCGATATCTGAAACTGACACCAAGGGCAGGTACGAAGTTCGAGGCAATATGATGCGGGCAACTTATGGTCACACTGTGGAAATCGAGTTGGACCTACCCTCAAATGATATCCCAGATTCTCTTTACTATCCATCTGACCCGGCTGAGGCCGAGAATCTTGTCGAAGTAGGGATAAGCCCCGGGGATCGCTCCCACGTTCATCTCTCTGCTTCGATCAGGTACGCAGCTGAGGCTGGTAGGGTCCACCACAATGACCCTGCCATCATTGAAGTCGATACGGCAAGAATGGTCGCTTCTGGTGATACGATTTGGCATGCTGGGGTTACTGTTTTCCTCACTGATAGCGTTGCTGGCGAGTACTTGTCCATAGTAGGCGAAGACGATCCAGAGCTCTCTTTACTGAGGGAGATGTGGGCAGAAGAAGAGTAGTCAGAACTCACCGCAGACTGGGCAGAACTGCAGATCACTGATTTTTTCTGCCCCACAGGAGTGGCACTCGCCGGTTTTCGTAACCGGTTTTACTTCGGCATTGTTCTGTTCTCTGACTGCCGAATCCCTTTCTACGAATGGAGAAGAGGAGTTATTCTCCAGGCCACTTAGGACCTCTCGATAACGGACTACCTCAGATATGGCGATCTCAATCTGGAGCAGTCGCCTGTCCCTATCAGTTTTGTCTTCAATTGAAGAAGCGATTGCTAGTTCGGACTGCAGCCATCGCTGGAATCTTTCAAGTTCAGCTATGTCAATCACATTATTTCCACTAAGCACTAAGCGTTAAACTGTATGCTGACATTTGAAAATGTTAGAATACGTGGCTCAGGTCCTTGGGGGTGGAAATGGCACTCAGAGTGGCAATAAAATTAGGCGGGGGCCTAATAACTGACAAAGGTTCTATGAAGAAATTCGATCAAAAGGCCGTTGAAAGGGTGGTTGGCTCATTAAGCTCTGTTTCTGAACTTGGAGCTTCAATCATACTGGTCCACGGAGCTGGCTCATTTGGCCATCTCCTGGCAAAGAAATGGGGAATCGAGAATGGATTGAATATTCACCAAGAGGAAGAGCAAGTGGAAGCAGTGAGGGAAATTCGTTCAGATATGAGGGAATTGAATGGGCTGGTCATTCAAAAAATGGCAGAAGGAGGTTTGGAATGTAGTGGCCATCCACCCTCTGATTGGGCCAAGGGTACTGGAGCACGTTTCACGGGAGACGTTTCAATTTTCGAAAGAGAATCTATGGATCCTATTCCAGTAACATTTGGAGACGTTGTTGATACTGACGACAAATCCAGATTCGGGATTTTGTCAGGGGACGATTTGATGCTACGTTTGTCCACAGAATTAGAAGTCACGCATAGCATTTTTTTGATTGGCGATTCTGAGGGTGTTTTAACTGGTCCTCCGGATGAAGACGGTTCTGAATTGATTACGCATTTGGGCCCTAATACGAAAATTAATCGGAGGCATGAGGTCGATATCGACGTTACGGGGGGAATTGGTTTGAAAATAGACAGGGCTCTTGAGATTGCAAAGTTAGTGGGAGAAGTGTGGATAATCGATGGCAGAGAACCGGATAGAGTTCTTGAATTATTGACTTCTGGAGAAACTATAGGGACTAAGATTCTGAACGGTTGAGTCTTCATATACACCCCTCTTCCCCATGTGTCTTGATGGCCCCTGAAATCGGCGATTTAGGAGAACATGATGAGATTCAGTCAGAGATGATGGCTGAAATGTGCCTGGTTGTAGATAATCAAGATAATGTCATAGGATCTGAGTCGAAGCACGCCTGCCACAGAGATGGTGGAATTAGGCATCGTGCCTTCAGTGTACTAATTTTTGATTCAAAGGGTCGTCTTTTGTTGCAAAAAAGGTCTGCTGAGAAAATCACATTCCCAGGAGTATGGGCCAACAGCTGCTGCAGTCACCCTCTGGACGTTGAATCAGAGAGAATGATGGTTCGGACGGAGTAGAGAATGCAGCAAGAAGGAAACTTGACCAAGAGCTAGGAATCCCTTTGGGAATTACTGAAACCTGGTCTTTCCACCACATAGGGAGGATGGAATATTCTTGTAGGTGGGACAAAGATTGGATTGAGAGGGAGATTGACCACATAATGGTAGTTCAGGCCGATACCGAAGTTGATCCTAATGAAAATGAAATCTCAGAAGTCCTATGGGCCGAACCATTAGAAATTGGCAGAATGATGAGTGGAAAAGGAGATTGGGGGGATGAAGTCGTTGCACCCTGGTTCAGGCTAATTTGGGAGAAATTTGCCACTCCCCACGATTGTGACCCAACTGCCATGAAAAGTTCGATAAATAAGGAAATAATCTACTGTGGAGAAGTAGACATGGATGGTGATTCTGTTATACCCGGGCAGGCCCTTATGGATGCCCTCTCTGACCATCGAGACCGAGTAGAGAGGGAGATAATGCATAGCCTAGGAAAAATGGAGCAGAATAACCTTCATGGCGCTATGACTCACCTGTTCAAAGGTGGAGGCAAGAGGCTTAGAGCTATTCTTCCTAGGCTTGTTGGAGAGGCTGTGGGTGGCGCAAATGAAGGGCACTACACACTAGGCGCATCAATTGAAATTATTCACAACTTTACATTAATCCATGATGATATAATCGATCAAGACCCCATAAGAAGGGGTCTTGATGCCGTCCATGTTGAATACGACGATGCGACAGCAATCAATGCTGGTGATGCAATGCTGGCTGTAGGATTCGAAATCCTGGCAGAGTCAGAAGATATTCCTGACGAACGGCTAAGCCATCTTATTCGATCCATCGGCGAGATGGTAAGAAAGGTTGCAGAGGGACAGCAGGAGGATATTGAGTTTGAGTCTCGGGACGAGGTGTCCGAACAAGACTACATTGATATGATCGCAGGCAAGACTAGTGCAATGTTCGAGACCTGTGCAAGAACAGGGGCCATACTATCTAATGCCGATGAAGAGGAAGTGAAGAATATGGCTGAGTGGGGCCTAAATCTAGGACTTTGCTTCCAATTAATGGATGACTTAATCGATATCACTGGAGACACCGAGACTCTAGGAAAGCCCGCTGGTTCTGACCTAGTTCAGGGGAAGATGACGCTTATTGCAATTCATGCAAAGAAGAGTGAGTGTGATTTGCCAAATTTCGATGGCGTGTTTGGTTCGGGTGACTCAGATTCTGAAACATTATCCAAGGCGGTATCTGAATTGGAGCGTTCTGGATCGATCGAGTATGCAAGAAGCAGGGCGATGTATCACCATACTTTGGCTCACGAGTGCCTCGACAAACTACCTAGTTCGCAAGCAGTTGATATTCTTAGGGAGTTGACTGACTTTCAATTGATTAGAATCAGCTAATCAATCTGTGTATTGGGCCTCTCCTGGAATTTCTTCTTTGAGGCCCTTCCTCTGTCTAATTTCTCCTACTATCTTGTGGAATAGTTCTGGTGGCACCTGGTCATATCCAGCATTCTCGGTATTCCAAACTGCCCTACCTTGTGTTGCAGCCCTTATGTCATTGGAGAATCCGAATGATTCAGCGACGGGCATCTTGCCAATCACACAAGTAACGTCGTTTTCTACAGGCATGTCTTCAATAACACCTCTTCGTGTAATTAGTTGCCTGGTAATTCCTCCGGCCCACTCGGTAGGAGCGTCGATCCTAATTTTCTGAATCGGTTCGAAGAGGACTGAATTGGCCCTCAATAGGGCCCCCTTTATTGAATTCCTTACTGCCGGGATTGTTTGAGCTGGTCCTCTGTGTATCGCGTCCTCGTGTAACTTTGCGTCCACAAGCCTAACCATGACTCCCGTCAGTGGCTCGTCGGCTATTGGCCCCTTCTTGCAAACATCGTTGAATGCCTCGATTATCAGTTCCCTCGTTTCATGGAGGTTCTGTATCCCCTTTGTATCATTGACAAGGACGGTGGTGGCGTTGATGGCGTATATCTTCCTCATCAGATCCTTATCCATTCCAAGCTCGCCGAATTTATTGCCGACCTCCTTAGCATCCTTTGTCCTAACTGGTCCGTCTCCGAGATCCCCTTCCCTCAATGCACTGATTACATTCTCAGGTAGCTGCTCTACCTCAACATAGAATCTGTTGTGCCTGTTGGGTGACTTGCCCTCGAAGGCCCTGCCCTTGTTGTCACCGCCTATGGATTCCCTGTAAACCACTATTGGATTACTCTGGTTTACCTTGATTCCCTGTTCCTCCTCAAGTCGATAAATCGTTATCTCAAGGTGTAGTTCTCCCATTCCAGAGAGTAGTGCTTCGCCCGTCTCATGGTTTGTATCTACGGACAGGGAGGCGTCTGATTTTGCCAAACTTCGTAGTGCTCCGATGAATTTAGGGAGATCCTTCATTGATTTCGGCTCGATTGCTACCGTAACTACTGGTTCTGAGTAATGCCTGATTGCCTCGAAGGGTGTCTCGTCCTTGTCCCTAGAAATTGTGACACCAGCAGCAGCGCTCCTAACACCTGTTAGTGCAGCAATGTTTCCTGCAGATACACCCGGGACTTGAATCCTATCGCCGCCCACCATCATGCTAACTTGCTGAACTCTCTCAGCCTTGCCAGCTCCACTAGCCCATACTGTTTCTCCCTGCTTTATTGTGCCCGAGTATACCCTTCCGACAGCTACCTCTCCCGCATGGGGATCCATCCAAATCTTAGTAATCATCAGAGAAAGTGGTCCATCTGCGTCGCAATTGACCATCGTTTTGCCTACTTCTGAATCAAGATCGCCCTGCCAGATGTTTGGAATCCTGTATTCTTGAGCGACCAATGGGGATGGGAGTTTTTCCACCGCCATATCGAGCAATACCTCGTGCACTGGTGCCTTCTTGGCCAGCTCCTTCTGTTGCTCGTTGTTACAGAACTCGAAAATCTGAGTGAAGTTTACCCCGGTCTTCTGCATAAATGGCACGGTGATCCCCCAATTGTGGTATGCAGAGCCGAAGGCAACTGTTCCCTTGGCAACGTCAACTTGCCAATCTGACTTGTGTTGTTCAGGTGCGAAGGTTCGAATCAGGTCGTTTACCTTCTTAATTTGCTCTTGGAATCTTGCCATCATGTCCTCTGGAGTGACCTGGAGCTCGTTGATCAGTCTGTCCACCTTGTTAATGAAAAGGACTGGGCGCACTTTCTCCTTCAGGGCCTGCCTTACTACAGTCTCAGTTTGGGGCATTGCACCCTCTACCGCGCAGGTTAGTATGATGCACCCATCGACAGCCCTCATTGCTCGAGTAACGTCTCCTCCGAAATCTACGTGACCTGGGGTATCGATCAAGTTGATCAGGTAGTCATCCCCATTGACCCCGTGCACCATGGATGCACTTGCAGCATTGATTGTGATACCTCGGGCGCTTTCTTGGTCATCGAAGTCCAATACTCGTGATTTTCCCGCTAACTCTTCAGACATCATTCCTGCACCTGCAATCAAGTTGTCGGAAAGAGTAGTCTTCCCATGATCTATGTGGGCAGCGATGGCTAGATTCCTTATTCGCTCACGAACGTGCATTACCTCGGTAGCGCGCTTAATGTTGTCTTCCTTACGACCCATATTCTCACCCAGTATTTTTTCCGACCTGAAAACGGTTCATAAAGACAATTGAGCAGTTTCAGGGAATGGGATTAATGTGGCATAAAATTCGATTCATCGAGCAGAGGCTGCGATTCGCTCTACTTCGTGCCTCTTCCCTACTGCAAAGGAATTGACATCGCCCTCTGCTGCCTTCGAGATCTCTGAGATGATTCCCTCTGTGAGCGACTTCTTGCTCTTCATTGTTGCAGAAGCAGAGCCTATTGCTAGGTTTCGAAGGGCTACGTCAAGCCTCCTGCTTGGTGAAGAGTCGACTGCCTTTGGCTGACTGACTGCCCCAATTCTTACTCTCGTAGTCTCCTCGCAAGGTGCTGCTTCAGTGATTGCATCGATGAATTTCTGAAGTGGGTTTTCACCGCTCTTAGCATTGATTCTGTCGAATGCCTCATCCAGAGACTTAGCACAGTATTGCTTCTTTCCGCTGTACTTGCCTGATCTCATTAGATTATTGATGAATCTCTCAGTGACAGATAGATCTTGCTTACCGAACCATGCATTGGCGTGACGGCCTCCGGTATGAGGGGCACCAATCATCTTCAGATTGACATATCGAGAAATTCCTGGATCGCTGCAAACTACCTCGCTAGCATCCCACTTTCCAAACACCATCGTTCCAATGCCGGCAATCGGGGCCTCGGAATTTTCAGTCTCGACTTCAGTCTCGACGCTGTTTTCTGAATCATCCATTTGAAATCACCTCAGCGAACTGGTTTCTCCTTGCGTCCCCTTACCATTTCGTCTAGTGAAACGCCATTGACCTTGATTACCTTGTATCTGACACCGGGAAGATCGCCATAGGAACGTCCTTTGCTACCTCCGATACCTTCGACCATCACCTCGTCATGTTCATCAATGAATGAAATTGCTCCGTCACCGGGTGCGAATGCAGTTAGTCTGTTTCCAGTTCTAATCAGGCTAATCTTGACTGCCTTCCTGATAGCAGAGTTCGGTTGCTTGGCTTCGAAGCCCACCTTCTCGATGACGATTCCCTTTGCCTGAGGGCTACCTCTTAGAGGGTCGTGCTTCAGAACGCCACCTTGCTTTCTCTTGGCTTGTCTATTGCGAAATTTCCTCTCCTTCCATCTATATCTCTTACGATCAGACTTCATCTTCGAACCGGAAAATAGACCTCGCCCCAAGATTATACCTCAAAATGACGGCTCGGCGACCTGCCATCCATTTATGAGACTGACGGGCGCACCATGCTGCAGAATCGCACTGGGTGCACTAATGTAAGCCTAACATTCAAGCGGCTTAGTTTTCCGGGGCATATTGTGGGATTCAGGGAACTTGTTGAAGGCAGCCGGGTAATTGATTCGCCGGTTAGCGTCAATTTTGACATGCGAGAAGAGTCTGAATCGTCGGGAAATGAGTCGATACTGTTCAGCGATGTTATTGAGTCTCCTGGGCACAGGGCAGCGATGAACGTACTTACTCGCCAGAGGCTTTGTGAAGCATTCGATGTAGAGCCGGGAGAACTGATAGACATTCTGTCTTGGGCAATGGAGAATCCCGCAGAGCCGATGTTGATAGACGGTGCAAAGGCTTCCGTTTTTGACAATACAATTACTGAGCCTGATTTATTGGGGCTCCCAATTCCTTGGCACTATAGGGAAGATGGGGGCAGGTATCAGTCTGCTTCGATAATAATTGCCCAATATGGGGGAATACGGAACACCTCCTTCCATAGGCAATTGGTTAGAGGCAAGGATTCCACTTGTGTTAGGCTGGTGCCCCGGCATCTGAGAACAATGGTCAATAATGCACAGGATGAAAACGATGAGGTTCCCATTGCTGTAGTAAATGGCCCCGATCCGGTAGTACTATTGGCAGCTGCAATGTCATTTGACGAACCTCTAGATGAATTGAGAGTAGCTGCAGCTCTTCATGAAAGATTGTATGGCTCTCAATTAGAAGTTGTAGAGCTTTCGAATGGCGTTGTTGTACCAGCGATCTCCGAATATGCCATGGAAGCAAGAATAACGACTTCCACTGGTGAAGAAGGCCCCTATGTGGACATTACCGGGACTGTCGATGATATCAGGCTTGAGCCAATTATAGAGTACGATAAGATCCACCATAGGGATTCTCCAATTTTCCATGCACTTATCCCTGCTGGGGTTGAACACATGACTCTGATGGGGATGCCCAGAGCACCGACCATCAAAACAGCAGTATCAGAAGTTGTAAAATGCACTGACGTGTATCTCACTGATGGTGGTAGCGGATGGCTATCATCGGTCGTACAAATCATTCCAGAGCAAAAAGGCGATGGCATGAAGGCCATCAAAGCGGCATTGGACGGCCATAAATCTATGAAACAGGTTATTGTTGTTGACAATGACATCGATGTAACCAATTCATCGAGAGTTGAATGGGCCCTGATGACTCGATGGCAGCCCGATAAGGACACTCTAATTCTTTCGAGTCAAAAGGGCTCTAGTTTGGACCCAAGTCGTTCTTCAGATGGCACAACAAGCAAGATTGGCATGGATGCAACCATAGAGCCGGGAATTGATCGTTCGCCGTATGAGTCTGTTCTGTGAGAGAGGGGCTAATGCGAGAAGATGGCTTTCTATCAGAGGCACTACAACACCCTCGAAGGAGTCTTGGGAACAGATACAGGAGCCAGGCGGAAAAGTTCCTAAGAATTATTGAAGATAACGAGAAAAATCTCTTCTGGGCTGAACAGAGCGCGAAGCAAAGTGTTCTATACGACTTCACGAATGAAGAGAATTGGAAGATTTTAATCAAAATCAAGGTATTGATGGATGATTCTGAGGGAGCTAGGGCTGTTCTGGCAGATCTCTTTTCGGTTCTAGGCCGAGATCCTGCCTTGATGGAGCAATTGGCAAATAGAGACATCATAGATTCTTGTGAAGGGATGTTGGATGCAGCTTTTTCCAATGACCCATTAGACCCTGACAAGTGGTGGGAAAGAATCGGGAAGAAAGAAAGGGGGATGGAGGAATTTTCTGAAAGGCTGAAAGGACTTGATGTGTCGGATCAGAGATCGAATATCCTATTCTCAAGAAGACTGGAGAGAGTCAGAAGAGGCGGTTTGGAAGAGGAATTTCTTGAGTTGACGAGGTTACTTCTCTCACAGAGGCCAATTAATCATGAGGCATGGGAAGAATTGGGAATGATGTACGAGAGAAGGTCCCAATTCGACGAAGCCTGGCTTTGTTATGACCAGGCGAAGAGTGTTTTTCCCGATTCAATAGCGATAGAGCGCTTCAAGTCCAGAATGGAGGCAATTGTCGATGGTGTGCGGGGTGATCCCTGGAAGGCGCCCTCTATCAAGGACAGGTCTGCCTTTCTCGATAAGCTTGGGGACCTTTCGAAAACACATCAAGTCTCGGAGTTTGAAGAAATTGGGGGTGACGACAAAGATGGTCCTTTCTCAAAGATTGAAAACCTGAGGTCTGATGGTAGAACCACAGAGGCTTTCTTTCTTGCAAGAAGAATGGTGGCTGAAGGGATTGATGGTGCTGCAGATAAGGTAACTGAAATACTGCAAGATTTGGAGTGATAAAATGGCATTTGTTGTTGTTTGGGCGGTTTCTTCCCAAGAAGAAGGGTGCTGGATAATGGTAAAGAATAGGTCGAGAGGCTGGGAGCTGCCTGGGGGCAGTATTGACCAAGATGAGGAGCCGGAGGAAGCGGCACTGAGGGAGCTATACGAAGAAACCGGTGTTCTAGGTACTGCAAAGGCAATTGATTCTAATTTAATCCAAGGAGGGCATGTGGTTCTGATCGAAATAGACATTCCAGTTAGCCCGCAACCGTGGAAATCGCTGGATGACGCCATAGAGGAAGTTGGTTGGTGCCTACAGCTACCAGATAATTCGGCTTGGGGGGATGACGAGATTGAGAGGATTATCAATCATGATTGGAGTACTTCTATCAGCCTCGGATCTTGAATCTCACTTCGTCTTTCTTCTATTGATTCCCTCCATCTTGGTTCTTCCATGGTTTCGCTAGCATCCAAGACCAAACCCAAGTCGTCCCTCTTCTGACCAGAGACATCTATTAGCGCGTTAGATAGGATCAGCTCCACTGACTCCTTTATGTCATCGGGGTTTGATGGAGTCGTTGTCATTCCAGGTTTTTCCCTGGGCTTTGCATCTACTATCCGCTCATCCATAGTTGGAGAACTGGGGTCAATTTCGTCTAATGCAATGTCCAGCCATTCCATGGCACAAACGACTGCCTCGGCAGGCATGTCCGATGATGATAGCCTCCTCATTGCCATCCAGAGATGCCTCATAGCGGGTTCAAGGTCGCCGATCGATGAAAGTATCCTCCCAGATTCTAGACGCGAAAGCCCGATCAAGTCCACAGGATGACCGGCTTCAGAGGAAATATCTGCAAGCGTAACTAAGGCCATCATTCGTTCATTCGAATTTCGATGCCACGAAGCAAGGTTTAGCAGAGCGAGCCCATGCAAGGGCGAACCCGGGTTTATGGAGGCAAGTCGATCGACGCACCAACGTAGCTCATTACCCACGTTTGCTGGTTCGATCGCCCCCAATAGGGCCCTTTCCATCCTGATCCAAGCCTCTGCCTCAAAATCCCTATCTTCCAGATTCCTTGATTTTTCCAAAATCTTCTCACTGAGTTCCAATGCTTTCTCTGCATTTCCTTCTGACAATAATGATTGGAACAGCAGAGAGTCGGAGTGATTGTTTTCTGTTGGAGCTGATTTTTTGCCCATCCAATATTCACGTCCTCTCGAAGCTCGCGACCATTTCTTCGTACCTTTTACGGATGCTTTCCTCCCTCTCGACGAGTCTTCCAAGGTGCTCATTAAGTGCTTCTTGGGCATCCTTCAACTCTGATTCCAATGAGTCGCGATCATCAACCTCGAGGAGAATATTCCCTAGGGAACGGTAAACCGGCCGCTCGGGGTCTTGCTTGGATAGGGCTTCTACGGTCATCCCGTACTCTGAAAACTGGGAGGAGATTGTTTGTATCTGGTTCCTGAGAATCTGCAATTCTCTAGCTAGAGACTGAATTTCTTCGGTTGACACTTCCTCACTGATTCTAATCGCCCCCGCCGGTTGCCTCGAGTGACTGTTCGGATGCAATTAGTGCTCTCATTATCGAGTTCCACCTTGCCCGGACGTCACTGAAGGAGTTTGTCGTCAGAATTAAGGAAATCTCGTCACCATTATGTGAGAAATCGGCCTCCGTTATTAGGGAAGAGGAGAGAGGTCCGGAATCGCTGTGCTTCAATAGCAACTCCAGAGAAACCGAATCATTCCTCTTCTGTTGATGCATCTGAATCTCTCTCGGAAAGCTTCCTCTCGAAATCAAGTGCCGCCTGCTGGGCGATTACAGTCATATCGGTTGCAGTGGCCCCTTCAAGGGATCTCCGGATTATCCTCTTGTTGGCGTCGCTAGCCCTTGTGTAAGGCTCCCAGACGCCTCCAGAGAATGTGTGGCTGCACTTCCTGCATTCCCAAATTCCGGCTGCCTTCCTCCTGACCTTTGCGTAGTGGCACCTGGGCCTGGTGTACTTCCTTGATTTCTTTGAAAGTGCGGACCCTGCCCTACGTCTTACGCTCACGCCGTACCTAGCGCCAAATCTTGCTGTTGCACCAGCCTTCTGAGTTCTCTTAGCCATAATTTAACCTACATTGAATCTACTATCTTTCTGAGTTCCTTGGTCCTTTCCTGGGCATTGGTCATGATTTCTGCGAATTCCTCCGCTGAGAAAATTCCCTTTAGACCCTTCTGAAGAGAGTGGACGTTGTCATCGTCCCCAAGGGTGATGTGAATCCTCTCATCCCCTCCAAGTTCCTCTCTTGAACAGGCATCGTAGACAAAACGTCCACCGACCTTGTGGTATGAGCACATGATTGGCGTCTTGGAAACCGGTAGAGAGTAATCTTCGCCCACCTCAAAACGCTCTGCGGGTACAGTGGCGTTCCTGAGAGCAGCGATCCCAGCTAGGGCAAATGCATCGAATAGATTTCCATCATCAGATACAGCAAAAAGGTCCAAGATAACTTGCCAGGCCTTCTCGCCCGGGATTATGCAGAGGGAGTCGACGTCGATACAACCGGATTCTCTGATTCCCCTATCGACTACCCTTCCGAGCTCGATTGCCTCGGGACTGGGAGGTCCGGCTTCCCAATTTCTTCCTGCAATGGGGCGAACATCAGCCGAACACATCAAACCGCCTTGATTTGGTCGGTCCGGATATGGCTGCATGATCTGGAACTTTACTCCAGCAAGAACGATTGTGTCCCCCATTCTCACCCTGGCTGAACCCTCTGCCCTGGGTAAGACAGAGTGCTCAATCTCTAGATTTCGCCCTTCCCACTGTGATCTCCCATCGATCCTAGCACTATTCGCAGCGAGATCGGAAAGATGAGCACGGAGAAGTTTTGGGACTATTGGTATGCTCATTGAGAACCGCCTCCTTTCAGTGCCTCGACCATCAGACCATGGACTACTTGCGCTGCGTCCATGTTATACTGCCATGCTTGCTTGAATTCTTCTTGTGAAAGGTCGCCGTCCATCTGCAAGAATACCAGCTCTCCGGAGTTCGGGAGTATCCCCATTGGCAAGTCTGCTTCTCCGTAGTTGTCCTCTTCTTTGTTTAAATCGCAAACTACCACGTCATTTATCTTCCCGCTAGCAACGCTGACGACCAAATCGGTCATTGGAATTCCTGCATCGGCTAAAGCAACCGAGGCCGCAGTCAAACCGACACACCGTGTTCCGGCCTCTGCTGAAACTATCTCAATAGTTACTCGAATCTTCGAACGAGGGTACAGCTCTAGCAGAACTACACTCTCAAGTGCGTCCTTGGTAACCTTGCTAATCTCCCTGCTTCGACGATTAAAACCCGGCCTCATCCTGTCAGTGGTGGAGAAGGGTGCCATGTTGTATGCAACGTCAAGAACTGCCCTGTCCTGTCTCTGAATCTTTCGTGGATGAGCCTCCATAGGCCCGTAAACGGCTACAATAGCCTCATTTGTACCCCAAGTCATCCTGCATGAACCGTCGGCCACGGGAATGACTCCGGTCTCTATTGTGACGTCTCGGATGTCGCCCGGTGAGCGTCCGTCCATACGTAGACCGTTTTCATCGATCATTTGCACGTCTCCGTAACCCCCCATCAGTTCCCACCACCATTGTTTCTATCGGAAATTTCTGATAGTTTGTTCCTCACTTCAAGAATTCCGTCGAGTTCTCCGTCAATCCACATCCGGCCGTTGTCTGCCACAACTATGCGGCAATCTGCTTCCGCTTTCAGCCTTCTTAATGACTCGCCGCCCTTTCCTATTAGTCTGCCTAGAAGGTGAGGGTCGATCTCTTCGACTACCCCGGACCTAATCTTCCGCAGACCCATGCCTTTCATTGTGACTACGCTTGAGTGTGTCTCCTCTACTTCTTGTATTCTGCATAGGACGGCATCTCCAATGTCCATTACTGACCTTGTCCCGCCGAAATCGACCTTCCCCGGACCGAGGCTCATGGGAAGAATCGCGTTAAACGGTGCCCCCAATTCAATGAACCAGAGATTGTTGGTACACCCTTCTATATATCCAATCACCAGATCTCCTGGCCTAGGGATGTATCTAGTGTGAATAGGTTCAACCGAAATTGAACCTCCAGTTTCCCTTAGTCTTCCTTGCTTTACTGCCTTGAGGCGACCGGAGATAGCGATTACGCCATGCCCTGCCTCAAAATCTTCTGAGTCGCCTAGGTCTTCCCCAGGCACAACGAGGTTTTGCCCTCGAATATTTCCTCGCGGCCCCGCCGCGCCATTCTTTTTTGTCATGTTATCGGGCCGCGCGACCGGCCCACTGTTCATAACCGTTGATGCTGACGATAATAGCAGAATCAGTTCAATTCTCGTACTTCAACATCTGAAGACCTAGATGCGACTTTGTCAATAATGTCGTTCTTCATCCCTCCTGGGACTGAAACGACGCAGACCCAATTCCCATCACTCGTCCATTCCTCCTTCTCAATAGAATCTCTAAGCATTTGACTTACACCCCCGTAGTCCTTTCCTTGAACCATGAACGCAAGACGGACAGTAATGAATTGGAGAGGAATGACTGGTCGCAGTACAGAAACTGCGTCCGCAACCTGACTTTCTACAGATTTGAAGGGATCTATCGAGAAGCGTATCTCCTCAAGTGCATTTTCTATTCTAGTCCTTGGATGGGGCATTTTTGTCTTTGGATCTGTAGCAGTACTGGCTATTTCATTGATTATCTGAAGCTTTTTCGCTGCTACCATATGCTTTCTTTGGGCCGTGGTTAGTTGAATTCCGCCCTTTTCCAGAATTATCCTTGCACAGGCCAAAATCTCAGTCGTTCCGAAGGCTTTCTCCAGGGCCTCGCCGGTAGGCCTCTCTCCTGCTCTAGCATCGGACCACACCTCTTCGATTGCAAGAAGTTCCCCCAGCTCGACTGAGTCCTGGTCTTCTTTCCAGTTATCGACCAAATCTGGATCTACGAGAATTTCGTACCTACTTCCTCCCTTCTCAAGTCGGGCCAGTACAGCGTCATCCAGACTTACCATGACCGGCGATATGGCAATTGGCTTATCATAATGGGGTTCAAGACAGTTTACCGAGGTGCTTCAGAGTTGCTTCTCTTCCAAGTTTTTCATATCCGCCCATATCCACGCATCCAATCTCAACAGTTTCGGGGTTCAAATCTTCTTCAAGTGACTCTCGGAGTGCTTCGAGGCCCATCTTGATTGCAGCATTCTGAGTTAGGCCGCTCTTCCACTTAGCCTCGAAGTAGTCGATAGCAGTGGCCTTTCCACGCCCTATTGCACCGGCGTTGTATGACTGATAAGCGCCCGATGGATCTGTTTCGAACAAGTGAGCACCCTCATCGTCAAAGCCTGCAATCAGAAGCGCAGTCCCAAATGGTCTTGCACCTCCATACTGTGTGAATGACTGCTTGTAGTCGCACATCTTCTTGACCAAAGTAGAGACTGGGATATTGTCCCCATATGTCATTCGATTTACTTGGCACTGCACTCTTGCCCTGTCAACTAACTGACGTGCATCTGCCACAAGTCCGGAAGTAGTGATTCCTACATGGTTGTCTATCTGGTACATTTTCTCAATTGAATCGGTTATTACAAGCTTGCTCTGGACCCTCTTGTCTACGATTAGGACCACGCCGCCCTTGTAGACCAAACCCACAGTGGTTGTCCCTCTTTTTACGGATTCACGCGCATATTCCACCTGGTACAGTCGCCCGTCGGGTGAAAAAGTAGAGACTCCATGGTCGTATCCTCGTCC
>PVBE012724323.1_pt1 | contig 28636 bp, 24 predicted proteins | sample 1631181 | NCBI WGS metagenome assembly PVBE01 (sample SAMN08397723, study PRJNA350692) | Marine metagenome, whole genome shotgun sequencing project. | isolation source: water | place: Pacific Ocean | collected 2012-04
CGGCCGTTTCCCCCACCGCAATTCGGCGCTCGGTCGTGACAGCACGGCCGAGGAAATAGCCTTCCTGCAGGAAGCCAATTCCTCTTTCTAATATGATTTCACACACTGATAATGATGAGCGGCGCATGAGCGGAGCCCCCTGCGGAGGTCAGTGTCGATGATTCGCCTAATCGTCTTCGACTATCTTCTGTGCGGGCCGGATATGACAATCCGTGAGGCACTGAAGCGGCTCAACAACGAACACTCGCACGTCTTTCAAATTGTCATCGACGCCGCCGGCCGAGTGATAGGCACCGTGACCGATGGCGATGTTCGCCGCGCCATGCTGAAGGAAGTCGCGCTCGAAGATCAGGTCGAGAAATGTATGAACAGGGTGCCGATCGTTGGTCGGCCAGGCGACGATGCAGTTAACCGTGACAAGCTGCGCACAGTCGGATTTTTGCCGATTGTTGATAACGAAGGGCGGATTCAAAAGGTTTTGATACAGGCCCGCGCGCCCCTGGCCGACCGCGCTCTGGTGATGGCTGGCGGTTTTGGCAAACGCCTCGGCGCCCAGACTCAGCATGTTCCCAAGCCGCTTCTTCCTGTCGGCGAGCGGCCAATTCTTGATCACATGCTTACCCAGCTCGAAGATGGCGGTGTCGAGGCGATCACCATAGCTGTGCATTATCGCGCCGAGCAGGTGGAAGCCTTCGTTGCCGCGCGCGGCAATCGCGCTGAAATTGACTTCATCCGCGAACCGGAGCCTCTCGGCACGGTCGGGGCGCTGGCCTTGATGCCGGAAGCCGCTGACAAAACAACAATTGTTGTCAATGGCGACGTGGTGTCGCGTGTGGATTTTACCCATCTACGCAATTTTCATGCCGAGCATGATCATGACGGCACCGTTGCGGTGTCACGCTATAATGTCCACATACCGTTTGGCGTGTTGCGCCTCGGCGAAGACGGATTATTTTCCGGCATCGAGGAAAAGCCGACAAACTCGTATTTTGTCGCTGCCGGCATTTACATGCTGTCGCCGGAATTCGTCGCGTTGACGCCGCGCGGCCGGGCTGTGGACATGCCGGAACTTCTCGAAGCCGGACGCAGCGAAGGCTTCCGGGTTGGCCTGTTTCCCTTGCACGAATATTGGCGTGATGTTGGCCAGCCCGATGATTTGGTGATGGCCAACGCGGAGAACGGCGTTTGACCGCTCCGGCCTCCATTCCCGTCGCTGTGCCTGATTTGCGCGGCAATGAAGCCGCCTATCTGGCGCGCTGCGTCGAAGATAATTGGGTCTCTTCGGCGGGGCCGTTTGTCAGCGAGATGGAACGCCGCGTCGCCGAGATCACCGGCACCGCCCATGGCGTCGCCACGGTCAACGGCACGGCGGGCCTGCACCTTGCCCTACTCGCCGCGGGAATTGGCCCGGGTGATCGTGTGCTAGTGCCGGATTGGACATTCGCCGCCACTGCCAACGCCGTCTTTCATGCCGGCGCGGAGCCGTTCTTTGCCGACATCACGGGCGACAGTTGGACCCTCGATACAGCTGAGGTGCGGCAGATTTTACGGCAGTCGGCGCGCCGCATTCGAGCCGTTATTGCCGTTCACGCGCTCGGTCATCCGGCCGAGTTGGCACCGCTCGCCGCAATCTGCCGGGATGCCGGCGTGGCGATGATCGAGGACGCGGCGGGAGCGCTGGGCGCTTATTATCAGGGGCGCCCGGTGGGCGGGTTCGGCGATTTCGCTGTGTTTAGCTTTAACGGCAACAAGACGGTTACCGCCGGCGGTGGAGGCATGGTCGTTACCAATGACGGCACGGCAGCTGAACGCATGCGCCGGCTCAGCGCCCAGGCGCGCGAGACATCTGCCTACCGCCATGACGAAGTGGCGTTTAATTATCGCATGACAAATCTCAATGCCGCCGTTGGCTTGGCTCAGCTCGAACGGCTTGATGACATGCTCGCCGACAAGCGCGCCTTGGCGGCGGCCTATGATCAGGCACTGGTCGGGCGCGCCGATCTCTCACCGATGCCGCGCTGCGATTGGGCGCAGAGCAGCTATTGGCTTTATGCGGTGCTGTGTCCGAACTGTGATGATGCTGGCGCCCTGGTCTCCCATCTTGCCACACGGGCGATCAATTCATCGATTTTTTGGCTATCGCTCTCGGCCCAGACGCCTTACGCCGACTGCCCTCGGCAATTGGCCGGCGTCTCGCGCGATATCTCAGGCCGTGTCGTCGTCTTGCCCTCTTCAAGCTCATTATCGCCTAAAGATCAGGCTCGGGTTGTTGCGGCGCTCGGTGAGTGGCGCGGATCGGCGGACGAAAAGTGAGCGGCGATACTTTTCTATTGGTCGGTGCCGGCGGGCATGCCAAGGCCATTGTCGAGGCGTTGGAAAGCCATGCGCTGATGGCTTATGTCGACAGTGCGGCTGCGCCCTGGCTGGCTGCCCAGCGTATTGACGGAGATGAGATAGCTTTGCAATCAGCCGAGCCAACGAATTTTGTCTTGGGCGTGGGCGGTGTCACGCCCGATGCGCTCAAGCGCCGCTTTTTACTGTTCGAGCGCTATCTTGCTTCGGGCCGCGCGGCGCCGCCGATTAGCCATCCGGCTGCTCGTGTCAGCGCCTCAGCGCAAATCGAAGAAGGCGCCATTATTCTTGCCGGTGCCATTGTCCAGCCGGGTGCTGTGGTCGGGCGCGCCGACATCGTCAATACCGGCGCTATTGTTGAACATGATTCACAACTCGGCGCCGGCAGCCACCTGGCGCCACGCGCTGTTCTTCTCGGCGGCGTTACGGTTGGCCGCTGCGTCATGATCGGTGCCGGCGCGATCGTGCTGCCGCAATGCGAGATCGGCGATGGTGCTTTGGTGGCGGCGAACTGTCTCTTTCCGATGAAAGATGGTGCGGCATGAGTACCCTGCAAATTATCGCCGAAGCGGGTGTCAACCATGGCGGCGAGTTTGATCGAGCGCTGGCGTTGGTCGATGCCGCCGCCCAAGCGGACGCTAATATCGTTAAGTTTCAGGCCTTTCGTAGCCGTGATCTGGTCGCCGATACCGCGCCCACCGCAGCCTATCAAAAGGATAATACCGGTCAGGCTAAGCAGCGCGCGATGCTCGAGCGTCTTGAACTTTCACTCGATCAATTGGCCGGGCTCGCCAGCCATTGCCGCGCACGCGATATTGAGTTTCTCTGTACTGCGTTCGATCCGGCCATGATCGCGGCGCTTGCGGAAATGGGAATGCGGCGCATCAAGGTGGCGTCGGGAGAGCTTACGAATTTACCGGCCCTGGCGCATGTTGCCGCGAGCGGCCTGCCGGTCCTATTGTCCACCGGCATGGCGACGCTCGAGGAAGTGCGCCTTGCCGTTGAGACGCTGCGCCGAAACGGCGCCGACAATATCACTCTACTACACTGCACCTCGCTTTATCCGGCGCCGGTGGAAAGCGTAAACCTCCGCGCCATGCAAACCTTACGCGATAGTTTCGATGTTCCGGTCGGCTATTCCGACCATACCCTCGGCGATCATGTGGCGGTCGCTGCTGTGGCGCTTGGCGCCAGTGTGATTGAGAAACATCTGACCCTGGACCGCGCCCTTCCCGGCCCCGATCACGCGGCGTCGCTGGAGCCGGCGGAATTTGCTGCCATGAGCGCGCGGTTGCGCGCCACGGCGCTGGCTCTTGGGAATGGGGTGAAGGCCCCGAGCACGGCGGAATTGGAAGTCGCCGAGGTGGCGCGCAAGAGCTGGCACGCGGCGGAGGACCTTGAAGTGGGTGCTCTGTTGGTCGCTGGTGACGTTTGCCTTAAGCGGCCGGCGACGGGGCTTTCCGCGACGCAATCGCCGATCGGCTATCGCCTTATAAATGCGCGCGCTGCGGATGAGCCGATACGCGAGGCCGATATCGTGGCGGCAGAGCGCTGATCGTGAGTATTGTTCTTTCTGTATCCAGCAGCCGCGCCGATGTCGGTATCCTGGCGCCAGTGTGGCGTTTGCTCGCCGCCGAGCCAGGGGTGGAATTACACATATTCTTGACCGGCGCGCATGTGAGTGACGCTGCATTGGCTGCGGACGCCATGCCGGACGGAGCGCGGGTACATCAGGGCGGGGCCGACCTCGCTGGGCGGGCGGCGCCTGAGGCGGCGGCGGCGGTGCCAGAGATTGCTGCGGCGATGGTGCGGGTGATTGATGAGATTACGCCCGACAGCGTGTTGGTGATAGGTGACCGGCTCGACATGCTGCCCGCAGCGATGGCGACACTAGCCTACAATCTTCCGCTCATTCACCTGCATGGCGGTGAAAACTCGGAAGGCGCGGTTGATGAGCGCATCCGCCACGCCATCAGCAAACTCGCCCATCTCCATTGTGCCGCGACTGTGGATGCCGCCACGCGGCTCAACCGGATGGGCGAAGACCCATGGCGTATACATGTCACCGGCGCGCCTGGGTTGGATAGTTTGCTGGCAGCGCCCCATTTGAGCGCCGAGCAGCTGGCCATCGAACTTGGCCTGACGAGCGGCCGTAATTTTTTTCTTGCCACGGTTCATCCGGAGACCAATGCCAACCACCCATTCGGCCCGCTCGATGCGGTTCTCGCCGCGCTCGACGCCGAACCGCACCCGACCGTGATCACCGCGCCAAATGCTGATCCCGGCGGCGCCAAGATGCGTGTTCGGATCGAGGCCTTTGCTGCGGCGCGCCCGTGGGTGGTGTTCCGCGACACTCTCGGCGCCCGCCTCTATGCCAACGCCATGCGCTTTGCCGCCGTCATGCTCGGTAATTCTTCCAGCGGCATTATTGAGGCCGGGTTGTTCGGCCTGCCGGTGATTGATGTCGGTGGCCGCCAGGAAGGGCGTATGCGCGGCGCCAATGTTCACAATTGTAAATCGGATGCGTCTTCCATCACGCGCCGGCTCGAGCAAGTTGACTGTTCCGTCAGGTCACCGCGCAGGCCGGTGCCATGCCTCTATGGCGATGGCCAGGCGGCGCCCCGCATCGCGGCGGTCGTTGCCGGTGCGCTGGCGGATCGCGAACGGCTTTTGGTGAAGAGATATACAAAGGAAACAGGCGTGTTCTCGACGCCATGGAAATTGAAGGCAGCTTAATGCAAAACAGTGAATCCAGGAGCGTGGTGCGTGGAAAATAGTTTGTCCCGAATTTTCGTTTTGCCGGGCTCGGCCACCCGCTTTGTCCAATTGCGTATTTTCGAACTCCTCAAAGAGAATCATCAAAGCGAAATTCATCTCTACTGCAATACAAAGCAGGACATGCGGTTCTATGAGACTTACCGAAAGGCGGGCGCGGTTGATACCGTCAATCAACTGTGCACGCTTTACCAGAATGTTGGCGCTGAAGGCCTCAATGAAAAGGATGTTCTTGATCGGGCAAAGACGCATGAGGCGCAGCTTGGCTGTACATATAACCACCTCGCCGTATCTGACCGCCACCTGGGGCGGGGCTATGCTTTGGGCGGATTTGGCCACCCGAGGTCGCGCTATTCCGAGCTGACGAGCTATACTCAAATGATGCACGCCTACAACGAGACGCTTGATTTTTGGGAGGGTGAAATCGTCCGGCATCGGCCGACACTGTTTATCGGCGGCAGCAAGATATTGTCCACCATTGCCCGGGCGCACGGCATCCCGTACCGCTTCATGGCGGGCTCCCGTTACAAAAACTATTTTTATTGGGCCGATGACGAATATTTTTCGGCGCCAAACCTTAAGGCAACATTCGCCGAGACCGGCGCGGCAGCCGGCGCCGACATCGAAAATCCCTACCATGATCACGTCGTGAACCGTGCCCGGTTCTTAAGGAATTCCGGCGTGGTGGGGTTGATGCATTTACTTGCCTTGACGCTGGCACGACGCCTCTATTGGCGGCTGCGCCGGTATGAGAAGGGGCGCGGATATTATCTGATGGAAGAATTGGCATTCTTCGTCCGGCGCTGGAGAGATGGCCACCATGTGACCAGTTCAAAAATGCGCCGGCTAAGTGAGTTGGTGGGACGCCCATTCGTATATTTTCCCCTGCACACCGAGCCGGAGACGGCACTACAGACTCTATCGCCCGAGTATTTTTACCAGCTTTCGTGCATTGCCGCATTGTCGCGCGATCTGCCTGCAGGCGTCACATTGGCGGTTAAGGAAACGCTGGCGGCGACGGGTAGGCGGCCGCGGGATTTCTATGCCCAGATCAAGGAGTTCAAGAACGTCGAATTGCTCGATGTGCGCGAACTTGGCCTGGAAGTGGCGCGTGCCGCCACAGCAGTCGCCACCATTACCGGCACCGGCGGGTTCGAGGCCGCAATCATGGGTAAGCCCGTCATCTCGTTCGGGCGCCACAACCTCTACAATTTGTTGCCGCATGTCAGGGTGATAACGGATGAGGCAAAGCTGAAGGATGACCTTGCCTGGGCTCTGTCGCATGATTTTGATGGCGAAGCGGCGCTTGCCGAGGGCAATCGATTTCTGTCGGCTGTCGTTGCGACATCGTTCGACATGGGCGGTTTCAACACGACCGACGGAAGAAATTTCGACGATGTGGCCGTGCAAGGCGCCTACGAGAATTTACTGAGCGGCCTCGGCCTGGGTGCCTTGGCAGTATCCGGGCGCAACAGGGTTGTGGCCGAATGAGCACGCGAACTGGTCGCAATCCAGAGCAGGCCAGAGCGGTGGCGACACCGCTGATCATTAGTGGTGCGCCGCGCTCCGGCACCAGCTTGCTGTACAATCTTTTTGATGGCCATTCCGATGTGTCGTTTCTTTTGATAGAGGGGTATCTGTTCGAGAAAATTTTTGATATCGGGGTGGATAATACAGATATGTTTGTCGCTGCGGCGCGGCGCTCGGTATCGAAATTCATCGCCGGTGTGCGCGACCATCACCTGATGCCGCCGCTTGAGCAACCCTACGTGCAAAGCCTCAACCTTGGCTCCGTTTCGAACCATCACCTCGAGATCGCCTGGAATGAAGACCGCTTCCGGGAGAGCATCGCTGCACGGCTGCCCGAACTCGAAAGCGTTGTCGATTTGTGGCGCTTGTTGGTGGACGCCTATATGGCGGGCATAGACGCACCGGTGTGCCGTTATGCCTGTCTCAAATCTCCCGATTACGGAAAATCAACTGTTGCCGCAGTGCGTACAATTCCGGCGGCGCGCGGTATCATTATTTTGCGCGACCCGTTGTTAGCGCTTGATAGCTTGAAGCGGTCGCGTGAGTTGCGCGGTGAGAAGAAGATGACCTGGCCTGAATTCGCGCGGTGTGTGGCGGAGATGAAAGCCATGTTGCGGCGGCTTGAAAATGCACCGGGTGAAGCCGTGCGGTGGGTCCGCTATGAACGCCTGGTGGAAGACCCGGACTGCGTGATGCGGGAACTCGCCGCTTGGCTGGAAATCGATTTTGGGCCCTGCCTGCTGGAGCCCACGATGCTCAGCCAGACATGGCCCGGCATCTCCAGTTTCGCCGCGACGTCGGGTGTGGATTCCGGCCCTGCCCGGCGCGCCACCCAGGCGCTCGATGAAGACGAGATATCCCTCGCCAGGGGCGCTTTCGAGGCATTCGAAAAATTCGGTTTCGAGCTATCGGCATGACGGTAAGCGAGCCCCAAACCCGTCATGTATCGGACAACAACCAGCCACCGGTTCGAATCATCTCCCGCCTCGATATAAAGGGATCGAATGTGATCAAGGGCATTCACCTAGAAGGTCTGAAGATCGTTGGCAAGCCTGGCGAGATGGCCCGGCAATATTATGAGCAGGGCGCCGATGAAATTATTTACATGGATGTTGTCGCGTCACTATATGGGCGCAACAACATCCTCTCTGTCGTCGAGGAAGCGGCGCGTGAAATCTTTGTGCCGATGACGGTCGGTGGCGGTATCCGCGGCGTTGACGATATTGTGGCGGCGCTCCGAAGTGGCGCCGACAAGGTGGCTATCAACACTGCCGCCCTGCAGCGGCCTGAATTTCTCTCCGAAGCGGCGCGCGCCTTTGGCAGACAATGCATTGTCCTCTCCGTTGAAGCCAAGCGGCGCGGCCCAGGGTGGTGGGAAGCGCTGACCGATAATGGCCGAGAGCAGACGGGTGTGAATGTTATCGAGTGGGTGGTAGAGGCCGAGGCGCGCGGCATTGGCGAAGTCCTCGTTACCTCGGTCGATATGGAGGGAACCGAGAAAGGTTTTGATATCGAGCTGGTGAAGGCTGTGCGGGGTAATGTTTCGGTGCCCGTCATCGCATGCGGCGGTGCCGGTGAGGGCGCCCATATCCAGGCACTGCTCGAGGCGAGCAGCTGTGACGCGGTTTGTTGTGCGTCGCTGTTTCATTTTGATCGCGCGCCGCTACCGGCGCTCAAGAGCGCGTTGGCAGCTGGCGGCTGGGAGGTGCGGCTGTGATTGCGGTGGTCGATTATGGCCGCGGTAATCTCTATAGCCTGTCGCATGCTTTGTCCCATATTGGCGTCGAGCATATTGTCAGTGATAAGCCGGGCGATATCGACGCGGCGCCAACCATCGTATTGCCCGGCGTTGGCGCGTTCGCAGACGCCATGGATGCCCTTGAGGCGCGCCATTTGACCACGCCGTTAAAGCGTGCGGTGGCGCGTGGTGTTCCGCTGCTTGGTATTTGTCTCGGCATGCAAATTCTTGCCGCTGCAAGTGAAGAGTTTGGCGACTGTCGAGGCCTGGGGGTTATCCCCGGCGTGGTTCGGGCGCTGCCCGAGCCCGCCGGCACGCATGATATGCGCATCCCTAATGTGGGCTGGCGGCGGCTCACACTGCGCCGCGAGGACCCTCTGTTGCGGGGCCTGGAGCGGGGCGTTGTGACTTACTTTGTTCACTCCTATGGTTTTTTTTCGGAGGATGACGCGGTCATTGCAACGAGCGATGTAAACGGACTTGCGGTGCCGGCTATTGTCCGGTGGCAACATGTTGTGGGGTGCCAGTTTCATCCTGAAAAGAGCGGGCCGGTCGGACTCGAAATGTTACGGAACTTTTTTGCTGAAGCCGCCGGAGCGACAGCTGGAGCGTGTTGAATGACTATGAACACTGATTTTATCGACGATTCCGTTGACGGCAGGTTGGAGGTTAAATATGGCCTGCCGGGCGAGGTGAAGTTCTGCAAACGCTGTGTCATCTCCAATCAGCGGCCGGCCTCATCGGTTGAATTTCAACACCGCCAAGATAGCCGAAAAACGACGATTCATTTTGATGCCGAAGGAATCTGCGATGCCTGCCGCTATGCCGAGGTTAAGCAACGTGACGTTGACTGGAAGGAGCGCGAGCGGGCGCTACAGGCATTATGTGATAAATATCGTTCACGTAATGGCTCCTATGATTGTCTGGTGCCGGGATCCGGTGGCAAGGATTCCGTCTATGCCTCGCACGTGATCAAGGCCAAATATGGCATGCATCCGTTGACTGTCACCTGGGCGCCACATCTTTACACGGATGTTGGTTGGCTGAATTTCCAAAATTGGCTTCATATTGGCGGCTTCGATAATTACTTGTTCACCCCCGACGGTCAGGTGCATCGTACCCTGACGCGTCTTGCCTATACCAATCTGCTGCATCCCTTCCAGCCCTTTATTCTTGGCCAGAAAAATTTTGCTCCAAAGATGGCGCTGAAGATGAATCTGCCGCTCGTATTCTATGGCGAAAACGAGGCGGAGTACGGCAATCCCATCGACGAGAATGAAGGGGCGCAGCGCCGCTCGCATTATTTCGCGCAAGGGAGCGGCGAGGAGATGTATCTCGGCGGCGTGGCAATTTCAGATCTGCCGAAATATGATGTGGCGCCGAGTCAGATCGACCCCTATTTGCCCGCTGATTCCGCCGCGCTGGAGGCCGCCAATATCGAAGTTCACTATCTCGGCTATTATCTGCAATGGACGCCGCAGCAAAATTACTACTACTCGGTGGAGCATACGAATTTCGTGGCGAATACGGAGCGCACCGAGGGAACCTATTCGAAATATAATTCCATCGATGACAAAACCGATCCGTACCATTACTGGACGACGTTGATTAAGTTCGGCATTGGCCGCGCCACCTATGACGCCAGTCAAGAGATTCGCAATCAACACATCGAGCGGGAAGAGGCGGTGGCGTTGGTGCATCGCTATGACGAGGAATTTCCGCGCAAATATTTCGCTGAATTTCTTGAATATTTGAGTCTCGATGAGGAAGAATTTTTCGCCATTGCCGATCGCTTTCGCTCACCCCACCTGTGGAAACAAAGCAACGATGGCTGGCAACTCCGGCACAAGGTGACATGACCGACCTGTTGATCGTCATACCGGTGCGCGGCGGCTCGAAGCGGCTGCCCGGAAAGCACACCCGCCTTTTGGCCGGGCGCAATTTGCTTGAACGCACCCAGGATGCCATTGCCGAGGCGGAGCTTGGCGCGCCGGTTTTGCTGACCACCGATGATGAGCAAATCGCCGCGCGCGGCCGCGCGCTTGGGTGGCAGGCGCCGTTTTTGCGTCCGGCGGCGCTGGCCGAGGATGCGACGCCGACCTTGCCCGTGCTGTTCCACGCGCTCGATTGGTATCGTGGCGACAGCGGGCGAGACCCCGAATTTGCCCTGTTGCTGCAAACCACTTCGCCGCTCAGGAGCGCTTCCGCATTGCGCGACGCTGTGGCATTGCTTGTCGAGCATAACGACGCTGATGCGGTGGTCGGCGTGCGCCGTCTTGGCTTTGGTCCGAACCGGGTATTCCCGCTTGATGGCGCCGGTTTTCTCACACCGCTTGCGCCATCCGACAGTGGTGCGCCGTTATTTGTTCCCAATGGAACACTCTACCTGATTCGCGCAAGCGCTCTGCGCCGGCATGACACGCTTTTCCCACCGGCGACGCTGCCATTCGAGATGGATGCCGTTGCATCGGTCGATATTGACACAGAGGCGGATTGGTCGCTTGCCCAGGCGCTTCTCGGCGGCCAGGCCGCCCCGGTAATTGAGCAGTAATGTCACCTAAAGCCTTCTTCGACACATGCCGCCTGCTCGGTTTGGCGCGCTCAACGGCGCTGACGATCCTTTTTCTCGATCTTGTCAGCGTATTGTTTGAAGGGATGGGCGTCGGCATGATCTTGCCGGTCCTCGACTATCTCGAAGGCGGTGGTGATGTCGCCGTGATGGCGGATCAATCGACCCTATGGAAATGGCTCGTCGCGGCCTTCGGTGGGCTCGGTATCGAAATATCCTTGCCTTCGCTGTTGCTTGCGGCGTTGCTTTTTCTGGCCATCGGCATTGGTTTTGTTTATGGCCGCGCGGTTTTTGCCGGTGCCGCGCGCTTCGGCGTGATCCGTGAAGTACGCGAAAAGGCCTTTCGCCGCTATCTCGACACGCGTCTCTCCTATAGCGAAGGGGATGAGCTTGGCTTGGCGGTGAATGATTTTACGACTGAGGCAGAACGGGCATCGAGCTGCGTCTTTCAGGTTTTGACACTGATCGGCGGTACGATTCTTATTCTCGCCTATTTTGGCCTCGCGCTTGCGGTTTCGGCGCCGATGGCATTGGCGGTACTTCCCGTCGTGGCAATCGCCGCGCTTGGTGTGCGCCCCATGATCCGCAAGAGCCGCAAAGTCGGCGAAGAGGTGACGCAATCCAATCAGGCGCTTGGCACCTTCCTGGTCGAGCGCCTCAAGTCGCACCGTTTCATTCGCCTGTCCGGCACCGAAGAGGCCGAATCCGGCGCCATGAAACAGATTGTCCAGCGCCAGTATGGCCGCTATGTGCACGTTCTCGCGCTCGGCGCACGGGTGGCGGCGGTGGTCGAAATTCTCGGTGCCGTGGCGATCCTGGGCTTTCTCTATTTCGGGTTCGTCGTGTTCGAATTGTCGCTCGGCGAGATCGGCCTTTTCCTCGCCGCCATCCTCCGCCTCATGCCGCGTGTGCGCGAAGTGATGGGCACGCGTCAGGCCCTGGTATCGTTTGTCGGCAGTCTGAAGGCGCTACAGCGCCGCTTCGATCAGATGGCTGAGGCGCGTGAAAGCGAAACCGGTACGCAGCCCTTCAAGGCGCTTCACACCGGCATCGAATTTAGCGGCATCAGCTTCGTCTACGGTGACGCCAATACGGCCGCCCTGAATGGCATCGACCTCACCATACCATGCGGCCGGATCACCGCCCTGGTGGGGCCGTCCGGCGCCGGTAAATCGACCCTGATTGATCTCCTGCCGTTGCTGCGCGAACCCAGCGCCGGGCAGGTATTCTTCGATCAAACGCCGCAGTCCGAATTCGAATTGAAGAGCCTGCGCGCCGCCATCGCCTATGCGCCGCAGACGCCACAAGTGTTCAATGCCAGCGCCGCCGCGCATATCGCTTATGGCGGGACGGACGTGACGCGGCAGGATATAGAGGCCGCTGCCCGCCTTGCCGGCGCCGATGATTTTATCACGGCTTTGCCGCAAGGGTATGATTCGCCGGTCGGCGAAGATGGCGTGCGGCTTTCCGGCGGCCAGCGGCAGCGCCTCGACCTGGCCCGCACCCTGGTGCGCGGCGCGCCGATTCTCGTTCTCGACGAACCGACGAGCAATTTGGACGCCGATGCCGAGCAAGCATTCCGCGCCGCGCTGGAGCGCATTCGCCGCGAAACCGCGATGACGATTATTGTCGTTGGCCACCGCCTGTCGACGGTTGCGATCGCCGATCAAATTGTGATTATGGAGGCGGGCCGGATTAGCGATACGGGAAGCCATGCAGACCTGATGGCGCGCGGCGGTTGGTACGCTTCGGCCTTCGCCAAGCAGCAGGGGCCGGTGAATATTGGCGCGGTTTCAGACCCAGGCGAAGATACGAATTGGAAAAAAACGGACATTGGAAGGGCGGGATGAACAGCGGTCTTAATTTTATCGCCGGTGGCAGCGCCGTAGACGATCGCGGCAAGCTGCAATTTTGCAATGATTTTGACATGGCGACGGTGCGCCGCTTTTATGTCGTCTCCAACCATAAACCGCGTTTCGTCCGCGCTTGGCACGCCCATAAGCAGGAAGCGAAATATGTTTATGTGGCGAGCGGCGCGGCGCTCCTCGCCGCCGTTAAGGTCGATGATTGGGCGGCGCCCGATCCGGCGCTTGAAATCAGCAAATTCGTTCTCGCCGAAGACAAGCCGGGCGTTCTCTATGTGCCCGGCGGCTATGCGCACGGCTTCATGACCCTGCGGCCCGATACGCGGCTCTTTTTCTTTTCCACCGCGGCGCTCGGCGAGAGCGTCGATGACGATGTGCGTTACCCTTACGATTATTGGAACCCGTGGACGGTGGTCCCGCGTTGAGCCAGCCACCAATGCCACCTGCTGTATTAACATGATTGAAAATACTGAAGCTGACCGCCTTGCGCCGCTGCCGGCGCTCGGGCCGGAAGACCCCATTTCGATGGCGCTGATGAGCCTCGGTGACCGTTACGGCGCGATTGTCGCTGTTGTTGATAACAACGGGCGTCTCGCCGGCATCGTCTCTGCCGGCGATTTGCGCCGCGCTATCCTCAACGGCCAGGTGCGCGCGACGCCACTTGGCGAGGTGATGAACAGTGCGCCCGTAACCATCGTCCAGGCCGAGCTCGAGAGCGAGCAGAGCGTCAATAAAACGCTTGTCCGCCTGAAGGCGCTTTATGCCACTGAACAGATGCATGTCATGGTTCCTGTCACCGATGGCGCGCGCCGCCCGCTCGGCATGATCGATGTCCAGTCGCTGTTGATGCGCGCACCCGGCAATGATTTTTCGCCGCACCGGCGCACCGCACTTGTGGTCGGCGGCGCCGGTTATATCGGTTCGGTTCTGGTGCGCAAATTGCTCGCTGAGGGCTGGGCGGTGCGGGTGCTCGACCTCTTTCTTTATGGCCGCCAATCCCTCGCCGGATTGGGGGATGAAATCAATATCGTCACCGGTGATGCCAAGAATATAGACACGCTGGTCGATGCGGTGGAGGGCGTTGATGCGGTTGTCTATCTGGCCGAGCTGGTCGGCGATCCGGCCGTAGCGCAGGCGCCGCAAACCGCGTTGAAGACGAATTACCTCGCCGTTACGGCGCTCGCCCAGCTGTGCGAATATCTCAACATCAACCGCTTCGTCTACACCTCCTCGTGCAGCGTTTACGGCGCCAGCGCCAACCCTGATGAATTCCTGACCGAGCTCTCGGCCACCGCGCCGGTTAGCCTCTATGGCAAGATCAAGTTGATGGTCGAGGAGGCAGTACTCTCCATGGCGCGCCGGCCCAATCAATTATTTGCGCCGACGATCCTCCGGCTCGGCACTGTCTATGGCTGCTCGCCGCGGGCGCGTTTTGACTTAGTCGTCAATACGCTGACCAAACACGCCGCGACGCGCGGCGCGATCGATCTCTTTGGCGGCGATCAATGGCGCCCGCATGTTCATGTCGGCGATGTCGCGCGCGCCATTATCAGCGTGCTCGACGCGCCGCTCGATTCGGTGCGGGCCGAGATATTCAATGTCGGTGACAGCGAGCAGAACTACACCATTAATGCGGTCGGCGACCTAGTTGCCGAAGCGTACCCTGAGATGACGGTCAACCGGATGAACAGCTCGATCGATCCGAGAAACTATCGCGTCAATTGCGCCAAGCTGCACGACGTGCTCGATTTTGAAATCGAAACCACTGTCGCAGCCGGCGTGCGCGAGCTCAAGGCGGCGCTTGAATCCGGCGAACTTGGCGATCTCGACCAACCGGGTTACAGCAATCTTCAGACCGTGCAGGATCTGGCCTTCGATTGAAGCGCCGAAGCGAGAGAGAAATATGAGTGAAGAATTTATTCCCTATGCCCGCCAAAGCCTCGATGAGGACGATATCGCGGCAGTGGTCGAGGTGTTGCGCGGCGACTGGCTGACCCAGGGGCCGAATATTTCTGCTTTTGAAGCGGCGATTGCGGCGCGCGTTGGCGCCAAACACGGCATCGCCGTTGCCACCGGCACGGCGGCGCTTCATTGCGCCTGTTATGCCGCAGGTGTTGGCCCGGGTGACGAGGTGATTACAGCGCCGATCACCTTCGCGGCGAGCGGCAATTGTGCACTTTATCTTAGCGCCAATGTTAAATTTGTCGATATCCGGGCCGATACCTACTGCCTCGATGCGGCCAAACTCGAGGCCGCCATCACACCCAAGACCAAGGCGATCATTCCCATCGACTATACCGGCCAGCCGGCCGATATGGACGAGATCAACGAGATCGCCGCGCGCCACGGCATCGCGGTTATCGAGGATTCCGCTCACGCGCTCGGGGCGACATATAAGGGCCGCTCGGTTGGTGCGTTGGCGGCGATGAGTATTTTTTCCTTCCACCCGGTCAAGCATGTGGCGATGGGCGAGGGCGGCTTGATCGCCACCGACGATGACGAACTTGCCGCGGCGCTGCGCCTCTTCCGCACCCATGGTATCACTAATGATGGCGCAGTCATGAGTCTCGCAACCCAGGCAGCCGACAAGGACGGTGGTGGCCTCGCCGGGGTCAACGCGGATGATCGCGCGCCGTGGTATTACGAAATGCAGGAACTCGGTTTCAATTACCGCATCACCGATATCCAGTGTGCCTTGGGGCTCAGCCAATTGGCCAAGCTCGATGGCTTTCTCGCGCGGCGGCGCGAGATTGCGGCGCGCTACAGTGCCGCCTTCGGCCAATCGGAACTGCTTATTGCGCCGCATCAAGAAACCGACCGGGAGAGCGCTTGGCATCTCTATATGCTGCGGCTGCGGCTCGATAAGTTGGGCAAAAGCCGGCGCCAGATTTTCGAGGAACTGCGCGCCCGCAAGATCGGCGTGCATGTGCATTACATCCCGCTTCATTTGCAGCCTTACTACCGTGATAAGTTCGGTTATCAGCGCGGCGATTTTCCACAGTCCGAAGCCTATTACGATGCCGTGCTGACCATCCCGCTGTTTCCGGCGATGAGCGATGACGATTGTGAGCGGGTTATCGATGCGGTGCTTGCCTGCGTGAGCTGATGGGACGGACGGTCGCTATCGTTCAGGCGCGCATGGGATCGACGCGCCTGCCCGGAAAAATTCTGCTGCCGCTAGCGGCGCAAAGCGTGCTCGGCCATGTGCTGACGCGCCTCGCTGCCGTGCCGGACATCGATGGCGTGTGTTGCGCGACGACCTATCTGGCGGAGGATGATGCCGTGGCGGAGGAAGCGGAGCGCCACGGCGCCTCGGTCTACCGCGGCTCGGCCGAGGATGTGCTGGCGCGCTACGCCGGTGCGGCGCAAGCCATGGACGCGGCTGTGGTGCTGCGTGTGACGAGCGACTGCCCGGCCATCGATCCGGCGATTTGCGGCGCCCTCCTCGATTTACGTGCGCAAGCGGGCGCGGCTTATGCGGCCAACAACATGCCTGCCTCATGGCCGCATGGGCTGGACTGTGAAGCCTTCACCCGGGATGCGTTGAATGAGGCTGACGCCAATGCAAATCGGATCTTCGAACGCGAGCATGTCTCGCCATGGATGCGCGAGAAAGATGGCCTGCCGCGCGCCAATCTGATGGCTCCGCCTGGAATTTCCAGCGGATGCCGCTGGACCCTCGACTATGCCGAGGACTACGCCTTCTTTGAGGCTTTGTATAGCCACCTTCCGTCTGGCCCAGAGGGCTATTGCATGGCTGCTGTGCTGGCGATTCTTGCCGACCGTCCGGAGATCAGCGAGATCAACCGTAGCCGCCACGGCGCCACGAAAAGCGCACCCTTCGGCATTCTCAACAACCCAACCAATATCAAAAGCGAGCAACATGCCTAAAGAAATTTTCTGCACCATTGGTCCGGCCTCAATGAACAAGCGGGTATTGTCCCGCCTCGAGGAACTGGGTGCGACGCTGTTCCGCATAAACCTTTCGCACACCAAAATTGAGGATGTGGTTGAGGTCATCGATTTTATCCAGTCGCACAGCGCCGTACCGGTCTGCCTCGACAGTGAGGGTGCACAAATTCGCACGGGCAGCCTAACTGCGGGCAGTGTTTCGGTGCCGGAGAGCGCCGTGATATGTGCCCGGCGCGAGGCCGTCACTGGTGATGCTCAGGCGTTCAGCCTTTACCCGCATGGAATAGTCGATTCGCTTGAAGTCGGTGATTTTGTCAGCATCGATTTTAATGCGGTACTGGTGCAGGTGATCGAGATAATCCCTGAGGGCGCCATGATGCGCGTCCTGACCGGCGGCGTTATCGGCCAGAACAAGGCGGTCACAGTCGAGCGCTCCATCGATATGCCGCCGCTCAGTGAGAAGGATTGTGCGGCGCTCCGTATCGGCCGCGAGAGAGGGCTCAAATACGCCGCCTTGTCATTCGCCAACAGAGCATCGGACGTCGATGCCATACGCGAGATCGTCGGCGACGATACATTCGTTATTTCGAAAATCGAATGCCGTAACGGGCTCTTGAACCTGTCCGCCATTGCTGAAAAATCCGATGGCCTGTTGATTGACCGGGGTGATTTGTCGCGCGAGTTTCCGGTTGAGCGCATTCCGGCGCTGCAGAAACATATCGTGCGCGTGGCCAAGGTGGCGGAGCGCAAGGTCTACGTTGCGACCAATTTACTCGAATCGATGATTACCGCGCCCGGCCCCACGCGGGCCGAGGTCAATGACGTCTATAACACGCTGGTCGATGGCGTTGATGGTTTGGTGTTGGCGGCGGAAACGGCGATCGGCGCCTATCCCGTCGCCTGCGCCAGTATGATTGTCAAATTGATCCGCGAATATGAGGCCGGACCTGAGGCCGCAGCCGGCGGATATGATCTCGAATCGGCTTCACTCCTGGTCGAGCCGCATGGCGGCCGACTGGTGCACCGCGAGCAGGCGGCGCCGGCGGCGGACGAACTGGCGCGCCTCGCACACCTCACGGTCGACCGCAACGTGTTGATGGATTGCCAGCAGATCGCGCACGGCACCTATTCGCCGCTCACCGGATTCATGACTGAGGAGATGCTGACATCGGTGTTGCGCGCAAACCGTGTGCCGGAAGGCGTCGCCTGGACCCTGCCGATTGTGCTTCAGGTCGATGCGGCACAGGCGCAGGAAGTTCATCCCGGCGAGCGCATCGTGCTTGAGGGCGAGACCGGCGTCGCGCACGCGCTGCTCGATGTCTCCGAGGTCTATCCGCTCGATTTCGATGCCGTTGTAGAGCCGTGGTTCGGTACCGCCTCGATGGATCATCCCGGTATCGCCCGTTTGGCCGGCGGCGGCGGCTATCTTATCGCCGGCGATATCACCTTGATTGCGCGCCTGCCTTCGCCCTATCGCCAATTCGAGCTCACCCCGGCACAGACGCGTTTTGTCTTTTCCCATAAGGGTTGGGGTCGGGTTGTCGGATTTCATACCCGCAATGTCATTCACCGGGTGCATGAACATATTCAGTTGAGCGCGCTGGAACGGAGCGGTGCCGACGGGCTTTATGTGAGCCCGGTTATCGGGCCCAAGAAATCAGGCGATTTTCTGCCCGAGCCGATCATGCGCAGCTATCAGATGATGCTCGATCAGGGGCTTTATCCGGAAGGCAAGGTGGTGCTCGGCAGCTTCGCCACCTATTCGCGCTATGCCGGTCCGCGCGAGGCGGTGTTCACCGCACTGTGCCGCAAGAATATGGGCTGCTCCCATTTTATCGTCGGGCGCGATCATACCGGTGTTGGGGATTTCTACGCGGCGGAAGAAATTCCTGCCCTGTTCGACAGTCTCGGCGATATAGGCCTCACGCCGATCTTCTTCGACAACATCGGCTATGACGCAGAATCCAAGGCCTATGTCGCGCTCGGTAGCGCGCAGACGTTGGAGCCGATTAGCGGCACCGATATGCGCGCGGCGCTGCGCGCCGGCCAGGCGCTGCCGGATTGGTTCATGCGTGACATCATTCAGGACATGCTGCGGGCTGAGCTCAATGCCGGGCAGGCGGTATTTTCCGAATGAGGCGATTGGCAAATTATAGCGCGCTTGGCCCGCCCGATTTGGCGTGTAGCTTTTCCAATCGGCTCCGGATGGCGGCTAGGTGAGACTCGCGGACGTCCATGAATTTGTCGCCGCCGGCGAGATTGTCCTTGGCGAAAGGATCGTTTTGCAGGTCGTAAAATTCGCGCAGCTCGGGGGTAAAATTTTCCGCCCGCACGATGCTGCGGTGGCTCGCGGAACGGACACTCATATAAAGCGGCTTGGCGGCGATGTTGCAGCGCCCGAGGCCGGCATTCTCGCTCCACACCAGCGCTTCAGGGCGCGTGCGCCGCGCCTGGATCGGCAGGCCCTGAAAGATATCCGGCGGCGCGATGCCGGCGATATCGAGGATGGTCGGCGCCAGGTCGAGATGGCTGGAGAGCGCATCAATGGTGTCCGGCGCGATGCCGCGGCCGTTGACAATGAGCGGAACGTGAAGGTGCTCGTCATAAAACAGGCGTGGCAGATTGCTGCCGAGGCCGCGATGCGGCGCGCCGGCTTCGGTGCCGTGATCGCCGGTGATGACGAGAATCGTATCTTCGGACACACCGTGTCGCGTCAGAATGCGGCGCAGTTCGCCAAGCTGCTCATCGACCAGGGCGAGTCCCATATCGTAGAGAACGCCGCGCTGTTCGGGCGGGCGCCCCTTGGTGATGCGGCGGTAGGCGCGAATGCCGTCGCTAATGCGCCCCGGCGTCGGCTGGGCCAGCAATTTGGAGATCTGCAGCTTGGCCTCATGCAAATCGAAATAATGCAGCAGGGCGAAAAACGGCCGCTCCGAGCGCCGTGTCAGAAAGCAGTTGAATTGCTTGTTGACGGTGCCCGCATCGAAAGCACGCCGGTTGGAGAGCAAGTGAATGCGTTTGTTAAAACTGCTGAACAGTTTTTTGCGCCGCTCGATGCGCCGCTCCGTGCGGCGGCTCAACCCGTTCTCGCCGAGGGCAAATTGGTAATCGGATTTAAGCGCGACGATCTTTTCGAGGCAGGCGCCAGGGGCAGCTTCGAGCAATTTGCGTTCGGCCCGTACCGCGGCCAGCAAAGGTATCCGGGGGCGGCCGCTGCGCGGCGCCTTGGCGGCGTTGAGAGCGGTAATAAAGTTTTCCGTATCGTCCAAAACGCGGCTGAATTTGGGCACAAAGACGGCCATCAGTTCGGCTTCGCTGATTTCCCCCGCCTGCCACGAGGTAATGAGCTCGCCGAGGGCGGCGACATAGATCGAACGGAACCATTGGTAAAGATCGATCAGGTCGAGAAAATGTTCGAAACCCCGGTCGTAGCCGAAATGCGACGAGCACGGGTGGCCGGTCACCAGGCCGTAGGTCTCGAAGCCATCTTGCTGGAGAAGCTCCGGGAACGAGACCGGGCGGTGGCGGATACCGTCATCATAGCCGCCGAAGTCGAACGGCAGGGAAGAGGTAAACATGCCGGGGAAGGCAAAACTCGTGACGCAGCCATTGGAAAAGTAATTCGGGCAATTGATTCCGCCCGACGCCAGCGCGTCGAGATTCGGCGTTACCGCCGGACGATAACCAGAGATGCCCATGCGGTCGTAGCGCAGGGTATCGATGATGAGCAGAATTATATTGGGCATTGGGCGCCAGAACGAATGGAACACGCAGTATGAGTAAGGAATCCGACCCCTTCGATACGGATATGTGGCAGGTGTACCACAAGTTTTATTTTCATTGCGACAAACATCGCTTCCAAAAGATGTTTGCCCGCTACGATCTGTTTCGCATGGTCATGGATGTGCCCGGCGATATCGTTGATGCCGGTGTGTATAAGGGAACCAGCACCATTCTGTGGGCGCATTTGCTGGAAACCTACCAGCCCAATTCGCGCACAAAGATTATTGCTTTCGATACCTTTGAGGAAGAATTCAGCCATGCCCGGGCGGACGAGCGCGGTGCCGTCGAAATTCACCAGACTAGCTATGACGCCAGCGCCTATGACAATCTCATGGCGGCGCTCGACCGCCTTGGCCTGAGCCACCGGGTCGAGCTGATCAAGGGCGATATCGTCAGCGAGTTTCCGCGCTATCTAACCGACAATCCGGGCTTCCGCATCAATCTTTTGCACTGCGATTTGGATGTCTATCTGCCGACCACGAAACTTCTTGCCGCCGCCTGGCCGCGCATCGTGGGTGGCGGCATCGCTGTGTTCGATGAATATGCGGTTGGGCGCTGGGGGGAATCCGATGCGGTGGACCAGGTCTTCGCCACGCTTGAGAGCCCGCCGCGGCTCAAGATTCTCGCCGCCAGTCCGACGCCGACAGCTTATTGTGTAAAGGGTGAGCGCGCGGATGAAGGCTGAGTCCCGCCTCGCCATATTCCGCGCCGATGCCAGCGCCGCGATCGGCGCCGGCCATGCGGCGCGTTGTCTCTCTCTTGCGCGCAGCTTGACGGCAGCGGAATGGTCTTGCGTGCTGGTCAGTGGGCGTGGCGCCAATGACGCGCTGCCGTCGCCCTGGCCGACCACTGTTGCGGCCGTCGAACTCACTGGTGATGCGGCGGCGGAGCCAAGCGAACTGGCCGTCCGATGGCCCGAGGGCGCCGATCTTTTGGTAGTTGATCACTATCACAGGGACGAAAAGTTTGAGCGCGCGTGCCGCCCCTGGGCGCGGCGCATACTGGTGCTCGACGATCTCGCCGACAGGCCGCATGATTGCGATATTCTGCTTGATCCGGCGGCCAGCCGGCGCGCTACGGATTATGCCGCTCTCATACCGGAAGGCTGCATGCAGTTGTTTGGCCCGGCCTATCTCCCGTTGCGCGCTTCGTTCGCCGCCGCGCGCCGCTCCGCCATGGCGCGGCGCGCTGAAGAGGTGCAACCGAGCCGCCTGCTGCTTTCTTTCGGCGCCACCGACCCTGACAATGTTACGTCGGCAGTTCTAGACATACTGGCGCGGGCCGATTGGCCGCTGGCGGTCGATATCCTGCTCGGCTTGGGCGCGCCCCATCTCGAGGCGGTGCGTGCCAAAGCGGCGGCAATGCCCTTTCCGGCGGTTCTTCATATTGCCATTGAAGATGTCGCCGGGCTGCTCTGCGCTGCGGATTTGGCGGTTGGCGCGGGCGGTGGTGGCGCCTGGGAGCGTTGTTGCCTTGGACTACCATCGATCGTGATGTGTACGGCTGATAATCAACATGCTGTGGCTGACAGTCTAAGCGCGGCAGGGGCAGCGGTGGTTCTGGCAGACGCCGAAAATATCGACGATCGCGATTTGATCAAAGCCCTGCAGCATTTGATCGAGGATGGCGCGGCGCGGCGTGGCATGGCGCGCTCGGCCGCCTGTTTGTGTGACGGGCTCGGTGCCGGGCGCCTTGTTACGGCGCTCGATCCGCCCCATGCCCATGACGGCGCGGCCATACAACTGCGCCCCGCCGTCGCGGCGGATGGCGGGCGCCTACTCGCCTGGCAGCGCGATCCGCTGACGCGGCGGCATTTCCGTACATCGCGGGCGCCCGGAACGGACGAACACAACGCTTGGTTTTTCGCCCGCCTGGGTGATCCTGATTGCATCTTTAATATCGTTCTTTATGGCGGCGAGCCGGCCGGCGTGTTGCGCCTCGAATGCTGCGCCGGAGGCGATGTCTATGAAGTTTCCATCTATGTGGCGCCAGAGCGCTGGCGTCTCGGCATCGCTGGTGCGGCGCTCTTCCTGGCGCGCCGCTTGTTGCCCGAAGCCGAGCTCCGGGCCGAGGTGCAAGTGGAGAACGAGGCGTCGCAGGCATTGTTCGCTGCTGCCGGCTATCGCCCCGAGGGGAGCTGGTATATCAGCCGGCCGGCTTTGAATCGAATTCACGTGACGGACTGAGGGAAGCAATCCAATGAGCGAGCGGGCGACAAACAGCGATTTTCTCAGCGTCCGCGCGGCTGGCAACAAGCGTTTCGCCGGTGCGAATTTTGATGGCTGGGTCGGTGCTATATTGGACGATCTGTCCTTTGCCAGCGTGCTCGATATTTGCTGCGGCACCGGAAATCAACTGGCGCTTTATGGCGCGCTGCCGGATGTAACACATTTGGTCGGGGTCGATCTGTCCGCTCAGTCGTTGGATAAGGCGCGGGCGCGGCTCGGCGAACTGGATGTTGCCTACGATCTTATTGAGACGCCGATGGAGGATGCCTTCGCCCATCCCGCCATCGATGGCCGGGCTTTCGATTTGGTGTCCTGTTTTTACGGTCTCTACTATGCCGAGGACGCGGCGCACACATTAGCGCAAATGATTGCACAATGTGGTGAAGGGGGCGCGGTGCTGATCGTCGGCCCGCACGGCAGCAATAATTCGGCTCTGTTTGAACTTCTGCAGCGTCATTTCGAGGTTCCGCCGGCGGTGCTGACAAGCGCGGCCAGCTTTATGAGCGAAACCGTTTTACCTGTCATGGCGCGCGGCCTCCGCGTGGAGACGCAAACCTTCGTCAACCCAGTACGCTATCCGGGCCCGGACGAGGTGCTTAACTATTGGCGCAATTCGACATTCTTCAGCGCGCCGCACGAAGCGGCGGTGGCGCGCGATCTCGCCGCCCATTTCGAGCGCCATGGCGAGTTCATCTTGGAAAAACATGTCATGGCGGCGATTGGCCGCAAGGGGGCTGCATGAGCAAAATCCTCGTTGTGGCGGCGCATCCGGACGACGAAATACTCGGCTGTGGCGCGACGCTCGCGCGCCACTCCGATGCCGGCGACCGGGTGCATATACTCATCCTCGCCACCGGCCTGGCCGCGCGTGGCGCGGTTGAGGCGGGCGCCATCGAGGCGCTTGAAGATGCTGCCCGGCAGGCGGCGCAGGCGGTTGGCGCCGAAGCGCCGCGCTTTGCCGGTTTCGCCGACAACCGCCTCGATGGCATCGAGCTGTTGGATATCGTCAAGGCAATCGAAACGGTGGTCGAGGCGGTGCGGCCGGAAATCGTCTACACCCACCATGGCGGCGACCTCAATATCGACCACCGCATTGCCTGTGAGGCGGTGGCGACCACCTGCCGGCAGCTGCCCGGCGCCACAACCCGTGCGATCTACGCCTTCGAGACGATGTCGAGCACCGAATGGGCGGTTGCCGATGCGCATGCCGCTTTTTGCCCCAATCACTTCGTCGATGTCAGCGCCCATATGGATGCGAAGATGACGGCGCTCGAAGCCTATGCAAGCGAGATGCGGCCATGGCCGCATGCGCGCTCTCTAGAGGCGATTCGCGCCCTTGCCGCCTATCGTGGCGCCAGCGTCGGCTGCGCCGCCGCCGAGGCGTTCACCGTCATCCGCGAGTTGCGCTGATATGGCGGGCACGCAAATTACCATCGATGGGCGCGCTATCGGTATCGCCGAGCCGCCTTATATCGTTGCTGAAGTATCGGCCAATCATCGCGGTAATATCGAGCAGGCGTTTGAGATTATGGCGGCGGCCAAACAGGCTGGTGCCGATGCTATTAAGATTCAGACCTATACCGCCGACACCATCACCATCGATCATGACGGGCCGGGCTTTACCATCGAAGGTGGGCTGTGGCATGGCCGCACACTTTATGAATTGTATCAGGAGGCCTATACGCCGTGGGAGTGGCACGCAGATTTGTTCGCTAAGGCGCGTGAGCTCGATATCACAATCTTCTCCAGCCCGTTCGATCTGACGGCGGTGGATTTTCTCGAGCAGCTCGATGCGCCGGCATATAAGGTCGCATCCTTCGAGATCATCGATTTACCTCTTATCGAGCACATGGCGGCGACCGGAAAGCCGCTCATTATGTCGACCGGCATGGCCAGCGCCGGGGAAATCGCTGAGGCCGTGGCGGCGGCGCGTGGCGCCGGCTGCAGCGAGATCGCACTTCTTCATTGCACCAGCGGCTATCCGACCCCGCCGGAGGATTCCAACCTAGCGGCGCTGGGCGAGCTTAGCCAGCACAATGTGGTGACCGGTCTTTCGGATCACACGCTCGGCATCGCGGTGCCGATCGGCGCCGTGGCGCTGGGTGCTGCCATCATCGAAAAACATGTCACCATGCGGCGCGCCGATGGCGGCCTCGATTCCGCATTTTCGCTTGAGTCGGAGGAGTTGGCCGAGATGACCAAGGCTTGCGCGACAGCCTGGCGGGCGATTGGCCGGCGCGATTACGCGCGTGCGCCGAGCGAAGTCGGCAATGTCGTGCTGCGTCGTTCGCTCTATGTGGTTGTGGACATCAGGGCCGGCGAATTGCTTACGGCGGAGAACGTCCGTTCCATAAGACCCGGGCACAGGCTGCCGCCCAAACATTTACCGGCGGTGCTCGGGCGTTCGGCGGCCAGGGACTTGGCGCGCGGCACACCTCTCGATTGGCCGGATTTGTCCGATTAGCAGCTTGGACATGGCGAATACACAATCCGCCGCGCTAACCCGGTTTGCGACGCCGTTCGACTATCCGGCGGCGTGTGACACACCCGGCTGGCGCCAATCGGTCGCCTGGCCGGTACCCTACGCGGAAGCGTTTCGCGTCACACGTGCCGCCAACGACGCCGCGCTCGGTCTTATCGACCGGCTGGATGATGAAATATTACGGCCGGCGGCGTTGCTTGGCCTCGGCTCGGTTCTGGCGCTGTCATATAGTTTGGTGGAGAACGCGTTTGTCGTTCAGGCGGCGGAGGCAGCGGGCGTGCAACTGCAGGGCGGTCCGCCCGAGCTGATAGCGCTGAGCCGGGGCGAGACGGTTGAGCGATCTTCCAATTTGGACGATCCCGCCCTGTTCAAATCGATGAGCGCGCCGCGCGGCGAGGCGCTGCGCCGGCTTGCCCGGACGGCCAGTTGGACGCCTCTTTGGCGTTTGCCCTTCGCCATGTTGTCACCTGAGATTGTCGCCGTCAGCCACAATGACATGTTGCGCGATGCGGCGCGCCAGAACGGTGTGGCGGTGAAATTCCACCATGCCGAGACCTTACTTCGCGCGGCCCGGATGCGCTCTGGGTCGGCGCCAAACGTGCCGTTGGCTGAGCTTGATGAAATCGCCACGCGCCTGTCCGCCCGTCTCTCCAATATCGAGGGATTGGCGCCGGATTATCGCGAACGCCTCGGCCAGCTAATCCATCCCTTGATAACACCGGTGCTTTCGAAGGCGGTTTCCGATTTACACGGCATGCGCCAGCTAAAGAAATTACCGCATCGAATGTGGTCGGGCTCGGGCGGCTACTATCCGGCGCGTGCCGCCGGTATCGAGGTGCGCCGCCGGGGCGGGCACGTAACACGCTTTGCACATGGCTGGTTTGCCGGCATGGCCGGCATTACCGAGGGTATCGCGTTCTCCGAGCTCGCCGTGAGCGACCGCTATGTGGTCGAAACGCCGAGCGGGGCGGAATGCCTGAAAGGCGTCAGCGAAAATGGCGTGATGGCGAATTGCGCCGGGGCTGAGATTACCGGCCATTCGGGCACATCCGCCCTCGCTGGCCTTGCGCTGGAGCGCCCGGCGCGCGCCAGCCCGCAGCCTCAGGTGATTTACGCGCCAACGATCTTACGTGGCCAACGGCAGTTCTTACCGCCCATTTTGCCTGACGTTATCTATCTCGACTGGCAGCTCCGCTTGGTCGAGGCGCTGCAAAACATGCCCGTCAATCTTATGTGCAAGCCCCATCCCGAAGGCCTGTTGCGCGGCCAGCGCCATCCCTTGGCCGATGTCGCGCCGACCAGCACGCAGCCCTTCGAATCTCATATCGCCTGGGCGGACCGTTTCCTGTTCGATTATGGCCAATCGACGACCTTCGCCGAGGCGCTGTGCACCGACCGCCCGATTATCTTTATCGATATGGGCAATCCGATTTTCAACGTCCAGATCAAGGAAATGATCGCGCGCCGTTGCCATGTCATTGCCGCCCGGTTCGATGTGCGCAACCGGCCCCTGGTCGACGCGGAAGAATTGAGGGATGCGCTCTGCGGTGGGCCAGAACAGGTCGATCCGGGCGAATTCCGTGCCCTCCTTATGGCAGCTCCGGCATGAGCGGTATCTGTTTGGCCGCCGGTGCTGCGGACCCGGCCACCCCGGCTGCCGCCATGCTTGCCTGCATGTCGCGTTACGGCCAGGAGAATGAGCTGCTGGAGCCGGCGCCCGGCACTGCGCTCGGAACGGCGCGCCATGCCCGGTTACCGGGGGACAAGCCGCCGAAGGGTAGCGTCGAGGGCGTGACGGTCGCTGTTGATGGAGAGATATTTGATGACGGCGGGCCGCTGGATGATCCGGCGGCGGCAATTGCGCATCACTATCACGCCGAGACGTTGGACCGTTTGGCTTGGCTGAACGGTAGCTTCGCGGCAATTTTGGTCGATCCGGCAAACAACCGGATTGTTCTTGCCACCGATCGTCTGGGCAGCCGCACGCTATTCGTTTGGCGGCAAGGGCGGCAATTGGCGGTTGCCTCCAGGCTCGATGCACTGCTTGCCGACAGGCGGGTGCCGAAGCGCCTCAGTGTGCAGGGTATGACGGAGCTTCTTTGCTACCAGCGAACCGTCTCGGACCATACCCAGTATGCCGATATCCGCGCCATGCCGGCGGCGCGAATCTGGTCGGCCGAGGACGAAAACTGGCACGAGCGCGAAACGCGGCGGCTCGCTTGGCGGGCGGCCGATTTTGATCAGGCGGAAGGCGCGGCCCGCTTGGCTGAGGGAATATTAGGCGCCGTAAAGCGCCGCACTGCCGATCACGCGCGCCATGGCCTGCTGTTATCCGGTGGCCTTGATGCACGCTGGGTTCTGGCCGGCGCGCGCAGCGCCGGGCATGAGGTTTCCTGCCTGACCCTCGCCAGCCACGATAATCTTGAGGTCGATATCGCACGGCGCAGTGCGCAATTGGCAAACATGCCGTTTCGCTTCATTGAAAATCCGCCCGGCGCGCTATCGGCGCATCTTGATGACGCGATACGTGCCAGCGATGGTCTGTTTACCGCACCGCTCAATCTTTTCGGCGCGCTACCCGATATTGCCCGTAACCACGATGTTCTGCTCTCGGGTCACGGTTTGGATTATACTCTGCGCGGCTATTACCTGCCCTGTACAATGGTGCGTATCGCCGGTTCGACCACCCGCTTGCCGAGATTGCGTGCCATTACCGACGGTAATCCAAAAACTGTTTCCGACAGTTTACGCGTCGGCATCAATGCGCGCGCGTTGGACGCTGTGCTGTCTAAGCGGGCGCGCAGCGGATGGGACGAGCGGCGTGTCGCTGCCATGGCTTTGGCGCTTTCATCCGCCGATATCGAAGACCCCTACAACGCCTGGGATGCTTTTATCCTGCATTGCCTCGGCCGCCATTATGCCTATAGCGATTTTGTTGCCATGGATTCGGTGATCGCGCAGCGCGCCGTCACTTTCGATCCGGATGTATTGGATCTCTATTTCACCATGAAGCCTGCCTGGCGCGCCTCCGGACGCATGGCGCATGCCGCGATGAAGCAGCTCGCGCCCGATCTCATGGCGCTGCCGGATGCCAATAGTGGTTTCTCCGCCAATAATGGGTTTGGCACGCAAATCCTACTCCTGTTCGCCCGTGCGGCGGCGCGGCGCACCGGCTTGATTGCCCGCCCGCCGCGGCCGGCAGACGCCACTTGGACGCATGGCAGCTGGAGCAATTTGCACGAATTGCTGCGCCGTGATTCGCTTTTTGTCGAGCGCCTGAACGGCCTGGCCGAGAACACCGCTTTGCTTGACAGCGGGTTGTTCGAGCCCTCGGGCCTGGCGGAAATCGTCGGGCAGCATCTGAGCGGACGTGCCAGCCACAGCAAACTCCTATTGGAATTA
>PVBE010685064.1_pt1 | contig 28633 bp, 27 predicted proteins | sample 1631181 | NCBI WGS metagenome assembly PVBE01 (sample SAMN08397723, study PRJNA350692) | Marine metagenome, whole genome shotgun sequencing project. | isolation source: water | place: Pacific Ocean | collected 2012-04
TGAAGAGATAAGGAAAGTAACAGGTGATAGTGGGAACGACCGCCGTGGTCTAAATATGCCATTGATCAGAAACATAAGGTTACCAATCCCCCCACTCCACGAACAAAAACGCATCGTCGCCATTCTTGATGAAGCATTTGAAGGTATCGGTCGTACCGTCGCCAATGCCGAAAAGAATCTCGCCAATGCAAGAGAGCTGTTTGAGAGCTATCTTAATGATGTGTTTACGCAGAAGGGTGATGGGTGGGTAAGATAGCTAGCCAATTGGTTTGCGTTATGGTTGGATTGGAAAGTGGGTTAGATATGCGGGATGAACTAGGTGCCGAAGTGGTTAAAGTGTCAATCTCGGTGAAGGAAGAAACGCTGAAACGCGTTGTATCGCAAAATGCACGAACGCGCCAGACATACTGGGATTGAGGAATGAGGTTCACAAAATATTTATGTGTGTTATTGGCTCCCCAAACTGTATAAGTGATGCGTGGGGGGCTTCCTATACGGGTTGTGTGTATTGTGTAGCCCATTGCACCAAAAACTTTGGCCCACCCAATGCGGGCAGTATACGCAGTAAGGTCTTGAACCCAAAAGGTATCGGGGGTTGTGCACTTTGCAGTGAAATATCGGTTGCTGGCCCAATTGGATATGATTGAGCCTGATGAATCACAAACCGATGCCACCTGCCAAAAGTAGTCCATGCCAGATGTCAATCTGTTTACTATTCTTTGAGTAGGATGGGCTGATTAGGGCCGTGGTTTAACTCAACCACCTGTGAAGTACCGTCTCTTCCACCCCTGATTTTGTAAGAATAAGCACCGGGTACACTATCCCAACGCAGCCGTGCCGAGGTGGGGCTGATATGGCTTTCCCAGTGGTTTGTGGGAGTTGCACACCCTCCGCGGTTGAAGGAGGCAGGGGTGGTGAATTCAAAATGATTTGTCCAAAATGAGGTATTAGTACCAATCAGGTCGCACCAGGAACGTACCTTCCAGAAATAGGTGGTGTTCTCTTCCAGGTTATGCCGATCTAAAAAACTATTTGCTCCACCGATAATAAAAGTGTCTGCCGGAGGAGAGTGTTGTTTTTGTATAAGGATTTCATAAGCAACAGCATCATCTGTATCATCCCATTGTAATCGGGCACTGGTCGGGTTCAATGGAAACACAAATTGAGTATCAATGGGTTCACAACCTGTATAAAACATATCGAGCTTAGACCAAGGTGTTTGAATTGTCCCGGTTGAATCGCAAATGCCTTGTATTTGCCAGATATAGTATTTCTTACCTGTTAGGTTAGAGATAGTTCTTCCCTGTGCCAATCCATTATCAATCGGAACGGTTATCCAACTACTGCTGCCCAATCGTTTTCCCCTTAAATTAAAACCAACCTCATTGCCTTGCCTTGCCCAAAGGAGCCGCACTTTGTTATTAGTTATTTTGTTATGGCCAACGGCACTAATTGAATCGCATGTAGGAATATAATCCCAGAACACCTCCAGTTCAGGTATATACTGCCCACAGTTGATACTAAGGAAACCGGTAGAATTCCACTGGCCGGGGGGTCCATAACTACGATAATCAAAGGTATTGGTGAGGCGGTAAGCCAGGCAGTAGCGATCATCCTCTTCATGCACTCCCACGCATGTACCAAACAGCAAAATACCACAGCAGATACTACAACAATCGTAATCGCAGGAGGTACCCATTTCACAATCCTGAGTTGGGAAATCCGAAGGCACATCATCCTCCCAACCTTCAATGGTTAAAGCAAAATATCTTGGAGAAATAGTATCATCCAAATAGAAATGATGGAAGAACTCCATATTCAACACATCACTGGTGTCCTGGGGTGACATTTCGGCCTGGGCACATTGGCCGCCCACCCATCCCTGACCATCGAGATCGGCTGTGTCTTTCACCCAAAACTTCATGCGGTATTCATCGGGGGCGAAGGATGGCCCCAGTTGGGTAGAATCTGAGGCGACCGTGTAATTGGTGGTAAATTGTTTTAACCGGAAAGCAATTTCAACCGGTCCATCGGTGTAGAACTGAGCGGATGAATCGGTAATAAAGAATATACATAACAGCAGGAAAATGGATTGAAGTTTCATGGTTGTGAGTTTTCCTGAAAGATAATGAAATAAGCTAAATCATGAACTTTAATAGCATTGTTAGCAATGCTTATACTTTCCGGGCATTGTCCCCTACCCTTACCATCCCGGTCTTCACCACTTTGGCATTAATTCCACGCAAGTTATTAGCTCTGCCAACAGGTGAGTTAACAAATTTCATGGCCTCAATTCCAAAACGTGAAACAAACTTTTTGCAACCCGTGTGGGGAAGTGCTGTAACTTCCAGAATAGATGACCCCATTTCAAGCCTTGTTCCAGCAGGCAGGTTTTCGAGTGAAAGATCAAGGTCGATATAAAACTGGTCACCAGCCCATTTCCAGCGTTCTTTTGAGCCGGCTACCAATTGGGCTGCCCGGGCATTCATAATGTTGATCTGGGCATCTGGATGGGCAGATTTATCGGGGGTTCTTGAAGAAGGTCGTTGTAGCCAGGTGTCACCAACCAGGCCTACTTCATCATTCACCTCACATGACTCCAACACTTCCCTTTCGCCCAGCGCGGGTCTGCGAATGATCAACTGAATTTCACCTTCGGTTTTGGGCGATTTCAGGACTTCCGGAAGACCAGCCTCCAATACTCTTTTTGTAAAATGTTGTCCGTTTTCCATACTTCACAAGTTCGAAATGTAAATGAAAAGCAACTTGCAGTTTTTGATCTTAACACGAAATGTCGAAATTAGACAATAACTCAACCCGCCATCATGAAGCAACTTTTTTTAACCATCAGTTTTCTGAGCCTCGCGCTTGCTCCTTTTGCCCAAACCATTCCCGACTTCAGAATATTCTGCCCACAGTTAGATGAATTGATACTGAGTGCAGAACAAAAATTTACAACATTAAAAACCACCGAGGCAGCCACCATTCCGGAAAAGTTCACCGGTCCTGCATTTAAATCCAAAATTTGCCCTGAAGGATTTTCAACCTGTTGGTTTGCTGAAGATTATGGCGTCAGTGGGTTTAAACTCACGGCCCTGTTTACCGAAACCACCAACATGAAAGAAGCTGAAATGGCATATCGCCAACTTTCAGAAATAATGGACCAGTGCAAACCACCAACAGGAGTTATGGGTACCGATGAAATGAAAAACAGCTCCCTGATCACCAAAATATGGTTACCGATTAACTACGATGGAAAACTTCGCCCACCATTAACCGACTTGGTGATTGAATTAAACTTCAGCAAACTGCCTACTATAAACCAATAAAAAGAGATTGTGGACGAATATTCGGTTTACATGAATCTCTACATTTCAAGCGAATAGATTCTTTTCACGATTTTCGGCACAATCTTTATTAGTAATGGAACCGAAAATCGCCCGATAACCTGATGACACAATTTTGGATAACCATTTTTTTGGTTTGCTTCGGCACAACCGTTTCACTTGCACAGCCTACCTTCAACATTCACGAAAAAGGAAACCGATCAGCAAAACACGACACTTCAAAAGTTGAATATGCTGATGACAATTTTATTCGGTTCCAAAACTTCAGCTACAAACCTACCATCAAAACGGTAAGACTTCACCAGGCAGGGCTTGAATTGAGCGACCCTTTAATTGAACTTGGCTCTTCCACCGTTTTGGAATTCAGTTTCGATGACCTGGGAGGCGACATTGAAGACTATTATTACACCGTAATACTCTGCAATCACGACTGGCAACCTTCGGAACTCGACCCCATGGACTACATAGAAGGATTCACCGAAAACTCTTTTTCAGACTACACATTTTCCAATGGAATAACAGACTATACCCACTACAAACTGGAATTGCCCAATGAGGATATGCAGCTGACAAAGTCAGGCAATTACTTACTGAAAGTTTACCTCTATGGTGAAAGTGAAAGCCCCATTATTACCCGCAGGTTTTATGTCCTTAGCCAAAAGGTTGCCATTGAAGGAAGGATTTTACGCCCCGGTTTGTTGAACTATTACCAAACCCACCAGGAAGTAGATTTCACCATCAATCATGAAAACCTGCACATCAGCAATGCCATTCGCGAAATCAATGTAAATGTGATGCAAAACGGGCGATGGGATAATGCCGTTGGTGGTTTGGAACCGAAATTCATCAAACACGAACAATTGGTTTATGACTATAATGATGAAATCACTTTTGCTGCAGGCAAAGAATTCCGCTACTTCGATTTAAGAAACCTCAGTTTCCTGAAAGAAAGGGTGCGAGATGTGGCCAACATTGCCGGGGAAACCCATGCCTACCTTGCCCCGGATAATAATCGCGCTTTTATAGAATACATTTATCGAAAAGACATTAATGGTAAATATGTGATCGATGCTGAAAACGAAACAGAAGCCGAGGTTGATGCAGAATATGTGCAGGTGCATTTCAACTTGCCAATGGACGGCCCACTGACCACGGGCAACATCTATATTTTTGGTGGACTCACCGACTGGAACTTAACACCCGAAGCTAAACTCACCTACAACTACAAACAAAAAGCCTACGAAACCCAACTTCAGCTAAAGCAAGGATACTACACCTACGAGTATGTTTTTGTTGAAGATGGCCAGCGAATTTTCGACACATCAGTAATTGAAGGAGACTTCTACGAAACCGAAAACGACTACACCATCTTTATATATTTCCGCCCTCCAGGTGGCAGGTACGATCAATTCATTGGAATTGAAACCTATAACTCGCTCTTTGGAAACTAATATTTGGTAGAACATATGCCATGGTTTGTTTTCCCACTTTTTAGCCCTATAGCTGATACAGCGCAATAATCTAAGAACATTTAGCCTACCAAACCTATTTTTTCAGTCGAACAAATACCCAAAACTGTAATTGTGCAGGGTTCCTGGGTACTTCATATTTGCACTCAAAGGGTTATAGGTAGAACCTGAGGTTGTTTCGAAACTGGGACGTTTGTTGTCATTACGGGGGGTAGGATGATAAACACTATCCCAATTTCGTTCAACCTTTTTTTATGCCCTGAACTTTCCCAATCTCGATGGAAAAATCGTTTCAATATACAGAGCAGAGAACCAGATTAATCTCTCTTCTTGCCTGCAGGCATCTATTTGATGACAATCGAAAATGAACGAGATGAGGAACTGCTATGGAAAAAGATCGTAAAACTGTGATCAGCCGGAAGAAAGGGTCAAAATCTTCTCCTTCAATTCTATAAAATCAACTGGTTTGTTGAGGAAGTCATCGGCACCATTATTCATGGCTTCCAGATAATTCTGTTGATCGCCATAAGCCGTAATCATGTAAACTTTCAACTCTGGCATTTTGTCTTTTATCTCTCTCAACATTTCCAAACCGTTCATACCCGGCATATTGATGTCAGATAGAACTAATACAATTTCAGGTCGATCTTCGGTTCCTAAAAAATCCAGGGCTTCCTGCGCGGAAAAGGCAAAATCAAGATGAATGATATTCTGTTTAATCTCCTTCCTGAAGCGGAGTTTGAATAGCATTTCTACATCGCGTTCGTCATCAACAACCAAAACTCGAATCATACTGGTGGCTTATTGGTGGCTTATTGGTGGTAAATAGTTGGGAGAATAATATCAGGCAAACAGGGTGAAGATTCTCCGAATGTTGCTAAGATAAAAATCTTTAACAGCAACATAGAGATTGTATTCTGGTAAATTTTCGGTTTACTCAAGAATTTTATACAGGAGCTTTAGTGTTTTTGTTATCTTAAAGGTTCGCTTCATTTCAACTTATTTGCACGTGATATCGCAACGAAATTTTACAAAAACAAAGGAAGTTAATCGGGAATCTCCGAACATACCCACTTTCTATTCCAAACCTATTTTCAAATCCGGATTCGATTTAAGATTGTATTACCTCTTAATTGCTGGTATCCTGCTGATTCCTGTTTTTGGAATCGTAGGTTTCCCGGAAATCTCTTTGGTTATTGCAATCGGATCCATCGGCCTGTTTACGTATATATTGATCTCACCCTATGAAAGATTTAATTGCCAGGTGGTTGTTTACGAAGATCATTTCAGAGTTCAATACTTGTTGAATCCAAAGCTTTCAGCTCGTTTCAACTTCGAACACATTGAAGGCAATGTGCTGCTTACCAAACAGGAAAGACTCTACAACGAAATTTCCGATCTCAATTTCAGCTACAAATACTGCATCCAGAAATTGACGATTCCCATGCGAAAACCAACAAATGAAGTTTTGAAGATCAGGGAAATCATTACCAACCAGGTGGTTCAAAATGCCAGTCGTTGGAACTGATTCAGTCGTTTTTCAACCTGAACTTACGTAAGCCCTCATCGAATTTTATCGTTTCACTTTGAAACACCTTCTGGATTACACCCTGTGAAATTAAATTCTCAGGATCACCACTTTCAGCCGATCCATCCCCATCCAACACAATCATTTCATCGGTCAATTCCAACACCAGTTCAATTTCGTGCGTTGCCATTACGATTATTTTGTTGGTGGTATGTGCCAATTCCTTAAGCAAATTAAATATCTTGAGTTTGTTAATCACGTCCAAATGTCCAGTGGGTTCATCCAACAAAATAATGGGTGTATCCTGAGCTAGCGCTCTGGCTATCAAAACTTTTTGCCGCTCACCATCACTAGTTTCAGATATACGTTTATTAAGCAAGTAATCAATCGCGGTTTGCCCACAGGCTAGTTCTATGATCTGATTATCCGTGGCAGAAAAATTGCCGAACATGCCAGTGTGAGGTGCTCTGCCCAATTCCACTAATTCTTTAACGGTCATGAATCCATGTAATGCTTCGTTGGTCAAAACGAGACTCATTTTTAGTGCACGTTCAATTGGCGAATAAGTAGAAAGTTCCTGTTTGTCCAATAAAACCTTCCCGGAAAGTTGAGGTAACAAACCAGACAGGGATTTCAATAAAGTGGTTTTACCAGATCCATTCAAACCAGTGAGGCAAATAAATTTTGAGGGTTGAAACGAATAGGAAAAATTGCGCAGCAAAGATGTGGCCGCAGCACCCTTTCCATAACCAATTTCAAGGTCTATTGTCTGAAATGAAGTTGATCCTTCCATCAGAAAAAGCCTTTCATTTGTTTTCGTTGACTCACCACTATCCAGATAACGACTGGGGCACCCATCAGAGAAGTTACGGCATTAATCGGTAGTTGATTATCCGACCCTGGAATTTGTGAAATGATGTCACAGACCAGGCAGATGAATATCCCCATCAAAACGACCAATGGCACTAATATTTTATGGTCGGTGGTTCCAAACGCCATCCTGCAAAGGTGCGGTACGGCCAAACCGATGAATGCAATTGGCCCACAAAAAGCGGTAATCCCTCCGGCCAACAAACTCGTGGAGATAATTATCCAGAGACGGGTTTTGAAAACATCGAGCCCTGAGGAACGTGCATAATTTTCGCCCAACAAGAGAATATTGAGCGGCTTCACCAGAAACGTGGTGATCAGCATTCCACACCCCACAATCACACCCAGTACTCGAAGTTGTGTCCAGCTAACTCCACCAAGGCTACCGAAAGTCCAAATCACAAACGACTTCACCATATCTGGCGGACTGAAGTATTGAAGAATGCTCACAAACGCGCTGGTGACACTTCCTAACATCAACCCCAGTATCAGTAAGGTCATGATATCGCCAACTCGCTGAGAAAGCAAAAGTACCAGAAGCAAAACACCCAAAGCACCCAAAAAAGCCGCAACAATCAGCATCCAACTTCCAAAAATGGCTTGCGGATTGAAGAATTGAAAAGCCTGGTTTTGAAAAGCCATGATCATCAAGGCCACACCCAAAGTTGCCCCGGCACTGATCCCCAAAATGTAGGGTCCGGCTACCGGGTTCCTAAAAAGGGTTTGCATTTGTAAGCCACTTATGCCAAGTGCTGCACCGGCCAACACAGCCGTCAACGCTTTCGGGAGCCGAAAGTCGAGGAGAATAACTTGCCAGGTTTCATTATCAGGCAAAGAACCGAGCAGGGTTTTAACCACTTCTTCAAAAGGAATAGACACTGAACCCAACCATAAATCCATGGCAAATGCCACGAGGATCATTAGAAAAAGAACCAGCAGTTTGGGGAAGTATCCTTTCATGGCTACTCCAGTTTTTGGTAATAGAATAACTCATGTTCTGGCAACAGGTCGGGATGAAATATTTTAACCAGGTCCTTCAGAACAATGTGAACATTCAAAGTTCCTGATTCCCAATAGTCGTTGCTGCCATGCTCATTCAATCTTGCATTGTTGTTGAAAACCGTGCCATTTTTGAAGGCACTAAATTTCATATGGCGTTCATCGCCTGCCAACAGCCCATCCATGGTTGATGAGGTTCCAGGTTGAAGCCAGAATTGGGCCTCGGCAGCCCTGGCATAAACAGCTTCGAAATCGAGAAATAAATTTCCTCTTGAGGTATCAGCAACCCACAAATACTTTGCGCCAGCATCGCGTAAGAACGTGGCGGCAAAACTTCTTCCTCCTGGAACCGTCCAACTACCTTTCCAGGATTTTCCGGTGAAAACAGATGGCATACTGGATTTATACATCACCTGCATTTTAGTGGCTTGATACTCGTTGGCGATTCCGGAGAAGATGGAATCTGCTCTTTCTTCCAACCCAAAAAACAATGCCATAAACTTGATCCATTCAGCCTGGCCCAGAGGATGGTTTTCTAAAAACTCCGCGTTGAAAACGAAGGGAATTTGCAGTTCATCCAACTTCTGGAGGGCCGCGTAACTTCCGGCATCCAGTCCATAAGTCATCACTACATCTGGCTGCAACTCAGCAAGAATTTCAAAATTCAGGCTTTCCTCAGAGCCAATTTCAGCAATCTGGCCATTTTCCACTTTTTGGGATAATTCAACATCATAAATGAAATCTCCATTCGAAAAGCCAACCAAAGCATCAGAAACTCCCAAGGCCTTCAGCATGCTTAAATGTGTAGTGGAAATGCAGGTAATATGCTTGATCGGAACTTCGATCGTTGGCAGTTCCACATGTTGATCGGACACTTTTGCAACAGCAGACTTCAACACATAACTGAAATAAACTTCTGCATTTTGCCAGGGATTTCTTACCGTAACAACTCGATAGTTCTTGAATTCATGGACTTCAAACCCTCTTGCAAATTGGTTTTCAATGGCTTGTCCGGAAAAGGAATCCACAACTTCCAGGGTCTCAGAGACTCCTCTCTCAACTTCACTGCAAGCCATGTTCAGCAAGTACAAGGACAATCCGAGGAAGCCCAATTTAAATCGGTTTGAAAAATTCAAAACCGTCAGAATAGTTGGTGCTCAATGAACTATTGCTTCACAAAACGCAACTGTTCGGCCAGTTCTCCGGATTGAATATTGACCAGGTACTGACCAGCAGTCCAATCGGAAACATCAATCTTTTGGTGCCAATTCTTATCCGAATTTGATGTGCGCTGAAAGACGGTTTTCCCAGACAGGTCAGAAATAGTTACCTGAGTATTTTCGTTTCCATCAATAACCAGGTTTACAAAATCACTGGCTAGGTTTGGATGAACGAAACTCTCAAGTTTTGAATGAGAAGGATCCTCAATTCCAACAGTTTCTTCACGAACATCGAAGGCAATTGTTCCTGGCGCAACGCCTGTAACAAAAGCATCGTGCAATTGACCGGCAAAGTCGTAGATCAACACAATTCCATAGGTTGTGAAATCTGTTTCCGCAGCATAAAGCATTTCATTAACCGGATCAGTATTCATTTCATACACAGTACGATTCACAAAAAGCGTATCCATGATCGATTGTGCTCCAACATCATATCGTCCAATGTTTCGGTTTGATATGTTGTTCGGATCGGCCAATGATTGGTAATAAACACTGCCTGCATGGTGCATGCTGCTTCCACAACCAGAACCCACATTAAGATAAGCTGTGTTTACTTGCCCATTTCCTGTGTTTATACTTGAAACAGAACTGTTGGTGAAATCAAGGTTGTTCAATGTGTAAAGTGTATTCCCCGAAACCATGAGATTGTCGGGATTCAAACCATCAATTCCCAAATCGTGTGTGCCTGTTATAGTTTGGTTTTGGAGGTCAATTTCAGCGAGATAACCTACTGGATTTGGTGGCCATTCAAATGCATTGTTAACAGCCACATAGCCTTTATTGCCGATTACGGCTACACCTTCTGTGGCATAATTCATAACGGTGTTGGAGGGATCAAATTCATAAATAAACTGCAGATCATCGGCATTGTAAACCTGAAAGTAGGAATTCAGGGCAACCACATCTCCTCGCGTAACCAAAATTTGGTTGTTCCAATAAGCCAGTTTCCTGATGCCATGAACTACCTGCGTGGCTTCGCGTTGTAAAGTGTTTTTGTCATATCGAATAAGAAATGTATCGGCAGCAACGTAAATATTTTCGCCTGCAACTATGAGGTCTGAAGCAAAACGGGCTTCGTTGATGACATCAAAATCATGGTAGAGACGAGTTTGGGGATCGTAAACACCGACAGTAACTGGTTGATCCTGTTGCCAGAGGGTGTAATCGAATCGGCCTTCATTCAAAACGAAAACCTGGTGCAATGTCTGCTGGGCAAAAAGAGGTTGAAATGCTGTTACAAGCAACATGGCAAAAACAAAATGAGTGAACTTCTTCATGATAAAAGATTTTAATCCGCAGGACGGAAAAGTTAAAAAATGAGGAGTGTCAAGAACAATGAATGTTCATTCCTGGCTTTTCTCCCGAAAGCTTGAATTCATCGACCGGCAGGTCTTCTGACTTATCCTCGATCTTTTGCCGCCTTCCCATTCCGAAAATTTTCGGTACAGTGGCCTGTAGTGCAAAAGCCTATTTCAGCATGAGGATTCACAGCAGCGGGAACTGCTCCGGATTTCCACCGGATTCCCTTTTCAGGTTTTGTGTTGAACAACACGCAACCACCGGTAAATCAACTTTTACAAATGTAGTTTTTGATGGAAGAAAGAAAAACTAATTCCTAAAAAATGGCGAATATTTTTTGAACAGCGAACCTTTGGCTCAGAATTCTGTTGTCTGAATGCTTAATGTACGAACTAAATTTAAATTCTTTATGTATAATAATTGAAACTTTGAGATTAATTAGAAACCATGGACGCAAAAATCACACTTAGTTTTAATGAAACGGTAATTGCAAGCGCGAAGGAATTTGCAAAGGAAAACAACCTAAGTCTTTCGCGCTTAACAGAGTTCTTGTTGCAACGCGTTGTAGATTCGTCAGGCTATAGCCTCGATGAACTACCGGTTTCAGATTGGGTAAACATGGTCAGCGAAGGCAAGGTAAAGTATCAAAGAAAACCGCGCTCCAATAAAAAGCTCAAAGAGGAATACTATAGCCGTAAGAAAAAGTCATGAAAACCTTCATTGATGCTAATATTTTGATCACCGTTTTATGCAATGAATATCCTCGATTTTCCGCCTGCGCGCGCATTCTGAGTTTAGCAGATAATCCGGGATTTAAAGTTTTTACTTCCCCTCTCTGCCTTGCTATCGGGTTTTACTTTTCCGAAAAGAAAGACGGTAGAAATGCAGCAGGGAAAAAAATAAAACTACTTGCCGAAAGATTGCAAATGACCGCAATCAACCAAAAAACTGTTTCAGATACCACTTCCTACAAATCAATTCATGACTTTGAAGATGGGTTGCAGTATTATTCAGCAATTGACTCCAAATGTAAATGTATAGTCACAGAAGACCTTGGCGATTATTATTTTTCTGACATAGAGGTGTTAAACGCACGCGATTTTCTATTAAAATATGCGGTGAAGAAATAGTGTGTTACTCGGCTCCAATTTTCCCACCAAGCAAAGACCGGCTGCCTTCAGCTGCTTCCCTTTTCAGTTTGTTGGCCAGTTCTTCACCCAGATAATTATCAATGACCCAATGCATGAAATAAATGGCTGGAGTGAGCACAACGGCCATAACGAATTTGTAGATGTAATTGACCACACCCACTGAAAGGATAAGGGCAACAGACCAGCCTTCAGCACCGTAAAATGCAATGAAGAGTACTACATAATTATCAATGAGTTGGGAAACCAACGTTGAACCGGTGGCTCTCAACCAGATTTTTCCTTCACCTGTTTTTTCTTTCAGCTTATGAAAGACCATTACATCTACAATTTGGCCGATCAGGAAAGCCACAATAGAGCCCAAAATTATCCTCAATCCCTGTCCAAAAACCACCCCAAACGCATCATCGTAGTTTTCAACACCTCGTTGTTGGGCTGCTCCCTCCCACCAATCTGCCGGAGGAACATTGATGGCAGCAAACACCATCATAAAGGCATAAGCAATTAGCCCTACAGCCAGAAACGACAGAAACCGAACTCCCTTTTTTCCAAAATACTCATTGATAACATCGGTCAAAACGAAAACTACAGGCCAGAGGATAACTCCACATGTAAGGCTGAATGAAAGGCCATCAACACCGAAAATGGTCCAATTCACCGGATCAGTTCCGAACAACTTTTCCAGGGAAAATATCTTCACACCGATAAACTCGGCCATGATTGCATTGGCAATGAAGAAACCTCCGAGTATTAGAAAAAGACGGTTGCTTTTATTATTGATTATTGACATACAGCCTTTTCGATTTTCTGTAACATTTCAAATTCTGTTCACTAATTGTTCAAAGTAAGAAACTTTGATCTTCAAACTCGAATCTTTGAACTAATTTCCCCGGCATGGTCGAAATCTTTACTGACGGAGCATCCAGGGGCAATCCAGGGCCAGGTGGTTATGGGGTCATTTTGAAATTCGGAGAGCACTACAAAGAACTTTCTCAAGGTTATAAAAACACAACCAATAACCGCATGGAATTGATGGCAGTGATTGCCGGCATTGAAGCTATGAAGAAAGATGGTCAGCAAATTTTGGTCACTTCCGATTCTAAATATGTGGTGGATGCGGTGGAAAAAGGTTGGGTGTTTAACTGGGTGAAGAAAGGGTTCAAAGGCAAGAAAAATCCCGACTTGTGGAGACGCTATCTCGAATTACACAAACGACATACCGTCCGTTTCAAATGGATTAAGGGGCATAACGATCATCCATACAACGAACGTTGCGATGAGTTGGCGGTTGATGCTGCTTTAGGTGGAGACTTGCTGCCCGATGCCGGCTACACAACGAGTTAAAAAAGCAGTAGTCAGAGTTTGGCCTACAGAAGGATTCATTCAATTCCTTCATTTAGCACAGGGGTGTCAACTTCTAATATTGTAGCAAAAATTCGTTCAGCTTTGAATTTGATTCCATCCTGGTAAAGGTGAGCCACATCCATAAATTGCCCCTCCATTTGACCGGTCATCAGGCTATCAAGGTCAACGAAATGGATTTGGTCTTTTCGTTCCTCATAGATTTCCCGGATGAAACCATTTGCTTGCTGAATGCCCACAACTGCATCGCTGTACAAAATATCTTCTCTGGTTGAGTGCGGCATAGTTGTGAGTATTACCTCGATGTTTTTCATCCTGGCAATGTCTATGATCAAACCTATGTTGCGTTTGAACAAAGTCAGTTCCTCCTGGTTTTTCGCATTTGAATCTTTTCCAGCTTTCTTAAAAATGGAATTGCCAAGATTTAACCAATCGGGTTGCGATTTCAGCCATTTGAATTTTACCCACCGGTAGATGATACTGATCCTAATAAAATGGCGATCTGGAATTTCAGGTTCATGGAAGTATTGCAACTTGTGTGAATAATCAGAGTTGATGCTTTCTCCACGCACCTTATTGTCGTTCCAGGCATGATGAATGACGACAACATCAGGATCATACTCCAAAACATTCAAGACAAAATTGACTAAGGAATGTGCCGTGGTCCAATAACCCAATCCAAAGTTCAGGGTCTCGAATTGATCTCCATCCGAGCTTCTATCATTCAACAGCTCTTCCAAAATTTTAGGATATCCACTCAAGGTAGTCGATCCTCCGAGGCAGGCAACTCTTACTGTGTTGGGTGGTTTTTCGAGCGTTTTCTGCTTCCCCATAAATCCTTGCTCATTAAAAGCATTGTCTTCACCCAGAGCTTTGAAAAATGGCAACTCAATTCCAGGTTGGCCTGTAAATTGAAGCAACGCATGTCCAACATAAATACTGTTTTCAGGGTAAGTGCTTTTTACTTTTTCGATATAGAATTTTCTGCTTTCTTCAGGAGAGAAAAATTTGAGATAAAGCCTCGATGCCGATTCAATATGAGCCAAGAACAGGAAGGGTAACATTGCAAGTGAAATGCCCTCATGCAGTCTTGTGCTTTTCCAGAAGAACATGGTTGAAAGCAACAGCGCTATCACGCCAACAAACCACAAAAGCCCAAGTTCAAAAGGCGAGGGTTGATGTAGCTGAAATAATGCCTGGAATATTGGTGGAAGTAGTTCCAACCCTAGTAAGGCGCAAAGCAGGCCCGTAAAAACAGCAATCTTCTGTTTTAGCCCGGAATGTGAAGAACGCATGGAGGTCTTGAAGAAAAGTCAGTTGGAAAGAAAATGAACCAGATTTATTGACCGTTCGATCTCATCAATTCTGTTCTCTCAATAAACTCTTCTACTTTTTGGACCATGTCTGGAGAGCCAATGTAAATAGGACATCTTTGATGCAACTCTGTTGGTTCAATTTCAAGAATTCTGTTGCCATAACCGTCAGTTGCAATTCCGCCTGCTTGTTCAATTACAAAGGCCATGGGGTTACACTCATAGATCAATCGCAATTTTCCTGTGGGCGCACTTCTGCTGGTGGGGTACATAAAAATTCCGCCTTTTATCAACGTGCGATGAACATCTGCAACCATGGAGCCAATGTAGCGTTGCGTGTATGGGCGACCGCTTTCTTCATCATCCTTTTGGCAGTAATGTATGTAATCCTTAACACCAACAGGAAACTTCTGATAGTTCCCCTGGTTGATGGAGTAGATTGTTCCGCCTTTATTGATCCTGATATCAGGATGCGAAAGACAAAATTCTCCGATTGATGGATCAAGCGTAAAACCGTTTACACCATATCCGGTGGTGTAAACCAGCATGGTTGAACTTCCATAAATCACGTAACCCGCTGCAACTTGCTCCGCTCCTTTTTGAAGGAAATCTTTTAACGTAACGTTATTACCTTCAGCCACGTTTCTATAGATCGAAAAGATGGTTCCGATGGAAACATTTACGTCAATATTCGATGAACCATCCAAAGGATCGAAGGCCACAACATATTTAGCTCGCTCTGGTTTTTCGCGATTAAAAACCAGGATGTCCTCATTTTCCTCGGAACCAATGGCTGCACAACGAGTACCGGCCGACAGAGAAGCAATCAGTTGATCGTTTGCAAAAAGGTCGAGTTTTTTAACGTCTTCGCCATGTACATTGCTGGAACCCGCATCTCCAATAATATTGGCTAATCCCGCCTTATTGACCTCTCGATGGATGATCTTGGAGGCCAATCCAATGTCGCGCAAAAGGGAACCAAGGGCACCTGTGGAACCTGGGAATTCCTTTTCCTTTTTAATGATAAATTCATCTAAGTTGGTGAGTTTATGACGTGGCATGATATTGACGTTTTAGACCTACAAATATCGACAATTTCCAAATCAGCACCACTTTCAGGAAGTATTGAAAGGATGGCATTGTCTATTTTTGACACATCTGAAGATGATCCGCACAATTTTAACTCTGGGCTTATTCTGTTCAATTTTTTCTTATGTTGAAGGAGGTATCCACTCCGGTATTTTTCGGAAAACCATCCCCCCTCCCCCCCCGAATTGGACATCGACTACCGCTCATTTCGAACCAATATTTTCAAAGCATCTATTGCTCTATATGGACCGAAAGTGAAGGGTGGCACATTTGCCTACGAAACAGGTTTGTACACCAAGTTTCTTTCTACTTATTTCTCTGCTAGATATTTCGGTCTGGTGGATAGCCTGGAAAGAAACAACAACCGCCCAATCCCCAAACATCTCCGTTTTGAATGGCAGTTGCGATTCTGGCCTATCAACGGGCTTGACGGATTTTTCATCGCTCCTATGGCAAACCTCTATTCAACCAAAGAATTTGCCGGTGGCTTTTTTGTTGGCTATCAATTCTTCATCACTCGCTCGTTTATTATTGAGGCATTTGCTGGGTTGCAATCCACCACTTCAGTTGAGGAGGCGAGTTACGAATCGCCTGTTTTTCCACGATTGGGCATCAACCTGGGCTTGGCGCAACGAAAAAAAGATTGAACATGAAAATTGAAATCAAGAAAGCAAATGTGCGCGATGCCGAAGCAATTTTTGGGCTAATCCATCAATTGGCTGAATATGAAAAAGCTCCTGAAGAAGTTGAAACTTCAGTTGAACAATTGAAATTGGATGGCTTTGGAATTGAGCCACAATTTCATGTACTGCTGGCCGAAAATGAAGCAGAAAAAATTGTGGGAATGGCTTTCTATTATTTCGGATATTCCACCTGGAAAGGCAAACTGCTTTATTTGGATGATCTCGTGGTTCACTCCGATTTCAGGCGAAATGGGATCGGGGAAATTCTAATCACCGCCTTGTTTGAGATAGCGAAAACAGAAAATGTATCGCAGGTTCGTTGGCACGTATTAGATTGGAATGAACCCGCCATTGAATTTTATAAGAAATTGGGGGTGGTTGAATTCGATGAAACCTGGACCACCTGTCGGGTTCCACGAAAAGTGCTTGTTGACAATCATGCATAAGAATCCACAACCACCTTTTGCAATTCATATTTTTGAGCGTTTTGAAGAAAAAGTGAGATAATCAATTGAGTACTATAGTTTTCAAATTTGGAGGAGCTTCAGTAAAAGATGCCCCAAGCATCAAGCGGGTTTGTCAGATTATTGAGGCAAAACGAAGTGAAAAAACTTTAGTGGTTATTTCAGCTTTAGGCAAAACAACTAATGCCCTTGAAGCCATTGTACACACAGGTTTCCGGCAGGCAGTTAAAACTCATTCATTGGTTCAGGATTTAAAGGAACGGCACCTGGAAATCTGCCATGCACTTTTCGAAACCCAGGATTCGGAAACGCATTCAGCCGTGTCCACCCTCATTGTCGAGCTCGAAAAAAAACTTGAATCTACTCCTCGCTCAAATTTTGACTTTTTCTATGATCAGATTGTCAGTTTTGGGGAATTGCTTTCTACTTCTATAATTGCAGGATATGCCAAAGGGCTTGGATTACCCGTTGCCTGGAAAGATGCCCGCAAGTCCATTACTACCAACAACCATCATCGGGAAGCGCTTATAGATTGGGAGAAAACTGCACGCCAGGTTGAACAAAACATTTCAGCCGATCTGCAAAACCAGATCATTATTACACAAGGATTTATTGGAAGTTGTGCGGAAGGCACCACGACTCTAGGGCGGGAAGGTTCGGATTTCACTGCCTCCATTTTTACAAACCTGTTAGATGCAGAAAAGTTGGTAATCTGGAAAGATGTTGAAGGCGTTTTAACGGCTGACCCACGAGAATTCCAGGAAGTTCAAAAAATAGATCACTTACCCTACTACGAGGCTATTGAAATGACTTTTTATGGTGCTCAAGTGATCCATCCGAAAACGCTGAAACCCTTACAGAATAAAGGTATTCCGCTCCATGTCCGTTCCTTCATCGATTGGAAAAAACCGGGCACCGAAATTACCAGCTACAAGGCTGGCGAGGAGCTACCTCCGGTTATCATCAAGAAGAAAAACCAGGTGCTCATTTCCTTTTCCACCCGCGATTTTTCCTTCATGGCCGAGGACAACCTGGGCTTTTTATACATGCTTTTCGCGGAACTGAGACTGCACATCAACCTGATGCAAACAGCCGCACTTAGCTGCTCTGTTTGCGTTGATCACAACGAATTTAAGTTCAACCGTCTTCGCGAAAGAGTAAAAGATCGATTCAAGTTACATTTCAACGATAATCAGGAAATCCTGACAATTCGCCACTACAATGCAGCCTTGATCGATCAACTCACCAAAACCAAGGAAATCACACTTTCACAAAAGAGCCGAAATACCATCCAGTTGGTTTATCGGCAAGAATGAGCCAAAAAGTGAGGTAAGTTTTTTTACCGATAGTTTCCCTCCCAGAATCCAATACCGGTAAGCATTTACACGTAATCCAAAATTCTCCACATACGCCAGTTTTTAATTATCATGAAACTAATCAGGTGCATTCGCGTATTAGAAGTGAAAAGCATTTCCATTAATTAAAATCAAAATTTGAAGCTATGGAAAAATCAGCATCAAAAATTCAGTACTCTTTGATCGCCTTGCTCATTTGCGTGAATGCCATTGCTATCACGGCAAGTGTGGTGATCTAAGACAACCGGACTAAAAATTATAACAGCCGGTTTTCGAACCAGTTTTGCCCGCTTTGGCAGAAGGCTTGAGCTTTTTCAGCTTTTGTCCTCCAACTTTCAAAGAAAGGTAAACATCGGAACCGGTAAAATTTCTGCGGCTTACCAGGCTCAGCAAATTGTCTGTGCCAATGGTCAGCACCCCCAAACGAGCAGCAACTCCCGCATGGAAATTGCGATCGTTGTAGAGCACAAGCGGCAAATGCATTTCGAACCAGCGGTGCTCAAACCGGGGAATTAAAGCCAGCGAATTGCTCCGCTCTACCTGCGCACCAGGCAAGGCAATTCTTCTCACAAAAACAGCATTTACAAAGAAGTTGTCGGTTATTGGTTTTTCGGCCTGAAGGCTGATGGCAAACGGCACCCAAATCCCAAACTTTTCACTTTGCAGGGAGCTTCCCGCAGTTCCGTAAACTTCTTCACTCAGGGCCAGAACCCAGCTATCCACATCTTCAAAATCCTGCAATGCTGAAGCTTGCAAATCAGATGGTTCAGTCAAGGTAAATCTATGTTTCTGAGCAGTTTTACTAAACCGAATTCCACCAAGATCGAGAACCGAAGCACCAAATTTCCAGCGATAGCCGACCTCAGAATTCCTCTCCTTCAGTAAATAAGTGAATCCCAGGTCAACACTTGTTCCAAATCCATTTATCCCAAAACTTGTACTCCCACCACTTGCTGCCCCAGTGTATAATACGATCAAATCGCCCTGATCGAAAGACCATAACGAATCGGAAGCGATAACCTGGCTCCTGTTTTCATTTCTAACATAAGCAGCTTCATGTCCGAGTAAGAACTTAACATTAGCCCCAACACTCAATTTTTCACCGACATTGTCAATCAGATCACGGCCATAGTGAAGGCCAATTTCACTCCATGCTGTTACCCCGATTTCAAATTTTCGTGCGTCTAATGGTTGAGGGTATTCCAAAGCATCGATGGCGTAATAATTATAGTTGCTCGAAATTCTGTTTCCAGAAGCCCCGGTTCTCACTTTAAAAAACACTCCGAATGAATGTTTCTCTTTATTGATCAGGATAGAAGGGAGCGTAGCAAAAACTTTGGCATCAACAAACTTTTTGCGTTTTGTGGTGAAATAATCGAAGATGATAGAGTTAGCATTTTCCTCTGTTTCGTCCGTAATTTCCGTTGCTATCAATACATTATCAGAATTGCGGGCCAGGTCTATTACATTGGTCTTTTCAAAAAAACCATAGTTCTGATCAACAAAAACCCCAAGTGAAAAAAGGGTTAACTCCCAATCAAGATGATTTGATCTGGATTGTGCGGGTTGCAACATCAATCCATCAACGCCACTGTAGTTTCCTAATCTCAAACCCACTTGTTCCTGTGAGAAAATTGAAACGAAAGGCAGAATGCAGGCGAGCACCGTGAGAAAAAATTGCGATTTCATAAGCAGGTATTTAACTGTTAAGTTAACAAATACGCTCATATCCAATATTTTAGTATGAGCCATTACCAAAAAGGGTTAGGTAATGGTGCAAACAGGTTAAGCGTGCTCCCTAAAATGAGCGAGTAAAAAGATGGGAGTTTTATCCTGGGGATGGATACTGTAGTGCGCATGAAGTTAGAGAATGCGGCACAGGATTCCAAATGAGAAAGAAAGGTTGAGAATTATTGCAAAAGCCGCGAATTGAAATTTTTAATGTTCTTACATTTGCACCGGAGAGTTGGCAGAGTGGTCGAATGCGGTGGTCTTGAAAACCATTGTACCGCGAGGTACCGGGGGTTCGAATCCCTCACTCTCCGCATCCAAAAAGGTCATTTGAATCGAAAGATTCGGATGGCCTTTTTACTTTAAAATCACTGAACTTCCCGGGGCCGGCATTATCATTTGAATGCCTACGGAATCGCACCAAACTCCAAGATTTTCAACTACAGGTTCCAAATCACCTTTCAGGATTTGTTTCAACTTCTTTTCGCGCGAACGAAAGAAGTTTTCCCAATGTGCTAACAATAGCATTTTTGGTTTGGCGTACTTCAAAAACTCGTAGGGAAATCCTTCTGTGGGCACATCGGCTACAGACATGATGGCAACATCAACACTTTTTTCGGCCAGGATTTCTTCAGGAAAAAATCCATAAGGTTTTTCAGCTGGAGAGGTCTGGCTGAAAACCCGCAATTCAGGTTTCCCATCTTCGTTCAGGAAATCGATTAGAAACGCAATTGTTTTACCACACTTCCATTTTCCCATCTTTTTGGGGACATTTTTTTTATCCTTTTCAACCGGATTGTAGAACATGATGGTCTTGCCGAAGTGATAGGGATGCTTTGAATCCAGAGCCATGGCTCTAATTGTTCTTTTCTTATTATAAAACCATTTGCCAGCTTCATTGATATTGCCGGTTTCTTCATTCACAGTTATTAATTGCTGCGACAATTCAGCACCTGCCAACATATGTTTCATGGTGTTGTTTCCACAAACGATCGCATCACTTTTTATCTCTTTGGCCATGTATGGCAAATCAAGAAGGTGATCGTAATGTGAATGACCAACTGTTACCAAACTAACTTTCGATAAGTCTGGCATGTAAGCCTCAATTCGCTTTTCGTTGGGTTTGATTCTTCCAAAAAGCAATCGCCATATTCCGGGATTCGAGACGAAAGGGTCCGTTAAAACTGCCTCTTCCGGGGTTTCAAACAGGAAGCAACCTGTACCATTAAAAGTTATCTTGAGTTCACCATGTTGAGGAGCAGGATCGTAGGTTTCATAATAAACTGGCAAATTGCCGATTGATTTGCTGCATGAGTTAATTAGGAGCAACAAGCAAAAAACGAAACCGAATTGGAAAATCCTTCCGAAAAGTGATTCTGAAAAGCCAGGAATGGAATTCATTTCGATGTGAAACTACAATTATTCAAAAAGGGACTTCAGTTCGGGAGCTTCAGCAGGATCCATTCTACCGCTCAACACCAATCGCAATTCCCTTCTTCTAAGCGCTGACTCAAACAACTTCTTTTCTTTTTCTGTCTCCGGAATTAAAGGTGGAACTGACCTGGGGTTACCATTGCTATCCAGAGCCACAAAAGTGTAATAAGCCTCGTTGCTTTTGTACCTGGTTTTGGTAGGCAGGTTTTCGGCCCAAACCTCCACAAAAGTCTCCATTGAAGTTTTAAAAGCCCGTGAAACGCATGCCTTAATCGTAACCACATCACCCAATTTTATCGGATTACTGAACGACACATTATCGACAGATGCAGTTACAACCACAGCCTCTGCATGTTTGCCCGAAGCAACGGCAGTGGCGATATCCATCCAATGTAAAATCCGTCCACCTCGCAGATTTCCCAATGTATTGGTATCGTTTGGAAGAACCACCTCAGTCATGGTGGTTAGTGATTCCTGGGGTGATTTTCCTTCGGTCATCTTGCTTTACTAAAACCCGAGCATTTGCTGCATAGCCGCAGGATCCATGTCTTCCACTGTGTAGCCATCTGGAATTTTAAATTTGGCCTTATCCAGTTTGTTTTCATCAACTTCAATGGCAGTCATTGTCATGGTGAGATTAGCTCCCAATGCATTCATAGAAACCATGATCTTCAATGGAAAACCATCTATACCATCGACAAAAACACTCTTCATGGTTTTAGGCGCACCCTTCTTTGGGGGTTTAATTTTAATATCAGAAGTAACCCAAATGAACTGTGTCATTTTGTCTTCTCCACTACCAACTTCAACTCGATATTTTTGGCATTTATACCCAGCAATAGTGAGCATTTCATCCTCTTTCACAATATTGGGTTTTGGGCCGGAATCATTGTCATCTGCAACTTCGTCCCCGGTAATTTTGATGGCTTTCTTCTCTGCATGTTTCATCATGTAAGAAGTCTGTTTGTCACCATCAATCAGGATTTCGCCCAACATCATGGCAGCCATTCCACCATTCATTTTAAATAGAAGATCATTTCCTTTAACGTGATAGACGTAGGATTTTGGCATAAACGCCTGCATTTGTTCTGCTCCTTCACCCATCAATTTGCTATCAAAAACAATTTTTCCTTCAAACTGTGCGAAGGTGGTTAACGAAATGAGAAGAATGGCAATGAGGTTAAATAACTTTTTCATTGAAATGTGTTTTTCTTTGTTTTCAAGAACGGTTAACGAAAGTAAGAGAAATTGCGGGGCCGCTGCAATCAGCCAACGCCCAATTCACGCTCAATAGCTGTATCGTAGCTTTTCCTCCAGCCGTGTAGTTTACCAAAGTCAGTGCCATCAATATTGATAGATTCGCCCCCAACTCTGCCCAATTTGAAGTAAGGCACATTGGTTTGATTCATTATTTCCATAAAATGGGGTAATTGAGCAGATGAAACTGTTATCACCACTCTGCCTTGCGCTTCACCAAACCAAAATCCATCTTTGCGAAATCCTTCCTGGCTCATCACATTAAAATTGAGATTACTACTCATTGCTGATTCCATGAGCGAAATGAAGAGGCCGCCTTCCGAACAATCATGAGCAGATTTAATGGCCTGCCCGTAGATTAGTTTTTGAACAGCTGCCTGCATTTCAAATTCTTCGTCCAGGTCGAAAGCCGGAGTAGGAGAAAATTTCTCACCCACGAGGTTGTACAAATACTCCGAACAATTCATATCGTCACTCAATTTTCCAACCACATAAATCAAATCGCCTTCATTTTTGAAATTGAGTGTCATCTGGTTTTTGACATCCTCAACAATGCCAATCATTCCTATTGCCGGAGTTGGGAAAACGGCCTGATCATCGCCACTTTGATTGTAGAAACTCACGTTTCCACCTGTGACCGGAGTTCTAAATTTTCGACAAGCTGCCCCCATCCCTTTTATGGCATTGGTGAATTGCCAATATACTTCTGGATTATAGGGATTACCAAAATTCAAGCAGTTTGTGATTGCAGATGGAACACCTCCAGTACACACAATATTTCTGGCAGCTTCAGAAACCGCGATTGAGGCTCCGATAAATGGATCGGCATGAACATAGCGGCTGTTGCAATCCACGGTCATGGCAATGCCTTTGCCCTTGTCTTCTCCAATTTCATTTTCCTGTTTGATCCTGACCACTGCGGCATCTGCGGGGCCATTCGTTGTAAGGGTGTTTGCACCAACCATTGAATCATACTGCCAACGTATCCAACGTTTCGAAGCAATATTTGGCAATTGAATCAGCTTTCGTGCTGTATCCAGAAGATCGAAATTTACTGCGACAGTTGATTGATCGAAAGCAGCTATTTTTTCCATGTATGCCGGTTCTCTGGTTTCGCGCTCATAGATTGGAGCGCCTCCACCCAACACCAAATCGTCAGCCGGCACATCTGCCACCAACTCTTCGTACATGTAGTATTGCAAGCGACCACCTTCCGTAACTTCGCCAATGATCTCGCAATGCAAATCCCATTTATCAAAAATGGCCTCCACTTCTTCTTCCTTTCCTTTCTCAACAACAATCAGCATTCGCTCCTGGCTTTCAGACAACAAAATCTCAAACGGCACCATGTCGGTCTGACGGGTTGGAACCTTGTCTAAATGAATACGCATACCAAATCCTTCTTTGGCAGACATTTCTGAAGTGGAACAAGTGATTCCTGCTGCTCCCATATCCTGCATGCCAACTATGCAATCGGTTTGCGCCAAATCGAGTGAGGCTTCCAGCAATAGTTTTTCCTGAAAGGGATCGCCAACTTGAACGGAGGGCAGTTTTTCAGAAGATTCTTCCGTGATGTCTTCAGATGCAAAGGTTGCTCCATGAATGCCATCTTTACCAGTTGCAGATCCAACAATGTAAACCGGATTTCCAACTCCGTTAGAAGTTGCTGAAATTGTTTTGTCAACATCAACAATTCCAACCGACATGGCGTTCACGAGTGGATTGACTTCATAGCATTCATCAAAATAAATTTCACCACCTACGGTTGGAACTCCAAAGCAGTTGCCATAATTGCCAATGCCTTTTACCACGCCTTTCAGCAAGTGTTTTGAACGATCGCTGCTCAGGTTGCCAAATCTCAGGGAATTTAAAGCCGCAATGGGGCGAGCACCCATGGTGAAGATATCGCGATGAATTCCTCCTACTCCCGTTGCAGCTCCCTGGTAGGGTTCAATTGCAGATGGATGATTGTGCGATTCAATTTTGAAGGCACAGGCTAGTCCTTCCCCAATATCCACCAATCCGGCATTTTCTTCACCTGCACCGGCTAACAAATGATCCCCTTCTCGCGGAAGTGTCTTAAGCAGGCTTATTGAATTTTTATAGGAGCAATGTTCGGACCACATCACTGAAAAAATAGAGAGTTCCGTAAAATTTGGAACTCGCCCTAGAATGGTTTTGATCTTTTCGAATTCTTCGGGTAATAGACCCAGTTGTTCGGCAGTTTCAACAGTGGTTAGTGGTTGTGACAATGCGGTATCCATTTTGAATTAATGCTATTTTGAAGGAGGTGCAAAGATAATATTTGAAGTGCCTTGGTATTGAGGGAAATCAAAGAGTTTTCTACAGAAGCCTAAAAAATATCCACCCCATTTTTAAACTGGGTACGCAATTCTATTCGCTTCAGGATTTTCTTTTCTTTACAAGCAAAGTTGATATAGTTGGTGGCCTATATTCTGTTTTTCCTGTATTTCCTGGTGCTTTTGGCTTTGGTGCTCAACTTCCGAGTATTTCAAAATTCAGGCTTGAGTAAAGGAAAATTGGCAATCCTTTTTACTGCCAAGGTCATTTGTGGATGTCTTTATGGACTGATTCATGAACAATTTTATAATGGCGGGGATACTTGGGCATATTTCAATGATGGCTTAATTGTTTACGAATCGTTCCCTGCCAATTGGAGAGATTTTGCCGCGCTCACATTTGGACCAAACAATGTAAACGCTTCCAATAATTTGATGCCTTACATAGATGCGATGGGGTTTTGGAACGACACTCCAGCATACATGGTTGTGAGGCTAAACGCCTTCTTTAGCCTCTTTTCGCTGGGCAATTATTACATCAATTCGCTTTTCTTCAATTTCATCTCTTTCACAGGCATAATCTTTCTCTACAGGTTTTTCAAATCAGACCACAGTTCACCACCTTTCTGGTTGTTCTTTATTCCATCTGTGTTGTTTTGGTTTTCAGGAGCACACAAAGATGCTCTTGTCCTAACGGGGGTGGGAATTTTAGTTTTCGGATTGAAATGCGCAATTACTTCCACCAGATGGAAAGGGCTTTTTCTGGTTTTGCTTGGAAGCATGATCACCTACCTAATCAGAGACTACCTCATATTACTAATGTTGCCGGGCTTAATCGCTTTCGTCTGGGTGAATTACAGCCCCAGCAGAATCATTCTAAAGTACTTGACTGTTTACCTCTCATCTTTTATAGCAGCTTCATTCATACAAGTACCCGATTCAGAGCTGACTTTCATCGACCTATTCAAACATAAACAGCTTCAATTTCTTTCCCTCTTCCCAGGTGATTCACAGATTGTTCCACCTACGCTCAATTATGGTTGGTGGAGCTTAATCAAAGCCATTCCTTCAGGATTATTAAATAGCTGTTTTCGACCACATGCCTTTGAAATTGATGGAGTGTTACAAGTTGCAAGCCTGCTAGAATTAATGGGAATCTATTTACTCTTCTTATATGCAGTTTGGAAACAAAAAACCAATACCATTTTGTCTTCTCCAACGGCTATATTGTCCATCTTGTTTTTCACTTCAATTATGATAATGGTGGGGGTGGTTGTTCCGAATATAGGTGCGATTTGTAGATATAGAGCTTTGGCTTGGCCATTTCTGTTGACACCTTTGTTTACTAATAAGCAATCCAGCACGTAGCTTATTTTATCTTTTTCTATATATTTTGATTTCGAGATTATTCTTCGATTTTAATTATAACGCTACGCCTTTTCTAACATTATCATCAATGTTTTGCACATTTTTTCGAAACTTACAGAGGTTTATTGCCCAAATAGACTTTTTCGCTCTAACTTTGCGTTATTGAAAACCAACAGAAAACTTTACAATAAATGTCAAACATTAGAACCAAAGCAGTAAAGGAAGCCACCAACCGTGCAAGAGTTGATGTGCGCTTTCCAGACCACAAAATCTCCGATTATTATGGAAGCCATGTTTTTAACGATGAAGCCATGCGCAAATACTTGTCGGAAGAGGCGTATTTGAGCGTTAAATCATCAATTGAAGCAGGTAGAAAAATAGATAGGAGTGTTGCCGACCAGGTCTCTTCATCTATGAAATCCTGGGCTATTGAATTAGGAGCAACGCATTTTACCCACTGGTTTCAACCACTCACGGGTGCAACTGCAGAAAAACATGATTCATTCTTTTCACCCGATAACAATGGCGGGGGACTGGAAAACTTTAACGGTGACGCATTAGTTCAGCAGGAACCAGATGCATCAAGTTTTCCTAGTGGTGGAATCCGTGCCACTTTCGAAGCACGTGGATATACAGCATGGGACCCCTCTTCTCCTGCTTTCGTTATGGAAATCGGTTCAGGTAAAACACTTTGCATTCCGACCATCTTTGTTTCCTATACAGGAGAGGCGTTGGACTTTAAAGCTCCCCTGCTGAAATCAGAACACCTTCTGCAAACCGCTGCTGTATCGGTTTGCCAGTATTTCGATAGGCATGTAACACGAGTAACACCAACCTTGGGTTGGGAACAAGAATACTTCCTCATTGATGCTGCACTATATAATGCACGTCCGGATTTAGTTCTGACAGGAAGAACAGTTATTGGCCATCAACCTGCAAAAGGACAACAATTGGATGATCATTATTTCGGTTCAATTCCTGAGCGCTGTTATGCCTTCATGCTCGATATGGAGAAAGAATCTTACAAGCTTGGAATTCCTGTTAAAACTCGTCACAATGAAGTTGCTCCAAGCCAGTTTGAGTGCGCACCGGTTTATGAAGAATGCAATCTCGCGGTGGACCACAACCAGTTGATTATGGATTTAATGGATCGCGTTGCAAGAAGGCATCAGTTGCGAGTTTTGTTGCACGAAAAACCATATGCTGAAATCAACGGATCAGGAAAGCACAACAACTGGTCGATGGGTACTGACACGGGTAAAAACCTGCTATCTCCTGGAAAAACGCCTAAGAATAACCTTCAATTTTTGACCTTTTTTGTGAATACCATTAAGGCTGTTCATGAACACTCAGATTTGTTAAGGGCAAGTATTGCATCACCTGGAAACGATCATCGCTTGGGGGCAAATGAAGCACCACCAGCAATTATTTCAATTTTCATCGGAGAAAAACTCACCGAAGTTTTAGAAGAAATTGAAGCCAGAGTAACAGGCGGAAAGTTCGACGAAATGGAAAAGAGTGAATTGAAGCTTGACATACACAACAAGATTCCAGATGTGATGCTTGACAATACCGACAGGAACAGAACTTCACCTTTCGCTTTCACAGGAAACAAATTCGAAATCAGGGCGGTAGGATCAACCATGAATTGTGCACAACCGATGACCGTAATGAATGTCATTGTTGCGGATCAATTGAAGAAATTTAAAACAGAAGTAGATTCCTTAATTAAGGCGGGTGACAAGAAAGATGCTGCAATTCTGAAAATAATCACCAAGTATATTCAGGAATCGAAATCAATTCTCTTCGAAGGAGATAATTACAGTGATGCCTGGGCAAAAGAAGCAGAAAAAAGAGGTCTTTCAAACGTTAAGACAACTCCTGAGGCACTTGACTTCTACCTGACTGATAAAGCCAAAAAAGTATTTATCGAAAATGGTATTCTCAATGACACTGAATTAGAAGCTCGAAATGAAATTAGATTGGAGAGTTATGTAATGAAGCTTCAAATTGAAGCTCGCGTTATGGGCGACCTTTGCATGAATCATGTTTTTAGTTCTGCCGTTCAATACCAGAACAGACTGGTAACGAACATTAAAGGCTTGAAGGAAATTGGATTAAAATCAGATCTACTGCAAGCGCAAACTGAAATTGTAACTGAACTTGCTATGCATATCAACGAATTGAAGAAAAATGTTGATGCCATGGTTGAAGAAAGAAAAAAGGCCAATAGATTGGATGATGTAAAGGAAATGGCACTTGCTTATTGTCATAAAGTGAGGCCATACTTCGATCCTATCAGGAAACATGCCGACAAACTAGAACAATTGGTGGATGATGAATTGTGGGCTTTACCCAAGTATCGTGAAATGTTGTTCCTGAGATAACTGAATTAAA